>Ga0180121_10001077_pt1 | contig 11548 bp, 10 predicted proteins | sample AntDrymUQ5402106_2_FD_129676 | JGI IMG/M metagenome (GOLD analysis project Ga0180121, IMG submission 129676) | Polar desert sand microbial communities from Dry Valleys, Antarctica - metaG UQ540 (21.06) (version 2) (version 2) | ecosystem: Environmental > Terrestrial > Soil > Desert | place...
GGCGATGTCGTAGCGCGAGGAGACGATCGACATCATCTCGATCGCACAGCAGGCGAGCCCGAAGGTCGCTGGCCACATCGACTTCGTCTGCGACCACGCGACCGCCTTCTCGAGCGTCGTCAGCCCGAGCGCCTCCTCGAGGTTCTCGACCTCTTCCTCAAAGACACCCGGCCCTTTCGTCGGCCAGAGCAGGCGCTCGGACTGAAGTCCGGCGCGCGCGAGCGGGCGCGTCGAGACACGGCTCTGATCGACCGACTTGTCTAGTGCCATTCGAGCGCGCCCTTCCGCCAGATGTAGATGTAGGCGACCGCGAGGATCGCGACGAAGACGAGAAACTCGGTCAAGCCGAACCAACCCAGGCTTTCGAGCACGATCGCTAGCGGGTAGAGAAACACGATCTCGATGTCGAAGAGGATGAAGAGCATCGCTGTCAGGTAGAAGCTGACCGTGAAGCGCTGCTGCTTCGGCGGCCCCTCCGACACGCCTGACTCGAACGGGAGGAAGCGTGCCTTCACGCGGCGCTGTGGCCTCTGCGCGAAGATGAACGTGAACGCGATCATCGTGGCCGGGATCGCGGCTGCGAAGATCGCATAGACCAGGAACGGAAAATAGTCGCGGAGCATCCGAGTCGGCCCAACGCTACCAAGCCTGAAGAAGGCGCACGAATAGAGGTGCAAGCGCCGGAGTTACGCGGAGAACAGTTGTCACAAAGTCGGCCGCCCAGCGACGGTTGAGCGACGGCTGAGGACCCTGCTACCATCAGTTGCGATGGCAATCATCGAGCAGCCAACCGACCTCGTTTCGATCACGCCCACGGCCGCGGACAAGGTCCGCGAACTGATGGCCGAGGACGGTGAGAGCTCAGTCCTCCGCGTAGCGATCCAGGGCGGCGGTTGCTCAGGCTTCCAGTACGGCCTCGGCTTCGACTCGGGCCCGGTCGACGACGACGCGACCATCGAGCAGCACGGCGTCACGATCGTGATCGACCCCTACAGCGCGCCATATCTCAAGGGCGCGACGATCGACTTCCTCAGCGGCCTCGAGGAGTCCGGGTTCAAGATCGACAACCCGAACGCCCAGGCCTCCTGCGGCTGCGGCCACTCGTTCACTGTCGAGGAAGGCGACTCGGCTGCTGCAGCCGGGGCCGCACCCGACACGCACGGTGGCGGCTGCGGCTCCGGCTGCTCCCACTGACGATCTAGCGCGCCGCCGAGCCTTGGAGCTCGTGCAAGCGCCCGAACTTCTCATCCAGGTCCTTGCTCGCGGGCAACTCGCCCTCCGGAGTGGCCTGGTCGACGACGTCTGGCAGCACCTGCGCCACCGCTTCTGCCGCCTCGTCCTCTGACACGCCCAGCTGCTTGGCGATGCTGGCCAGCTCCTGGTCGTCGAGCGCCTCGCGGATATCGGCCGCGTCGACCGGCTCGTTCGGCCCAGTCGAGACCCACGACTTCCCCTTCGACCCCTTGCCGCTTTGCTGCAGCCGGCCGAGAATCTTTTCGAGGCCGCCGTTCATCAGCATCGACGCCACCAACGGCAGCAGCATCCGCAGGATCGGATTGCTGCCTCCGAGACCGCCTCCGCGTGCAGCGCCGCCGCCGAGAATCCCGCCCAGCACCCCGCCGAGCCCGCCGCCGCCGAGGCCGCCCAGCAAGTCGCCCACGCCGCCGCTCCGGCTCGCGCCGATGTTCTTGGTCAGATCGTCCAGTCCGCTCACGTTCGCCCCTCCTTGTTCGTGATTACGCCTGCGGACTCTGGCTACCCACTCGGTGCGATTGCGACGCAGCGCCGCTCGCTCCCCTAGTAGCCGCGCAGGCGTCTGACGAGCTGGCGGGCGTCGGCGGCGTTGGCCGCGACGAATTGGATCCCCGGCGCGTCGGGGAACCCGTCGGGATAGGCGTCGAAGTCGACCTCCGGAAACGCGACGATCTCGGCGCCGACAACCACCGCGAGGTGGTGCCAGCCCTGATCCCGGCCGCCGACCCGGGCGACCTCCTTGGTGAGCTGCGCAAACGCCCGGCGCCCCTGGGCCGTCAGACCGACGCTCACAAACGGCGCCCCCGTGGCCGTGTCCGTCCCCCGTCGGACGGTCGAGCGCTCGATGTCGTCGCCGGTGAGCGCAGGCGCCGCCCTGACCACATAGCGGTAGGCACGCGGCGGCGGCTGCTCCACGACCCCTGGACAGGCAGCGCGGGGCGGCCCGCAGCGCAGCTCGCCGTCGTTGCCGGGTGGACCGATCGCGGTCTCGAGGTGGTAGATCGCGAACCGTTCGTCGTCTCTCTCCTCGCCGCCGCAGCCGACGCAGAGCAGGAGCAGGAGTCCGGCGAGGACGACGAGCATGTTCCGTAGCATCGCGCAGGTGAGCTCGGCCGCCAACCTCCGCGTCGCTATCGTCGGCTCCGGGCCCGCTGGGTTCTACGCTGCCGCGGCCTTGCTCTCGAGCGAACTCGGCGTAGAGGTGGACATGATTGAACGCTTGCCGACGCCGTGGGGACTCGTCCGGCTCGGAGTGGCGCCCGATCACCCGAACATCAAGGCCGTCTCGCGCGCGTTCGAGAAGACAGCTCTCAACCCCGGCTTCCGCTTCTTCGGCAACGTCGAGTTCGGCAGGGACGTCGAGCACGAAGAGCTGATGCGCCTCTACAACGCAGTCGTCTATTCAGTCGGTGCGCAGACCGACCGGGCGCTCGGCATCCCGGGCGAGGATCTACCCGGTTCCTGGCCGGCCACGGCGTTCGTCGCCTGGTACAACGGCCACCCCGATTTCCAGGAGCTCTCGTTCGACCTTTCCGGCGAACGGGCTGTCGTGATCGGGAACGGCAACGTCGCCCTGGACGTCGCTCGCATGCTCGCGCTCACCCCTGAGGAGCTCGCCCCCACCGATACCACCGACGAGGCGATCGAGGCGATCAACGAGTCCGGAATCCGCGAGATTCTCGTCGTCGGCCGGCGCGGCCCCGTGCAGGCGGCCTGGACGCCGGTCGAGGTGGGAGAGCTGGGCGAGCTTGCAGGGGCCGACGTGATCGTCGACCCAGCCGACCTCGAGCTCGATCCGGCAAGCGAAGCGGAGCTGGCCCAAGCGGCGCCGACCGTCCGGCGGAACGTCGACCACCTACGCGAGTACGCGGCCCGCACGCCTACCGGCAAGCCGCGCGCGATCCGGCTGCGTTTCCTTTCGTCTCCGGTGGCGCTGCTCGGCGAGGAGAAGGTCGAGGCGATCGAGCTCGTCCGGAACAAGCTCGTTGGCGGGCGCGCGGTAACGACCGACGAGCGTGAGACGATCACCTGCGGACTCGTCTTCCGCAGCGTCGGCTACCAGGGGGTGCCGCTCCCCGGAGTGCCGTTCGACGAGCACACGCGCACGATCCCGAACGAGGGCGGCCGGGTCGAGCCAGGCCTCTACGCCGCCGGCTGGATCAAGCGCGGTCCGAGCGGCGTGATCGGGACGAACAAGAAGGACGCCACCGAGACCGTCGCGCTGCTGCTCGAGGACGCGCGCGCAGGAAAGCTCCCTTCCCGCAAGGCGGGAACACTGGAAGAGCTGCTGACCGCAAAGGGTGTCGAGGCGGTCATGTACGCCGGCTGGGAGGCGATCGACCGCACCGAACGGGCGGCCGGTGAGCCCCACGGCCGCCCGCGGATCAAGCTCTGCAGCTGGGAATCCCTGCTCGAAGCGGCCCGCACCAAGTAACAGGCTGTTACGTGGCGTCCCTCGTGCGAGGGACGTAGCGAAGCGCTGCCCACGCCGAAAACAGGGTCGTGGAGCCGCTCACAGTCGAGTGCCTTCGCTGCGGCTACTCGCGGGCCTTCAGCCCCGGTCCGTGGCGGAACGAGGAAGCAGCCGATTGCCCCCGTTGCGAATACGCGGGCTGGGCGTACTCGAGCGATCTCAGCGAACGGACGCGGAAGATCTTCCGCGAGGTTCCGCCCGAGAACCGCCTGCGCCTCCGTCCCGTCTAGGTTTTTTCCCAGCGGGCGGTTGCATTCGTCCGCCACGCCTCTCATTCTCTCCTCGCAGGGGTCAACCCAGGCCAAGGAGACGGCACATGTCAGAGAGCGCGGCGCGCGCCGAGAACGGATTGCTCGAGCGCCGCTTCAAGTTCGCGGCGAACGGAACGACGCTCGCTCGCGACACGATGGCCGGCGTGACGACCTTCATCGTCATGTCGTACATCATCTTTGTGAATCCACAGATCCTCAGCTTCGCCGGGATCGAAGGGCTGAGCGATCGCGGGCTTCCCTTCGACCAGGTGCTCGCCGTCACCTGCCTGGTCGCGGGCGTGATGACGATCGTGATGGGCCTGTACACGAACATGGCCTACGCAATCGCTCCGGGCCTCGGGCTCAACGCCGTAGTCGCATTCAGCCTGGTCGCGAACGAAGAGTTGTCGTTCCCGGCCGCCATGGGGCTCGTCGTCGTCGAGGGCATCGCAGTCACGATTCTCGTGCTGACAGGGATGCGCGAGCGGGTCATGGACGCGATTCCGCTCGACCTGAAGAAGGCGATCGCGATCGGGATCGGCCTCTTCATCGCGTTCATCGGACTCGTCAACTCTGGGCTCGTCGTCCGCGGTACGCCCATCGTGGATCTCGCGCCGTTCTCGACGTGGCCGGTCTTCGTGACCTTGTTCGGGCTCGTGCTCACGATTGCCCTGCGCGCCCGTGGCGTCCGGGGCGACTTGCTGATCGGGATCATCGCCACGACGATCCTGGCGACGATCATCAACGAGTCCGTCGACGGGGCGGGCTTCACGGCCGGAGCGAGTTGGCCCAACGACGTCTACGAGACGCCGGATTTGGAGCTGCTCGGGAACTTCAACTTCGACGCGTTCACCGAGCTCGCGTTCATCTCGGCGATCGTCTGGGCGTTCTCGCTCTTCCTCGCCGACTTCTTCGACACGATGGGCACGCTCGTCGGCGTCGGCAAGCCGGCGGGCTACCTCGACAAGGACGGGCGGATGCGGGACATTCGCAAGCCGCTGCTCGTCGACTCCCTGGCGGCGGTCGCCGGCGGCGCCGCCTCGACGTCGTCGGCGACGACCTACATCGAGTCGGCGTCGGGCGTCAGCGTCGGCGGCCGGACCGGCTGGGTGTCGGTCGTCTGCGGCGCGCTCTTCTTCCCGTTCATGTTCTTCGCCCCGATCATCGGCATGGTGCCTCCGCAGGCGACTGCGCCGGCTCTGATCATCGTCGGCTTCTTGCTGATGTCGGCGCTGACCGAGTCCGAGGAGCTGGCCGAGGAGGGCTATGCAGGGCGCAAGATCGCCGGGATCGACTTCACCGACCTTGGCATCGGGCTCGCCGCGGCGCTGACGATCATGATCATGCCGTTCACCTTCTCGATCACCGACGGCATCGGCATGGGCTTCCTCGCCTACGTGGTCGTACGGGCCGCACAGAGCCGCTTCAGGGACATTCATCCGTTCATGTGGCTCGCCTCGGCTGCATTCTTCCTCTACTTCCTCGTCCCCTTCCTCCAGACCACGTTCGACTGGATTTAAGGCGCAAGGGGGGGATCCGCAGGAGCGGATCTCCCTCCTTGAAAAGACCCCTAAAGGGCCGCTTCGCGGCTGGCGCTTGACCTTGCATAGGCTGACTCGGTGCACGAGCTCGCGTTCCTCCCGGCGACCGAGCAGGCTCGCCTCGTCCGGGAACGCAAGGTGTCGCCGGTCGAGCTCGTCGAGCTCTACCTGCAGCGGATCGAACGGCTGGACCCGGAGCTCGGGGCGTACGTCACGGTCCGTGGCGAGGAAGCACTCGCCGAGGCGCGCGCGAAGGCCGGCGAGCCGGCGGACGCGCCCTTCCACGGCGTACCGATCTCGCTCAAGGATCTGGACACGACGGCGGGGATCCGAACGACGTTCTCCTCCGAGGCGTTCGCCTCGAACGTCCCCGACTTCGACCTCGCCCACATCACGAAGCTGAAGGCTGCCGGGTTCATCGTCCTCGGCAAGACCAACACGCCGGAGTTCGGGACGACAGCGTTCACCGACTCGTCGCTCAACGGGCCGTGCCGCACGCCCTGGGATCTGACGCGGAACGCTGGTGGCTCGAGTGGGGGCGCCGGCGCCGCCGTCGCGGCCGGCCTGTGCTCGATCGCCCAGGGCTCTGACGGCGGCGGCTCGATCCGGATTCCCGCCTCCTGCTGCGGCGTGTTCGGCTTCAAAGCCTCGCGCGGCCGTGTGTCGGCAGCCCCGTTCGTGCCCGGAGGAATCGGGCTCGGTACGACCGGCCCGCTGACCCGAACCGTCGCGGACGCTGCCGCGTACCTGGACGTCGTCTGCGGCTACGAATGGGGCGATCCGTTCCCCGCCGCGCCGCCTGAGCGTCCGTTCGCCGAGGAGGTCGGCGGCGACCCCGGCCGGCTGCGCGTCGCGTTCACGACCGAAGCGCCGGGCGGGTTCGACGTGGACGACGCGTGCACCGCCGCCGCGCGCGAAGGCGCCAAGTTGCTCGGCTCGCTCGGACACGAGGTCGAGGAGGCCACGCCCGACTGGGGCGGCCTCGAGCTGATGGACGACTTCAAGCCGGTGTGGCAGACGGCCCCCGCGCTCTACCCAGTCCGCGATGCCGCCGTGCTCAGCCCGCTCAACCAGGCCTTCCTCCAGGGCGCGCTCGAAACGTCGAGCGCCGCCTATGCCGCCGCTGTCTCGCGCCTCCAGCTCAGGGCGCGAAAGATCGTCTCGTTCTGGTCGCGCTTCGACCTGCTGCTGACGCCTACGCTCGCGATGCCGCCTGCGCTCGTCGGTTGGGAGACGGAGTCCGACGACCCGTGGGAGCAGTTCGACCGGGCGGTGCGGTTCACACCCTTCACGGCGGCGTTCAACGTCACCGGCCAACCCGCGATGTCAGTGCCCCTGCACTGGTCGGCGGAGGAGCTGCCGATCGGCGTTCAGCTCGTCGGCCCCCCGCTCGGAGACGCGCTTCTCTTCCGCGTCGCCTCGCAGCTCGAGGCCGCCCGCCCCTGGGCCGACCGACGGCCACCGCATTCGTGAGCCAGAAATTAAGGACGTCCGGGACGGTGATACCGCTCCGCGGACGCCCTTGTGCGACGCAGATTGACAAACGGCCGAGGCCGCTGCAACTCACAACCGACCGACGTTGATCCGCAACGACTGCCCCGCGCGCGCGTGCAGCATCTCCCCCGCGTTGCCGCCGCTGATCGCCACCGACATGTTTCGGTAGCTGTCCTCGTAGAGCATGATGTCACCCGCTCGGGCGTCGGCGAACGTCCTGGCGGCGACGGCGTAAACGCGCTCGCCACCGAGCTCGAGCTCGACCTGCGTGCCCGGGACGATCCCCACTTCGGTGGCGTGCTCGCGGGTGATGTTGAGGGCGATGTTGCCAAACGAGTCAACATAGAGCACCGTGGCACCAATCTTGTCGGGACCAAGCTCCGGTTGAGGCAGGTCGAGGCGCACGAGCGCATCCGGGTCGATCGGGGGTCCGAGCTCTTCAATTGCAACGCCAAGCGAGAGATGCGCCGCGGCAGGAGCGAAGAGGTCCCGGCCGTGAAAGGTGCGCGAAATCGTCTCGAGCGCGTACTCCGGGTTCGCGAGCTCGTGCGCAGCGGCGATCCCGGCCCCCTCGGCAGCCGGAACCAGCAGCCCGTTGTCCGGGCCGACGAAGAATCGGCCCTCCTCATCGCGCAACGCCAGAGCGCGGCGCGAGCCGCCGACGCCAGGGTCGACGACCGCCAGGTGGACGCCGACTGGCACGTAGGAGAGCGTGCTCGCGAGAACAAGAGCACCCTGGAGGATCTGCTGCGCCGGAATCCCGTGCGTGACGTCGATGATCTGGGTCTCCGGCGCGATCCGCTTGATCACTCCGTGGCACGTCCCGACGAAGTCGTCCTGAAGCCCGAAGTCGCTCAGGAAGCAGACGAACACGCGCGTGAGACTACCGCCGCCAGGAGACCGGCGACGTCGTGCGTCTCGGCTTCCGCGACCACCTCGACTCCCGCCTCCCGTGCCGCCGCCGTCGTCTGCGGACCGATGCTCACAGCCGGGAGAGCAAGCTCGAGCGCGCCGAAGGCTCGAGCGGCGGACGCTGACGCGAGCACGACAAGGTCGCCTTCGGGCTGCTCCGCCGGCTTCAGCGCCCGCGTCCGGTAGAGCGGGAAGAACGTCGCACCAAGCTCGTTGACGAGCAGACTTCGTGCTTCCTCGGCGCCCGCGAAGAGCACGCGGCCCGCGGGGCGCGGCAGCTCGGCGAGCAGGCCCTCCTGGGTCGAGATCTCAGGGACGAGATCGGCTCCGCCAAAGGCATCAGCGGTAGCCCGGCCGACCGCGGCGACCCGGCGCGGAACCCCCCTCATTCGCCGGCGCAGCTCGCGGGCGCCGTTCACGCTCGTGACGATCACCCAGTCGTAGCTCGAGACGTCGATTGCGTCGTCGCCGAGCGGCTCGACCTCGACGAGCGGGCAGACGACGACCTCGTGCCCGAGCTGCTCGAGCCCGCTCGCCAGCTCCTGCTCCTGGCCGCGTGGCCGCGTGACGACAACTCTCACGCGCCTGGCTTTCTTAGCGGTCGTTTCACAACCCGGTCGTCTCCCGTGCCTTAGACCTTGCTTTGGCGCATCATGACGCCTGTGCAACGCGAGCTCCCCTCCGACACCGTCACTTTCCTCTTCACCGACGTGGAGGGCTCGACGAAGCTCCTGCACGAGCTCGGGACCGGCGAGTATGCGGAGGCGCTCGCGGAACATCGCCGCATCGTGCGTGAGGCGTTCGGCGCCCACGGCGGCGTCGAGGTCGGTACGGAGGGCGATTCCTTCTTCGTCGCCTTCCCGACGGCGCCGGGTGCGCTCGAGGCCGCGCGCGCGATCACCCAGGGACTCGAGGTCAATCCGATCCAGGTGCGAATGGGCCTGCACACGGGGACGCCGCTTCTTATAGACGAGGACTACGTCGGCGTCGACGTGCATCGGGCGGCCCGGATCGCTGCCTGCGGCCACGGCGGGCAGGTGCTGGTCTCGGCCGCCACGGCCGCCCTCCTGGGCACGGACGGGCTGCGCGACCTCGGCGAGCACCGGCTGAAGGACCTGTCCGCGCGCGAGCGCATCTACCAGCTCGGAGACGACGACTTCCCGCTGCTGAAGAGCCTCCACCAGACGAACCTGCCGATCCCGTCGACGCCGTTCTTGGGCCGCGAGCAGGAGTTGGCGCAGGTCCTGGGGCTGCTCTCGCAGGCAGACGTGCGTCTGCTGACACTGACCGGGCCCGGCGGTACAGGCAAGACGCGGCTCGGATTGCAGGCCGCCGGCGGGCTCGCAGACGGCTACGCGCATGGCGTCTGGTGGGTGCCGCTGGCCCCGCTTCGCGACCCGGAGCTGGTGCTGGCGTCAGCGGGCCAGGCACTCGGCGCGAAGTACGGTCTGGCCGAGCACATCGCCGATAGATCGATGCTGCTCTTCTTCGACAACTTCGAGCAGGTCGTCGAGGCGGGAGCCGACATCGCCGCTCTGCTCGCCACCTGCCCCGGCCTCGATCTACTCGTGACCAGCCGGGAGCCTCTTCACGTCACGGGCGAGCAGGAGTACGCGGTTCCGCCCCTCGTGCCGGCGGAGGGCGTCAGCTTCTTCCTGGCGAAAGCACGGGCGGTGAAGGCCGACTTCGACGACGACGGCGCCGTCTCCGAGATCTGCCGGCGCGTCGACGACCTGCCGCTCGCGCTCGAGCTGGCCGCCGCGCGCGTGAAGGCACTTTCCCCCCGGCAGATCCTCGAGCGGCTCGAGCAGCGCCTGCCGCTTCTGACCGGCGGCGCCAGAGACCTGCCCGAGCGCCAGCGCACCCTCCACGCGACGATCGCCTGGAGCCACGAGCTGCTGAGGCCCGACGAGCAGCGCCTCTTCGCCCGGCTGGCCGTCTTCAGCGGCGGCTGCACGCTCGAGGCTACGGAGCAGGTCGCGGAGGCCGATCTGGACACTCTCCAGTCGCTCGTCGGCAAGAGCCTCCTCCGCCGCACGGAGGAGCGGTTCTGGATGCTGGAGACCATCCGCGAGTACGCGGCCGGGCGGCTCGAGGAGTCGGGCGAGGCCGAGGAGCTGCGGCGGCGCCACGCGGAGCACTTCCTGGCGCTCGCCGAGGAGGCCGAGCCGCACATTGAGGACGAATCACTCCGGGGCGGCAGGGAATGGCTCGACCGGCTGGAGCGCGAGCACGACAACTTCCGCGCCGCCCTCGACCGGCTCGAGGCTTCAGGTGAGACGGAGCATACCTTGCGCCTGGCAGGAGCACTATCGAATTTCTGGGCCGACGGGGGCGTCGTGGAGGGGATGCGTCGTCTCGAAAGCGCCCTCGGCGCCGACGAGGGCCCGACGGCGGCTCGCACCAAAGCTCTCAGCGGGGCGGCCGAGTTGGCGGGCATGATTGGTGATCCTGCGACAATGAGACTTCGGGCCGAAGAGGCGCTCGCACTCCATCGCAGACTAGGAGATCCGCGGGGTGAGGCCGCGTCCTTACATCAACTCGGCTATGCGCTCGGCGAGGAAGGCGATTGGGCACGGGCGCAACAGCTCCTAGAAGAGAGCCTCCGGCTCTGGCGCGACCTCGGCGACGAAAGCTTCGCCCTGTGGACGACCCGCACCCTCGCGTGGACATACGCAGAGTCCGGCGACCTGGATCGCGCCCGAGCGTTGTACGAGGACAATCTCCGCCGGGCACGTGCGCTCGGCAGCAAGAAAGTTGAGGCGACGTTGCTGGATTCGCTGGCATCGCTCGCTGTCAACGAGGGCCGGGTTCAGGACGCGTTCCCGCTGCTGAAAGAGAGCCTCCACATCAGGCGCGACCTCGGCAGCCCCTTTGAGATCGCAGTCGGTCTGTGCGGCGTCGCCCGTGCCATCACCGTCGTGGGAAGAGTGGGGACGGCTGTCCAGCTCATCTCGTGCTTCGAGGCTCTGGGCGAGGTGATCGGCGGCGGCGAGGCCTGGGTCGCGAGGATGAACGAGGAGACGCTGGCGACGATCCGCACCCAGCTCGGCGAAGCTGCGTTCGCCGAGGAATGGGAGCAAGGCCGGGCGCTGACGGTCGACGACGCCGTCGCGCTCGCCCTCGACTCCCTGGGCTGAGCGCGCCGCAAGGCACCCGAGCGAGCTCACGAGACGAACGCGAGCAGCTCGCGCGCGACCTCGTCCGGGTCGACGCCGGTGCGCCGCTCGATCCACGCCCCGTCCTCGTCGGCGACGAGCGCGGTCAACGCTGAGCCGTCGTGGTACGCGGCCACGGGAGCGAGGCAGCCGCCGCCGACGAGAGCGACGCAGCGCCGCTCGGCTTCGACCCGCCGCCGCGTCTCGGCGTCATCAACCGCTGCGACCAGCTCCTCCTCGCCGGCGCGCACCTGCAACGCGAGCGCGCCCTGCCCTGCTTCCGGAAGCAGGTCGGCAGGGTCGAAGCGCAACCCGATCTCGCGCTCGAGGCCGAGCCGGTCGAGCCCACACGCGGCCAACACGACGGCGTCCAGTCCACGTTCGCCCCGCTTGCGCAGGCGCGTGTCGATGTTTCCGCGCAGGGGCTCGATCGAGAGCGTCGGCTCCAGGGCAAGCAGCTGCGCC
>Ga0180121_10001078_pt1 | contig 11546 bp, 10 predicted proteins | sample AntDrymUQ5402106_2_FD_129676 | JGI IMG/M metagenome (GOLD analysis project Ga0180121, IMG submission 129676) | Polar desert sand microbial communities from Dry Valleys, Antarctica - metaG UQ540 (21.06) (version 2) (version 2) | ecosystem: Environmental > Terrestrial > Soil > Desert | place...
CGACGCGGCCGCCCTCTCCGGCGTGGTGTTCATGCCCGACGACTTCGGGACGGCGAACACCACCGCCGCCGCCGCCGCCACCTCCAACGGCTTCAGCTCCGGCGTCGCGGTCACCAGCACGAGCCAGGCCAACCAGCTCCAGGTGCAGGTCTCCCGCACGGTGGGCAACCGCTTCACCAGCCTGCTCGGCGTGAAGTCCACGACGGTCACGCGCACCGCCATCGCCGAGTTCACCGGACGGGTGTCGATGGGCAGCCCGGCCAACACCGCTGGCCAGGACCCCGATTCGGGCCTGATCGTCGACTTCTGGCTGAGCGACTCCGGACGAGGTACCACCAAGCAGGGCGGTGACCGATACCAGTCTGCGATCTGCAGCGGTCAGCAGGCCTTCCTGTGCCCGATGGGCAACCCGGAGCCCCAGAACCCCGAATACGACCAGAACGGTTACACGTACACCGTCCGGGTCAACGGTGGGTCCGTCGGGGGCCCCCTGAACATCGAGGTCTTCGACCCCGCCCAGATCCCCCACCAGTTCCAGGACTGCGGCGAGGCCGAGCCCGTGGCCTCGAACGGCGACACGAAGGTGCCCCGCAACTTCGACATGGCCCTCGTGAACACCGACTGGCCGATCATTGGCGGGGTGGCGAACAACGACCGCTACGACGACCCGCTCAACGGCCCCTCCAAGAAGTTCTGCGTGGGCGACGTCGAGAACCCGGGCGAGAACGCCGCTGACCTCGCCGCCCTGACCCCCGGTGGTGGGTTCAACCCCAACAACGCCCGCAACCAGACATCCACCTTCGTCATCCGGGCCCCGGACAACACTCCGGTCTCCGACCTCGACAACCCCATCGTCACGGCCGCCACCTGTGGCCCGAAGCAGTTCGCCCCGTGGGCCTCCCCGAGCGGACGGAGCTGGTACAGCTACCTCGACAACAACGACGGCTGGCGGGACAACAACGGGGCCGTCACGGCCGACAACAACCGCGGCATCCGTCGCACGGTGCTGGGCGGCTCGTACGTCAACCAGCAGGAGGCCAACGCCTTCCACAACGAGTACCGCGCCTGGGTCAACGTGTGCTCGATCCCGCAAGCCACGGTCAACACCCTTCTCGCCAACGGCACCGACTTCGTCGTCCAGGTGCTCTCCAACGTCCCCTACCAGCCCTCGGGCACGTTGGCCGATCCGCTCGCCCGCACCTCGATCAAGAACGGGCGCAACCACTTCTCGATCCGCGCCACCTCGGGGGTCTCCGACATCGACGTGTTCGCCAACGGGCGCCTGCCCATGGCCGCCGCCGCCCAGGGTGCCAACACCGCCTTCTACCTGGCCAAGATCGGGCCGGAGCAAGCGGGCCGGACCCTTTCGGTCGAGTTCTACGACGTGGGCGACGCCGTTGCGACGGGCACCATCACGATCCAGAAGGGCGTCGGTTCGGGTGGTTCCGCGTTCACCTGCAGCTTCAGCCGGATCAACCAGTTCGACATGAACAGCCCCCCCACCTCTAGCGGCTGCCAGCTCCAGAACGTCAACTCGACCACGGGCTACCAGGGCAGCAAGACGACCGCCCTCGTGGCGATCCCTTCGGACTACACCTGCAGCACCGCCAACCTCAGCTGCTGGGTGACCATCTTGTTCGCCTACCCCGCCGCCGGAGGTGCGGTGCTCGACCACACCGTCTGGTCGGCGGGTGTGGTGGGTGACCCCGTCCGATTGGTCAAGTAGGGAGTCAGCCCCGCGCAACACAACCCACTTTTCCGACTCTGCTGCTCTGGCTCCTAGGTCCTGGTAAAGCGCGGGCGCCGGGGCGCCGATGACACCCGCAGCGTAGGACGACGATCGACGACCATAGAACGTCGTCCGAGACCACGAAGGGCAGATCTCTTGGCGCGTAGACGGTGCACCGGGCGAGTCGTTGGGGGTGGGGCTGTGTCGCGTCCGGGTGGTGATCGGGGGGCGGTCGTGGTGGAGGCCGCGATCGTGCTCCCGCTGCTGTTCACGCTCCTGTTCGGCATCCTCGAGATCGGATCAGCGATCAAGTCCTACTCGGGTGCCGCCAACGCCGTGCGGGCGGGAGGGCGCATCGCCAGCGTGGCCGGCAACGACGCGAGCGCCGACCAGGTGATCATGGAGCGGATGGCTCGTGAGTCGCAGGGGATCGGTGGCGGGGAGATCGAGTACGTCGTGATCTGGCATGCGACGGCCACGGGTGAGACGCCCCCGGCAGCTTGCCTTCCTGCATCGGAGGCGTCGCCGAACACGTCGTCGGTGGGGGTGAGCGATGGCGGCACGGATGAAGTGGGGGCGTGCAGCGTGTACCACCGGCCGGCGGATGCGGGCGGGGCCTTCGACATGGCTCAAGGCGAGCTGGCCAACCCACCTGATTACTACTTCGGTTGCAGCGGTTCCCGTGACCCGGAGGCGGAGCACAAGGTCGACTGCAACTGGCCGGGCCAGAACCGTAAGACCACCATCTCGCCCCGCGGCGTCGCTCCGCCCAAGGGTGAGACCGGAACGCCGGATTATCTCGGCGTCTACATCCGGGCGGAGCACTCCTATGTGACCGGGATCCTGGGCCAGTCCCTCACGATCACCGACAGCGGTGTGAACCTCCTCGAGCCACAGGGCTACTCGGTGACCTCATGAGGGCTTCGGCGGTCCGGGGTGGGAGAGAGCGCGGTGCGACGATGTTGGAGTTCGCGCTCGTGGTGCCGCTGCTGCTGCTCCTCGCGTTCGGGACCGCGGAGATGGGCCTGGCGTGGGTGGCCAACAACCGGACGGAGGGCTCGACATCGACGGCGGCTCGCATCGCGGCGAGCAGCGGGAGCTTGGTGGAGGCCGATCGCAGCGTGCTCCAGTCACTGAAGTCTTCATTGCCGCAGGAGCAGCTGGACCGACTGGACCGCGTCGTGATCTTCAAGCCCACCAACGCGGGTGGGGGAATTCCAGACGACTGCATCAAAGCAGTCGGGTCGTTGGATGAATCCGGTGTTCCAAAGCAGTGCAACACCTACGCCGGCGCAACCCTACAGGGAGCGATTCCCGCCGACCTCGGCGCGAGCGACGACTCCTGGGCGCCGGCCACGCGCAAGGACCGGCTGTCTGGCCCGCCTGACTACATCGGGGTGTGGATCCGCACCACCTACACCACCAAGACCGGCACGTTCTTCCGGGACATGACGATCACCAAGACGAGCATCTACCGCATCCAGCCTGACATCGATGGCTGATCACGCAGGAGTCTCCATGAAGCGAACGCACGCGCGCGGCGAGCAGGGCGTGGCCATCCTCGTCACGGGGCTGTTGCTGATCCCACTGATGATCTTCGCGGCCTACGGCGTCGACGTCGCCAGCTGGTACGCGCGCACCAGCTACCTGCAGAAGTCCGCCGATGCGGCTGCGCTGGCTGGCACCGTCTGGATGCCCGCCCTCGACACGGCTACCGATGTCGCTTGCGAGAGCCTCGAGCAAAACGGGATCACCGGCGGCGATTGTGGTGCTGGCCCCTTTCGGGGTCGACGTGGACAAGGGCTCCACGCCCACCGCACTGCTGGTGTCCGTCACCGATCCGAACGCCACACGGTACTTCTCACAGGTGTTCGGCGACGGTGACCAAGCGCTCACCAGGTCTGCAGAGGCGGAGTACAACCTCCCGATCCCGCTCGGGAGCCCCCTGAACTACTTCGGAGGCGACGCGAGCCGAACCGTCCAGCCGATCGTGAGCACCCACACCATCAACTGGCCCAGGGACTACGCGACGAGGGAACCGGTCAACACGGACTGCGACGTCGGGGCGACATCCGCCCAGGGCTTTGGCGGCTGGTCGGGATCACCAGCCACCTACAACGCCGCCGCGTTCAGCGGACGGACACGGTGCGAATGGACGGTGCTGAGCGAGAACCCCGGTAAGGAGTCGACCACACCCCCGCCGGATCACACGACGCGTGCACCTAGCAACAACGGTGGTTCAGGCTGTCGAGTCCAGGCGCCCGGGCCGCCCGCCACGACCATCGGACAGTGGCAGGCGACCTTCAGCTCGAGCACCACGGGCACCGCTGGTCTGCCCGATTGCTCGTGGCCGACCGTGACCACCGTGGCGGAGTCGATCCCGGCGTTCTACGACGGCAGCACATCCCGCCGGGCTCCGTGCCCCGATTTCAATGCGCGGGTGCCGACACCCGGCCAACCCGGGGCAGGCGACGCCAATCCGAACTCGTGCTGGTGGAAGCTCGCGCCGACGGCCGCGAACGTCACGACCTTCGGCGGAAGCTGGCAGACGCTGTGCACCCTGAACGCCAACAACGACGAGATCTACCTCGTGAACGTGAACACCTCGAGCAGCAATGGCAACGGTGCCGGCGTGAACAGCTACGCGCTGGAGGCCACATCGAGCGCCTGCGCTCTCGATGGAGCGTGCCAACCGTCCGTCTACGCGTTTGGCGACATGGGCATGTACAACAACATCGACGCAGGCTTGTCAACCTTCTACTTGGCCGAGGTGGGCCCGCAGTTCGCTGGCAAGACGTTGGTCATCGAGCTGTGGGACTCGGGCGACGCCAATGGTGTGGCGCGGATGACACCGCAGAGGCCGTCTGCCGCGATGCCCAAGCCGGTGGTCCCCGTTCCAGCCTCAGAGTGCAGCTACGGCGCCGACACCCCCAACCCTCGGCACGGCTCCAGCCAGTTCGGTGGGGCGACGAGCGCAGCCGTCGCCGCCGGCACCTCGCCTCCTGGGCCGAACTGCACCATCCTGACGGCCAATCAGCCTTCGGCGAGCGGAACGCCGCGCGTCTCCCTGTACAACGACGAATGGCTCACGATCAAGGTGGACATTCCGGCTGACTACACCTGCGCGCTCGGGGAGAACCCTGAGATCACCGCGGGATCGTGCTGGTGGGGCATCGAGTACGACTTCAGCAAGAGGGCCACGGATGTGACCACCTGGCGGGCACGAATCGAGGGCAACCCGGTCCACCTCACCACCTAGCCCCTTCGGTGCTCGTCATCGAGGGTGCGGTCGGTAGCCTGGTCACGTGTCCGCGTTCGCGAGCCGTCGCACATTTTCTGCGACCCTGCTCTGGCGTCGGCTGCCCACTGTGCGTTGTATGGTGCCGGACTGCTCACGGAGAGTGGTCGGAGACGAGGGCGGATCGTTGGCGCACGGGTGGCGCATCGGGAGGGACGCGAGAGACGGCGCCGCGACGCGCGACCGGGGAGCGGTCCTCGTCGAGTACGCGCTGGTCCTCGGGCTGCTCCTCGTCGGATCGTTCGGCACGATCCAGGTGCTGGAGCAGCGGTCGGACGACGAGGTCAACCGTCAGGCGGACTGCATCTCCACTCGCCCACCACCCCCGAGCTGCCAGCCCAGGACCGTCACCACCCTGCCGCCGTCCTCTGTCCCCCCCACGACGACCACCACGCAGCCACAGGTCGCCGGCACTCTCACGTTCCTCACTCCGCGCATCGAGGATCTGTCTCCGCCTGATGGTCGCTGGGATGCCATCGTCGACGTCTCTCTCCAGGCCGACGGCCCCCCCCCAAGCCCGTTCCCCGGCGCCACCGTCCGTGTCAAGGTGACGATCACCGCTCCGGCCAACCCGACGCCGTTCTTCAAAGACTGCGTGACTGCTCCTGATGGGATGTGCGAGCTCCGCTTTACCACACCGGCCCCAGGAGTGACGGAGGTGACGTTTGAGTTCGAGACCGTCGAGGGCTTCCCCGGCACCGTGACGACCGCCGGCCTCCCGCTGCCCCCCTACACGCACCCATGAGTCGCCTGCGCGCACGATCCGATGGTGGAGCGACCCTCATCGAGTTCGCGTTCATCGCCCTGCTGCTCTTCACGTTGATCTTCGGGATCTTCGAGTTCGGCATGGTGTTCCGCAGCCGCACCACCACGGCCGACGCGGCGGCTGACGGTGCTCGTACCGGGGCGATCCAAGGGCCGAACCAGACGGCCCTCTCCGAGACGGCGGACTACTCGATCCTGAAGTCCATCCGCGAGAACACCTCGGCGATCGATCCCGAGGACATCACCCGGATCGTCGTCTTCAAGGGCAGCTCCTCGGGCGCAGGTTCCCCGGCTTCCCAGGTGCCGGCAGGGTGCAAGGCGGGCACGCCGCAGGTGGACCGCTGCAACGTCTACGACCCCAACACCGCGTTCGAACGTGTGCAGGCCGGCGATGCCGCCTACTTCAACTGCGCTTCCAACGCCGCGAGTCCGGCCTGCCCGTGGAACCCCTCCCTGCGTAGCAATGGTCCCGACCCATCGGACGTCGACTACCTCGGGGTGTGGATCCAGATCGGTCATCCGTTCGTGACGGGCCTGTTCGGTCAGACCCTGACCATCGAGAGCGCGTCCGTTGTGCGTCTCGAGCCGGGGCTGTTCGAATGACGGGCCATCGGGCGAACCGAACGGACGACCGCGGTCTCGCGCTCGTCGAGCTGGCGCTGGTGCTCCCCCTCTTGGCGCTCCTCGTGTTCGGCATCTTCGAGTTCGGCTTCCTCTGGGGTGATGTCAACAGTGTCGACCGGGCCAGCCAGAACGCCGCGCGCACGGGGTCCTCGCTGGGCGACCAGCGGTTTGCCGACTACGAAGCGCTCCGAGCGGTCGAGTCGACCCTGGCTGGGCTCGACGGGGCAACGCCCCTACGGGTGATCACGTACCTCTCGACCGATGTCGATGGGGCCGTACCGCAGGCCTGCCTCGACGTGCCCGCGGCGGGCACCTCCGCCAAGGGCGTCAGCGGGCTGTGCAACGTGTACTCGCCCCAGCAGATCGCGGATGACAACCCGGGCAACTTCGGGAGCACCACGTCAGCCCTCACCGACTGCTTGAGCTCCGCATGGGATTCCGCGTGGTGCCCCACCGGACGGAGCCGATCGCTCAACGACCCGGACTACCTCGGCGTGTTCGTCGAGGCCGAGTACGAGGGGCGTACGAGCATCATCCCGACGTCGATCACCGTCGAGCAGCGGGCCGTGTACCAGATCGAGCCGTGCAAGGCAGGGGAGACCACATGCTGAACTCGAGCGAGCACCGACGGGCGGAAGGCGAGCGCGGCGTGACCATCGCCCTCGTGGCTCTCCTGCTCGTGCCGTTGCTGGCCGCTGCCGCCCTCGCTGTCGACCTCGGCGGCTGGTACGCGCGGGCGTCGGAGATCCAACGGGCGAGCGATGCCGCGGCCCTTGCCGGGGTCACCTATCTGCCCCGGGGCATCGACAAGGCGAAGACCGAGGCGGCCAGGGTGGCTACCCGGAACGGGTACACGGACGGGGTCGACGACGTGACGGTGACCGTCACGGACGTCGGGTTGAACCGGCTGCGGGTGGACATCACCGTGCCTGGCGTCCGTCAATCAGTCAGCCAGCTCTTTCGTGACGATGTGACCGTGAAGCGCAGCTCCACGGCCGAGTACATCCAGCCGGTGCCGATGGGCAGCCCGCGGAACCACCTCGGCACCTACCGATCGCCGAGCCCCGCGGCGACCGGCATCGCCGCAGCGGACCAGGAGAACTTCTGGCTGTCGGTGTCGGGGTACTGCGCCCGGCGCGAGCACGGCGATCGCATCACCCCTAAGACCGACTCGAACGGCGATCCCTTCGAGTCCTGCGTCCCCTCGGGTGGCTCCGGGGCCTCGTCGGTGGTCGAGAATCCAGAGTACGGCGTCGCGGGGTACTTCTACGCAGTGGAGTTCAAGGAGGACTACACGGGTACGGCGGGCATCGAGGTCTTCGATGCGGGCCATTGCGAGAACAGCGGCTCGACGGCCGGAGACTCGGGCACGGTGGGCGGTAGCGGCGTGGGCGGACGCAGCGGTCAGCGCGAGTACACCTGGACCCTGCGGTCGAACGACTCGCTCAACCCCCTCCTCGCCACCCAGATCGGCGCCTCCGTGACGATCGGCCCGGACGACTGCGGGTTCTGGAGCGACCAGTGGCAGACGTTGTTCAGCGTCGACAACCCCACCAAGGGCATCTACTTCCTCCAGATCCAGCCCGTGGTCCCCGCCACCCAATCGGGTTCCGAGGCCCAGGAAGGGCAGAACCAGTTCTCGCTGCGCATCGCCGACTCGGGGGTCTTCACGCCGTGCAGCTCCGACCTCAACATCGATCCCTACGTCGCGGGGCGGAACTGCCCGAACGTCTACGGCTTGACCCACCTCGGCGTCTACGCGCAGGGCAACGGCATCAACCCCTCCTTCTACCTCGCCAGCGTGGGCGACGAGCACAGCGGCAAGACCATGCAGATCGAGCTGTTCGACACGGCCGAGGGTGCGGAGTCCATCCAGATCCGCGACCCCAGCGGCGCGGACTACCCCTTCACCTGGGAGGTGGCCTGCATGGACGGTTCCTACCGGTCCGAGAACGGTGGCAGCTGCGCCTCGGCCACCGGTGAGGTGGCCCCGCCCGCACCGGGATACGGCCCGGTGGCCGACGTGATGTCCCTGAACGTGTCGGGTAGCAGCGACGCCTTCAAGGCGTGGGGCGCACGAAACACACAGCCCGGCCGCTACAGCGACCGGCTCGTGCGCCTCACCGTGCGGCTCCCTGGCCACCCGTTGGCCCCCAACCCGGCGCTCGGTGACATCTCTGATCGCTGGGGCGGGCTCACCTGGTGGGGGATCGCCTACACCGTCGACCCCGTGGCGGGCGTCGGCGACCGCACCACCTGGTCGATCAACATCCTCGGCGACCCGGTCCGCCTCGTCCCCAACGCCTGAGCACGGCACAACCCGCGCGGGTGCTCGCCTAGCCTCGCCGGGTGTCGCAGTTCGTCGATGAGTGTGGGCTCCACGTCAAGGGAGGCGACGGCGGTGCAGGCTCCGTCAGCTTCCGGCGCGAGGCGCATGTGCCCTTCGGCGGCCCCGACGGTGGTGATGGCGGCACCGGTGGTGGCGTGTGGCTGGTGGCCAACCACAACGTGTCGTCACTGATCGCCTTCAAGGACCACCCCCACCGGGGCGCCAAGAGCGGCACGCATGGGCAGGGCCAGCGCAAGCACGGGCGCCGCAGCGATGACGTCGAGGTGCCCGTCCCGGAGGGCACGGTGGTGCGCGACCAGGACGGCACCGTCCTGGTCGACCTGCTGCACCCCGGCGATCGATGGCTGGCCGCCGAGGGTGGGCGAGGCGGACGGGGCAACGCCCGCTTCCTGTCGAACCGGCGCCGGGCCCCGGCCTTCGCCGAGCAGGGCGAGGTGGGCGAGGAGCGCTGGCTGCGGCTGGAGCTCAAGCTGATGGCCGACGTGGCGTTGGTGGGCTTTCCGAGCGTGGGCAAGTCCACCCTCATCTCCACCATCTCGGCGGCCAAGCCGAAGATCGCCGACTACCCCTTCACCACCCTCGAGCCGAACCTCGGCGTGGTGCGGCTCGACGACGAGACGGAGCTCGTGGTGGCCGACCTCCCGGGCCTCCTCGAGGGGGCCAGCGAAGGCCGGGGCCTGGGCCACCAGTTCCTGCGCCACGTCGAGCGGGCGCGCGTCCTCGTACTGCTCCTCGACCTCTCGCCCCTGGCGGCGCACAGCACAGCCGAGCAGGAGCGCATCCTGCTGGGGGAGCTGGGCAGCTACCAGCCCGACCTCCTGCATCGTCCCCGCATCGTGGTGGGGTCGCGGGCCGACCTGGCCGAGCCTGACGTCGCCTTCGAGGGCCACCGCATCGCCGCCGTCACGGGCGAGGGGCTGCGATCCCTCACCGGACAGATGGCCGACGCCGTGCGGGCGGCCCGGGCCGAGCTCCCCGAGGCCGATGCCTTCGTGGTGCACCGCCCCGTGGCCGAGGGCTACCGCATCGTGCGCGACGACAGCGGCGGTTGGACCGTGGTCGGACGGCAGGCCGAGCGTGCCGTCGCGCTCTCCGACCTCACCAACGTGGAGGCCATGGACGAGGCGCGCCGCCGCCTGCGCGTCCTCGGCGTCGACAAGGCGCTGGCTCGGGCCGGGGCCCAGGCGGGCGACGCCGTGAACATCGGCAAGCTGGCCTTCTCGTACGAGGACGGCCCGTGATCGTCGTCACCAAGATCGGTACCTCGTCGATCACCACCCCCGACGGCGAGATCGACGCCGCCGCCGTGGCCAAGTTCTGCGCCGAGGCCGCCGCCCTCCGGGCGCAGGGCCACCGGCTCGTGCTGGTGACCTCGGGGGCCATCGCCGCCGGCCTCCCCGCCCTCGGGTACACCAGGGGCGACCGTCCACGCGATGCCGTCACGCTGCAGGCCGCATCGGCGGTGGGGCAGACCCGCCTCATGCGGGTGTACGAGAGCGCGCTGGCCACCCACGGCCTGGTGAGCGGGCAGGTGCTGCTCGCGCCGCTCGACTTCACCATCCGTCAGCAGTACCTGCACGCCCGGGCGACGCTCGGTCGCCTGCTCGACCTCGGCGTGGTGCCGGTGGTCAACGAGAACGACGCCATCGCCGACGACGAGATCCGCTTCGGCGACAACGACCGGCTCGCCGCGCTGGTGGCCCATCTGCTGGCGGCCGACCTCCTGGTACTGCTCACGGACGCGCCGGGACTCCTCACCGCCGATCCCCGGCTCGACTCGTCGGCCTCGTTGATCGAGGAGATCGTGGAGGTCGACCACTCGCTGGAGTCACTCGCCTGGGGTACCGGCACCGCCCGCGGCAGCGGCGGCATGGCGTCCAAGCTGGCCGCCGCCAAGATCGCTGCATGGTCGGGGGTGAGGGCGGTGATCGCCCAGGCGTCGCGCGAGGGAGTGCTGGAGGCCGTCGTCGCCGGCGAGTCCGGGGCTGGCACCGTGGTGCACCCCAAGAGCCGGCGCCTCCCGGCCCGAAAGCTCTGGATCGCGTTCGCCGTCGGGTCGAGTGGAACCATCGTGGTGGACGACGGCGCTCGTCAGGCGCTGCTCGACCGGGGCGTCTCGCTGCTGGCGGCGGGGGTCAGCAGCGTGAAGGGGAGCTTCGAGGTGGACGACGCCGTCGAGATCGCCGGCCTCGACGGCCAGGTGTTCGCCAAGGGGCTCGTGCGGTTGGGAGCAGTGGGGCTGCGCGATGCGGCCGGCCGCCGCACCACGGACCTACCCGAAGGGATGCCCCGCGAGGTGGTCCACCGCGACGATCTCGTCGTGCTCCCGTAGCCCGAGGTGACTCGGAAGGAGCTGCGCTAGAGGGCATGCTGGCGGAGCCAGGTGTGCATGGCGATGCCGGAGGCCACACCGGCGTTGATGGAGCGGGTGGACCCGAGCTGGGTGATCGAGCACACCGTGTCGCAGGCGGCGTGAGCGGCCGGTGAGAGCCCTGGGCCCTCCTGACCGAACATGAGGACGCAGCGATGGGGGAGCGTGGTCGCCTCGAGGGGGACGGCACCGGGGAGGTTGTCGATGCCGATCAACGGCAGCTCCTCGTCCCGGCCCACGTCACCAGGTCGTCGACGGTGGGGTGGTGGGCCACGTGCTGGTAGCGGTCGGTCACCATGGCGCCCCGTCGGTTCCAGCGCCGGCGCCCGACGATGCGCACACTGGCGGCGAGGAAGGCGTTGGCGTTGCGGACCACGGTGCCGATGTTGAGGTCGTGGGCCCAGTTCTC
>Ga0180121_10001079_pt1 | contig 11546 bp, 13 predicted proteins | sample AntDrymUQ5402106_2_FD_129676 | JGI IMG/M metagenome (GOLD analysis project Ga0180121, IMG submission 129676) | Polar desert sand microbial communities from Dry Valleys, Antarctica - metaG UQ540 (21.06) (version 2) (version 2) | ecosystem: Environmental > Terrestrial > Soil > Desert | place...
CCGAGGCACAGGGAACGACCCAGTTCGAGACGGTCTGCGCGGCGGCGTTCGCCGAGTTCGCGGCGCGGGAGATCGACGTCGCCGTCGTCGAGGCGGGCCTCGGCGGCCGGCTCGACGCGACGAACGTGCTCCGCTCGCACGTCGTCCTGCTCACGAACGTCGGGCTCGAGCACACGGACGTGCTCGGCGACACTCGTGAGCAGATCGCGGCCGAGAAGCTGGCAGTCGTGCAGGAGGGAACCGTCGCCGTGCTTCCCGACGAGGAGTTCGCGCGCCTCGCGGGCAGCAACGTCGTCTACGGCGGCGCGCGCGAGGCCGCCGAGGCGTTCCTCGGCCGGGCTGTCGCGCACAACGTCGAGGTCGTGCTCCCGGGTCGGCTCGAGCGGCGCGGCGACGAGGTTTGGGACGGCGCGCACAACCCCGATGGCGCGCGCTGGCTCGTCGGGCAGCTCGAGCGCCGCGACTACACGATCGTCGCCTCGATCCTCCGCGACAAGGACGCGGTCGCGATGCTTTCCGCCCTTGCGACCGTGGGAGATCGCTTCGTCGCCACGAGCTCGTCGAGCAGCCGTGCGCTCTCGGCTTCCGAGCTCGCCCTGCTCGCAACCGACCACTTTTCCGAGGTCGAGATCGAGCCGGACCCGGTTGCTGCGCTCGTCCGCGCCCGTCGCCATCCGCCGATCCTCGTCACGGGATCTCTCTACCTTCTTGGCGACTTGGCGAGGAACGACGCCTAACATGACGAAGATGCGCGAACGGGTGACCGTACTCGCGTTCGCGCTCGCGGTGCTCGGCTTCATCGTCGGTTCCGCGTTCGCGATTGGCTATCTCGTGGGAAAGCTCCTCTTGTGATCTTCGCCGCCACCACCACCAATGACGACCTGCTCGGAGGAGTCAACGACTTCTTCGACTCGGGCGCGTGGCTGGTGATCCGCAACCTGACCATCTTCTTCGTCGCGGTCTTCTGGCTTGCGACCGCCTACTGGGTCTACAAGGACGCGCGCCGCCGGATCGAGGACCCCTGGCTCGTGGCCATGGCGACCGTGCTCGGCCTCGTGCCGCCGTTCGTCGGTCCGATCATCTACCTCTTCTTCCGGCCGCCGGAGTACATCGAGGACGTGCGCGAGCGAGAGCTCGAGATCCGGGCGATGGAGGAGCGGCTCTCGAAGCGCGACCTGCACTGCCCCGTCTGCCGCGCCGCGGTCGAGGCGACGTTCCTCGTCTGCCCGGTCTGCACGACAAGGCTGAAGCAGGCGTGCGAGAAGTGCAATGCCCCACTCGAGGCGCTCTGGCAGATCTGTCCGCACTGCGCCACGCCCGTTTCGCCAACCCTGCCTGGGATCGACGAGACGATCGCCGACTCCTGGACTGCGCCCCGTCGCAAGCGCGCCGCCGAGTCTGAGTAGACTCCGCCGCCGATGGCAGTCGAGCGCACGCTGATCCTGATCAAGCCGGACGCGACCGAGCGCGCCCTCGTGGGGGAGATCCTCGCCCGGATCGAGCGCCGCGACTTCCGCGTCGTCGGCGGCAAGCTGCTCCGCGTCGGCCGCGACCTCGGCGCCGAGCACTACGCGGAGCACAGCGAGAAGCCCTTCTTCGGGGAGCTCGTCGATTTCATCACCTCCGCGCCGACCTGGGCGCTCGTGGTCGAGGGCGAGGGCGCGATCGCGACGATGCGGAAGACGATCGGCGCCACGGACCCCGCCGACGCCGACCCCGGCACGATCCGCGGCGACTTCGCGACGGCGATGCCGAATAACCTCATCCACGGCTCCGATTCGCCCGAGTCGGCGGAGCGCGAGATCTCGCTCTGGTTCGCCGACGATGAACTGGTCTGACGACGCGGCTCGCAATCGCGAGCTCTGGACGAAGTCCAATGCCGAGTACACCGGCAAGAAGGCACGCGAGGGCTGGGCGGCAGAGGAGATCTCGTGGGGAGTGTTCGGCATCCCGGAGTCGGACGTCCGCGTGCTGCCCGAGCTCGACGGAAAGGACGTCGTCGAGCTCGGTTGCGGCACCGCGTACGTATCAGCGTGGCTCGCGCGGCGCGGCGCCCGGCCCGTTGGCGTCGACATCACGCCCGCGCAGCTCGAGACCGCGCGGGAGATGCAGCAGGAGTTCGGGCTCGAGTTCCCGCTGATCGAGGCGGATGCGGCCGAGACCGGGCTGCCCGACGCCTGCGCCGACCTCGTCGTCTCCGAGTACGGCGCCTCGATCTGGGTCGATCCGTACCGCTGGATCCCCGAGGCGGCGCGCCTGCTACGACCGGGCGGAGAGCTTGTCTTCCTCCGTAACTCGACCCTGGTACTCCTCTGCTCACCCGAAGGCGACGTCCCGGCCGGCGAGCAGCTCGTCCGGCCGCAGTTCGGCCTGCACCGCCTCGACTGCTGGGACGGCGTCGAGTTCCACCTCGCTCACGGGGACTGGATCCGACTCTTTCGCGCCAACGGCCTCGAGATCGTCGATCTAGTCGAGCTCCAGGCGCCGGAATCGGCCGCGTCGCACGAGTACTACGACTATGTCTCCTCCGATTGGGCGAGGAAGTGGCCGGCCGAGGAGATCTGGAGAGCGCGGAAGCGGTGAGCTCACACGTCGTCGACCCGATCCTGCTCGCCTCGACGAGCCCGCAGCGCCGCGCGATCCTCGAGCAGCTCGGGATCCCGTTCGACGTCGTCGCCCCCGATTACGTCGAGCACGACCCGCCCGAGGCCGACGCGGTCGAGCTCGTGCGCGAGCACGCGCGCGGGAAGGCGCGCTCGGTGGCCGCTCAGGCGGGAAACCGGCCCGTCCTTGCCGTCGATACCGCGGTCTCGCTCGGCGGGAAGATCTTCGGCAAGCCGACGAGCGCCGAGGACGCGGAGCGGATGCTCGAGGAGCTCGCCGGCCTGACGCACGTCGTCGTCTCGGGTCTCTCCCTCGTCACGCCAGGCTGGGAGCTCGTCGAGCACGACTCGACCCGTGTCACCTTCCGCGAGCTCGCGCCGCGGGAGCTTGCGCAGCTGATGACGTACGGCGAGTGGGAGGGACGCGCGGGCGGGTATGCGATCCAGGGACGCGGCGCCGCGCTCGTGGAGGAGATCGAGGGCGACTACCTGAACGTCGTCGGGTTGCCGGCCGCACTGCTCGTCAGGATTCTCGCCGAGCGCTTCCCAGGCACCTACGGCTTCGGGTAAGTCCGGCCGACCAAAGCGTCCCATGCCCGGTCGGGAAGCAGCCGGCGGAGCGTCAGGAGGAGCCCGGCCGACGCGGTCACCCGGTAGCGCGTGCGCGGTCGCTTCGCCGTCACCGCCTTCTCGATCGCCCTGGCGACGGTTTCAGGGCTGCCGCCGAGCCTCCGCGCGAAGCTGTTTTCGTACGCCCCAGCGGTCGCCGCCCCGACGGCTGCGTTGAACCGTGCGTACGGACCGTCCTCCTGCTCGATCGAACCGACGGCCGCCTCCGCGAAGCCGGTCCGGATCAATCCGGGCTGGATCACGACGACGTCGATTCCGAAGCCTTGCACCTCGAAGCGGAGCGCGTCGCTCAACGCCTCGACCGCGTGCTTGGAGGCGTGGTACCAACCGCCACCAGGAAACGTGAACCGGCCGCCCATCGAACTGACGTTGACGATCCGTCCCCAGCCTTGCTCGCGCATACCGGGCAGCACCAGCTGAGTCAGGCGAGCCAGGCCGAAAAGGTTCGTCTCGAACTGGAGCCGCGCGTCTTCGATCGACACGCTTTCAACGGCGCCGCTCTGGCTGTAGCCCGCGTTGTTGACGAGCGAGCCGACCGCGCCTTCTTCCCGCCCGATCCGCTCCACCCCTGCGCGCATCGAGGCATCGTCGGTGACGTCGAGTTGCAGCAGCTGACAGCCCTCGCAGCCCTCGATGGACTCGATCCGGCGCGCGCTGGCGTACACCTTCCACCCCGCGACTGACAGCCGCTCTGCAGTCGCCCGGCCGATCCCTGACGAGCAGCCGGTGACGAGGACGGCGCGCGAGACCACCACCTGAGTCTCTCACGGCTAGACTCGGTGGCTCGGCATGGCCTTCTTTCGCTCTCTCACCGGCTTCGGCGGCCGCGACATGGCCGTGGACCTCGGCACCGCCAACACGCTCGTGTACGTCCGCGGGCGTGGCATCGTCCTCTCGGAGCCGTCGGTCGTCGCGATCGACCAGCGAACCGGGGAGGTGCACGCCGTTGGCGTCGAGGCGAAGCGGATGCTCGGACGCACACCCGGCACGATCGCGGCGATCCGCCCGCTCAAGGACGGCGTCATCGCCGACTTCGACGTCACCGAGCAGATGCTCCGGCATTTCATCCAGAAGGTGCACCAGCACCGCTTCGCGCACCCGCGCGTCGTCGTCTGCGTCCCGTCGGGCGTGACGGGCGTCGAGAAGCGCGCCGTCGAAGAGGCGACCCTCTCCGCTGGCGCACGCCAGGCGTACCTGATCGAGGAGCCGATGGCCGCGGCGATCGGCGCCGGCCTCCCCGTTGCGGAGCCGACGGGGAACATGATTGTCGACATTGGCGGCGGGACGACCGAGGTCGCCGTGATCTCGCTCGGCGGCATCGTCGTCTCGCAGAGCCTGCGTGTCGGCGGCGACGAGATGGACGACGCGATCGTCAACCACATCAAGAAGGAGTACAAGCTCCTGATCGGCCAGCAGACTGCCGAGGAGATCAAGCTGGAGGTCGGCTCGGCCTACCGGCTGCGTGAGGAGGTTCAGGCCGAGGTGCGCGGGCGCGACATGCTCACGGGCCTGCCGAAGACCGTGATCCTCTCCTCCGAGGAAGTCCGGCGCGCGCTCGAGGAGCCGGTGGCGCAGATCATCGACGCGATTCGCTCCACGCTCGACAAGACCCCGCCGGAGCTCGCGGCGGACATCATGGATCGCGGGATCGTGCTCGCCGGCGGCGGCGCACTCCTGAACGGCCTCGACGAGCGCCTCCGGCACGAGACGCAGATGCCCGTGCACCTGGCGGAGAGCCCGCTGACGTGCGTCGCGGTCGGCTCCGGCCGCAGCCTCGAGGAGTTCGAGGCGATCCACCGCAGCGCCCGGGCCCGTCCGAGGCGCAACGGCCGGCGCTACTAAACCGGCCGCAACGAGCGGTTTCCGGAGTCCTGGCTAGACTGAAACGCTCGTGCCACGCAACCGCACCGCAAGATCGGCGGTGCTGGGCCTACCCGTCCGGCGTTCCGCCCCGCGATCGCACACCTCCCGCACCAGCAGCGCCCTCCGGCGCCGCATCGTGCTGGGGACGCTGGTCATGCTTTCGCTCGCCCTGATTACGGTGTCGTTTCGTGAGCAGTCCGATGGCCCGCTGCACGGTGCGCAGGCGGCCGTTGCAAGCGTGCTGCAGCCGCTGGAGGTCGCCGTCGAGCGGGTGGCGCGGCCGTTCCGCGACGCCTACGGCTGGACGAAGGGATTGTTCGAGGCCCGGTCCGAAAACGAGCAGCTGCGGGCCGAGAACGAGCAGCTGAGCCAGCAGGTGATCCAGAACGAGTCGGCGCTCCAGCGGAACGTCGCCCTCGAGGCCCTGCTCGATTACAAGAGCTCGCCCGCCTTCCCGAAGGACTATGACGGCGTCGCCGCCGAGGTGATGGCGCAGCCGTCAGGCTCGTTCGACCAGACGATCATCGTCTCCGCCGGCTCCGGCGACGGCGTCGTCGTCGATGCACCGGTGGTGACCGCCGCCGGGCTCGTCGGCACCGTCACGCGCGTCACCGAGGGCGCCGCCCGCGTCCGCCTGCTGACCGACGAGTCGAGTGCCGTCTCCGCGCTCGACCTCCGCACGCGCGCGTCCGGAATCGTCCAGCACGGCCCGTCTGGCGACTCGCTCGTGCTCAACCGGGTCGCCAAGAAGGAGAACGTGAAGGTCGGGGACGAGATCGTCACGGCCGGCTGGCGCTCCGGGAAGCTTGCGTCCCTCTATCCCAAGGGGATCACGATCGGCCACGTCACGTTCGTCGGGCGGCTCAACACCGACCTGTACCAGCAGGTGCTGGTCGTGTCCGACGTCGACTTCTCCTCACTCGACTCGGTGATCGTGCTCGTTTCCAAGCGTCCGGCGCCGGAGCTGCCGTGAGCGACAACGTCGCCGTCGCGGTGTGCGTCTTCGTCGCCGCGCTGCTCCAGGTGACGCTGCTGGCGTCGATCGACGTCGCCGGCGGCACCGCGGACGTCCTGCTGCTCTCGCTGCTCGCGATCGCGCTCCTGCGCGGGGCGGTGGCCGGGGCGGTCGCCGGCTTCTTCGGCGGCCTCTTGATCGACGTGATGACGCTCGACACGCTCGGTGTCTCCGCGCTGCTGTACGCCTTGGCCGGGTACTGGACGGGCCGATACGGGGAGACCACCGGGCGCGACCGCGCCCACGCACCGCTGCTCGCAGTGCTCGTCGTCACGATCGCGATCGCCTGCTCCGGCCTCGGCCTCCATCTGCTGCTCGGAGAGGACGTGTCGGCGAGGCGCGCGCTCTTCGACGCCCTGCTTCCGGGGCTGGCGCTCAATCTGCTCCTCGGCGGACCGGTCTGGGCACTGAGCCGGACGGTGCTGCGCAGGCCGGCGACCTCCGACCGTGTCAGGGAGGTGCAGCTGCTTGGCTAAGAGCTCAGGCTCCTTCCGCGAGCGTCGGTCGCCGTCCCGCCATTTCCTGCCGCCGGATCCCCGGACGGCGGAGCCGTACCGCTTCACGCCCCAGCTCGCGCTCCGCATCGGTGTGTTGGCCGCGCTTACGCTCATCATCTTCGCCGTCCTCTTCCTGCGCCTGTGGGCGCTGCAAGTGCTTTCCGGCGATCGCTATCTGAACGCGGCGCAGAACAACCAGCTGCGCACCGTTCCCGTGGAGGCGGCGCGCGGCTCGATTCTCGACCGCGCCGGCAACACGATTGTCTCGAACGTGCCCGGCACGGCGGTGCAGATCTGGACCGCCGACCTGCCCAAGGAGGGCCGTTACGCGATGCTGCAGCGGCTCTCGAAGGTCCTGCGCGTGCCGCTGCCGCGGCTGACCAGGGCGCTCGAGGAGGGTAAGGGCGACCCGCTGACGCCGATCCTCGTCAAGACGGCCGTGCACGAGGAGCAAGTGGCGACCCTGCTCGAGCGTCCGCATGAGTTTCCGGGGGTCTCGGTCGTCGGCACCTACCTGCGCAATTACGAGAACCGGGCGCTGGCTGCGCAGGTGCTCGGGTACGTCGGCGAGATCTCACCCGAGGAGCTCGACCGCCTCGCGCAGGACGGCTACCGTGGTGGTGAGAAGATCGGCAAGACCGGCATCGAGGCTGCCTTCGACACGTATCTCCGCGGCAAGGCGGGCGCTGCGCAACTCCGGGTCGACTCGCTCGGCCGGCCGCTGGGCACGTTCACGGAGCGGCGGCCGGCGCAGCCGGGCAACAACGTCCGCCTGACGATCGATGTCGGCCTCCAGCGCGCGGTTGAGCGGGCGCTCAATTACGGGATCGACCTTGCCTACGAGAACGAAGAGTGGAACGCCAACGGAGGCGCGATCGTGGCGCTCGACCCCCGCGACGGGGCGGTGCTCGCGATGGCCTCCAACCCGACCTACAAGCCCTCCGTCTACGTGGGCCGTGTCGATCCGAAGAAGCTCGAACCGCTGACCGTCGAGCGGGTCGCAAAGGAGCGGAACTATCCGGGCATCAACCGCGCCATCGCCGGGGTCTATCCGCCCGGCTCGACGTTCAAGCCGCTGACCGCGCTGGCCGCGATCTCGGACGGCTTGCTCTCACCGTACGAGTACATCCAGTGCACCCCGTACGCCGAGTACGGCCTGGACAAGTTCCGCTTCGACAACTGGAACCCGTTCACGAACGCACCGATGTCGCTGACGACGGCGCTCTCGCAGTCGTGCGACACGTACTTCTACGACCTGGGCAATCGCTACTACGTGCGCGGGGAGCAAGAGCGCCCCTACTGGACGAAGATGCAAGGCTGGGCGAAGAAGTTCGGCTTCGGCCAGCCTTCAGGCCTCGACATCGGCGGCGAGGCAGCCGGCCTGCTGCCGACGCCGGCCTGGCGGAAGCGGATCGGCCGCACCGCCTGGGACAAGGCCTGGAACCCGGGCGACCTGATCCAGCTCGCGATCGGCCAGAAAGACATGAACGTGACGCCGCTGCAGATGGCCCGTTTCTACGCGGCACTCGCGAACGGCGGCAACCTGGTAACGCCATACATCGTCTCCTCGATCGAGCAGCCCGGCAACGACGGCTCGCCGCCCGTGCCGCTGTACACGTTCCCTCCGGAACCGCCGAGCCCGATCAACGTCGACCCTCTTGGGCTCAGCGTCGTCCGCGAGGGCCTTTTCCAGGCGACCCACGACTCCGAGGGCACCTCCTCGGGCGTCTTCGGCAGCTTCCCGGTACCGGTTGCGGGCAAGACGGGGACGGCTGAGAAGGTCGTCAACCTGCCCGGCTATCCGAGTGGGCATCTCGAGGATCAGTCGTGGTGGTGCGGCTGGGGGCCTTTCGACGGGAACGAGCACGTCACGAGCAACGGCACCAAGCGCGCGCCGCTCGTCGTGTGCGCCGTGATCGAAAACGGCGGCCACGGCGGCACCGCGGCCGCGCCGGCCGCCCTCAGGGTGTTCGAGCACTGGTTCCAAGAGCGCGCCGGCGTGCAGGGGGTGGTCGCGAGTGATTGATTACGCTTCCTCCGGCACCCGGTCGGCGTCGCGTGACCACGTTGACGTCGTCGGCTTCGTCCGACGGCTCGACTGGCTCCTCCTCGGCGGGGTCGGGGCGCTTGTCGCCTACGGGCTCTGGGCCGTCGCCGGGATCACGCGCTTCGATGTCGAGGGCAACGAGAGCTACTACGTGGTCCGCCAGGGGATTGCCGTCGGGCTTGGGTTTGTGGGCTTCGTCATCGCACTCGCGATCGACCCCGACCGCTACCGCCGCGCCCAGAAGGGGATCTACGCCGTCACGCTGCTGCTGATGCTGCTCGTCTTCCCGCTTGCGGACACGACGCGCGGGTCGAAGCGGTGGATCGACATCGGGCCCTTCCAGTTCCAGCCTTCCGAGTTCGGCAAGCTCCTCTTCGTGCTCGCACTCGCCGGTTTCCTCGCCGACCGGGCGCGCCGGCTGGGCGACCCGAGGGTCGTGCTGCAGGCGATCGGGCTCGCGCTCGTGCCGATCTTCCTCGTCTTCAAGCAGCCGGACCTCGGGACCGCGCTCGTGTACGTCAGCGCACTCGTAGCGTGCCTCTTCGTCGCGGGGATCCGCTGGAGCCAGCTCGCCGCTCTTGCCTCGCTGGCGGCCTTCGTGATCGTGAGCGTGATCTGGTTCCTGCCGGCGCTGGGGGTAGAGGTCCTGGAGCCGTATCAGGTCGATCGTCTGACCGCGTTTGCCAACCGCGAGCGCGATCTCGAGGGTGTCAACTACAACCTCAACCAGTCGATCACGGCGGTCGGCTCGGGCGGGCTGGACGGCCGCGGAGTCAACGCCGCCACACAGACCCGGCTCGACTACCTGCCCGAGCATGCGACCGACTTCGTCCTCGCCTCGCTCGCCGAGCAGCGGGGTTTCTTCGGCGCGGCGCTGCTGCTCGGTCTCTACCTGCTCGTCGTCTGGCGCGGGCTGCGCGTGATCACGGTCGCGCGCGACGCGTTCAGCGCGATCGTCGCGGGCGGGATCGTGATCGCCTTCCTCTTTCAAGTCTTCATCAACGTCGGCATGACAATGGGGATCGCTCCCGTCACCGGCATCCCGCTGCCCTTCGTCACAGTCGGCGGCTCGTCGATGGTCGCCAACCTCGTCGCGATCGGCGTGCTCCAGGCGATCCACGCGCGGGGCCACCCGGGCCGCCGCCGTGGCGGTCGATGATGGAGCTCCCGGTTCGGCCAACGGCCAGGGGCCGCTGATGGCGGTCAAGCTCAATCCGTGGGTCGTGTGGGGACTCGTCAAGGAGCTGCGGGTGGCGGCCGAGGACACGCGACCGCTCCAAGTGAGCGGTGCGCTCGCGCCGCAGCTCGAGATGGAGCTCGCGCGGGGCGGTGCCGCCGGCGCGGTCCGCTCCGGCGGCCGGATCGAGGACGCGGCCGTCCTCGTACGCGTGCTCGGTGGGGCGCCGACCGAGGAGGACGAGCGGGAGCTGCGCGAGGCGAAGCGGGCCAAGGTTCCGGTCGTCGCAGTCCAGACCGGCAGTGAGGTCCTCGACGTCCCCTACGTGCTCGCGACCGACGTGGTCATGTGCCATCCCGGAGCGGGCTTCCCGGTTGACGAGATCGCCGCCACAGTCGCGGTGCGGCTCGGCGAGGGCGGCACGGCCCTGGCGGCGCGCCTGCCCGTACTGCGGGAGCATGTGTGTGACGGGCTGATCGAGCGGTTCTCGCGGCAGAACGGGATCGTGGGCGCCGCGTTCTTCGTGCCCGGAGCGGACTTCGCGGTGCTGACGCTGAACCAGATCCGCCTCGTACTCCGCCTCGCCGCAGCGCACGGGGTCGAGGTCGACCAGAGCCGCCTGCCCGAGGTGCTCGCGACATTCGGCGCAGGGCTCGGGTTCCGCGCCCTCGCGCGGCAAGTGCTCGGGGCGATCCCCGTCGCCGGCTGGGTCGTCAAGGGCGGGATCGCCTATGCGGGCACGCGCGCGCTCGGCGAGGCCGCGCAGCTGTATTTTGCGCAGGTCGCGGAATCCGCAGGAGCGGATCCCGCGACGCGCTAAGACCCCTGAAGGCGGCCGCGAGCGGCCGCAAGAGCGTTCAGGCCGCAATCGTGCGGTTGATGATGCTGTCCGATTCAGCTCCTAAGGTTCGGGAAACCGAGCTGGAGGGAGGCGAATGGTTGGTTCCGAGCACGCCGTAGAACTGCTTCAGATCGAGGAAGCGGATGCCTGGTTCGAGTACCTCGAGGCGACGCGGGCGCAGAGCAAGACCCGCTACGCCGAGGTCGAGCCGTGGGCCTGGGCTCGCCTCGGCCAGCGGCTGCGCGCCGTCCGCACGCGCCGCGCACGGCTTCGCCCCGCAGCCGCGTAGGCCCCACCTCCGTGTCGGTCTGACCCTGCTGCTACCTTGTGGACAGGCCATGCCTACGTTTTTGACCATCACCCGCAGCGCGCGACCGGCCGCATCCGCGGCCGTGTCTTTGCGCGCGCCCACTCTAGGAGAAGCATTTGTCACCCTGGTTCCGAAGGAAGCGCAAGCAAGCGACCGAAGAGCAGACGGCCCCGCAGGCGCCCGCTCCAGCAGAACAGCCACAGGCTGAGCTCCCGACTGCCGACGCCGCTGCCGATTCCGCAGCCGACGCGTCAACCGATCCCGCCAGAAAGCGCCGCCGCGGTACGCGTGGCGGCCGCGGCCGCAAGAAGCCCGGCGCCGAGGGCGAGGCGACGTCCGAACTCACATCCGAGCAGCCCGCCAGGCGCGAGCGCACGCGGCCAAGCAGTGAAGGCGGCCAGCGTGGTGAGAGCGGCCAGCGCGGTCAGGGCAGCCAGCGCCAGGAGGCGCAGCGCAGCCAGCGCCAGGAGCGTCGCGCCAACCAGCAGGGCAACCGTCGCCGCGTGCCGCAGAAGCGCGCGCCGCTGCCGAAGGCCAAGCGCGAGCTGCTGATCTCCATCGAC
>Ga0180121_10001080_pt1 | contig 11544 bp, 13 predicted proteins | sample AntDrymUQ5402106_2_FD_129676 | JGI IMG/M metagenome (GOLD analysis project Ga0180121, IMG submission 129676) | Polar desert sand microbial communities from Dry Valleys, Antarctica - metaG UQ540 (21.06) (version 2) (version 2) | ecosystem: Environmental > Terrestrial > Soil > Desert | place...
CCCCGGTCACCGAGGCCACGGTGTGCGGGGCGCGCCGCAGCGGGCTGTCCGCGAGCGGCCAGGCGCCGTCGGCCACCTCGCGGATCTCGGCCACGATCGCGGCCATGGCATCGCAGAACCGGTCCAGCTCGGCCAGGTCCTCAGACTCGGTGGGCTCCACCATCAACGTCCCGGCGACCGGGAAGCTCATCGTCGGTGCGTGGAAGCCGTGGTCGATCAGCCGCTTCGCCACGTCCTCGACGGTGACGCCGGTCTGCTTGGTCAGCCCGCGCAGGTCAAGGATGCACTCGTGCGCCACCAGGTCGTCGGCGCCGGTGTAGAGCACGGGAACGTCGTCGCGCAGCCGGGCGGCGACGTAGTTCGCGGCCAGCACCGCGACCGAGGTGGCCTCGCGCACCCCGTCCGCACCCATCATCGCCAGGTACAGCCACGGAACCGGCAGGATCCCCGCCGACCCGTACGGAGCGGCGCTGACCGGGCCGACCCCGTCCCGGCGCTCGGCGTCTGGGTGGGCCGGATGGCTCGGCAGGTACGGGGCCAGGTGCTCGCGTACGGCGACCGGACCCACCCCGGGACCGCCGCCGCCGTGCGGGATGCAGAACGTCTTGTGCAGGTTGAGGTGCGACACGTCCCCGCCGAACGCGCCCGGGCGGGCGTGACCGACCAGCGCGTTCAGGTTTGCCCCGTCGACGTACACCTGTCCCCCGTGCTCGTGCACGACGTCGCAGAGCGTTGAGATGCCGTCCTCGTAGACGCCGTGGGTGGACGGGTAGGTCACCATGGCGGCCGCGAGCGAGTCGGAGTGCTCCTTGCACTTGGCCCGAAGGTCGTCGAGGTCGACGCTGCCGTCGCCGGCCGCGGCGACCACCACGACCCGCATACCCGCCATCACCGCCGACGCGGCGTTGGTCCCGTGTGCCGAGGACGGGATCAGGCACACGTCCCGGCCGGTGTCGCCCCGATCGAGGTGGTAGGCGTGGATCGCCATCAGCCCGGCCAGCTCGCCTTGGGAGCCGGCGTTCGGCTGCACCGACACCGCGGCGTAGCCGGTGACGTCGGCGAGCCACCGCTCTAGCTCGCCGACCATCTCGATCGCACCGCCGGCGTCCTCGGCAGGTACGAACGGGTGCAGGTCGGCGAGCTCCGGCCAGCCGAGCGGCTCCATCTCGGTGCTGGCGTTGAGCTTCATCGTGCACGACCCGAGCGGGATCATGCCGAGGTCGAGCGCGAAGTCGCGGTCCGAGAGCCGCCGCAGATAGCGGAGCATCGCGGTCTCCGACTGGTGGGTGCGGAACACCTCATGGGTGAGGTACGGCGTGTGCCGTACCAGTGCCTCCGGCAGCGCATCATCGGTGGCGGTGTCGAGCCCGTCGACATCAGCGTCGGTCACACCGAAGGCGTCCCAGACCGCGGCCAGGTGCTGGCGGGTCGTCAGCTCGTTGGTGCTGATCCCGACGTGGTCGGCGTCGATCCCGCGCAGGTGAACACCTGCCTTGCGCGCCGCAGCGAGCACCTCCGCCGCCCGACCGGGCACGTGCGCGACGACGGTGTCGACGAAGGTGTCCGACACGACCTCGACGTCGCCGTCGCGAAGGCCCGCCGCCAGCACCACGGCGTAGCGGTGCACCCGGCGGGCGATCGCAGTGAGCCCCTCGTGTCCGTGGTACACCGCGTACATCGACGCGGCCACGGCCAGCAGCACCTGCGCGGTGCAGATGTTCGACGTCGCCTTGTCCCGGCGGATGTGCTGTTCGCGGGTCTGTAGCGCGAGCCGGTACGCGGGCCGGCCCTCCGCGTCGACCGACACCCCGACCAACCGGCCGGGAAGGTGTCGCTGCAGCCCGTCCCGTACGGCGATGAACCCGGCGTGCGGGCCGCCGTACCACATCGGTACGCCGAACCGCTGGGCCGAGCCGACGACGACATCGGCGCCTAGCTCGCCGGGCGCCTCGAGCAGGCACAGCGTGAGCGGGTCGGCGACCACGACCGCCAGACCGCCGCGCTCGTGCGCCGCCTTGATGACGGGTCGTGGGTCACGGACCGCGCCGGACGCGCCGGGGTAGGCCAGCAGCACGGCCGACAGCGGGCCGTCGGGCAGCCCATCGGCGAGGTCGGACTCGACCAGCTCGATCCGCATCGCCGCCGCCCGGGTGTCCAGCACCGCGCGGGTCTGGGGCAGCAGGTCGACGTCGACGACGACCTTCGCGGTGCCGGCGTCGCCGCGCAGCGCCCGCCGGGCCAGGGTCATCGCCTCGCCCGCGGCGGTGGCCTCGTCCAGCAGCGAAGCATTGGCTGTCGGCAGCCCCGCCAGGTCGCCGATCATGGTCTGGAAGTTGAGCAGCGCCTCGAGCCGGCCCTGCGAGATCTCCGGTTGGTACGGCGTGTAGGCGGTGTACCAGGACGGGTCCTCCAGCACGTTGCGCCGTACGACCGCCGGAGTGATCGTCGGGTGGTAGCCCAGCCCGATCATGGCGACACCGGGCCGGTTGGCCGCCAGCTTCGCGCGCAGCTTGACGAGCGCAGCCTGCTCGGGCTGCGCGGGTGGCAGGGCGACCGCTTCCTCATCCGGAGCGCCGCGGATGCCCTTCGGGACGGCCGCGTCCATCAACGCGTCGAGGCTGTCGTAGCCGACGACGCCGAGCATGGTCTCGACCTCGGCGGGGCGGGGGCCGATGTGGCGACGTGCGAACGGGTCGGCGGTGTCGAGGCTGTGCAGCGACGGCCGGTCGGTCATGGCGGCTCCCGAAGTCGGACGGTCAGCGTCACGTCCTCCCCTCTGTCACCTCGCCGGTTGGGCGGTGCTCCAGAGTGGCCTGTCCGCGCGGTCCTGGCGCCTGAGAGGTTCCGGGAGGGATTGCCCCTTCGGCGCTGCGAGCGGTGGCCCGCAGCTCTCCCGCGCGGCTTCGGCAGCCGTCGTCGAGGTTACCAGCGCAGCCCGGTCCGGGCTCAGGCTCTGCCGTCAGGAGGGGATGACGAGCTGCTGCAACGCCCAGCGGTTGCCGTCGGGGTCGTCGAACCGTACGAACCGACCCCACGGCTGGTCATCGACGTCGCTGCAGTCCACCCCGCGCTCGCGCAGAGCCGCGCAGGCCTCGTCGGCGTCCGCGACGACGATCTGGATGAACTGGGATGAGCCCTCGGGCATCATGTTGAGGCCGGTTCCGAAGCAGATCGAGCACGCCGACCCCGGTGGGGTTACCTGGACGAACCGCAGCTCGGGGTTGACCGTCTGGTCGTGGTCGACGCTCCAGCCCAGCTCCTTGCCGTAGAACTCGACCGACCGGTCGACGTCACGCACCGCCAGCGGGATCAGCTCGATCTTGAAGTCCATGGTGCGACCGTACCTACCCGGCCGCGAGCGGTGGAAACACGTTGTCGACACGCCGCACGCTGCTCGCTTTTCCGCCGCTCGACCCGGCTCGGGTCCGGCCCGACCGGCTCGGCGAGCTCGACATCGCATGCCATGCCGGACCCTAGGCTGAGTTGGTGCCGGACAGGAGGCGGAAGGCCAGGGTCGAGGACGTTCACCGGCTGGCGTTGGCGATGCCACACGTCACGGTCGAGCGCGGCAGCGCGGACAACCCGGTGTACCAGGTGGGCGGGAGGTCGTTCGTCTTCTTCCGCAACCCAAGGCCGGACGCGGTCGACCCCGACACCGGTGAGCGCTACCGCGACGTGATCGTCTTCTGGGTGGAGTCCGAAGCCGACAAGCAGGCACTGGTCCAGGACGAGGCGTCACCGTTTTTCACGACCGCACACTTCAGCGGCCATCCATCGGTGCTGCTGCGGGCCAGCCGGGTCGGCGAACTCAGCCCCGCGGAACTGCAGGAACTTGTTCAGGACGCGTGGCTCTCCCAGGCTTCAGCACGCCGGGCGCAAACATGGCTGCGAGAGCATCCACCCGCGTAGGCGAAAGCTCAGCCGGTGATACGAGCGCGGCGCCGGTGCGCCAGCTCGTCGTCGGGGTGGTCGTCCACCGGCTCACCGGCCCGCTCCCCCGGAAGCTCGGCGAGCGTGCCCTCGATCTCGCGCCACACCCCGCCGATCGCGATGCCGAACACACCCTGCCCGCCCTGCAGCAGGTCGATGACCTCGTCGGCCGAGCGGCACTCGTACACGCTGGCGCCGTCGCTCATCAGCGTCACCCTGGTCAGGTCGTCGGTACCGCGGGCACGCAAGTGCTCGACCGCGGTCCGGATCTGCTGCAGGGAGACGCCAGCCTCGAGCAGCCGCTTGATGATCTTGAGCAGCAGGACGTCGCGGAAGGAGTAGAGCCGCTGGGTGCCCGACCCGGCGGCGGCGCGCACGGTGGGCTCCACCAGCTTCGTACGGGCCCAGTAGTCGAGCTGGCGGTAGGTGATCCCGGCGGCGTTGCAGGCGACTGGCCCGCGGAAGCCGACGTCCTCGGCCAGCGGAGACACATCGTCCTCGAAGAGCAGGCCCTGGTCGCCGGCCCGCCGGGCGGCCTCTGCCACTGCGAGGTCGTCGTGCGCGGCCTGGTCATGGCCGGGGCCGTGTGACCCGTGGTCCCGCGTGTTTGTCACCACGACCTCCACGTCGTCGGACGCCAACAGCCCCGCGGGCTGCCTCGCACCGCGAGTTACACCGGCGATGTTATCCGGTCCGGTGAGAGTGACGCAGGTGTCCGGTTTGTCCCGCGTGTCGTCGCGGAAACGTCACTCTCACGGGAGCGGGCACCTCAGCGGAGCCTGGACCCTCAGTGGCCGGGGCTGAAGTCCTCGGGGGTGACCTGGTCGAGGAACTCGCGGAACTTCTCGACCTCCTGCTCTTCCTCCTCGGGCACGGCCAGGCCGGAGGAGTCGAGCACCGCCTCGGCGCAGACGATCCGGGTCCCGGTGCGCAACGCCAGCGCGATCGAGTCCGACGGCCGGGCGCTCACCTCGGTGCCCTCGTCGAACACCAGCACGGCGTAGTAGACGCCGTCCTTCATCTCGGTGATCCGCACCTCGGTCAACTCGCGCCCGAGGGCGGTGACGAGGTCGCGCATCAGGTCGTGGGTCAGCGGCCGCGGCGGGGTGACCCCCTGCTGGGCGAACGCAATCGCCGTGGCCTCGCCGGCGCCGATCCAGATCGGGAGGTACCGGTTGCCGTCGCTCTCCCGCAACAGGACGAGCGGCTGGTTGGTGGGCTGCTCCACCCGCACCCCGACGACGTCCAGTTCTCGCACCCGGTCACAATACTCCGGCAATCCGAGCCGCCGGTCAGCGTCGGGTGACCCCGTCTCGAACCAGTGCGGTGTGCAGCCGGGCGACGAGCCCGGCCAGCTCGCGAGCGGTCTCGTCCGCCCTCGCCTGCGCCGCGGCGTCCTTCTGCTGGCGCATCGGGGTCACCACTTGGCCGACCAGGTCCAGCTCGCGGTCGGCCGCGGTCCGAACCGAGCGGAGGTGCCGCGGCTCCACGCCGTACGCGGCCAGCTCGCCCACCGTGGTCGCCACCAGCAGGGCAACCGCGTCGTAGTGGCCGGTCCCGTTCGTCCGCACCAGCCCAAATCCCTCGATCCGCGCGAGCAGCTCGTCGTCGATCGACGCCGTCTCGCACAGCTCAGCCCGCGACAGCCGCAGGTCCGCACGGTCCGCCCGCTGGTCCGAGCCGTCGTAGGTCAGCACCACCTGTGGCGGGCGGGGCCGCGCCGACGGTGTCGGCGGTACGTCCAGGCCGCGGTCGATCGCGTCGAGGTGCTCGCGGATCACCCGCAGCGGGTAGTAGTTCTCCTTCTGTGCGGAGAGGATGTAGCGCAGCCGCTCGACGTCGGCGTGCGAGAACTTGCGGTAGCCGGACGCCGTACGTTCGGGGTCGACCAGCCCCTCGGCCTCGAGGTAGCGGATCTTGGAGATCGACACGTCCGGGAAGTCCGGGCGGAGCTGGGCCAGCACCTCACCGATGCTCATCCGCGCGGACGCGGACGGCGCCGACCTCACCGCCGGCCACCACCGGCGTCCGCGGCGCTGGGGTAGTAGACGAGGCGGTACTTGCCGACCTGCACCTCGTCCCCGCCGCTGAGCAGAATCTCGTCGATCCGGTCCCGGTTCACATAGGTCCCGTTGAGGCTCCCGACGTCGGCGGCGTGGTAGCCCTCCGGCGTCCGGCGGAAGACCGCGTGCCGCCGCGAGACCGTGACGTCGTCCAGGAAGATGTCGCTGTCCGGGTGCCGACCGGCGGACACCTCGTCGCTGTCGAGCAGGAACCGGCTGCCAGCGCTCGGCCCGCGCTGGACGACCAGCAGGGCGCTGCCCGCCGGCAGCCCGTCGAGCGCGGCGACGTCCTCGGCGCTGAGCTCGCCGCCCTCCGCACCGGTGTCCGGCTCGACCGGGTGCAGGGTGACCGTCGACGTCGCCTCCGCCGGGTCGCGGCCGGCATCAGCCTGGGACAGCTTGTGCCCGCACTGGGAGCAGAACCTGGCCGAAGACGGGTTCTCGTGTCCGCACTCGCTACAGAACGGCATCGAAACCTCCTCGGCGCTGGAGACCCAGCCCGCTCTCGCGAAACCCTCGACCGGCAGTTCACCTTGACGGTGAGGTCGAACCTACGCGTGGGCTCGGGCCGAATCAACACACCCCCGCCGGGTCAGGAGCCGATCTGGCCCTCGTAGCCCGCCGCGTCCAGCAGCCCCTCCAGCGCCGACTCGTCGCTGACCTGGAGCCGCAACAGCCAGCCCTCGCCATACGGGTCGGAGTTGACCAGCTCGGGCGTCTGGTCAACCGCGTCGTTGCGGGCCACCACGCTCCCGCTGATCGGGGCGTAGATGTCGCTCACCGACTTGGTCGACTCCAGCTCGCCGACGGACTCGCCCATGGTGAGGTCCTCCCCCACCTCGGGCAGCGACACATAGACAATGTCGCCCAGCGCGTCCTGGGCGTAGTCGGTGATGCCGATGGTGGCCATCTTGCCGTCCTCGCCGCTCTCGACGCGCACCCATTCGTGCTCGGCGGTGTACTTCAGGTCGTCGGGGATCACGGTGCTCCTCGGTCACGTGGTGGGGTCGGCGAAGTCGGCGTCGGGTTTCGTCGCGAGCGACTGGACCTGCACGCTGTCCAGCGGGGTGACGGTGACGCTACCCCCAAGGACCTCGACCTCGTCGGCGAGCCCGCCGGGGAACTCGACCGCCTCGGCCAAGGTGTCGGAGGCGCCGATCGCCTCCACAACGTACGGGGCACGCACGGTCCGGTCGTCGACGACCAGGGCGGAGCCGGTGGCGGCCGACCCGGACCCGAACCAGGTCTCGGCGACGACCCGGGCGACGTTGTTGATCTCGATCGCCTCCGCGCCGGCGTCACGCAGCTCCTGCACCGCGTTGAGCAAGGTGACCGCGCCGACGCTGCCGTCCGGGTCCTGGATGGTGATGACGACGCCCGTGCCGGTGGCGCCGACCTGGCCGGACAGCAGCAGCAGCGCGTCGAGCCGGCGCTGTGCCTGCTCGAGAGCCACCTGCCGCTGGTTGGTGCTCAGCTGCAGCTCGTCACGTGTGTCCTCGAGCTCGGCCAGCTGGCGGGAGACCCGGTCCTGCGCCGCGGACAAGGTCTGGAGCAGCTGCACCAGGTCGTCGCGGCGGGCACCAGTGAACTCGTCGTCGGAGCGGACCGCGCGCACCTGCACGGCGGCGGCAAACCCGAGCAGGGCAAGCAGGACGCCGACCACGACCTGCGCCCGGGTGGGCCGGCCCCACAATGCAACCCAGACCGTCCGCCGGGCGTCGTCTCGCCGGGCCGTGGGTGGCCGCTCGTCAGGTCGCTCGTCGGGCAGGTAGTCAGGCATGGAGCAGCCTCCGCCGGATCGCGGCGACGTTGGAGAAGATCCGGATGCCGAAGACCACTACGACGCCCGTCGACAGCTGGCCACCAACTCCGAGCTGGTCGCCGAGGTAGACGATGAACCCGGCCACCAGCACGTTGGACACGAACGAGATCACGAAAACGCGCTCGTCGAAGATTCCGTCGAGGTAGGCGCGCAGCGCCCCGAACGTCGCGTCCAGCGCCGCCACCACAGCGATCGGGAGGTATGGCTGCAGGCCGGCCGGGACGCTCGGCTCGAGGAACACACCGGCCACGATCCCCGCGATCATGCCGAGCAGTGCGATCACGACACGCCCTCGTCCCCCCGGTCCGGCCCGGCTGCGCCGCTGGTGGCCTGCCGCAGCACCACTCCGCTCCCAGCGGGCAGCTGCAGGTCGTCTCGGGCATCTACCCCGAACCCGATCCCGAAGTTGGCGGCCAGGTCGGTGAAGGTCTGCCCGGCGGCAGTGTCCAGCAGGTTCGCGGGCAGGACATCCGGGTCACCGATCGCGTTGACGACGTACGGCGGGCTCAGTGAGCGGAAGTTGACCGTGATCGCCTGCCCGGCCGTGCGGATGGCGGTCAGCGTGGTCAGCCGCTGGCCGTTGATCGCGATCGCCTCCGCCCCCGCCTGCCAGAGGCCGTTCACCAGCAGCTGCAGGTCGGTGTCGAGGATGGTCCCCTCGTCGGTGCCGCTCTCGGCGTCGTCGACGGTCACCCGCACCCCGGGCCCCTCGACCGCCTCAGCCCCCACCGCCGCCTCGACCTCGTCCAGGCGGGACTCGGTGTCAGCGAGCGAGGCGGCGAGCTCAGCGGACTGGCCGCGCAATGCGTCCAGCCGGGCGCCGAGGGTGTCGACCTGGGCGCTGAAGCGGGCCACCTGCCCCTGCTCGGCCTCGATGCTCTGGACCAGCGCCTCGCGGTCCGCAGCGTCCTGGGGTTCTGACGCGCGGGTCTGCAGCGCGGACACGGTGACGAGCACCGCGCCGACGGCGATCACGGCACCGAAGACGACGAGGCTGGGGGTGTCGGGCGGCGTGCGCTCCGGGCGGGCCGCGGCAAGCGCGTACTCGTCGTCGTCCTCGTCCCGGACGATGCGCGCCAGCAGGTCCTGCGGCGTGCCGTGGTGCCCGGCCGGTGTGCTCACGTCGGCCGCTCCGTCGGCCGCTCCGATGGCCGCTCCGATGGCGACAGCGGCGGCCTCGTCACCAGCAGCGTCCGGACCTGCCACGCGTAGAGCAAGCCGGCCCACCAGTAGAGCCCTACCCCCCAGATCGTGAACGCCCAGCCGAACACCTGCGCCAGCTCGCCCAGCGTGCCCGCGTCGTCGCCGAGGAGGAGCAGCGGGAAGGCGTAGAGCAGAGCCGCGGTGGCCGCCTTGCCGAGGTAGTGCACCGGGAGCGCGCTGTAGCCGCGGGTGCGCAGGAACGGCACCAGGCTGAACAGCAGCACGTCGCGCATCGGGAGCAGCACGGCCAGCCAGAGTGGGATGATGTCGCGAAGCACCAGGCCGACGACGACCGCGAGGATGTACAGCCGGTCCGCGACCGGGTCGAGCACCTGTCCGAGCGACGAGGTCTGGTTGAGCCGGCGGGCGAGGTTGCCGTCCAGGTAGTCGGTGAAGCCCGCGACCAGCAGCAGCAGCAGCGCCCAACCGTCGGCCTCCGGTCCTAGCACGAGCCAGAGGAACAGCGGGACGCCGGCGAGCCGGAGCAGGCTCAGCAGGTTCGGGACGGTGAGGATGCGATCGCGGGGCCCGTCGTTGGTGGGCACCGCAGCGCGGTTGTCGCTCACCACTGACCCCTCCGTCGCCTTGGGCACCGGCTCAAGCCTACCGAGCGGGGCGGCAGGACTTGAGTGTTCGAGTTGCGCCGGTTCGGCGATCCAGGACAGTTGGCCACGCAATCGAGCGGAGCGGAAGGAGCAGTCATGGAGTTCGTGCTGTGGATCATCGCGGTGGTGCTGGTGGTCTCGGGCATCGTCACCGCGATCCGGGGATCTGTTCTGTGGGGAATCGGCCTCATAGTGCTTGGACTGCTGGTGGGACCCGGCGGCGTCAGCATCTTCAGCTGACCGCGGGCTAGCGTCGGCTCGTGCGAGTGCTCGAGATCTGGCGCTACCCGGTCAAGTCGATGCAGGGCGAGCGGCTCGACGCCGTCGAGGTGACGGCGAGCGGGCTCGTCGGCGACCGCCGGTTCGCGCTGTTCGACGCGGACTCGGGTCTCGGGCTGACCGCTCGACGACACCCCGGGCTGCTGCACGCGTACGGACGCCTCGGCGCCGACGGAAAGGCGGAGATAACGCTGCCGGACGGGACGCCGTCGCGAGACGATGCAGACCTGTCGAGCTGGTTGGGCCGGCGGGTGCAGCTGCGAGCCGCGGGCTCCCCCGCCGACGTCCGCGACGACCGGCGCTTCGAGAACCCGAGCGACTTCGAGGACGAGGCGGCGCCGTGGGACGTGTTCCACGGCGGACGCGACGCGTTCCACGACATGGACGGCGGCGCAGTCTCGCTGGTGTCCACCGGGTCGCTGCGCGGCTGGGACCGACGCCGGTTCCGGTCCAACCTGCTGCTCGACGGTGCCGGGGAGGACGACCTGGTCGGCGACACGGTGCGGGTCGGCAGCGCAGTCCTGCGCGTCTTCGCCCCGATCACGCGGTGCGTCATGACGACCAGAGAGCAGCCCGGCGACATCTCGCGGGACCTGGACGTGCTCCGCACCGTCCACCGCGACCACGGTGGACGGCTCGCCGTCGCGGCGGCAGTGACCCAAGGCGGTCAGATCTCCGTCACCGACGAGCTCACGCTTGGCTGACCACCACTCTCACCAAGCCGAACCGGAGCCGGTGTCGAACCAACCGATCCACGCGTTCCGGTTGCGAGATGCGGCCGTAACGAGTGTGATGGACAAGTCGTTGTTTCATGTGTCAGGGCTGGTCCTTGCCAGTTGTCGCGCAGAGTAGTCAGGGGGTTACAGAATGAAGTGGCTGGTTTCGTGTGTCGCCATGGTGGCGGCCTGCCTGTTGGGGTTGCCGAGCCCGGCCGCGGCCGTGCCCGGGGGCTGCGACCCGAACTTTGAGATCGTCGACCACCGCGGGGCGCAAAACCAGCGCGACGAGAACACCGTCCCCGCGATCAAGCTCGGCGCCCGGCGCGGCGAGTCGATCGAGATCGACGTTAGCGCGACGTCCGACGGCCACCTGATCCTCATGCACGACAATAGGATCGACCGCACCACCAACGGCGAAGGCCTGGTGGCGGAGATGACCTTCGAGGAGATCCGCACCTACCGCACGGAACCTCGCGGCGAGATCATTCCGACACTGGACGAGGCGCTGACTGCGGCCGCTCCCTACACGGCCGAGCCCTACAACGTGGACGTCTACCTCGACGTAAAGAACAGGACCGATGAGGTCCTCCTCGACGTCGCGCAGATCATCCGCGACCATGAGATGACGGAGAGCGCGCTGGTCACGAGCTGGACCGGCAAGATGAACGTCCTGACCGACGACATCCTCCTGCAGTACAAGCCGGAGGGCGACGCGCCGACCGTGGAAGCCGTGCAGCAAAAGGACGCTTCGTCGGTCGGCCTGAAACCGAGCCAGATGTCGCCCGCGTTGGTCAACGACCTGCGCCTTGCGGCACCAAGCATTGAGGTTCACTCGCGCCTGGTGTCGACCCCCGCAGCCTGGGACCGGGTCACCCAGTACCAGATCCAGGGCGCGCTCACCAACAAGCCCAAGGACCTGGCCG
>Ga0180121_10001081_pt1 | contig 11542 bp, 8 predicted proteins | sample AntDrymUQ5402106_2_FD_129676 | JGI IMG/M metagenome (GOLD analysis project Ga0180121, IMG submission 129676) | Polar desert sand microbial communities from Dry Valleys, Antarctica - metaG UQ540 (21.06) (version 2) (version 2) | ecosystem: Environmental > Terrestrial > Soil > Desert | place...
GCAGCGTTAACAACGCGCTATAACGACAGGCGGTAGTTTTTATGAGCCGGAAGAACGGCTGTAGGGACTGCATCAAAAGAGTTTCCTTCTTATTTGATAACTTGAATAATTGCTTCAGCCCCGTGATGCACTGCGAGCGGAGCGAAGAGCGAGAGGCCGAGAAGAGTACTCGTTAACACGGTCGCAACGACAAACGCGGCGCCATTGCCCATCTGAGATGACTGGGCAGCCTGCGCGGGATCAGGCATCGCGTCGGCGAAAGTGATCAGACGGTATACGCGACGCTCGAAGCTGAGCGCGTCATCAGGCGCAAAGCTTGAAGAGAAAGTGGCCGCGGTAGTCACGTAGCCGCCCGGCAGGAGAGTTTGCCGTCGCAACTTCAGAAGCGCTTCGGCGATTTCCAACGGGGTTGAGGTACGCGCCACCGCCACCTCGTCACAAATCAATTCCACTTCCGCGGCTCGCCATCTGAGGATCAAATGGGAAAGTGAAAAAGCCATCGAACAATAGCCACACATGGTGAGCGCGAGCTTAAACAGATTATCGCGCCTCACGTGGTGGGCCGCTTCGTGTTCCAGCACGCCTGTTAGTTCTTCAGTTGTGAGGGCATTGAGTAGCCCCGACGAGAGCACGAGCTTTGAACGTCTGAAGCCCCACACGAAAGAGAGTGGGTAATCACTCATAACCAGGCCGACGTCAAGGTCGTGTCCCGACGCCATGCGCTCGACCAGAGCGAGATGCTCAGGTGGAGGCGGCGCCGCATTCATCTCCAGCCGCTTAATTACTTCGCCGACGCGCAGGTAGCCACGCAGGCTGGACCACGCGGCGAACAATGCGGCCGCGACTGCAAACGTGATCGTGGCGTAGGCGAGCGCTGGCTCAAGAGCAGTCGTCAGGTCGCTGAGCAAATGAAGTTCATGAAGAGGGGTCGAGTGCGCGGCGTCAAATGCGGCCTTGCCGAGCCACCATTCCGGCAGGAGCGCCGCCGCGACGAGCCATAAAGCGAAGATGGGTGGCAGGGCCAGCGCTGACGCGTAAATACTAGCCAGTGTATCCGGACGTACCTGCCAGGTGCCGCTCAGAGAAAGTTTTCGCGCGGCTCCAGCAAAGGCAAACGCCGCCAGTGCCAGCAGCGTGCTGAAAAACACAAAATTTTCGAAGGCTGTGATGACCACTCTATAGCTCCGAAACTTAAGGTCCGATCCTTGTTTAGGATTTCCCCCGCTCGCGCCGTTTTTCGCGAATCATCGCTTCGAGCTGATCGAGCGTCTTCGTGTCTTTGCCCACAAGATCGATGAAGGCGGAAAGCGCTGGTTCCGTGAACTGTCCCAGGAGTGCGCCCAGTACCTCCTGCGCGACGCAGCGGTCGAACTCCTCATGCGTGTAGCGAGGCGCATAGACAAAGGCCTTGCCTTGCTTCTCGCGCAGCAAATATCCCTTGCGGTGCATTCGGTCGAGCGTCGTCAGCACGGTGGTGTGCGCGCTTCCGCGCCGCTGCCGCAAGTGCTCCTCGACCTCGTTAACGGTCTGACCTGGCTGGCGCCATAGCACTTCCATCACAGCCGTCTCAAGCTCGCCGAGCACATGCCCTAAGCCGTGCGCACCGGGCTTGAAACCGCGAAGTGTGATTTTAGGAGCGATTCGACGCATCATAAGGCCCTCTATATAAATATAAAGGAGAGGGCGGAGTATAAACGCCGCATTAACTATTGTCAATAGTCGGAAAGAAAGAAAGCATCAACTTCGGCGCGGGCTCTCTGCCTTTTTCCGTTGCGATGGGCGACTTCAACCACGCTTTACCTCAATGTCGAGCAAGTGGCAAGACTGAATGCGCGGAGCCTATATAAGGAGTTCCATCTGGATGGCAAGCCTGATCGCCGTGGCGAACATCAACTCCAACAACGTTTCGATCCTGCTTGGCGACGGGATGGGCAGCTTTACCGGACCGACCAACTTCTTCGCAAGCAGGCGCGAGGGGCGACGCTAGCGCAAGCGAGCCGGCGTCTCTATGGGCCTGACAGCCGTCTGAAAGTGAGCGATACGCCAGTTGCGATCCACAATCGCAACTAGATTTTGAAATCCATCTGCCAATGTGCGGTAGTCAGATGCATGGTCTGTGAGTTATGGATCACGAAGTTAGCTTCTCAAAGACGAACCAGCTTCCATCCAACCAGTGCGCCAAGAAAGAATAGCTAGCGATAAAAGTCTTGCGTCTGTTCGGAAGCCTGCGGAGCAGGCGGAAGCATAAAGCCTGGGGCGTGAGCCCCAGGACGACAACGCCCACGACCCATTAGCCCGGAACGGGCGACAGCGGGAACGTCACGCCTCGGGTCAGGTCGTTTTCACAAACCGACCATTGGCGATATTCGTCATGCTGGCCGCACGCATTCGCGGGCTGGCAATTTTGTTGTGCTCTCAACCTGGGGTTCCGCGGCGCTCCACCCCAGGCTTTATGCTAACGCCTGCTCCGCAGGCTGAAAACCTTTGCGATAGGGCGGGCGACAACGTTAATTCGACTAGCTGCCCCTTGTCACTCACCACTGCCTTTCTGATATATTTCCCGAACGCGGCACGACGCAATATCGTACAGTACCTTGGGAGGCGCCCGCCGTGCGTTCCCGTTCTCTCCCTCGGACATTAAGACAGATTGGAGCTGGATGCAGAAACGTAGGATTCTCATCGTCGATAATAACGATGAGCTGCGCGCCATACTCGAGCAGGTTCTGGGCAGTTTGGGCCACTCCGTGACTGGTACCGGCGATCGCCAAGAGGCACTTGCCTGGGAAGACTTGGACCAGTTTGATCTGATTATCAGCGACCTGACCGAAGACGCGGATCCAAATGCCCAGGCAGTTGGCGAACTTCAACGCAAACACCTGCTCGTTCCCGTCTCACCAAACGGACTACAACCGAATGTGATCAAGGCCTTTAAGATGGGCGCGACCAACTACCTCCGGCTCCCCTACAACAAAGACGAGCTCCGCCAAATAGTGGAACAGACTCTTGCTCACAAACTTCGATATGTTGACGACCCCAGCGTCCTACCTCACGTTCATGAAAAGATCGAATTTGAACTACCCAGCGATCTGGCGCTGATGAACGGTGTGTTGCAATATCTACTGGAACGTGTGGCTAAACTCGGTTTGATCAAGCCGGAAAGATCCAATCTTTTCATCGCCCTCGACGAAGCCTTCGTAAATGCAGTCAAGCACGGTAATAAAAACGACCCCACAAAACTCATCCGCGTCACTGCAGAGTTGACTCCCAAGGAAGCCAGCTTTACGGTGGAAGACGAAGGAGAAGGTTTCAACGTCCAGGACATTCCTGACCCGTGTGATCCGGCTAACCTCTTTAAGTCTTCCGGTCGGGGAGTGTTGCTTATCTACAACATCATGGATGAAGTTGAGTACAATGCGCAGGGCAATCGTGTGAAGATGGTGAAAAGGCCGGAAGCGTCGGCTGAGACTCAACTCGTTGAATCGAGCGCGCCAAACGACAAGCACTCCGGAAACGGCTGACGTCAATAACAACCACAAATCAGTGGCAGGGGCACGGCATGCTGTGTCCCTGCCATCTTTTTGGACCGCGTGGTCCTGGTGGCTTCCGCCGGCGCTGATTTCTGTGGCGCTAACGCTCTACTTTACTGATCCCTTCATTGGAGACTGGGATGGTATTGACTACACAATCCTCTCGCTTGCCGGCTATCCGTCCTCCATGGGCTTGGGCCGTAATCTTTTTATCTTCGGCAATCACACGCTCTACCAGGCGGTCCATGCGCTTTTTAATGTGCCGCCGGAGCATGCTTACCTGATCTTCAAATACGCGGTGGTGGCCCAGGTGCCTCTGGCGGTGGTGGCTTGCTGGATATTGGCCCGAGACGTGTCGGGTTCTCTCTATTCGGCCACCCTCGCAGCCCTCTTTGTGGTCTTCTCCCCAATATTCATTCTTTATGGCGGGCAGGTGATGACGGACGTGCCTTCGGTTTTACTCCTTGCGGTCGCTTTGATCATTCACCTGCGCGGGATCCAACAGCGCCGAACTTCGCTGCTGGTAATCGGCGCTGCTCTGCTGGGGCTGGGAGTTAATCTCCGCGAGACTATGGGGTTTTATGCCGTGTGGCTGGCGCTGGCACCATTCGCTCTGGGTTGGAAACTTCGCCGGCGCGAGTTAGGTCTCGTAGCACTCTGCCTTGTCACATTTCTCTTTCTGGCCGTCGGTTGGTTTGGTTACTGGTTTCTCACTGATTCGCACTATCGGACCATTTGGTTCGGTTGGAGCGAGTCCATGCGCGAGGAATCCGCGCGACACCCAGTAAGCATCAGCAACGTCGTGCCTTATCTGATGTACTTTTTTATCAGCGCGCCTCTGGTGTTTCTGGCGCTTCCTTTCGCCCCAATCCGCGAATGGCGGCAACGCAAACTCTCGCCACTCCTGTTGCTCGGGTTGATGGGTTTGTTTGCCGACTTATTACTCTTTCTTAACTACAGCACAACGATTAACTGGCGCTATTTCCTAACGGGTCTGCCCGCGTTGGCGCCACTAACCGCCGACTACCTGATTCGCGTACTGGCACGACTTCTGGGGAGCGCGCGTTTGGCCTTAGCTTCGTGTTTTGCAGTGCTCGTAGGGTTGGGAATAGTATTCGGCCTCTTAATCCGGCCGGTCAGCCAGGAATTCATGGAGCGGCGGGCGATGAGCAAAGAGTATCGCCGGCAACTGGTAAAGGTGCCGCGCGACGCAGTCATGATTTCCGGATCTCAAACGATCGCCGTCATATACTGGAAAGCGATCGGCGCCGGCGAGTGGAAAACCATCGGTACGGGGGGTGGCTGGCCGGGAGACAACCTCGTTCCGATCATTGAGGAACACCTGACACGAGGACGCCGGGTTTTTATTGATGCCGATCCGCGGTGTTGGTTGCCTTGTGGCTGGCAGCGCCACGAAATTCCAGTAGTCGTCGATCTCGAAAAGCGTTTTCGCTTCAAGCGGGTAACGGAACCTATCTACGAGTTGAGGCCGGCAACAGACACCACCGCCACCGATGCCCCGGACCTCAAGAGGTTGCTGCCGGAAAACAGACCGGAAGATACAAGAAAGTGTCCCCCCAGAGGAACTTAGGAATAAACACCACCAGCTGGGCTCGTATGTAGCAATGCCCTACGAACTATTTCTCGCCTTACGCTATCTCCGATCGCGCCGCAAAAGGCGGCTGGCGCGTGTGACCTCACTTGTCGCCCTCATGGGAATTGGCATAGGCGTTTCGACGCTGATTGTAGCGCTCGCTTTAGCCACCGGTTTTCGGGATGAGATGCGCGAGAAGATTCTGCGCGGGACCGCTCACGTAAATGTTATGCGTGCTGACGGCCGGCCAATAAGTGATTACCGAAACCTCTCGGCACGGATCAAAACAATTCCTGGCGTTGCCGGTACCGCGGCCACAAGCTACGACGGCGCCATGCTGGTCGGATCAAGAGGGGTTGCGTACGCCGTGCTTCGCGGTCTAGATAGGGACTCGGAGCAGGCACTCAATGAAGTCAAAGACTCCGTCATCGAAGGGTCCGTGGCAGCAATCGTTGAGGGCAAAGCTGAAGATCTGCCCAGCGTTCTCATTGGTTCGGAACTGGCAGCTCGAACTGGGGTTCGGGTTGGGAAGATCGCGGAGATCATTTCGGCTAACACGAATTCGGGACCAGTAAATCCAGTCAAGCGAAATGTGCGCGTGGCCGGGATCCTTCGCTCAGGACTTTTCGAATACGACTCGACTTGGATATATCTGCCGCTCGACGTCGCTTCCGAATTCTCAGGAGCACCTCAATCTGCGTCTGTGATCAGCTTACAGCTGGAGGATATCTACGATGCCCGGCGAGTCGCCGCGAACATCCGCAACAGTTTGGGAAACTCCTACACGACTGAGGATTGGGAGGAAGCCAACCGACCTCTGTTTAATGCTCTGGCGCTCGAACGTCGGATGGGGCTGTTCATTATTGCGCTGATAATTCTGATAGCCACTCTGAATATCACGACCACCCTGATTCTGGTTGTGGTGGAGCGGCGTCGGGACATCGGAATACTCAGTGCGATCGGAGCGGACAGCAAAAGCATCAGAGCGATTTTCATGATTGAAGGCGCGATCATCGGAGCCCTCGGCGCGCTTCTGGGCGTATTCCTCGGCATCGTGGCGTGCCTGGTGGGCAACCGGTACCAACTCGTCAGTTTGCCGGCTGATGTTTATTCGATCACCAACGTGCCCTTCCACCCGCAAGCCAGCGATGTCCTATTGGCGGCCCTGGTGGCCTTTCTACTCAGCTGGACAGCAACGATTTACCCTGCTCGTGCGGCCGCGCGGGTCCGGCCTGCGGAAATGCTTCGCGATGCCGATTAGTCCAATGTCCAAAGTCCAAAGTCCAAAGTCATCGGTCGAAAATCTTTTGTTGAATGTTCCAGCCAACGACAAGCACCGGGACGTTGGACTTTGGACGTTGGACCTTGGACTGTCGGTCACGGATCTCCGAAAGAGTTTTTCCTCCCCTGCAGGCGAAAGATTCGAGGTGCTGCAGGGAGTTTCCTTTGCCGCAGACGAGGGCGAGGCGGTGGCTATCGTCGGTGCGTCAGGGGCGGGCAAGTCGACGTTGCTGCATTTAATCGGTGGCCTCGAAGAGGCTGATCACGGGCGCATTGTCCTGGGCTCTTTTGAAGTCGACCGCGCTTCGCCCGCAACGCTCGCCAAGTTTCGCCGGAAACACATCGGCCTCGTTTTTCAGTTTCACCACCTGCTTTCCGATCTGAACGCTGCCGAAAATGTGGCCTTGCCACTGATGATTGCCCGAACGGGCCGCCGTGAAGCTATGACTCAGGCAGTTCAGTCCCTGGGAAGCCTTGCCCTCGGCAGCCGTGTCGCCCACCCAGTGGGACACCTTTCCGGTGGTGAGCAGCAAAGAGTTGCTGTTTGCCGAGCTCTGATTACTCAGCCCTCGCTGGTGCTGGCGGACGAGCCTACCGGCAATCTGGATGCGTCTTTTGCTGAAGAGATTGGCGAAACGCTGGTTGCCTACGCCCGTAGCCGAGGCGCGATCGTGCTGCTGGCCACACACAACGAACGGTTGGCACAACTCTGCGACCGCATTCTGGTTCTAAAAGAGGGAAGACTGCACGAATCTGGAAGGGTCTGAAATATTTGTCCGGTTAGGACTTTTGTATGGTGAAACCAGAATCATTTCTTGCGCCCTCCTTCCTGGGTTATAATGCGGCCACGTGCCGGGCTGTTAATTACTTCCGCCCGGCTCGGTAATCATAGAAAGTACGATTAATGTTTGAACGCTACACCGAAAAAGCGCGACGCGTAATTTTCTTCGCGCGCTATGAGGCTTCTCAATTCGGAGCGCCGGCAATCGAGCCGGAACATCTGCTATTGGGACTGATGCGCGAAGACAAGACTCTAACCGGGCGCTTCTTCCCGCGCGCGCAGGTTTCGATCGAGTCTATTCGCAAGGAGATCGAAGGTCGTACCCTGTTGCGGGAAAAGATTTCTACTTCGGTTGAGTTGCCGCTGGCCCCAGAAACGAAACGAGTGCTCGCCTACGCTCATGAAGAGAGCGACCGCCTTCAGCATCGGCACATCGGCACTGAGCATCTTCTACTCGGACTCCTAAGGGAAGAGCGCTCAATGGCCGCTGAAATTCTTTACGAACGTGGGCTCAGACTAAACGCAGTGCGTGACGAAATAGCGCGGCAGTCAGGAGCGGATACTCGCGGTTCACAGAAGAAAGACACGCCTCACCTGGTAGAGTTTTCCCGGGATCTCACTGAGGACGCGGCTAACGACAAACTTGATCCATTGATCGGGCGTGAAGCTGAAATAGAGCGTGTAGTGCAGATACTTTGCCGCCGCACTAAGAACAATCCCGTTCTGATCGGTGAACCCGGCGTAGGAAAAACGGCGATTGTCGAGGGCCTTGCCCAGCGCATCGTCCATGGCGACGTTCCTTCATTCCTCGAGAACAAACGAATCCTTTCACTCGATCTTTCGCTGATCGTGGCCGGCACGAAGTATCGCGGCCAGTTTGAAGAGCGTTTAAAACAAATCATGCGAGAGTTGATCGAGAACCCTCAGTACATTGTCTTCATCGATGAGCTGCACACGCTCGTGGGAGCTGGATCGGCGGAGGGCTCACTGGATGCGGCGAATATTTTGAAACCGGCGTTGTCGCGCGGTGAGATTCAATGCATTGGCGCCACCACCCCGGCGGAGTTTCGCAAGTCGATCGAGAAAGACCGCTCGCTTGAAAGGCGCTTCCAGGCGGTCAAGGTGCCGCCACCAACAGAGGCGGAAGCGGTGGAGATTCTGGATGGAGTGCGCGAACGCTACGAGAGTTTCCATCAGGTTCGCTACACCAACGACGCTCTGGCAGCCGCTGTTTACCAGTCTCATCGCTACATTCCTGATCGGTTTCTCCCGGATAAAGCTATCGATGTGATAGACGAGGCAGGAGCTCGAGTAAAGCTTCGCGTTCGTCGAGAACAGGGAAATCTGGCTGACTGGAATCAGCTTACCGAGTGGTCGCGTTCCTACGATGAAACTCCTCCAGGTGTGCGCGACACAAACGAAGACGCGCTGGTCGCCGCAGAGGTCACTCGCGATGATGTCGAGGAGGTGATCGCGCGCTGGACTGGTATTCCCATAACTTCGCTGAAGGAAGAAGAGACGCGCAAACTGTTACGGATTGAAAACGAACTGCATACGCGAGTAGTTTCCCAACGCCCGGCAATCTCGGCCCTGGCTCGAGCGATACGTCGATCGCGCGCCGGCTTGAAAAATCCTTTGCGACCCGTTGGTTCGTTTCTTTTCCTTGGGCCCACTGGTGTGGGCAAGACCGAGGTTGCGCGATCTCTCGCGGAGTTCCTATTTGGCAGCGAGCGTTCAATGATCCGCTTTGACATGTCGGAGTTCATGGAGAAGCACTCGGTCTCCAAGTTAATTGGTTCTCCGCCGGGATATGTGGGACACGAGGAGGGTGGTCAACTCACTGAACGCATCAAACGCGCGCCTTATTCTGTCCTGCTGTTTGATGAAATCGAGAAGGCGCATCCCGACGTCTTCAACATTTTGCTGCAAGTTTTCGAAGATGGACAGCTCACCGATGCCCTCGGTAACGCCATCGACTTCAAGAACGCCATTATCATCATGACCTCAAACATCGGGGCCCGCTTCATTCAGAAGAAGGGCACGATGGGCTTCCAGGGCTCTTCCGAAGCATCGCGGGACAAGCTGGAAGAGATGGTGATGTCGCAGGTGCGCCAGACCTTCAATCCTGAGTTTATCAATCGGCTCGACGAGATCATCATCTTTGATCAGTTATTGGACGATGAGCTGCTCGAAGTGATTCAGCTTCAGGTTGAACAGATGAACAAGACGATGGCCCGGCACGGCCTTGAAGTGAGGCTCACGCCCGAAGCGAAGCGCTGGATCGTGGATAAAACCTGCGCCGATCGCTCCTACGGCGCCCGCCCGCTTCGCCGCGCGCTACAAAAGCATGTGGAAGACCCCCTCTCGGAGGCTATGATTCAGGGTCAACTCGGCCAAGCCTCGCTGATAGAAATTTACGTCGACGGGGACGAACTGACACACCGGCCGGTGGATGTGGAGGCGCCAGACGACGTCCTGCTAATCCATTGAAGTCTGGTGCTGAATAGCAAAAGTCCAATGTCCAAAGTCAATTAGCGCTTAATGACTTTGGACATTGGACTTTTTTGCCGTTATAATGCGCGACTTTGCTGGACTAGTGTGGCAACGAGTCAGTAACACTTGGGAATCCAAGCGTTTCAGACTTCATATTTGTTCGGCCGGGCTTGTATTCTGTTTTTGCCTTTATTTTCTCGAAAATTTTAATTCATAACTTTCATAACTTATAAAGCTCCCCGCAGTATCTGAGATCCGGTAAGAACTACTGAGGGAATCGGCGCCAATGCACTCATATCGCGTGTTCATGCTCACCCTTCTGAGCGCAATTTTCTTTCTAACCTCTTTTGTCGCCGCGCCGAAACGCGCGAATGCCCAACAGACCCAGCCGAACCAACGCCTCGTTGAATCAGTAGATATCACCGGTAACCGTCGCCTACGAAAGGATGACGTGCTCTATTATGTCCAAACGCGGGCGGGCGATCCTTTTAATGAAGAGCAGATTCAGCGCGACTTGCAGGCGATTCTGGCACTGGGTTTTTTCGATAAAACCGCCACCCGGGTCCTGACCGAGGAAGGCGCCCGCGGCGGGGTCAACGTGATATTCGAGGTCAAAGAGCTGCCGATTATTCGGGATCTCCAGTTTGAAGGCTTGAAAAGCGTGGCGGAGTCTGACGTGCTCAAAGCCTTTCGCGAAAGACGCGTAGGGGTTTCCAAGGAAAGCATTTACGATCCCGTCAAGGTCCGCAACGCTATCCGTGTGCTAAAGGAACTGCTTGCCGCAAGAGGGCACCCAAACGCCACTATTGAGGAAAAAGGCGAGGAAGTTTCGGCCACTTCCCGCGCCATCACCTTCGTGATCAATGAGGGAGATCGCGTCCGCGTGGTGGAAGTTCAATTTGAAGGCAACACCATCTTCAGCGATGGCAAGCTTCGCGGCGCCATGAAATATGTTAAGGAAGCGGGGCTGATTAGTCGCTTCAAGGGCCAGGACATTCTCGATCGCGAGAAGCTCGAGGTTGATCTGCGGCTGGTAGACAATTACATGCGCGCAAAGGGCTATCTTCAGGCGCGACACGGCGAACCTCGGGTTGAAGGAGTTGGGCCCCGGCGGACAGGTCTCTTCATCCCTCTGCCATTTCTCTCTTCCTTAGACGAAGGACTTCGCGTCACCATCCCCATTACGGAGGGTAAGATCTATCGTATTGGGGAGATGAAGATCGACGGAAACTCGATCTTTTCTGAAGAGCAGATACGTTCGATCATTGGCCTTAACAAGGGCGACATCGCCAACGGTGAAAAAATCAGCAAGGCCTTATTTGAGAATCTGAAAAAGTATTATGGCGCGCAAGGCTTCATTGAATACACAGCCGAGCCAAATCCAACCTTTAAAGACAACCCGCAAAATCCAAACGAGGGCATTGTAGACTTCGTCGTTACCATCGAGGAAGGCAAACAATTCACCCTCCGCCGCCTGGAGTTTGTGGGCAACACCTTCACGCGCGATAACGTAATGCGTCGCGAAGTCCTGCTTAATGAAGGCGATATTTACAACCAGTCGGCCTGGGAGTATTCAGTTATCAAGTTGAATCAGAGTGGCTACTTCGAGCCGGTTGATAAAGACAAGGACGCGGACTTCCGCACCAACGAAGAAGAGGCCACGGTCGATATCAACCTGAAGGTAACGGAACGCGGGCGCCAGCAGATCTCCTTCAACGGGGGAATCTCCGGCATCGGAGGTTCGTTCTTTGGACTCGAATATTCCACCAACAACCTCCTGGGTCGCGGTGAAATTCTCTCGCTTAACCTCGCCGCCGGCAATCGGCAGCGGTCTATCCAGTTTTCGTTTACCGAGCCATATATCAA
>Ga0180121_10001082_pt1 | contig 11536 bp, 10 predicted proteins | sample AntDrymUQ5402106_2_FD_129676 | JGI IMG/M metagenome (GOLD analysis project Ga0180121, IMG submission 129676) | Polar desert sand microbial communities from Dry Valleys, Antarctica - metaG UQ540 (21.06) (version 2) (version 2) | ecosystem: Environmental > Terrestrial > Soil > Desert | place...
CGGCTTCTCCTGTCCCTCGAGCTCGATCGTGGCGGTCACGCGCGCCTGCTTGCCAGACGCGACGTCTTCCACGTCCTCGATGCGGAACCGCCCGCGGATGCGCGCGCCCGACGGCACCGGCGAGGTGAAGCGGACGCGGTTCAGCCCGTAGTTAAGGGTCATGCCGTAGCCGTCGAGCGCCGGCAGCGCCTGGCCGAACAGCGGCACGACGAGCGAGAGGGTGAGGAAGCCGTGCGCGATCGTCGTCCCGAACGGGCCGGCCGCCGCGCGCTCGGGATCGGTGTGGATCCACTGCGGATCGTCGGTCGCGCGGGCGAACTCGTCGATCCGCAGCTGCGAGATCTCGCGCCACGGCGAGACGAGCTCCTGCCCGATGAGATCCTCGATCACCAACGCACGACCGCCGCCGCCCAGGTATCAAGCTCGGGTTACGCGCCGAGCTCGTGGAGTAGTGGCGCGGTATCGAGCGGGTCGGAGCCGATCCGGGCGGCGATCTCCTCGCTCGTCGGGCGGGTTCCCTCGCGGAAAAGCTCGCGCAGCCGCTCGCCGGTCTCCGGACGGCGCCACCAGTCCTCGCCCACGTCGCGAATCAGAGACTCGCGCAGCTGCGCCGAGCGGATCCAGGCGCGAAGGTAGTCCGCCGAGTAGAAGCCCGAGTCCATGTCCGAGAGGAAGTTTTCGGCCGGGTAGCGGATTCCGGTCGCCGGCGTCAGCCGGTCGGAGTAGCCGGCGGAGGTGCCGCCGTCGTCTCGGAAGCGGCCCCAGAACTCCAGCTCGAACTGGAGCTTGGCGGTGTAGCGGCGGAACAGGAGTGCCTCGAGGAAGACCGTCGCCTCGGCGTTCTCGGTCGCCTGCTCGTCCGTCAGCTTGAAGTGTTGAGCGTGCCAGGCTGGTTCTCTGGTAATTGCCTCGAGGATGTACGAGTAGATCTCGGTCAACGCGTGGTCACGCGAGAGCTTGCGGAACGTGTACGGGAGGGCGGGGTCGCAGCCCGCGTAGTGGAGCGCGTGGCCGGCCTCGTGCAGAAACGCCTGGTAGTCGTGGAGACCACCTTGGGCGCGGGTGATCAGGTGAACCACGTTCGGCGGGTCGGATGCGATCACGCATGCCCTCGGCGACTTCTGCGGACGGTCGTCGAGATCGAGCCGGATCCCGGGCGTGCGCTCGATGTCGAGGCCGAGCGAACTCAGCGTGGCGACGCAGACCTCGACGGCCCGCTCCTTCGTGTAGGTGCGCTCGAGCGGCGACAGCCGGCGGAGGTAACTCGTGTGGTTCGAGGTCGGCACGTCCTCGCGCTCCGAGCCGAGCAACTCGTCGAACCAGCGCTTGCGCATCCTCGCGTAGACGTCCGCAGAGGCACGCGCGGCGGCGTCGAGGGCGCGCTCGAGCTCGTGAAGCGAGATCCCCTTCTCTTCGGCGTTCCGGGCGATCGCGTCCGGCTCGCCCGAGAGCTCGGCCTCGAGCGCCTCGCCGGCGGCGAGCAGCTCCCGGCGGTCGTGGTTGAAGCGCGCGCTCTCGGCGTTCGCGAGCGAGCCCAGTTCATCGCGGTCGCCGTATCCCGGCAACACGGCCAGCTTCGCCTGTGCGCTTCGCAGTGGCAACTCCTCCCCGCGCCACTCGACTCGCGCGGCCAGGATCCGGTTCTCGAGCTCGTCCTCCCGCGCGGCCAGCTCGTCGGAGACGATCCCTGACTCGCAGGTCTTGCGGAGCCGGTAGAGCAGCTCGCGATCGTCCCCGGCTGCGGACGCCTCCGCCTCGCGCAGGACCTCGAGCTGCGCTGCGGAGAAGAGATCCCGGTAGCGCTCGACGATCGCGGCCTGCTCGGAGGTCTCCTTCTCGCCGACGCGGACCGCGCGACCCTCCTCGGAGCGCTCGAAGAGATAGCGCGCGAGACGATCTTCGTACTCGGCTGGCGTGCGAACGGCGGTGACGCTCATCTGCTTTCGAGCCTACCGCATGATCAGGCCGGTGACGGCGGCCGCGAGCCGTCCGAGCTCGAACGGCTTACCGAGCACACCGGCGACCCGGGAGCGCAGCTCAGGGCTGACGTCGCTGGTGCCCGAGAGCAGGACGATCCTGATCGGCAGGTCGAGCGCCTCGACCTCGTCGAGCAGGTCGAGACCGTCCTCGGGGCCGACGTGGAGGTCGAGCAGGATCACGTCCGGGGACTCCTGCTCGATCAGCTCGCGCGCCTCGGCCAGCGTCTCGGCCTCGTGCACGACATGGCCGTCGAGCTCGAGGTTGACCCGGCAGAGCAGGCGCAGCGAGCGCTCGTCGTCCACCACGAGCACCGTTTTGACGTGCGTGCGTCCCCCTTCGCCGCTCATCACGCCGGCCACTTTAGCGATTCCCCGTAACGGATCCGGGCGGAGGATCGTTTACCTATTACGAATGAGACAGCGAAGACACACCAACCAGGGCGCACCAAAGGTCAGGGAGCAGGGAACCCGGGTTCCGGCGGCGAGCACGAGCTACCGTCGCCGTTCGTGGCTCGAGTTTCAGCGGGCGCTGGATCCACTCGCACCGCTCAAGCCGATGGCAGCCCGAATTCGCGTCAGCGACTCGACGCGGCCCAGCAGCTCCACGCTCTCGTAGAGCCCGGGCGAGATCTTCGAGCCCGTCACCGCGACGCGGATCGGTTGGAACGCCTGCCGCGGCTTCAGCCCGAGGTTGTCGCAGAGCTGTTTGAGTGCTGACTCGATCCGCTCGGCCGTGAACGGCTCGACGAGCGCGAGCGCGTCGGCTGCGACGTCGAGGATCCCAGGGTCGAGTGTCCCAGCGTCGAGTAGGGCCGGGTCGATCTCGACGTCGTGGAAGAGGAAGCCGGCGAAGTCCGAGAACTCCCCGAGTTTGGCGATCTTCTCCTGCACGAGCGGGGCGGCGGCGCGAATGCGCGCCTCGTCCCAATCGCTGCCCTGGCCGCGGAGGTAGTCGACCAAGGTGTCCGCGTAGGCGTCAGGCGGTAACTCCCGCAGATAGACGCCGTTCATCCAGTCGAGCTTCGCGTAGTCGAAGGTTGCGGGGCTCGCGCCGACGCGCTCGAGCGTGAAGCGCTCGACCAGCTCGTCCTTCGACATGATCGTGGTCTCGCCGTCGGGCGCCCAGCCGAGCAGCGCGAGGAAGTTCATCAGCACGGGTGCGATGTAGCCGGCCGCACGGAACTCGTCCACGGTCGATGCGCCATGCCGCTTGGATAGCTTCTTTCCATCCGCCCCGTTCACATTCGGGACGTGTGCGTACACGGGCGTCTCGCCACCCAGGGCTCGGACGATCTGAATCTGCTTCGGTGTGTTCGAGATGTGGTCCGGCCCACGGATGACGTGCGTGATCCCGTCCCACAGATCCTCGAGCGGCGAAGCGAAGTTGTACGTCGGCCGTCCATCCGAGCGGACGAGCACCAGGTCCTCGATCTCGACGTTCGGAACCTCGATGCGTCCCAGGACGATGTCGTCGAACGCAGTCGTGCCGTCGTCCGGCATGCGAAAGCGAATCGCTCCATCGTCCTCGTACGCCCGGCCCGCCGCCAGCAACGTCTCAGCCGCCGCGCGGCAATCGTCGATCCGGTCGAGCTGGAACGTCGGCTCGCCGTCCCAGTCGAGTCCGAGCCAGCGCAGCGAATCCTGGATCTGGTCGGTCGCCTCAAAGACCTCACGCGCCGTGTCGGTGTTCTCGATCCGGAGCCGGAACTCGCCGCCCTCGTGACGCGCGAAGAGCCAGTTGAACAGCGCCGTGCGCACGTTGCCGATGTGGAGGAGGCCCGTCGGACTCGGGGCCATGCGGACGCGGACGCTCATGGGCTGGTTAGCCTAGCGACGTGCTGTTCGGCGCCCATTGCTCGGGAGGGATCAAGGGCAGCCTGGACCACGCGATCGAGATCGGCGCCGACGCGGTGCAGCTCTTCGCGCAGAGCCCGCGCATGTGGCGCTTCCCCGAGCACGCCGAGCAAGATCTCGCACGGTTTCGCCAGCGGCGGGCGGAAGCCGGCATTGGCGGCGTGCTCGTGCACGCGCTCTACCTCTGCAACCTCGCAGGCCCCGACGAGACGGTGTACGGCAAGAGCCTCGACACGATGCGCTCGACGGTGCGGGCCGCGTGCGCGATCGGGGCAGACGGCGTCGTCTTCCACGTCGGCTCCCACCTCAAGACCGGCTTCGAGGCCGGGCTCGAGCGCTGCGTGCCTGCTCTACGCGACGTGCTCGAGCTCTGCTCGGACACGACCTGGCTGCTGCTCGAGAACTCCGCAGGCGCTGGCGGGACGATGGGTCGTTCGATCGACGAGCTGGTCGCTCTCTTCGACGCACTCGACTCCCATCCGCGGCTCGGGATCTGCCTCGACTCCTGCCATCTCTACGTCTCCGGCGTCGACGTGGGCGATCCGGGCATCGTCGCAAAGGCGCTCGCCGATCTCGACACGCGGATCGGCCTCGACCGGCTACGTGCGCTCCATGTCAACGACGCGGCGGCACCATTCGGCTCGAACCGCGACCGGCACGCGAACGTGCTCGAAGGGGAGCTCGGAGAGCGCCTCGGCGCGTTCCTCGCCCACCCGGCCGTCCAGAGTCTTCCGGCAGTGATGGAGACGCCAGGCCCCGAGGGCCACGGACCGGACGCGGCCGAGCTGCAGAAGCTCCGCGAACTGCACGCGCGCTGGCGTCCCGCTTAACCACCTAGGAAACGAACGGCGAGTTTCGTGAGCGTCTGCTCCGGTCACTCTTCGCACGACTTGCATTTCAGGTCCCAGGTGGTGACCCACGTCGTGGGCAGCTCGGCGGGGCCCTGAAGGTTCGTGAGCGTCGCTTCAGCGTGCGTCGGACTCACCTTGGGGATGAGGCTCCCGTTGGTGAAGACTACGAGCTGCGGGAACAGGAAGCCTGCGTCGGTCATCGTGCCGGTCCACTCCGCGTGGGGTTCCGAGACGCCGCACCCGGTGACGTCGTAGGTCCCGGTAACCGCACCATCCTCCGCGACGACGAGCCGCACTGTGGCCTGGGTCGTAGTTGGATTGCCGCACTGGCCGGCATGCTGGGTGGTCACGGTGCTGTTGGCTGTGCCTTCCCATACCTCGCCAGTGAAGAACTCGATGCAGCCGCTGGCCTCCGTTCCGTCGAAGCCCAACGCTTCGGCACAGATCTTGATGACGGGCGAAGGGGCGTTGGGAACCGTGTAACTCGCCCTGTTGACAGCTCCGTAGCGGCCGAAGTCGCACGGCTGCGGCGCACTGGTCCGAGACGCGTTGCCGACGGTCTGGATGAGCTCGTCGCCCGCGTATAGAGACAGCTCCTTGATGCCGAGTGCCGGAGGCATGACCAGGCCCACGCCGCGCAACTCGATCCTGTAGCCGGGATTAACACGACTGGGGGTGTTCTCCGCAGCCTGAACGATGGCCTCGAGCGTCTCGCCGAAGTCCGGCACGGTGATGCTCTGCGAGCCCGTTGCCCTCTCGCTGCCCGTGGCGGTCCACTGCACGACCGTGCCCGGCAAGTCACTTCCCCCCGGAAGCTCGCAGAGCTCAGCCTCGCCTGACAGGGACGCCCGAGATTCTTCGGTGATCTCCTTCGATGCGACCTCCTGCGGGGCGCCCGAGACGGTAGCCGCCAGCGTCATGCGCGCGCAGAGCCCGACCCAGTAGACGGAGGCAGTTACGCCGGTGAGCGGACTGAAACCGGGACGGACGGCGGCCACCTCGCAAGGGCCGGGCGGCGGAGGATTCGCAGCGGTCGTTTCCGGGTCATACCAGCTGCTGTCGCCGGACTCGGGAACGTTCCAATCCTCGTCCCCGGCCTGAGCCAGGCCGCTCCGGGAGAGGAAGGCGAACGCTCCGCCGAGCGACGCAACGTCGGTGGCGACGCGAACGACCCAGGGCGTACGGACCTGTCGCTCGCCAAGCGTGGCGACGGTCTCATAGACGCCCGGAGCGAGGCCCGCTTGGGCCACGCCCTGTGAAAAGGCCTGCCCGCCCGGTCCGACGACGATCTGGTGCGAGAACAGATGCTGGCGGCCGTCCAGCCCCACGAGCCGGTACCAGGCGACTGTGAGGGTGGATTCCTCTGGAACGTCGTCTCCGAGCCCGACGACCGCGGTTGCCTGCGTATCCTCGGTGGTGAACGAGAGCTGCGGGTCGCTGTACGACCCGTCGTCGCTTGCCTCCCCGACGAGAGCCAGACCACGCAGGGGTCCGTCGGGCTGAAGCATGGGCTTTGCGGCCGTGGCCGTGGGGCCGACTTCGGCGTCATCACCGCTCTCACCGCAGGCCGTCCCCAGGGCGAGGAGGAACAGCGCGAGGACCAGGTGTCGGCGCGTCACGACGGAGCGAGCATACGCTCCCGAACTAGCTGGAGGTGAGCTGCGCGAACACCCGGAAGCTCGGCCGCTCGCGCGGGATCTCGTAGAACTCGGGGTTGCGGCAGCCGAGCTCGTCGCGGCGGCCTTCGTAGCACGGGGCGACCTCGACCTTGCACATCGGCAGCGGCGCGCCGGTGGCGCGGATGCCGCCGAAACCTTCCCGACGGGCCTCCGCGGCGCGCAGCAGATCGAGATCTATCTCGACCCCGTAGACCTTCTGCATACAACCGACATAGGAGTGGCCCCACGCCTCGTACGCGTAGACGAAGGGGCAGGAACGCTCGAGGCACGCTCCTGGATAGACGACCTTGTCGCAGTGCACCTCGCAGCGGCGGCACTCCACCTCGTCCTGAGGGTGGAGCGGAAGCTCGGTCGGTGCCTGCACAGGCTGTTCCACGCCTGGATTGTGGGCGCTTCCGCGTTGCTCCGCAAGACTTGACATTCAGCCGATCTTCAGGCAGGACGCGGGCGGTAGGGTACGCGGCCGTGGTCCGTCGCATCCTCTTCACCTCGGTCGCGCTCGCGCCGGTCGTCGTCTTGGTGCACTACCTCTTCCATCCGACGGAGACGCTCGAGTTCGTCCTCGCCGCCGCAGCTCTGATCCCGTTGGCCTGGCTGATCGGCGAGGCGACCGAGCACGCCGCCGAGCACACCGGCCCAGGCATCGGGGGCTTCCTGAACGCGACTTTCGGCAACGCGCCGGAGCTGATTATCGCGCTCTTCGCGGTGAACGCCATGGAGTTCGAGGTCGTCCGGGGGTCTCTGACCGGCTCGGTCGTCGGGAACCTGCTGCTCGTGCTGGGATTCTCGCTCCTTTTCGGTGGCCGCGGCGAGATCGACAAGGCGTCGAGCTTCCTCTCGCTCGGCCTCATCGCCGTCACGACGCTGATCTTGCTGATCCCGTCCGTACCCGGCTGGGACGGAGACCCGGAGCGCGACTCGCTCGTCGATCTCTCGATCCCGGTCTCGATCGTGCTGCTGGTGGCCTATCTCGGACTGACGTGGTACTCGCTCCGCCGCCACGCCGCGTTGCACATGAGCAGTGACGCCGAGATCGAAGGCTGGTCGCTCCGCCTCGCGCTGCTGGTACTCGTCCTCGCGACGGTGGTGACGGCGCTGGTTGCTGAGATTCTCGTCGGGTCGATCAACGCATTCGCGGCTGACTCGGGCGTGAGCGAGTTCTTCCTCGCCGCCGTGGTGATCGCGATCGTCGGAAACGCCGCCGAGCACGGGGGCGCGGTCGTCGTCGCCGCTCGGGGGAAGATCAAGCTGGCCACCGAGATCGCCCTCTCCTCGAGCGCGCAGGTGGCGGTCTTTCTGATCCCAGCCGTCGCGCTCCTCGCCCTGCTGATCGAGCCGCTGGCGCTTGCCCTGCGAGAGGTGGAGATCGCCGCGCTCGGCGTCTCCGTCGTGATCGCGTCCCTGCTACTCGCCGACGGACGCTCGAGCCGGCTCAAGGGCGTGATCATGATCGTCACCTACGTGGGGATCGCGATCGCGTTCTTCGTGGCGGGCGACCGCTAGGGCCTCAGAACGTCGAGGGCTCGCGGCGCAGCGGATACGTCGCGAAGTAGAGCTTCTCGACGGTGCCGTCATCGTTCCGCACGACCCGCAGCAACTCGCCGCGCTCGCGCCCCTCGACGCTGCGGAAGCGATCTTCGCCGTCGGGCGCGAAGTACGAGGTGTCGCGTCCCGGCACTCCGTCGACCAGTTTCCCTTCGAGACGACCCTTTCGCCACGCGAACACCAGCTCGGAGCCTTCGACCCACCAGCGGCCGAGCAGCGCCTCTATCTCCGCGGGCGGAGCCTCGCCGAACTGCCAAGCGTCCGTCGCGGGCGGCAGCGCCTCGATCGCGGCGACGGCGAGGTCGAGCGCGAGCTGCTCGGGTGTGGCGCCCGCGCCCGTGTTCGTGAGCACGGCCGCGCCGATCTTCGACGTCCGGTTCACCACCAGCGCAGCGAGGTGCCCGGGCATCGCGCCGCCGTGGCCGACGAAGACGTGGTCTTCGCGTCGGTAAAGCTCGAGCCCTGTTCCCCACGCCAGTTTCCAGCCCTCGTGGTCGACCATCGTCCGGACGTGTGACATTTCTTCGAGCGTCGACGCCTTCAGCACACGATCGTCGCCCGCCGCGAGGAAGGCACCCCAGCCGGCGAGGTCGCCCGTGGTCGACCAGAGCCTGCCCATCGCGCCGGTTCCGTCGAGGTCGAGGTCCGGCTCGAGCCGGACGGCGTCGCTGTACGGCTCCACGAAGTAGCCGCGTGCTGCCGGAGCGGCGACGGCCGGAGTCGTGCGCTCGAGCCCGAGCGGGTCGAGCACCCGCGACTGCAGCGCCTCCTCCCACGTGCCTCCGCCCGCGCGCGCCACGATCTCGCCGAGGAGCGCGAAGGCAAGGTTGGAGTAGTGCCACCAGGATCCCGGCTCGAGCACCTGTTCCGCGTCGGCGGTACCGCTGAGCAACTCCTCGCGGCTCGGCGCCTGCATCGTCTCCCAGATCTCGCCCGGCGGCTCGCGCTGGAGCCCGGAGGCATGCGCGAGCATCCGCCCGAGTGTGGGGCCGTGCGCGCTTTCGGGGAGATACTTCGTCAGCGGATCGTCGAGCGAGAGCGCGCCTGCGTCGCGCAGCTGGAGGATCCCCACGGCCGTGAACGTCTTCGTGATCGAGCCGATCCGGTACTGCGTGTCCGGCGTCGCCTCTGTGCTCGCCTCGACGTCCGCGAGCCCGAGCGCCTCCTGCCAGACGAGCTCGTCGCCGCGGAAGACAGCGGCGCTCACGGACGGGAGCCGCTGCTCGGCCTGGGCGGCCGCGAGCCTCCGCGCCAGGTCGTCCCGTAGAGCTTCAGGCGCTGACACGGGCTCCGAGTGCTCGCGGAATCACGTCGAGGGCGCCGCCGATGTCCTCATCGCTCACGTCGAGGTGCGTGACGGCGCGGAGCACGGTCGGGTGAATCGTCGCCGAGAGACCCACCCCTTTCTCGGCGAGCAGCGTCATCGCCTCCGCGTTCGTCAACGGCGCGACGTCGAGCTGAACGAAGTTCGTCTCGGTTCGGTCGGGGTCGACCGCAAGCCCGGCCTCGGCCAGCCCAAACGCGAGCCGCTTTGCGCGTCGATGGTCGTCGGCGAGCCGGTCGACGTGATGGTCGAGCGCGTACACGCCCGCGGCGGCAACGATCCCGGCCTGGCGCATCGCTCCGCCGAAGAGGTGCTTGAGCCGGCGCGCGTTCCCCATCACCTCGGACTGCCCCGCCAGGATGGCGCCGAGCGGACAGCCGAGACCTTTCGAGAGACAGAGCGTGACGGTGTCGAAGCGGCCGCCGATCTTGGCGGCGTCGATCCCGGTCGCGACGGCTGCGTTCATGAGCCGCGCGCCGTCGAGGTGGAAGCGCAGGTCGAGCTCGAGCGCGAGCGCGTGCAGCTCGCCGATCTCCTCGAGCGGCCAAATCCGGCCGCCGCTCGCGTTGTGCGTGTTCTCGATCCAAAGGACGCGCGTGCGTGGCGAGTGGATCGCCGGGACGCGATAGGCGGCGCGTACCTGCTGAGCGCTGAAGCGGCCCGCCACGCCCTGCAGGCCGCGGGTGACGACGCCGGAGTGCACAGCCGGGCCGCCGAGCTCGGAGATGAAGACGTGACAATTTTCCTCGCCGACGAGCTCGTCGCCGAGCTCTGTGTGCAGGCGCAGCGCGATCTGGTTCGCCATCGTCGCCGTCGGGATGAAGATCGCCTCCTCCTGCCCGAGCAGGCGCGCCGCACGCTCCTCGAGCTCGTTGACTGTTGGGTCCTCACGCTTCTGCTCGTCGCCGACGACTGCGGCGGCGATCGCGGCGCGCATCCCCGGCGTCGGGCGAGTCGCGGTGTCGGAGCGGAGGTCGATCACAGGCCTAACGCTACCGTGACGGCGTGGATCTGCCCCTGCTGAACGAGACACTCGCCGCGCGCGGCGAGCCTGCCTTCCGCGCCCGCCAGGTGTGGGCGTGGGCGGCGCGTGGCGTTCCCGGCTACGCAGAGATGACGAACCTGCCGCGTGCCCTTCGCGACGAGCTCGCCGGCGCGGTCCCGTTCTCGACACTCTCCGTCGAGGCCGAGTCGGAGTCCGCGGACAACACCGTGAAGACGCTCTTCCGCACCGCCGACGGGCATCCGGTCGAGGCGGTGCTGATGCGGTACCGCGACGGACGCCGTTCGGTGTGCGTCTCCTCACAGTCCGGCTGCCCCCTCACGTGCACGTTTTGCGCCACGGGTTCGATGCGCTTCGGCCGGAACCTGAAGGCGTCCGAGATCCTCGATCAGGTGCTGCACTTTCGGCGGCTCGAGCCGGTGAACCACCTCGTCTTCATGGGGATGGGCGAGCCGTTCCTCAACTTCGACGAGGTGCGGGATGCGGCGCTGCGGCTCCCGGACGTCGGGATCACGCACCGACGCACCACCATCTCCACCGTCGGCTGGATTCCCGGCCTGCGACGTTTCGTCGACGAGGTCGAGCAGCCGATCCGGCTCGCGCTCTCGATCCATGCCGCCGACCCGCGGCTCCGCTCGGAGCTGATGCCGGTGAACGACCGCTTCCCCCTGCCGGAGGTGCTCGCCGAGTGCCACCGCTATTTCGCGCTCCGCCGGCGCAAGGTCTTCGTCGAGTACGTGCTGCTCGCCGGTGTGAACGACTCGCCCGAGCGGGCGAAAGCGCTCGCCGCGCTGCTCGACCCGAAGGTCTTCAAGGTGAACCTGATCCCGTACAACCCGACTGGTATGTATGACGGCTCGTCGCGCGACGCGATCGCAGCGTTCAAGAGCGTGCTCGACCGAGCACGCCTGCCCTCGACGGTGCGCCTCACCCGCGGCCGCGACATCGCCGCCGCCTGCGGCCAGCTGGCCGCGACGCGCTAGCGGGTCGGCCAGTCCGGAGTTTCCGGTGCAGATCGAACGCCCCACCGGGCCGGCAGCGGGGTGAGTGGTACTCGCTCGCCGGGGCGTGGACGTCGTCCGCGGCGACGCGGAGGGCGATCAGATGCGCGTCGGCGGGCGGAATGCCGAAGCGGAGCGCGACGCGCTCGGTCGTCTGGATCGCGTAGCACTGCGTCTGACCCTCATCGACGAAACGTATCGGCGGTGTCCGCCAGCGGCCGTAGGTTGAGTCCATGCGCCGCCGACGCCGCCGCACGCCCCCAGCGGCCGTCACGCGCAGCGGCGAGCCGCGGCTGCGCC
>Ga0180121_10001083_pt1 | contig 11526 bp, 5 predicted proteins | sample AntDrymUQ5402106_2_FD_129676 | JGI IMG/M metagenome (GOLD analysis project Ga0180121, IMG submission 129676) | Polar desert sand microbial communities from Dry Valleys, Antarctica - metaG UQ540 (21.06) (version 2) (version 2) | ecosystem: Environmental > Terrestrial > Soil > Desert | place...
GCGGCGATTCGCGATGCGCAGTCAATCTCCGACCGGCCTTCGCTAATTTCCGTCAGGACAATAATTGGGTACGGCATGCCGACGGCCGGCACGCGCAAGGCCCACAGCGATGCGCCCGGCGAAGACGCGGTGCGGGAAACCAAACGACAGCTCGGCTGGCCCGAGGACAGGCAGTTCTACGTTCCTGACGAGGCGTTGGCCCACTTCCGGGAAGCCGTGGAGCGCGGGAGCCAGCAAGAGGGGAAATGGAAGGCGCTCGTGGAAAAATACGAGGAACAGCACGCCGAGCTCGGAAGCCAATGGCGATCCACCATGAAAGGCGAGCTGCCTGCAGACTGGGAAACGCACTTGCCTGATTTCAAAGATGCGAAGCCTGTGGCGACGCGCGTTGCGAGCGGCGAGATCATCAATGCCCTCGCCCCACACCTGCCTATGCTGATCGGCGGCTCAGCCGATCTGGGTGTTTCCAACAATACCGATATCAAAGGTGGCGGAGACTTTGAGGCGGGTTCTTACGAGGGGCGGATTATTCACTTCGGAGTGCGGGAACACGCGATGGGATCGACGCTTACGGGAATTTCCTTAAACGGTGGTCTGATTCCCTACGGCGGAACGTTCCTCACCTTTTCGGATTACATGCGCCCGGCGATTCGCCTCGCGGCACTATCGGAAGTGCAGGTGATTTACGTCTTCACTCATGATTCAATCGGTCTGGGAGAGGATGGCCCCACGCACCAACCGATTGAACACATTGCCGCCCTGCGGGCTATCCCAAACCTTTTTGTAATCCGGCCGGCAGATTCGGCTGAGACGAGCGAGGCCTGGCGCATCGCGATCCTGCGACGCCACGCTCCGACGGCACTCGCGCTAACGCGTCAGAAAGTTGCGGTAATAGATCGAACCCGGTTTGCAGGGGCCGAAGGCCTCCGTCGCGGCGCCTACATCCTCGCGGAAGCTGAGGCGACCGGGAACGGGGCAGTAGCCCGACCCCGGGGTCCCCAGCCGGGCAGCCCGGTTGGGGTGGGAGTGTCAGGGAGGGCTCAAACGGACGCAGCAAGCGTCACCCCCGCATTGATCCTGATCGCCACCGGCTCCGAAGTCTCCCTTGCCCTCGAAGCGCGCGAGAAACTGCAAGCGGAAGGCGTCGCGACCCGTGTTGTTTCCATGCCGTGCTGTGAGCTTTTCGACGATCAGCCGGAAGACTATCGCAACGATGTGCTGCCACCTTCGGTCACCGCGCGTATGGCTATTGAAGCGGGCGTACGCCAGGGTTGGGACCGTTACGTTGGTACGGCAGGCGACGTTCTTTGTCTCGATCGCTTCGGCGCCTCGGCCCCTGGCGACGTAGCGCTGCGCGAATTGGGTTTTAACATTGAAAACGTTTTGACCCGTGCCAAGGCGCTGGTCTAAAAAAAACCCGCGAAATACTGGGACGCGGGTGCCCTCGCCCGCAAAAGCGCGCATCGCGAAATGTCCGACATGCTTCAGCTTGCCGTCGAGGTTGGCAACACTCAATGCACGACCTAACGGCTAGATCATGCTTGGCGTGTAGATAATCTTGACGAAAAGCTGAAGCATGTCGGACATTTTTTTGGAACCAGCAACGCGTGACATTGTATGAAGATTGCGATCGGCGCTGACCACGGCGGTTATCCGCTCAACGAGCGAGTGATCAGGGAGCTTGATGCCGCAGGACATGAGATTGTCGATTTCGGTACTCACGTCGGTTCGCGGCCCGACGACTATCCGGATTATGCGCTGAAGGTTGGGCGGGCGATCCAGACTAACGAGGCCGAGATTGGAATCATCGTTTGCGGCAGCGGCGTCGGTGCTTCAGTTGCGGCCAACAAGCTCGCCGGTATCCGCGCCGCGCTCTGCGGCGACACTTACTCCGCGCACCAATCACGTGAACATGACGACTGCAACGTGCTCTGCCTGGGCGCGCGCGTTACCGGCGAGGAGCTCGCACTGGAGATTGTGCGCGCGTTTGTAGCAGCCCGCTTCAAAGGGGAAGAACGGCATCGGAGAAGACTGGATAAGGTTGCTGAAATTGAAAAGAAAGAGCGGGGGTAAAGCCACCTTCCTGACCCCGAGCTGCTCTCACTTGAGTACCTCACATTGCCTGGAAGGCTTTCAAGCGAACAGGAGTAAGGAACCTGGAGAATCTCACAGGTCGGGAGGGAGGGTTTACCCCCGCTCTTTTTTTGGTCCTAAAACGAATCTCAAAGCTCCGGGCATCACCCGAAACTCCACTGGTGTCACACCTCTTACATTCCCATCCGCCTCGATTGGCATAGCGTCTGCGGGAGAAAAAGTCTCGACACTAACTCCTACACCCTGCACGATGCGCACCTTGGGATTGGCTGTGTGGCCGCCTTTGTGTATGCGCGCCAGTTCGCGAATCACATTCGCTCGATTCAGACCGGAGGCGGTCACGACGTCTAGTTTCCCATCGTCAATTTGCGCTTGCGGCGAGAGCATCATTCCCCCTCCCGCGTAAAGCCCGTTAGCAACTGCCGCCAGATTCATCGGCCCGTCCATGACCTCTGTGTCGTCAACAACGATTCGTACGCGACGTTCGCGCCACAAGGCCAGTCCAGCCATTGCAGCGACTGCGAAACGCGCCTCGCCCGACAACGCACGCAGGAGTTTTCCCTGAGTTGCCACGCGTCCCGCCGTCTCTCCGCCAATGCCCATAGTGCATGCGTTCAAGCAGATAAATGGCTTCCGATATGCATTACAAAGCCCATAGAGAACGTCAACCGATCGGGTGCTTTCGGCATTTCGCGCGCCGTGATGGCGGCAGTGGGAAATGAAAACGTCGATCCACTCCGCCAACTGTGCGCGTTGGCCCCTTAAGCCACGCGCAAAATCATCGCCGGTGCCGGCGGGGAGAATAGCCAACGATGCGGCGGGATTAACCGGAGCCGGCAGATCTTCCAGACGCTGGTTAAACTTGAAGAAACCTTCGGCGGCCTCACTGAGCGTTCCGTCGCCGCCAATTACCGCGACGGTGGTTACGCCAGCGTCCAATGCCGTACGGGTTCGTATTGTCGCATCGCCTGGCTGTTTAGTTTCGTATACCTCAGAGTCTACACCACCGGCCTCGATCAGTTTCCGAACCATCGGCCACACGCGCCGCGCTTTGGCGGCTGCGTTGTTGATGATGATGAGATGCTTGTCCTTCATAGGCGCGGTAGATAGTAGATGGCGAATGGAAAATGGTAAACGTCCCAGTTAGTCACTAAGTGTTGGGCCTGCGGAAGTATCCAAATCAGGTGCAGAAGAGTGGGTTGCGCCAATCACCCATCGGGTGCAAACGGGTTCCGCAATGCCCCAACGGGGCTGCGTCCTCCAGCCCAACGTTGCCGCTTCGGGTACGTTGGGGAAAGAAAGGAAAGTAATTCTTAACCGCAACGCGGTTGTGCCTATTGAATTGGAGGAATTCGCAAGGCAGGCGCAACCGCGTTGCGGTTGAAGGATCAGATCATCCCTTTTCCCAGGGTAGCCGCGAGACGCGGCAACCCTGGGCTTCAAGTCGCAGCCCCGTTGGGGCAAAGATCACCAGCCATCCTAGGTTCTCAACCATGGGCGCTGCTAGTTCTCGGACCGGTTCGTTTCGAAGCTTTGGCAAGATCGTGCTGCTACCCGACTGACGCAGACCGGAGAAAAACTAAAAACGATCCACGAAATTACATTGAAGCGACACGAAAGAAGACTCTTATTTCGAGTTATTTCGTGTGCTTAGTGGATCCTTTTATCTCCCTAAAAAGGGCCCTCTCCTTTTCGGTAGTGTGGCAGGCAAAAAAAGACCTGGCCGAGCCAGGTCTTCTTCGCATGTCTTTGGTTAGGATGATTCAGGAGCGTGCTTTTGCACGTCTCGCAGCCAAAGCAAGTTCACGTGCGCGGGGCAATGCCTCAACGGCACGCGCGATCTGCGGGTCGTTCTCGTACAAGACCTGGACGGCTGCCAGAGATCCAAAAGCGGCGGTCGCCACATCGTAACGCAGTTGACGCTCTACAAACGGTCGCGCCCTGTCCAGTTGTTCGGGAGTTACCTTAAACGATGGCTTGCTGGCGACGAAGCGCCTGAGTTCCTTGAACAGAGCCTCGGTTACCGGGTAGTCATCGGCCGCTATGTCGTGGTTATACTCGATTGGCTTTTGCACCTGATAGTTCTCAAAGCCCGCCACCCGTCCGGAAACCAACTCCAGAGAAAAAGCGAAGATAGAATCAATCAGACGGTTTTCCGCCGGCTTTTGCGTTGCAGGTTTGGCGAATTCGTCCGGAGTGATGCCGCCCCCACCATAGACGGCGCGTCCCGTGTCGGTGCGGCTCTCTGGCCCCGCGGGCTGAACTGGCGCTGCCGTGCTTCTATCCGCCGATAATCCGCCGCGCGTGTAGTAGTCATAAAAACCGCCGTTGGAGTAATCACGTTGAATCGAACGATTTGACGGCGTCAAGTATTTGGCGACGGTCAATAGCAACGCTGAATCGTGTTCGAGTTGAATTGGAAGTTGGACGAGTCCTTTCCCAAATGTATTTTCGCCTACGATTAATGCGCGATCATGATCCTGCAATGCGCCGGCAACAATCTCGGCTGCCGAGGCGCTCTCGTTGTTTACCAACACGACTAAAGGAATCTGGTCGGGTGCTTCATTGATTGCCTTGTATGGTTCGGTGGCCCCTCTGAGGCGTCCTTTTTGCGTGACGATCAACTGGCCTTTCTGCAGAAATGAATTAGCAACGAGGACGGCCTGAATTAACAAGCCACCACGGTTCCCGCGCAGATCGAGAATCAGCATCTTCATGCCCTGGGAATGAAGATCGTCGAGCGCAACTTGAAATTCATTTGCAGTCGTTTGACTGAAACTACTGGTCATCGCCACGTAGCCGACCCCGGGTCGAACCAGGTAAGCCTGCGGAATCGATGGAACCGACACGGCATCGCGGGTAATAGTGTAAGTTTCACTTTGCTTATTCCCAGCGTGTTCGACCGTGACTTTTACCACCGTGCCGCGTGGTCCAAGCAGGAACTTGCGCACTTCGCCGTAGGGCTTGCCCGTCATCGATTGTCCGTCGATTGCAGTAATGCGGTCGCCGTAACGCAATCCCGCGCGCGCAGCCGGCGCATTCTGGAATGTCGAACGAATGAAAGTGTCAACCTTACCGCCGTCGCGCAGGTCGCCAATCGTCGCGCCGATACCGAAGTATTCCGAACGCTGTTCATTTCTAAACGCCGCGTTCTCAACTGGATCGAAATAATTTGAATGCGGGTCCAGCACCGTCAACATGCCTCTAATTGATGACTTGAAGATGGAGTTGTAGTCCAACTTTTTGCCGTCTATATAATTTTCCTGAACTAGCGACAACGCCTCAGAAAGGTCGTTCTTAACCGTTGCGCCGGTTACGGCCCCGGGCGCGGTTGTTGAAGGTGTAGCCGGACGTGAGTTTTCAGGGCCAGGCAGCCGGCGCGCGGTACCGTTTTGTTGGGAATAAATGCTTGCCGGGAAAGAAAGCGCCAGAATAATGCTAATGACCTGGGCTGCGTAAAATTTTGTTCTCACAAAAAGCCTCCTAAAGTCCTGGTACGAGCGACCCAACGCTCCGCAACACTTGCGACTGCCGTTTCCCGCGAAAGCGGGTTGCCAGAATAGCACGAAGGTCCCAAACGAATTGAACGCGCGGCAGGGTATGCTGGTTCAAATTTTCCAATGCAAAACTTAGCTTGGCGGTTCCCACGCCCCGGTTAAATGAACCCTGAGCTTTCCGGCCTCAAAACGGAACCCTTGTTTCTCCCGGGAAACCCGGTCAAAGCTTAAGAGAAAAGCGCGCCCGAACTCTGCGAGTTAGTGATGGAAGATTTAGAAAGCGTTGCCCTCCGGCCACGGAAACAGTAACTTTCCTTTAGACCTTTAGACCTTTGGCGTTTTAGCAGTCATGTTGATTACACTGTGCCCTCGAGAAACGACCGGGAAACGAGCTTGACGCATGCCGGGGCGTGATAAAGCAGCTCGGGAAGCGTAGACCGGCGTTATCCGCCAACCATTTTCAAGGAGGACCCAGAATGGCTACTGCACTAAATCGAGACCAACTCTTCTCTTTTGCGAACGGTCATCGCGAGGAATACGAAGCACTCCTAAAGCGTTTCGTCGAGACCCCGACAGTCTCCTGTGATCCGACGCATGCCGGGGATATTCGAAAAGGCGTCGACCTGACTGTCGAGACCCTGCGCCGGTTTGGCGGCAAGGTTGAGGTCTATGAAGTGAAAAACGGTAACCCGACCGTGCATGCTGTGTTTGGGGACGATCCTAACCTGCCGACCGTTACTGTCTACAATCATATGGATGTCCAACCCGCCTCCAAAGAAACTGAGCCGTGGGAGACAGAGCCTTTCCTGATGACACAGAAAGGCGATAGCTATTTTGGCCGGGGCACTACCGATGATAAAGGCCCGGCCCTGGCGGCTCTCTATGGCGCGCGCGCCGCATTAGAGGCCGGAGTTCCAGTAAACATCCGATTCCTCTGGGAGTTTGAAGAAGAGATTGGTTCGCCGAATTTTGAAAAGATAATAACTAAGGCAGGGTCAGACCTGAGTACCGACTCCGTAGTTGTTTCCGATACGGTCTGGGTTTCGAGAGAGCGACCCGCTTGTTCCGCGGGATTGCGTGGACTGCTCGGCTTTCTGCTCACTTTGGAAACTGCGGAAACCGATACCCACTCGGGTGAAGTAGGTGGGGCGGCGCGTAATCCCATCGCCGAGCTGATGCGACTCGTTTGCGACTTGTACGATCCAATAACCGGCCTGGTACTGATCAAGGGGTTCTACGACGACGTGATTCCTCCCACAGAATCGGAGCTAAACGACTGGGCAAACTCAGGCTTCACTGCGAGCCATTTCAAGAAAGCGCACCACTTAAAACTGACGCGAACTGACGATTCGCTCGAAATGATGAAGCGAATCTGGGGTCAGCCAACATTGGAAATTCACGGTGTGGTTGGTGGCTATCAGGGCCCGGGCCTCAAGTCGATTGTGCCGCCGCGCGCGGAAGTAAAAGCATCGTGCCGCCTGGTGCCGGGACAGGACCCGCAGAAAATCAGAAAACTGATCGAATCTGCCGTGAAGGAGAAGAACCCGGACGTCAAGATGCACTTCGAACACTCGGCGCCGGCGTTTCGCACTCCGATGGACGGACCATTGCCGGGATTGTTGAAGCAGGCGGTTAAGTTTGCGTTTGAGCGTGATGCGGTCTTTGTACGCGATGGAGGGACGATTGGAGCGATGACAAGCATCGAGAAAGTATTGAAGTGCCCGGTCCTGTTCCTGGGGTTATCGCTTCCTGAACACGGTTACCACGCGCCCAATGAAAACTTCGATTGGCAACAGGCTTCAGGTGGCATGGTGGCGTTTGCGAAATACTTCGAGGAGATTGCAAACCTGGGACAGAAAAAGTAGCCGCGGATTTACGCGGACAAACGCGGATCTGAAAAGCTAAATCAAATTTGCAGTCGAAGCGAAAGTCCGGATTGGCGATTGCGAATACGCTGTTGTGATCTGTTCAGAATCTGCGTTTATCCGCGTAAATCCGCGGCTGATTAGTTTTTGCTTCAAATCACACACGCCAGCCGCTCTTCATTCAATCCCACGAAACCGAGCGCTTCATAAAACCGGCGCGCATCAGGATTCTCAACGTGCACCGCCACATCGATGCGGGCCAACGACTCTTTTCTAAGTTGTTCCTTAAGTTGTTCCAGCAGCGCCGTGCCTATTCCTTTACCGCGCCGGTCGGGTTTCACGGAAACATCGTCGAGCTTTGCGACCACAGCGCCCATAGAGGTAGAGATCGCATAGCAGACCACGCAAATTCCAGCCAGTCCACCCTCGTCATAAGCCATCCAAACAAATCCGAGTTCAGGCTGCTCAAGAAAGAGATCGAGAGCGTCGTTGAGTCCCTGCAAGCCCCGATGGCCATAGGCTTTGCTGCTCGCGAGGTAGTGCTCATCTTCATTGAGAAATGCGGTTAGCATTACAAACGCGTCACTGACATCGGCGGCCGTCATTTTGTGACAGGTAATCAAGCGAAACTCCTTTCAAAAGAAATGTAACGCAAATTGTTAGTTTGCGGTTCAACGTTTTCAAGCTCGGCGCTCCTTGAAAGAATCCCGAACCTCGCAAACTGTACTGGTGCATTTGATAGTCTGCCACAATGGGCCGCGATACAGAACCGTTAGCGGTAGCGACCGGGTCTCAACGCAAGTAACGCGATGGTACGGGACCCGGTCGCTACCCCGACGAGTCGGTTTTCTGATTTTGTGTTGGCTCACAATGCGTTTCTCCGCGTTCTTGGCGCGTTGTGGTACAGGAAACGATGCCAGACAACTTGCTTGATGCTATAATGCGCCTTCCGCATTCCAGACAAGCGATTCCATCTCCGAAATTCGAGGTTCAAAAATCATGAAGAAAGCCTTCCTGTCAGCTCTGGTGTTGATTCTCGCTGGCTCGTCCCTCACATTTGCCCGCGAAGCGAAACTTGTTCGGTATCCCCACTATCACAATCAGCGTGTTGTTTTCAGCTATCTCGGCGACGTTTGGACTGCTGACGAAAACGGCCAGAACGTCCAAAGGCTGACAGTCAATCGAGCCCGCGATGTTTATGCGCGCTTTTCGCCCGATGGAAAGTGGATCGCTTTCTCGAGCGATCGCAACGGCAACCTGGATGTTTTCATAATCCCTTCCGAGGGGGGCGCCGCGAAACAGCTGACAGTACATTCGGCCGACGACACTGTGCTCGGCTGGCGGCCAGATTCACGCGCAGTGCTTTTCAGCAGCAACCGCGGCGAAGACTTCGCAGGACAATTATATCTGGTTAGCGTTGACGGTGGCCTGCCCACCAAAGCAGGCACTGACATGGGTGTGCAGGCTGCCTATTCGCCGGACGGCAAACGGCTAGCCTACAACCCAAGGTCGCAAGCCTACTGGCGCAAGTTTTATCGCGGCTCGGCCCAGAGCGACATAGTGGTGATGGATATTGCCACCAGGAAGTTTACGCAATTGACTGATTTTGATGGTCACGACTCGTGGCCCATGTGGGGAAGCGATGGAGACATTTATTTTGTCAGCGACCGCGAAGGCAATGGACTGACTAATATCTGGCGCATCTCGGCGGACGGCGGTAAAGCCGATCGGGTCACTTCATTCAAGAGCGGCGACGTACGCTGGCCGGCAATAAGCAGCGACGGACGCACCATTGTTTTCGAGCACGATTTCGGCATCTGGAAGCTAGACCTGAACAGCAAAAAGGCGTCTCCAATTCAACTGAACATTGCGGCCGAGACGCAGGAAAATCTCAATGAGGTGCAAAGCTTTAATTCTCAGGCAGACGACTTCGATCTGGCACCTTCGTCGCGACGGGTGGCCTTTTCAATTCACGGTGAAATCTTCACCGCCCCTGTCGAAGAAGGCGATCTGAAACAGCTGACCGATGGTCCAGCTCGCGACCGCTCCGTTAGTTATGCGCCAGATGGCAAATCGATTGCCTTCGTCTCTGACCGCAGCGGACGCGAAGAAATCTATCTTGCTACGATCGATGGTGCGGGAGAAGCGCGGCAGTTAACCGATATCGATACGCTAAAGCTTGGGTATCGCTGGTCCCCTGATGCGAAAGAAATCGCTTTTGCCACCTCCGACGGCAAGTTGCGAAAAGTCGACACTACGACGAAAGCGGTCACCGAGCTTGATTCGTCAAACTACGGCAACATCAGCACTCCGGTTTGGTCGCCGGATGGCAAGTGGATCGCTTATTCCAAGTCTGACGTTACGCGCACCTCGGACGTCTACGTGATTGCCTCCGCAGGCTCGGGATCGCCTGGGGCGGAGAAAGCCGCGCACAAGGTAACCTTCGATTCGAGTAATGACATTGGTCCAGTGTTCGCTGCGGACGGGCGTAAGCTCTTCTTCCAACGCATCGAAACCACTGCGGGAAACACTCCTTCGGTTCAGATCTATTCCGTAGTGCTCGAGCGTCTTGATCGCGATCCGGATGATGCCGAGGAACGCGCGGAAGCCGAAGCCGCTCCGGCTATCCCGGCAGAGCCCGGCGCTGAAGGCGCGGCGGGCGGTGGCGCCGGCGGCACCCGTCGTGGACCAGCTGAGCGACGGGTGCCTCCGCGGGAGACCAAGATGGACTGGGCCGGGATGAAACGACGCACGCGCCAGATCACCCGTATGCCGTTTCCTGTTTCTAACTACACCGTAGCGCTCGATAGCCGCACCATACTCTTTGTCACAACTGAACCTGCAGGGCCGGCGAGTGTCCCGGTAATCTATTCGATCCAGGAGGACGGCAAACGGCTAACGCGCATCTTGTCAGGGATGCCGCCAAGCGAAGATGGTGGCCAGGGCGGCGGTGGTGGCTTCGGCGGAGGTGGTATCTCCGAGCTCAATATTTCGCGCGATGGCCGCACGCTCTTCTTCAGCGAGCGTGAGGCAATCTATTCGGTGGCGGTGCCTCCGTCACCTCCGCAGGGATCATCGGCAGCGGCGGCGGCGGCAGCTGCCGCGCCGCGCGGTGACGGCGCACGCCGTCGCATCAACTTTAACGTTCGAGTTCGAGTGGATCGTCCAGCGGAGTGGGCCGAGATGTTCGACGATGCCTGGCGGACGATGAAGTATCGTTTTTACGATCCGCAAATGCACGGTATGAACTGGGACTCCCTGCGTCAGAAGTATCGCCCTCTCGTTGAATACGTCGGCGACCGGCAAGAGCTGCTCAATATCGTCAACGAAATGATTGGCGAGCTGAATGCTTCTCACACCGGCGCGGCGCCACCTCCACGCGGACCTGCCGGGGGAGTGTCGACGGGCCATCTCGGTGTCGAACTTGAAGCCGACAGCGCAGCCGGACGCTATCGTGTAACCTACATTTACGAAAACGGCCCGGCCGATAAAGATTGGGTCCGGGTGAGTGTCGGCGATTACTTGCTCGCCATCAATGGCAAGCAGGTGCGGGCCGGAGACAACTTTTGGCAGCTACTCAACAATCGACTCAATCGAAAAAGTGAGATCACTCTCAACAACAAATCCAGCGAAGACGGCTCCTGGGTCACACGCATTGAAACCATCAACACCGGCGCGTACGGCCAGTTGCGATATGAGCGTTGGGTAAAGGAGCGCCGGCTGAAGGTGGATGAACTTTCCGGCGGGCGGATTGGCTATCTGCATATCCAGGCGATGAACCAGCCATCCCTGCGGAAGTTTGAGAAGGAAATCCGCGAATTTCGCAATAAGGAAGCGTTGGTGATCGATCAGCGTTGGAACGGTGGCGGCAATATCGAGCAGGAGCTGCTGGCGATTTTAGTTCAGCGGCAGTATCAGATCTGGCAACCACGCGGAACGGAAGCAATGGGACGGCCTTTCGCGGCATTCTTCGGGCCGAAAATCGTTCTGCAAAACTGGCGCTCGGGGTCGAATGCGGAAATGTTTCCCGCGGGCTTCCGCGCGCTCGGCCTTGGCAAAGTGGTCGGCAC
>Ga0180121_10001084_pt1 | contig 11514 bp, 11 predicted proteins | sample AntDrymUQ5402106_2_FD_129676 | JGI IMG/M metagenome (GOLD analysis project Ga0180121, IMG submission 129676) | Polar desert sand microbial communities from Dry Valleys, Antarctica - metaG UQ540 (21.06) (version 2) (version 2) | ecosystem: Environmental > Terrestrial > Soil > Desert | place...
AGTTCTTCTTTAGATTTAATAGAAGAAACGCTCTTGCAAACATTTGGCATAAGCTGATAGAACGATTTATGATAAACAAACCTTACAGCTATATTGCTAATGCGACTTAAATGGGTAATCCTATTAATTATTAATTATTAATTATTAATTTTTAATTTTTAATTTCTTACTCCTATGATACTCCACCAGTCCATCCATCGGGTTTTTCAGAATATTCCCCAATTCAAACTCGTATACAATGCAAAGTTCTTTGATAACATCCATAAAACCATAAGCTACTCCTCCGACAAAATGAATCGGATATTTCCAGCTTTCCCCATATTTGCAAAGGTGCTGAAAGAAAAAATCGTTCAGGCCGTCTTCAATAATATTTTCAATCATATAGTGGCCCCGGTTCTCCGAAAGAAATAAAGTGAAAGATGCCAGGTACCTGTTAGGCAAAGGCTTTTTATAAACGTTTTCTAATATTTCAACTGAATTGGTTTTGAATTTCTGTTCAAACCGGAATTGAAGATCTTCATCAAATGTTTTGTATAAATAATATTGAATTACTTTCTTTCCCAGATAAGCACCGCTTCCTTCATCGCCAAGTACATAACCAAGACCAGGACTATTTTTTCCAATTTTTTTCCCGTCGAAATAACATGAATTACTTCCGGTTCCCAAAATACAGGCGATCCCTTTTTCATCGCGACACACAGACCTGGCTGCTCCCATCAGGTCGTGGGTAACTTCAATTGTCGCTGTTTTGGAAAAAACATTCCTGATCGCTTTTTTCACCAAAGCTGCATTGTCCGGATTCTTGCAGCCCGTACCATAATAATAAATTGCATCAGGTACATTTTCATTTAAAAATGGTACCAACTCATTTCGAAGGATCGACTCAATTTGTACGGCATTTAAGAAGTATGGACTGATACCCTGAGAGAAGATTACCTGCTTCCTGTTATTACCTGCAACAAAACACCACTCACATTTGGTAGCGCCACTGTCTGCAATTAAAATCGACATGAAAAAGTGTTAAGGGTATTATTGAAGTACGAAAATCAATCCAGTACTGTTTGTTATCGTTCAGTATTTTGGTTTCAAAAATAGGCTTAGTTGCAAAACAATTTCAATCAGTAATTCAACATGACAAATAGAACCGAAGGTAAAGTTCAGAATTGAGAATTAAATAAGAACTTCGCTTCCTAAGCATAAGAAAAAAATTGTGTGGTCAATGAAAAAAATACAGGTCTGGTTACCCTTGCTTTTTGCAGCAGTGATGATTGTCGGGATGAGAATCGGTTACAAATTACGTAGCAACATTCCTTTTTCACAGGATTTTTTTCATACCAGCAAAGGTTCTTCATTACAGGAAGTGATGGAATTGGTGAAACGTAATTATGTTGACCCGGTGAATACCGATACACTGACAGAAGATGCAGTCCAGGCAATGCTGCTACATCTTGATCCACATTCCGTTTTCATACCTGCGCAGCATTTACGCGAAGTAAATGAAGACCTCCAGGGTAATTTTCAAGGAATAGGAGTTGAATTTCAGATAATCAAAGATACCGTACATGTCGTGAGTGTTTTAAAAGACGGCCCGAGTGAAGAAGCCGGTTTGCATGTTGGTGACAGATTTTTACAGGTCGGTGATTCTGTTGTTACCGGAAACAATATCAATTCAGATCGTATCAAGAATTTACTGCGAGGCCCCGGAGGTAGCAGGGTCCCTGTCAAAATAATCAGGGCATCGACGATCATTCCCGTGACCATCACGCGTGGAACAATACCCATATACTCTGTTGATGCAGCTTATATGATGGATGCATCCACGGGGTACATCCATCTGAATAAATTTACCGGTACCAGTTATGAAGAATTCATGTCAGCAATTGAAAAGCTAAAAAAGAAGGGATTGAAAAAACTGATTTTCGACCTGCGCGATAATGGCGGCGGAATTTTAGGAGAGGCGATAGATATTGCGGATGAATTCTTAGACGAACAAAAACTTATTTTATATACCAACGGCATCAAACAGAAAAAAACTGAATTCAGGTGTAAAAGACCGGGTCAATACGAAAAAGGTTCCCTGGTAATTTTGGTGGATGAAGGATCTGCGTCAGCAAGTGAAGTAGTCGCCGGAGCCTGCCAGGACTGGGACCGGGCTGTTATTGTTGGCCGGCGGACATTCGGAAAAGGGCTGGTACAGGAACAGTTTGATCTTAGCAATGGGGCTGCGCTGAGACTTACTGTTGCCCGGTATTATACGCCGGTGGGACGTAGTATTCAAAAACCATATACAAAAGGCAGAGACGCATATAATGAGGAGGTATCGCAAAGATTTCAGAATGGTGAAGTCCTGCAACCAGACTCCGTTATATTAGACAAAGGACCAGCCTATAAAACAAAAAAAGGAAAAGTGGTATACGGTGGAGGTGGGATCACACCTGATATTTTTGTTGCCTTTGATACATCCGGAATCGCCAAAGAGATATCGGTTCTTTTTTATAATCAGTCGTTCGGAAAATTTATTTATACCTACTACATCAATAACAAAAATTATTTTGATCAATACAAAGATGCCGCTGATTTTATAGCGCGGTTTACTGATACAAAAACGGCCTGGATCAGTCTGTTAGAATATGCCGGACTGGAAGGAGTCAATTTATACTCAGTTTCCGAACACGATCAGTGGGAAGTTGAAAAAAGAATTAAGACCTGGATGGCCAGGCAAATTTGGAAAATGGACGGTTATTACCAGGTAAATAATTTATACGACCCTGTAGTACAGCGGGGCTATCAGGAAATCAGAAATAATTGATTACAGACTTTATGCAGGGAAATAATACCCTTGCCATAACCCGCTGGTAATGGCGAAAGTTACGTAGGTGAAATTTACAGGCTTTGTTTATCCAGTAACTCACGTTTTTCCACTCTGTAAGAGGAAATCAGACCAAGACCTCCTCCGATGCCTATTAAAGCAATGTAGATAGCTACATTTTCTGTCCTTAAAAACAGGTAATTATCTAGGAAATAAGCTACCAACAGACCAATACCGGCACCTATTAATAATAACCCCCATTTAAGATTACGGTAAGGAGCGGGTCTATTCGCATGTTCTTTAGGATTAAAGCCTTTCTCCAGCATAGCCAGGTTTTCGCGTGTTTTCAGATACACAATGCCAAAGGTCATTGCAAAAGCTCCTCCGAAAAGTGTAATTGGTATTAATACTTCTTCGCCACCCATTTTGATAGTTTTTATTGTTTAATAAAAGATTTTTGCTTTTTTATTCAGACTACAACAGGTTTTGCAAGGTTACAGATCTTGAAAAGTTTCTATCAGCGTCTGTTCTGCAACCTATGACTCCTACTGGTTCCGCCAGGTTACAGGAATTGAAAAAAAGATTTACAGTTCTCAGATGACGTCCTCTGAGACAGCATGATTATCAAAGCTTTAAGGAATGGCTTTCATATATTTAAAATAATAAGATCCTGATTTTCTGCAAATCAATCGTATGAAAGATCCCTTCTTTATTGTAGAGCATTTAAATTGCTGAGGTTAATGGACTCTATGCATAAAAATTGATCGTACTTTGTAACCTAACCAGAATTAACAGAGTCATATACCTGTGTAATGAGTATTTCGGCAACTGACAATGAGATTATCAACCGGATTTTGCGTGGAGAAAAACAACTTTATGCAGAACTGGTAGAAAGATACCAGAATTTCGTTTTTACCATCACCCTCCGGTATACCAAGCAACGGGAAGATGCAGAAGAAGTGGCGCAGGATATTTTCGTTAAAGCTTACCGTTCGCTGGCAGATTTCAGGGGTGATTCAAAATTTTCCACCTGGCTTTATACGATCGTAACAACAAGTTGCATTACATTTTTAAGGAAAAAGAAACTGGAGACGAGTTCATTGGATAATGAAAGGGTTTTTGAGCTCGCAGATAACCAGGATTCAGGCATGAGGGCAAACCAGGTAGAACAGAAATCAAAATTTGCGATGGTGAATGAAGCAATAAAGATGTTAAGCCCTGATGATGCAACGATCATTACACTTTTTTATAAAGGAGAACAATCATTGGAAGAGATTAGCCACGTTTTAAAATTGGAATCGAACACGGTAAAGGTGAGATTGCACAGAGCCAGACAAAGACTAAAAGAAAAAATGGAATTAAGTTTTGTGCAGGAAGTCAAAGACCTGATGGATTAATTCAGGTCAAAAACGGGTATTCAAAAAAAGAGAATTTATGAACAAGCATCAGAATATCGAAGAACGTTTGTGGGATTACATCGACGGGAATTCCAATGAAGCAGAAATGTCATTCATCAAACAATTGATTCAATCGAATGATGAATGGAAATTGAAATATGCAGAATTGCTGGAAGTCCATCAGATGATGCACATACATATTGAGCTGGATGAACCTTCCATGCGTTTTCGCCAGAATGTGATGGAAGCGATTGCAGTAAACTTAATTGCTCCCGCCACAAAATCCTATATTAATAAGAAGATCATATGGGGAATTGGTTTTTTCTTTATTACCATGATATTGGGATTGATCATTTATGGATTCTCACAAATAAATTGGGAAACAACCAACACTAATTCAAGATTCAAGGTTGATTTCAATAAGGTTGACTGGAGTTTGTTCTTTAATAATACTTATACCAACCTATTCCTGATGATAAACGTTGTTCTTGGTTTGATGCTGCTGGATATGTACCTGTCAAAGAAAAAAGTGGAAAAAACGCAGGATCTGTCATAAAAATGTAGCCATCCGACTACCGGAAAAAGTAACATTTTCAAAATTGTTCCTAGCATTCATTTGATTTCTTCGTTTTTCACGCATCAAATACATGGGGTTTATTTTTAAATCGATACTCCTCATTTAATATGCAGGCGTTCATGAAATCTGTACCATTTTTTGTAAGTCTGCCATAAGATTCATGGATATGACCAAAAACATGAAAAGATGGCCTGATCACATTTATTGTTGATAATAAATTTTTGCATCCCACATTTTCTCCCAGAGAATTTGAATCCAATATTTCAAACGGAGGGCCATGTGTGATCAGAATATTGGTTTTGGGAGGTATCATATCCCAATGCTGCTGGATTTCACTTCCTCTTTTTCGATTAAAAGCCCAGTTATAATATTGAGGCTGCACCGGAGATCCCCAAATGGAGAGATTGCCAATTGTTACGCCACTGTCATTGAGGTAGTGAATGCCAGCCGGTATCAATTCTTTTTCTTCACTCGAGTGTGAAATCTTTTCAAGAAAAAAATCATGATTTCCTGCTATGAATATTTTGTGCGGGTAGTGTAAACTTGTAAACCAATCAAGGAAATCAAGGACCTCTTCTTTACGTCCGGTCTCTGTAAGATCTCCTGCATGAATGATGGCATCGCCTTCAGGGAGTTGCAATTTATGGTGCTGGAAATGAGTATCTGAAACCACAATAAATTTCATTTTTGAAGATATAGATTAAACACATAGGCACAATAGGAAACATAGGGTGGCACATAGAAAATTACTATGTGTTTTCTATGTTCCTAATGTGCCTATGTGTTTAATTCCTGCACAAAAGACGCTTACCTTTGCACGATGAACATCAAAAAAAATATACTTGAAACAATCGGCAACACACCCTTGATCAGGTTGAACAAAATCACGAAAGAACTGCCATGCACCGTGGCGGCGAAAGTGGAATATTTTAATCCGGGTAATTCTGCAAAAGATCGCATGGCTGTGAAAATGGTAGAAGTGGCAGAAAAAGAAGGCAAGCTGAAACCCGGTGGAACTATCATTGAATGTACTTCTGGTAATACCGGTATGGGTCTTGCCCTGGCTGGAATTGTGAAAGGATATAAATGCATCTTTGCCACTACCGACAAACAATCTAAAGAAAAGGTAGACATCCTGAAAGCAATGGGCGCAGAGGTGATTGTTTGTCCTACAAATGTGGACCCGGGTGATCCCCGTTCTTATTATTCAACAGCGCGCAGGCTGGCTGCTGAAATACCGAATTCCTTCCATGCCAATCAGTATGATAACCTGGCCAACCGGCTAGCGCATTATGAAACAACGGGACCCGAGCTTTGGGAACAAACGGATGGAAAGATCACACATCTTGTGGTGGCCACCGGTACCGGGGGTACTATTACCGGAACAGCAAAATTTTTGAAAGAGAAAAACAAGGCAGTACAGTGTTGGGCGATGGATCCATATGGTTCGTTACTTACAAAATATTTTCGTACTCAGGAATTGGACATGAAAGAAGTACATCCTTATTTCACAGAAGGAATCGGGGAAGATTTTGTTCCGGAGAACTATGACATGAAATACATCGATGCCTTTCAGCAGGTAACAGATAAAGATGCAGCTGTAATGACCAGAAGGATCGCGAAGGAGGAAGGATTATTTTGCGGGTACAGTGCAGGAACTGCGTTGCAGGGATTGATGCAAATGAAAAGTCAATTGAAAAAAAATGATCTGGTTGTTATTGTCCTTCACGACCATGGAAGCAGGTACGTTGGAAAAGTGTATAATGATCAATGGATGATGGAAAGAGGTTTTCTTGATGTAAAAACTTTCAGGGATATCGTTAGTGGGCGGGGTGCAAAAAGACTGGTGACCATGGAACCGGAGCAACCAGTGGCTGATGCTTTTGAACTCATGCAAAAATATCACATTGAAAATATTCCCGTGTTCAGAAATGGTGATGTAGTAGGGGCAATCAGTGAAAGCGGATTATTTTCGCGTATGATGTCAAACGGCCAGGATATTAAAAGCAAAAAAGTTGCGGATGTTTTAGAAAAAGCGTACCCCGTTGTTTCTTTTGATACTGCGGTGGAACGAATCAGTTCTTTGATCAACAAAGAAAATGGTGCTGTACTTTCAAAAGATGAAAAGGGTGATTATCACATTGTGACGAAGTATGATGTGATACATGCACTGGCGGGGAAGTAGAGAGCTAGGAGCTATGAGGTATGAGCAGTCAACGGTCAGCTATCCCAGCTTTTTTTCATTCGAGATGTAAGCGGAAATAATTCAAAATGTGAGCTATTTTTTTGGCTGGTAAGTTTACTTTATACGGATCGTATTTCTACTTTTCTAACTCAGAAATGATACGAAATCTTCAGTAATTACCGAATGAAATTAATAGGGCAGTTCTGCTCTTGTTAACATCCGTTTGTGGATATACTTTTGAATCAGAAGTTGATTGATATCAATTATCAATCTGTATCCAATATCCGATCTGAAAAGTCCATACGTCCAATATCCAGGTAAAACCGAAATCCAGTATCAGTCAACTTCCTTTTTTCTTTTTATTGAATTCATTAGTCCGAATAATCCGATCCTAGAAAACCGAACATCCGATCCTGTTCCTTTGAAAACTGATCTGAATCCTGTTGAAACCGTTACAAAGTCCTGTATCTTATCCGAAAACGAACTTTTAAAATCCAACATCTGAATTACAGATGTAATCCAATTCCTGTTGAACTAAGCCACATTACACTAATCGTACCCTCCTGCTAAAATTAACCGTCCAGTGAAATTAGCAGGAGGAAATAGTGGTAGAAATCTTCTTCTTCGTTAGCTTCCCGTAATTACCTTGTAGCCAAAAGACGGAATGTTCGTTATCAAAGACCAACTCGGTAGAGAATTACAGCTTACAAAATATCCTCAAAAGATTATTTCTCTAGTTCCCTCTCAAACCGAATTATTGTTTTCATTGGGACTGGATGAAGAAGTAATAGCCATCACTTCTTTTTGCATCCATCCTCCTTCCTGGAAAGTGTCGAAAAAAATAATCGGTGGAACGAAAAAATTACATCTCTCAGTCATTGATGCCTTACAACCCGACCTGATCATTGCAAATAAGGAAGAAAATGAACGTTCACAGGTAGAAACTCTCGCATCCAGGTACCCGGTATATATAAGTGATATCAGTAATTTACAGGAGGCATTTCGGATGATGATGGACGTTGGAGGGATTACAGGTAAAGCGGAAACAGCCGTGGAACTTATTGAAAAAATCCAAGCCCGGTTCGATCTCTTATCCGAATCCTATCCGCAAAAATTGCGGGTAGCTTACCTCATTTGGCGAAATCCATACATGACAGTAGGAGGTGGAACATTCATTCATGAAATGTTGGAAAAGGCCGGATTCGAAAACGTATTCAGTGCTCTTTCCCGCTATCCTGTTGTTACGCTGAAACAGATCTTGGAAACCGGTTGCGACGTAGTACTCTTATCAAGTGAACCTTATCCGTTTGATCAAAAACACGTGGAAGAAATAAAGAAAATAAATGTGGATCTTACCTGTTTACTCGTCAACGGGGAATTATTCAGTTGGTATGGTAGTAGGCTCTTAGATACCCCTCCTTATTTACAGCAAATAAGAAAACGAGTAGCAGCATTGAGTTTTAATTTGCCACATGACTAAGGAAACAAACAAACCTTCCAGAAAAAAACCCATATTCCCTGTAAATGAACGTTTGCGGAATTACCTGAAACACCATGGACGTGAAATAAAACTCCCGGTAACCTATAAAGATTTATTACACATTACCTATTCTGTTCCTTTACTTGACAAGACCGGAAAAGATACTTTATGGGAGACAGTTGTATATGATAAAAAAGAATGGGATTATATTCGGGAAGGTCTCGTAAAAACTTATGCGATCTTAAAAACCGAAGGAGATCTGACATTTATAAAACACCTGGATGTTTCCCGGATTGATTATTGCAGTTTTGGGAATTCCAATCCTTTCCGGATTCGAATCGTTAATAAGTTCAATGATAACTACGATCACTACTACGTAAAGCAGGCCGATGCATCGCGTGTATATGGACTGGAGCTTGAACATATTCTGTCACCCAACAGAATAACTTTTCTGAGCAATAAGGACACGCTTGTGGAAGAACATATACCGGGAATTCCGGGGGATGTTTTTATCAAAACATATCTGAAAGAAGAACTCACCAATAAAATACGTTTCGCGAAAGAGTTTGTAAAGTTCAATGAAAGGTGTTTTGTACGTCTTTTGGGAGACATGCGTTCCTATAATTTCGTGGTGGATATCACCCCTGATATTGAAGACTTTCAGTATCGAATCCGCGCGATCGATTTCGACCAGCAGTCTTATGAAGGAAGAAAGAACTTTTATCTTCCCCAGTTTTTCAAGGAAAATAAAGAGCTCGTCGATCTTAGCAGTAAATACCTGAATAATGTTTCGATAGAACAATACCAGACCGAAGAAAGAACCATGATGGCATTCAGGCTCGCTTCAACACGTTACCGGATGATGGAGTTGCTGAACATTATGTCGAAAGATATTATCTCCACAAAAGAAAAAGTAGAACATTTGCGCCAAGATTTATCAGATATGTTTGAAAATCCCGCATTCGAAAAATGCAACTCGATGGGACAGTTAGTCAAACAACATCTCAAGCAGACATTGAGAAAAAACCTGTTGCTCATTCAGAATGTGCTTGGGAAGTATGAGGACTAAGGAATTCAGCTATCAGGTATCAGCAGTCAGCTATGGGCTATCAGCGGTCAGCAGTCAGCTATCGGCCTCTGATTTATTGTTAATGGTCCAATATATCAATATCGATTATTTCAAAAAAATATTAAATTTTTTCTTAGAGATTTTGAATTCAATTATACCCGATAGCTGACCGCTGATAGCTGACAGCCTATAAATCCCATTTCCATTTTAACTATCTTGCGCCTAATCATCAAACAAATCATATGGCTTCGAAAAAAACAATTGATATCCTTGGAGACAAGGCGGCTTATTTAATGGATCACAAAGCGATCATAGAAAAATCTACGCTTACCCTCCCCTCCCCAAACCATGTGCAGGAAAATTGGATAAATTCAAATCGCAGTAATCAGGTGTTGAGAAGTTTGCAGATACTTATTGGAAGCGGGAGACTTGCCAATACAGGGTATATTTCTATTTTTCCTGTTGACCAGGGAATCGAACACAGCGCCGGAGCTTCCTTTGCATCAAACCCGATTTATTTCGATCCTGACAATATTATTAAGCTGGCAATTGAATCTGGCTGCAATGCAGTAGCATCTACTTTTGGCGTATTGGGTATCCTGAGCAGAAAATATGCACACAAAATTCCGTTCGTGGTAAAAATCAATCACAACGAATTTCTAAGCATGCCAAACAAATTCGATCAGACCATGTTCGGGTCCATCAAAAGTGCATGGAATATGGGAGCTGTCGCCGTCGGCGCCACCATCTACTGGGGAAGCGCAGAAAGCACCCGGCAACTGAAGGAAGTAGCGGAGGCATTTGAGTTAGCACATAGCCTGGGGATGGCTACTATCCTTTGGTGCTATACACGTAATAATGGATTCAAAGTTGACAATGTAGATTATCATACTTCTGCTGACCTGACAGGACAGGCGAATCATTTAGGCGTAACGTTGCAGGCAGACATCATCAAACAAAAATTACCGACAAACAATGGTGGATACCTCGCCACTAAACACGGTAAAACTTCACCGCTTGTATATGAAAAACTTAATACGGATCATCCGGTAGATCTTTGCAGGTACCAGGTGCTGAATTGTTACAGTGGACGAATAGGGCTGATAAATAGTGGTGGAGAAAGTGGCAAAAGCGATCTGGCAGATTCCGTGTACACAGCAGTCATTAATAAAAGAGCCGGAGGAATGGGACTGATTTTAGGGCGCAAAGCATTTCAAAAACCGTTCAAAGAAGGAGTTGAATTGTTGCAGGCAACCCAGGATGTTTATCTGGATAAATCCATTACGATTGCGTGAACTCACTTTCATAGAAAGTAATAAAGCCCGCAATATTTTGCGGGTTTTTTTACGTCTCAATTTTTCAGGCAGGATTGCTTCGACCACCTTTCAGAACTGGAAAGGATCTACAGGACGTTGTTATTAATCCATCGGTATTGCGTGTTCAAATTTGTGGAAGCGGTTCCTCCTGTTGGGGTAACTAATTTCGAATAATATATGAAACCCTGAATTTTTGATAGGACTGTATGTTGAAAGTCGGGCATTGTTTTTTTACAGATGCAGATAAAGGCAGAAACATGAGCAATAAATCAAGTAAGTCCCCTACCGGTGAAGATCGCGAACAGGAAAATCCCCATGAACGGAATCCGGAAGAACAGGGTAAACAGGCACAGGCAAAAATTCCTAAAACTGACGGTGGCCAAAAAGCACCAAAACAGGAAAATCTTTCAAATCGCGGGTATGAGGAAGATCAGCCTAACAATCCTGTTAGAAGCTCGGGATCCCTGTCGAAAAATCAGGAAAGTCTGCCAACCGGTGAGCCTGATGCAAATGATTGAAAGATTATTTACAGAAAAATAATTTATACTCAACACATCACAACATCAGCTTTATGGCAAAAAATAATAAAGACGAAATCACAAAATCAAAACAACCGCAACAAAGCAATGTAACAAAGGATGATAAATCACCAAAAAAGAAGGATAAACCTGCTGCTTCAGA
>Ga0180121_10001085_pt1 | contig 11510 bp, 10 predicted proteins | sample AntDrymUQ5402106_2_FD_129676 | JGI IMG/M metagenome (GOLD analysis project Ga0180121, IMG submission 129676) | Polar desert sand microbial communities from Dry Valleys, Antarctica - metaG UQ540 (21.06) (version 2) (version 2) | ecosystem: Environmental > Terrestrial > Soil > Desert | place...
CGCCGGCGACCGAGGTGCGCAGCAGCAGCACCGGCGACGAGCGCGTAGACGCACAGACCGAGGCTGACGACGAGGGCAGCGCGACCGAGCTCGGCCATGCCGTCTAGTGGTCTCCGCCAGAGGTGCGGTCGTGATTCGCCGGCGAGAACCGAGCAGACCTAGGACGCAGGGAGCGCCAATATTCTCGAATACTGGCGCGACTGAGGACGACGGCATGCGAAGTGTTCGCAGCCGCGCGAAGCACGGGCGCACTTCTGGCGGCGACCACTCTAGGCGGGGTCGCCGCTCTGCTTGGGCGCGTACTTCGAAGGGCACTTCGTGATCATCGAGCCCGGCTCGGCGACGAAGGTCCCGTTCCGCAGCCGGCCGTCGACCACGATGTGACGTCCGACCTTGAACAGGTCCGGCACCGACCCCGCATACCGGACCGACACAGCCTTTCCCGATCTCTCGCCGATGTCACGAAGAAGGAACGTCAAGCCGCCGGCGTGGGCATCCCCTGCCACCGGGCCGACGACGAGCCCGGCGAGCTGGACGTCGCCGGATCGGCCTGCGAGCTCGCTCGGAGCGAGCGATGGGTTCCCGCCCCCAGCGATCGACGTGTACAAGAGGAAAACGGCGAGAACCGCTGCCACCGAGAGGGCGATCACGAGCCGCGCAGGACTGGCCGTGCGTGCCACGAGAGAAGTCTAGCCCGGGCGAAGGCGAAACCGGGTGGACAAGCGCTTACGCGGCGTCGCGCTCGGACCAGGCAGACGTGGGAGCCTGGCGCTCCGGCAGACGGTAGCCGTGCTCCATGCAGAGCTCACCGGGGAGTTCCTCGGTCAGCGCATCGCAGTAGCCCTTGCCGTACGCCGCTCGGATGAACGCGGCAACGACCTCGAGATTCCATTCGGACACGTCGACCGCCTCGCGCCAGAGATCCGAGATGCGGAGGTCGATGTCGAGCTCGAGCAGATCGATGCGAGAGGGCTCTCTGGACACGTTTCGAGCGTACGCAGGTGGTCGGACGGAATGACGCCCCCAGCCGCGTTAGACCTCCTCACCCCGCACCGTGAAGGGAAGTGTCCAGTCCTCGCGGGACTTGTCGTCGATCGTCAGGCGCCACTCGTAGCGTCCGGGCTCGAGCGGAAGCGGCGTCGAATTCACCGCCACCGGGAAGTCGAGAGGCGTTCCGGGCTTGAGACCGGGGGGCCGCCCGACCTCGAACTCCCCTCCGAACGCGACCGACTGCTCATTGTCCTCGTCGTCAGTCTCGAGAACGACCTCCGCCCCGTCCGAGTCGACGAGCTCCACCGCGAACACGTGCAACGTGTTCGCCTGATCCCACGGCACCTGGATCAGCAGGCCGATGCCGAAGGACGCGGGCTCGGGACCCGTTTGCGACCAGCCTCCCCCGACGATCGTGAGCTTGCCGTCCGAGACGACCGCGTAGTCGGACAGGAGCATCGTGGCCTTCACGCCCGAGAGCCAATCACATCGACCACTAGCATGAAGGCGTGTCCACGAGGATCCGCGTCGGCCCGGCTCGCTTTCCCTCGCGCGAGTCACCCGAGGAGGCGCTAGACATCCTCCTCGCACGCGGCTACACCGCGTGCGAGATCGACTTCGAGAGCGGCTTCTGGATGGATTATCCGTTCGCGGAGCGACTCGGTGAGCTCGCCCGAGAGCACGACATCGCGCTCTCGGTGCATGCGCCGCTCTTCGGCTTCATGGGTCACCTGGAGGCGAGCGGGCGCAAGTTCACCTCGGCGGTGGGGGCGCTCGACCGAAGCGCCGGGATCGCCATGGCCTGCGGGGCCGAGCTCGTGGTCTTCCACCCGGGATTCCTACTCGGCCGAAGCCGGGAGGACGCGCTCGACGCGGTCGTCGAACAGCTCGGGACGCTTCGGGAACGGCTCGAAGGCAAGGATCGCGCGGTGACGTTCGGCGTCGAGGTGATGGGGCGCGTGCGCGATCTCGGTTCGCTCGACGACGTCATCGAGATCTCGCGACGGACGGCCTGGGTGCGACCGGTACTCGACTTCGCGCACATGCACGCGACGAGCGACGGCGCATTTCTCGCCGCTGAGGCGTTCACAGAGGCGCTTCGCGCGGTCGACGCGGTTCTCGAGCCCGAAGCGCCGTTTCACATCCACTTCTCGGACATCGCCTTCGCGAATCGCAATGAGACGAAGCACCTTCCGTACGGCGAAGGGACGCTGCGCGCTGATCCGCTGCGTGACGCGCTCGACGGGTTCGACCGTCAGGCGACGGTGATCTCCGAGTCACCGGACGAGCGGTCGAGTCAGGCGATCCGTGCGGTGCTCGAGGGCATCGGCGTGAGCTCGGCCAAGCGCGCTTCGTAGACGGTCGCATCGCCGTCTTGCCCGGCCGTGCGCTGGAGGTCGATCATGCGCGTGAGCGGCTCGAGCTCGAACACCTTGAAGTCACCCTCGCGCGCGACCTCGAGAGCTGCATCGAGGAGCACCTCCGCCTCGTCCCCGCGACCCTGTGCCGCCCGTACGGCGGCAAGCGCCGTCGCCGCCGCGACAGTTGCGCTCGTGTCTCGTACTCCGGCATTCGATCGAGCTTCGAGGGCAAGCCGCTCGGCCTCGTCGACCTTCCCGAGATCGGCCAGCGTCTCGGCGAGCGCCGCCTGCTGGTCGGGGAGCACGCCGAGATCGCCGCGAGTCTCCGTGATCCGGACCGCCTCTCGCATGAGCTTCTCGGCGCGCTTCAGGTCACCCTTCAAGCGAGCGATCCAACCCAGCTTCGCGAGAGCGGCGGCGACCGCAGGCTCGACACCGAGCTCAACCGAGCTTGCACGTACCTCCTCGAAGAGCGTCTCTGCAGCGTCGAGCTCCCCTTTCAGGGTCAAGAACCAGCCGTACGAGAGGGTCGCGCCTACCCGCGCGCGCACGCTCCCGCTCTCACCCGCGAGCTCGAGAGCGCGTGTGAGCAGCAACTCTGCCTCGTCCAGCTCGAGTCGCAGAATGTGTGTCTGGGCGAGCGCCTGCGCCGCGAGCGTCTGCAGATCCTTGCGGCCGGCATCGAGCGCGATCACGTAAGCCCGCTCCATGTACCGGACGGTGTCCTCCATCTCGCCGAGCCACCCGGCGGCCGTCGCCCGGACGGTGAGGGCGTCGAAATGGGCAACTGGGTCATCCTTTCCCGTCAAGAGCTCGAGGGCGTTGTCGACGATCGCCTTCGCCTCCGTGCAGTCACCGTTCCGCTTGAGCATGGCCTCCCCGAGCGCCGTGAGCGCGAGCGCCTCGATCACCGGCTCTTCCTGCTCATGCGCCTGATCCCGGACCTTCGCCATCTCCACCTCGACGGCCGCCCAGTCCTGCAGGCGCCAGGCCGCTCGCGCCGCGACATAGCGAGCTCCGAGCGTCGGACGAAGCTCGAGCGCGCGGAGCCCAAGCCTGCGGGCGGTCGGGTACGCCTCACGTGCGATTGCCCGTTTCGCGGCTTTCACGAGAGCGCTTCCCGCCTCTTGCGCGAGCTCCTCGGGTGGCGCGCCCTCGAGCTCGGTCAGGAATTCGACGGCCTGATCGAGGTGGTAGGCGCGAATCTCGAGGAGCTCCTCGCCGGTTCGATCGGCGAGCCATTCGGCGAAGCGAGCGTGATATTGCGCGCGGGCGAGCTTCGCTAGCCCCGTATAAGCGACTTCGCGGATGAGGAGGTGCTTGAAGCGGTAGGCAGGTTCGCCCGAGATCGAGGAGCGCGGCTCACGCAGGACGAACTCCCGCTGTTGAAGGTCTTCGAGCAACGCCTCGATGTCCTCGACATCCGGCGAGAGGTGCTCGAGTGCGCCCTTCCAGAACACCCGACCGACCACCGAAGCGCGCTGTAGCAGCCGTTTGCCGGCCGGCGGTAGATGGTCGATGCGTGCGGCGATCAGCGCCTGCAGCGTGTCCGGTATCCGATCCGGCTCGCCGTTTCCCGCCCCGCTCTCCACGAGCATGCGAATCGTCTCCTCGACGAACAAGGGGTTGCCCTCCGCACGCTCCAGCACTTCCTTGGACGGCGCTCTCATCGGCTCGCCCGATGCTCCTGCGAGCTGGGACAGAAGCTTCTCGACGAGGAGCGCGCTCTCCTCTTCCGACAGCGGCTCGAGCTCGATCGCGGTCGAACGTACCCGTCCCCCACCCCAGTTCGGCCGCTGGTCGAGGAGCTCGGGTCGTGCGAGGCAGATGACGAGAAGCGGCGCGCGCACCCAGTCGGCGAGATGCTCGATCAGCTCGAGTAGGGGCTCCTCGGCCCAGTGGATGTCCTCGAAGAACAGCACGAGCGGCTGCACCTCGGCGAGCGTCACCATGACCTCGCGCGCGGCCCAGGCAATCTCCTGCGAGCTCCGCTCGCCCTCGAGCGCTTCGAGCATTCCGGAGGCGAGGCCGAGGACGTCGGCGACAGTCTCTTCCTCGCAGCACTCGCGGAGCTTCGCGAATGCCTCCTCGAGCGGGTCGTCGTCCGAGATTCCCGCTGCAGCCTTGATCATCTCGGCGAGCGGCCAGTAGGTCACGCCCTCGCCGTAGGGGAGGCAGCGTCCGGAGAGGACGCTGGCGCGCTCGAGTCCGTCCACGAACTCCCGGGCTAGGCGGCTCTTTCCGACTCCCGGTTCGCCGAAGATGGTGAACAGGTGCGCGCGCCCGTCGCGCACGGTGCGCGCGAAGGTGTTCTCGAGGAGCTCGAGCTCGGCCTCGCGCCCGACGAGCGGAGCGCGCGGCCCCTTCGACCGCGCGGGACCGTCGACCGCGTCTACTAGACGCCAGGCCCGCAGCGCAGAACTCATACCCTTCAGCTCGAGCGGGCCGGCATCCTCGACTACCAGGCTTGCTCCTGCGAGGCGATACGCGGTCGGCCCGATGAGGATCTCGCCCGGTCTCGCTGCTTGCTGCAGGCGCGCCGCCAGGTTCACGGCCTCGCCGGTGGCGAAGGTGGACTCGGAGTCCTCGACGACGAGCTCGCCGGCCTCGATGCCGATCCTCGCCTCGAGCCCCAGGTCTCCAACGGCGTGGAGCATTGCGAGCGAGGCGCGGGCGGCTCGCTCGGCATCGTCCTCGTGCGCCTGCGGGACGCCGAACGCCGCCAGCACCGCGTCGCCCGCGAACTTCTCCACGATCCCCCCGTGCAGCGTGACGCAATGGGAGACCTTGTCGAAGAACAGGTTCACACGGCGCCGAACGACCTCCGGATCCGAGCCGGTGACCAGACCTGTGGAGTTCACGAGATCGATGAACAGGACGGTGGCGAGCTTTCGTTCCATGACGTAAGTGTAGAAACGAAAGCAGGGGCGGCGGTCATTCCGCGGACGCTCCGGCTCACGGCACTAGCATCCTCCTGTGCTCGATCCCGCCGTCTTCAAGGCGTACGACATTCGTGGGCTCTATCGCGACGAGCTCGACGAGGACGGCGCATACCTCGTCGGTCGTGCGTACGTCGAGCACTTCGAGCCTCGTGCGATCGCCGTCGGCCGGGACATGCGTCTGTCCTCTCCCGCGATGGCTGCCGCGTTCGTCGAGGGTGCCGCTGACGCCGGGGCGGATGTGCTCGACATCGGTCTCGTCGGGACGGAGATGGTCTACTTCGCGGTCGTCGAGCTCGGTCTCGACGGCGGGGCTTGCATCACGGCGTCGCACAACCCGAAGGAGTACACGGGAATGAAGATCGTGCGCCGGGGCGCGCTGCCGGTCGGCGGCGACTCCGGTTTGACGGAGATCCGCGCCCGTGCCCTCGAAGGGTTCGGCCACGTGCAGAGACGCGGCGCCGTGCGCGAGGAGGATGTGTGGCCGGGCTTCGTGGAGAAGGTGCTGTCCTTCGTCGCCCCGGAGTCGATTCGCCCGCTCCGAGTGGTCGTCGACGCCGCCAACGGCATGGCCGGAGCGATGCTTCCGCCGGTGCTCGAACGGCTTCCGCAGCTCGACGTTGTTCGCTGCTTCTTCGAGCCGGACGGGACGTTTCCGAACCACGAACCGAATCCGCTTCTCCCGGAGAACCGCGAGTTCATCGTCGCGAAGACGCTGGAGGCAGGTGCTGCGCTCGGGGTCGCCTACGACGGAGACGCGGATCGCTGCTTCTTCGTCGACGATACCGGTCAGTTCGTTCCCGGAGATTTCGTCACCGCGCTGCTCGCCGAGAGCGTGCTCGAGCGCGAGCCGGGCGCGAAAGTCATCTACGACGTGCGCGCGAGCCGGGCCGTGCCCGAGACGATCGAGCGCGCCGGTGGCATCCCGCTCGTCAATCGCGTGGGGCACGCGTTCATCAAGCAGCGCATGCGGAAGGAAGGCGCGGCTTTCGGCGGAGAGGTCTCGGCGCATTACTACTTCCGCGACTTCTCCCAGGCAGATTCGGGGGTCGTTCCCTTCCTGCTCATGGTCGATCTCCTCTCACGCCGGGGGAAGACGCTGTCGGAGCTCCTGGCGCCGTTCCGCGAGCGCTTCTTCCTCACGGGCGAGATCAACACTCCCGTCGAGGACGTCCCATTGAAGCTCCAGGAGCTGAAGGAGCGCTATGCCGCGGAAGGCGGTCGCATCTCGCATCTGGACGGGCTTTCGGTCGACTTCGACGAGTGGCACTTCAACGTACGGCCCTCGAACACCGAGCCGTTGCTGCGGCTCAACCTGGAGGCGCTCGCTCAGAGCGTGATGGAGGAGAAGCGCGACGAGGTCGTGGCGCTGATCCGTGCCTAGCCCCGGCGATCGGGCCGAGCTCGGACGCGTAACCGATCGCAGGCCGCCGTTCAAATACTCGGCCCTGGCCCGCGTCTGGTTCTCGGACACGGACGCGCAGGGCATCGTCTACTACGGCCGCTATCTCCCCTACTTCGATCACGCCCGCACCGAATACCACCGTCATCTCGCGAACGCGCCGTTCTCGCAGTCGGGTGGGGACTTGGTCATGCGAGCTCTGCAGGTGGAGTACCACGCTCCCGCGCGCTTCGACGATCTCATCGAAGCGTTCGTGCGGGTCAGCCGCATCGGCACGACGAGCATGACGTACCAGTGCGCCGCCTATCTCCTTCCCCAGGAGGAATTGATGGTCACGGCCGAGCTCACGGTCGTCTTGGTGGATCTCGGCGAGCGAAAGCCGGTACCGATTCCCGAGGCGATTCGCTTCGCCGTCCGGGCGTTCGAGGGCGACGATCTCGAGGCGTGATCCCGTAGCAGGCAGGGAGAGCGAGAGGAATGCCGCGCGCCCGCCCTGAGGCGAGCGCGCGGTCCCCTTCCCTCTCCCCACTCCTCTCTTTAGTCACACGTTCGGGGGATGCAATCCCTCGAACGAGGTACGCCACCCATGCGGGGATGCAATCCCCCGCATGGGTGGGCGGAAGTCAGGAGCGGGGGCCGGCGAAAGGCGATTCGCCATGGAGGCGGAATCCGCCGCCGAAGTGCCGATCCGGACCGAACCTGCCGGGGCGAAGCTCGCCGTTGACGAGATCCGTCGTGCGCTCCTCCAGATTCTCTTCGATCATCGCGGCGCGCTCTTCGGTCAGCCGTCCTGTCGCGACCGCTGCAGCAAGCTCTGTCTTCGCCGCGTCGACCAGTACCCGGACGAGACCGTCGACTGACTTCCCCTCTTCCTTCGCAATGTGCGCGAGCGTCTCTCCGTCGTGGAGCTGCTGACGCAACTCATCCTGTGTCAGTCCGAGATAGGACGCCGCTGTCTCGAGCCCCGCGAGGCGGCTCAGGTGTTCAGGCCCTCGGTCGCTGCCGAGGCCGTGAAAGTCCCGGAAGCCGCCGAAGAGAAGCGGGATGTCTCCGGACTCGATCCGCTCCTCGAGCTCTGCGCCTTGCTCCTCGGTGAGCTTGCCGGACTCGACCGTCTCCCGGACGCGGTTCTTCAACCCTTGCTCGAGCGCCTCCTCGAGCGCGCCCGGATCGACGCCGAGCTCCGCCGCAGCGTCGTCGATGACCGCCTGACTCCGGTCGTCCGCGGTCAACGCATTCGATGCTGCTATGGCGACCGTCGCAGTCAGGGCGACCGCGAGCACGAGCGCCACGGCCGAGCCCGCAACGAGCTTGATCCTTGTGTGCTTTTCCATGCTGGCGATGAGAACAGAGCCGTCTAAGAGCCGGCTGAGTAGCCGCTAAGAATGACTTCAACCGACGACGGCTGGCGCACGACGAAGACGCAGCGTCATTCGCGTCCCGCCACCTTCAGCTTGCTCCGCGACGACCTCGCCGCCATGTGTGTCCGCAACCTGGCGGACGATCGCGAGCCCGAGGCCCGAGCCTGGCATTCCCCGGGCGGATCGGGCCCTGTAGAAGCGGTCGAAGACGTACGGGAGATCCTCGTCGGCGATGCCCGGGCCGTGATCGCGAACCGACACTTGCCCGTCCCGCACGTCGACCTCGATCTCGCCGCCCGGCGGGCTCCACTTGGCCGCGTTGTCGATCAGGTTTCCGATCGCCCGGTCGATCGTCGCGGGCACCCCCTGCACGACGGACTCCTCGAGCTGCGCCCGGAATGCCACGCTCGGCCGGTTCCGCTGTGTGCGCTCGATCGCATCCGCTGCGACGATGTCCAGGCGAACGTCCTCCGGCCGAGCAGTTTGCTGCTCTGCGCGAGCGAGCTCGATCAAGCCCGCGATGAGCGTCGTCATCTCGCCGAGCTGCTCAACGACGTCCGAGAGAAGACGGCTTCTCTCCTCCGGCGGCAGCGCGCGGTCGCCTGCGAGCACCTCGATGTTCGTGCGGAGGCTCGTAAGCGGCGTCCGCAGCTCGTGCGACGCGTCGGCCACGAGCTGCCGCTGGGCCCGATTCGAGTCCTCGAGCCCCGCGAGCATCGAGTTGAAGCTCGTGGCCAGCCGGCTGAGCTCGTCGCGGCCGCTCACCTCGATGCGCTCGGAGAGATCTCCCGTCTCCGTCACGCGCTCGGCTGTTTCCGTGAGTCGGCGGACAGGAGAGAGAGCAGCGCGAGAGACGACGAGCCCGAGCGCCGCAGCGATTCCGATTCCGGAGAGCGCGATCACTATGAGAAAGAGCCGAAGCCGAGAAAGCGTCTCGTCCATCTCGGTCAACGGACGCGCGATCTGCACGGCGTACCCGGGCTCGTACGCGACGGAGAGCACCCGGACGTGCGTCCCGTCGACCTCCGTCTCCGAGATGACCGAGTCGCCCCGCATGCCCGCCTTCGTGAGTGCGAGCGCCTCGTCCGATACGGGCAGCTCGACGTCGTCGTAGAGCTGCCGCAACGTGTCCCCGTCGGCCTTGACTACCTGGACGAAGGTGTTCGGCTCGCCAAACCCTGGGCGGATGCCCAGGAACGATTCCCCGTTCCGCAAGGGGATCTCGGAAAGCGGAATGCGGAAGATCTCCTGCGCGCGCTCCTCCAGCGTGTCGTCGATCTGCGCCCTCAGCTCACCGCGCACCACGAAGAACACGACAACGGATGCGAGCACGACCGACAAAGCGACAGCCGCCGCGGCGCCGATCGCGACGCGAGCCCTGAAGCTCATCGCTCGCGCAGGGCGTAGCCCACGCCGCGCACCGTGTGGATGAGACGAGGCTTGCCCGCGAGCTCGGTCTTCCTACGCAGATACCCGATATACACGTCGAGGGAGTTCGAGGAGGGACCGAAGTCGTATCCCCACACTCGCTCGAAGATGACCGAGCGGGTCAGCACCTGCCGAGGGTTGCGAAGGAAGAGCTCGAGGAGCGCAAACTCGGTTCGGGTGAGGTCGATCAGATCGCCTGATCGGCGAACCTCACGCGTACCAGGCTCGAGCTCGAGATCGGCGAAACGGAGCGTGTCAGCCGCGCCGTCGCCGTTCCCCAGCCGTCGCAGGAGCGCGCGCAGGCGAGCCAGCAGCTCCGCGAGCGCGAACGGCTTCGGCAGGTAGTCGTCTGCCCCCGCATCCAAACCCGCGACACGGCTGTCGACCTCGGCGCGGGCGGTGAGCATCAGCACCGGAATCACGTTCCCGGAGCGCCGCAAACGCCGGCACACCTCTAGCCCGTCGGCGCCGGGCATGAGGATGTCGAGGATGACCGCGTCCGGCTGCGGCTCCAGCTCGAGCCGCCGAAGCGCCTGCTCACCGTCCTCGGCAAGCTCGACCCTGTAGCCCTCGAGCTCGAGTGCACGACGCAGTGAATCCCTGACCGCACGCTCGTCGTCGACGACCAAGATCTCCATGGGCCGCATTGTGCGCACGCGCATCGAGCCGCGGAGCGGGTCTTACCGACTTCTTAGGCGGCTTTCAGCGACGCCTTAGTGCCTGCGGCTGCTATTGGTCTACCTTCACACGAAAGGACGCCTCCGTGAATCCCAGCCGCAACCGCACTCCCCTGTTCCTCGCCGGGCTCATCGCTGCTCTCGGCCTCGGCGCCGGCGCGGGTGCGGCCGCGTATGCCGTGCTCTCCGACGAATCCACCACGGTGGTCCGCCAGGTGACGGTCGCCGACTCCGAGCCTGCGGCGACCGCCGACGGCCTTTCGATCAGCACGATCTACCAGCGTTCGTACAAGGCGGTGGTCGAGATCACGGCATTGGCAACGCAGTTCAGCGGCTCGCAGGCGGCGCAAGGCTCGGGATTCGTCTACGACGAGGCGGGTCACATCGTCACGAACCAGCACGTCGTGGAGGGCGCGAGCTCGATCTCCGTCCGCTTTTGGGACGGCTCCACGCGCACGGCACGGCTGTTGGGCACCGATCCCTCGACCGACCTCGCGGTGATCGACGTCAACGCCCCGGCGTCGTTCCTCGAGCCACTTCGCATCGGTGACTCGAGCGGCGTCGACGTCGGAGCAGGCGTCGTCGCCATGGGCAGCCCCTTCGGGCTCGAGGGAACGGTGACGAGCGGCATCGTGAGCGCACTCCATCGTCAGATGACCGCCCCGAACAACTTCACGATCAACGATTCGATCCAGACGGATGCGGCGATCAACCACGGGAACTCCGGCGGCCCGCTCCTCGACCAGCAAGGCCGGGTCATCGGCGTCAACGCGCAGATCGAGAGCGAGTCGGGCGGCTCGGACGGCGTCGGTTTCGCGATTCCCTCGAACACGGTGCGCTCCATCGTCTCCCAGCTCATCGCCACCGGCGAGGCCGAGCATGCGTACCTGGGAGTCGAGATGATCGGCGTCGAAGACGGGGTCGCCATCACCGACGTGCGAAGCGGAACTCCTGCCGAGAAGGCGGGTCTGCGCGAGGCCGCGGGCACTCGGACGGTCGACGGCCAGCAGGTTCCGAGTGGCGGTGACGTGATCGTCGAGCTCGGCACGCACCGTGTCGACCGCCTCGACGTCGGCGCGCGCCTGTTCGCCGGGGGTGGGTGGCTGACGGTCGCATCGTCTCGGCCTTACCAGGACCGCTGGCTGGTCCACTTCGAGGGGGTCGACGGTCGAACGGCTGCGCAACGCCACACCAACACGCCGCTGCTGGCCGAACCGGTCGACGACGACGCCGCGCTGTGGGTGCACACGCTGATCGGCGCCGACGTCGTCGAGGTCGACGGCACCGAGCGAGGCCGGTGCGTTGCCGTGCTGGCCAACCCAGCGGCCGACCTGCTCGAGCTCGACTCCGGC
>Ga0180121_10001086_pt1 | contig 11509 bp, 7 predicted proteins | sample AntDrymUQ5402106_2_FD_129676 | JGI IMG/M metagenome (GOLD analysis project Ga0180121, IMG submission 129676) | Polar desert sand microbial communities from Dry Valleys, Antarctica - metaG UQ540 (21.06) (version 2) (version 2) | ecosystem: Environmental > Terrestrial > Soil > Desert | place...
AACTGGAGAGCCGGATGCGGGAGAACCGCCTGTCCGGTTCGGAGGGAGGGGGAACGAAACTAATCGTATCTCCCTACCCCTATTACATTTCGCGCCTTTGGCGTTGGGAACCCGCCCGTTTACCAAGGTCTCTACCGGAGCCGTACTGACAAACCGCCCCGCTACTCGTGCGCATGCGGCGCGGTTTCATCGACATTTCCCTCAAGCGTTTGGTCGAGACGATCAACTGCGCGGCGCAGATGAGGGATTGTTATCGAGCCGCCGACCACGAGGGCGACATTAAAGGCATCGAGGAATTCGGGTCTGGTCACTCCCGCGGTTACGCTTTGCTTGATGTGGTAAGTGATGCAATCGTCGCAGCGAAGCACGAGCGACGCCACCAGACCTAACAGTTCCTTCGTGCGCTTGTCGAGCGCACCATCTTCGTAAGCCTGCGTGTCAAGCGCAAAGAATCGTTTGATTCCGAGATGGTTGCCGCCGAGTAGCTTCTCGTTCATGTCCGCCCGGTAACGATCGAATTCGTCCATTTGAATGCCTTTCTCTATGGTCCATGCGAAGCCATTCTATCCGGGTGCACCAAAAGTCGCCAGACAGCGAACATAAACCGGGGGCATCGCGGCCTACATAGCAACCCGTCATGACGAAGTCGTCCAGCTATCGTGTAGCTTACATCGAGCGTTTGAACCGGTCGCTACCCCGACTCCTCGGGGTAATAATCGGGTCCGCCCTGCAAGAGCGATGCGTATAGAACAGGGGGTTAGCTACCGAGCCGGGCCTTGATTTCAACTTGAGCCTCGCAGGAAGATGAAAAAAAGACGTTCCGATAGGAAGCTTAAGTTTAGTACGGTAGAATGCACATAACGATTCTTCCATGAACAACGACTCTTTCCAGCATGGTCAACGCTTCAGCGACGAAAGCTCTGAAGAGCGAGTTCGCAAGGTGCAACTCTTCCGCGCGCGAACTTTTCCCTTTGGCGTGTTCGAAAGTGAGATTGCGACGATCGCTGAGTGGCGCGAGCCAACACCCTTGCCGCATGCGCCAGAATCTGTTTTAGGCGTTGTCAGCATACAAGGACGCATGTTGACAGTCCTTGATCTGGAAATGCTGGCCGGCGGTGAAATGGATTCAGACGATGGCCCATACCGTTCCATACTGGCGCTGCGTGGCGACGAGCAACTCGCCCTGGCTATCTCGGAACTCGGCGAAACCATTGAGTGTTCAACCTCCGAGTCCGAAAGTGCGCCGGGAAACGAGGAAAGATTTGTCCTTGGAGTTTGGCGTCGCGCTGGTCAGGACGCCAGAATTTTGAACGTGACGGAACTGTTTCCCGCCGCCCTCCAGGGACGCGAGCGCCGCCGCCGCCGTTTCTAGTTCGGTTTACATCGTCGGACGGCGTGGTGAATTTCGGCGTCGGGGGTTACGGCACCGAGCAGAGCTTGCGTGGCCTCCAGACGTGGGCCGAGGCTCTCTCTTTATCATTACCTGGAGCGACGAAGGCGCCTCTTACGCCTGGCTCAAGACATGGGCGGCTCATAAAGGACTCGCGTTCGCAGACTGGGCCGCAAGGACAAACTCCGTGAGGCCGCGATGCCGGCTTTGCCCCTGGACAACAAGCATACCGGCGGGCATCACCGTGGATGGACCAACCGGCTAATCGCGGAGGAATTCGCCCCCCAGATTCGAGCGAATCAGCATTGAACCTTCGCATCAGCTTCGCGGGTGGGACAGAAGAACTGGAAGTGCCCACCTCCAAATAATCGGACCAACCCGGTAGCGACCGGGTCATACACAGGATACGACTAAATCACCCTGAATCGCGCTCCCGACGCCAGGAAATGAGTTACCTATCCCTGATCAAGATTTTTCCACGAGAAACTCCCTCCCGCGCACATCGCCCTGAGTGTGAAATCCCTTCTGCAATGTTAGAATCCCGCTAAAATTGTTTAGGAGAAGTGTTCGGGCGTTTTGAAGACTGGGATTGCTTCCATCCTTCGTTGACCGCACAATCACTACCCCCAAATGCAGGACCAGGCTTTTGCAATTCTTGAGTACCACGAACTGCGCTCGTTGATTAGGCGCGGCGCTCAAACGCCTATGGGGCGTTCCCGAGTGGAAGCGCTCGAGCCTTTGGACAATGTTGGCGAGTTGCTAAAAGCGCTTGCGGCGCTGTCGGAGTGTGTGAACCTGCGAAGACGTGGTGCACACTGGACGTTCAGTGAACTAACTGACCCTGCCGACCAGCTCGCCTTGCTGCGTGTAGCAGGAGCGACTTTAGAAACCAGTGCGATTCTCGACCTCAAGCGGTTAAGCGAACAGGCGATGTCCGCCCGCGCATCGATCCTCGCGGAGCGCGACGTCTCGCCGGCGCTCTGGAGTCTGGTCGAAAACCTTCCCGTAGACTTGAGCCGTCTAGGCGCAAGGATTGCCAACAAGATCCTGCCCACTGGAGAAATAGATGATCGCGCCAGTCCTGAACTGGCGAGAATCCGTCACGAGATTGGCATCTTGCGTTCGCGCATTACCCGCACGCTCGAAGGCGTGATGCGCAAAGCGGGTGAGGCAATCCAGGATGAGCTGGTTACCATCCGCAATGATCGGTTTGTGATTCCGGTCAAATCCGATCACCGCGCACGCGTGAATGGCGTGGCGCACGGTTACTCCTCATCTGGCGCCACGGCCTTTGTCGAGCCGCTTGAGACAATCGACGCTAACAACGAGTTGCAGGCGCTACATGAAGCGGAGGCGCGGGAAATCTGGAAGATTCTCTCAGGCCTTACTGAAGAACTGCGCGCGCAATTGCCCGCCCTGGAAGGCGCGGCAGAGGCCGTTGCGCAACTTGACTTCATAAATGCGAAAGTAGTTTTCCACGAGAAGTTCAGCGGTGTGATTCCGGAGATTGACATTGGGACCGCGGGCGCCTCGCCCGCATCTTCCGCTTCGGTCTCCTTAGAACTCGTCGAAGCTCGCCATCCGCTCCTCGAAGAGAACCTCCGCGCGTCAGGGGGCTCGGTTGTGCCCGTGACTTTTGCGCTTGATGACCAAAAAAACACAATGGCGATCTCCGGCGCCAACGCAGGCGGGAAAACCGTGGTACTTAAAACCGCGGGCCTGTTAACGTTGATGGCGCTTTCGGGTCTTTCGGTCCCCGCGAAAACAGCGCGAGTCCCATTGTACCGTTCGGTGCTCGCTGACATTGGCGACCACCAATCGCTTGCCGCCAATCTTTCCACCTTTACCTCACACGTCGGCAATATCTCGCGGATGATTGAGATCTGCGAAGCGCCCGCCCTCGTGCTGCTGGATGAAGTCGGGACTGGTACAGATCCTGAAGAGGGATCGGCGTTAGGCGTGGCAGTGGTTGATCACTTCCGGAGAGCTTGCGGCGCGCACGTGATGGCCACAACGCATTACAGCGGTCTGAAGATGTACGCGGGAAACGAAGAGGGTGTGCTAAACGCGAGCGTTGAGTTTGATGAACAGACCTTGCGGCCAACTTACCGTCTGATCGTGGGTATTGCGGGTTCATCTTCGGGACTGGAGATCGCGAGGCGATTTGGAATCCCGGGCAAGGTGATAGACGGGGCGTTGATTTCAGTCAAAGATTCGACGCGTCAGGCTACGGAATACTTGCAGCGGATAAAACGAGAATCAGAAGAGGCAGAAAGTTTGCGCCAGGCGCTCGATGAAGAACGGGCCGCGGTGGCGGAAAAGTTTGCTTCGCTGGAGAAAGAAGCCGATCGGAAAGAGCGCGAGCGACAGACTGTTTTTCAGCGCGCACTCGAGAAAACGGTGAACGAGTTTGAAAAGCGATCTCGCGAGCTCGTAGCCACGATCCAGGACAGGTCTGCGCGCTTAAAGGTCGAGCGCGAGTCTCAACGCCGAGTCGCTGAGCTAAAACGCGAAGCGCAACGGGCGACTACTGTGGGAGGCAAAAGGGAAACGATTTCCGCGTCTGCGAGCGCCAGTGTGCGTGGGGTTCGGGTGATGCGTGACGGACAGGTGGTTCGCGAGGGCGCGGGTAAAGAGGTAAGCGAATCCGAAGCCATTCGCTATGTCTCAGGTGCAACCAGGGAGATTGTTGTCGGCGATAAAGTTAAGCTGCGCTCGTTTGGATCGATCGGGATCGTTGACAGCTTGAAAGGTGATGAAGCCGAGGTGCGTGTGAAGTCTGTGCGCATGAGAGAGAAGTTGGAGAATCTCGAACTGGTGGAACTCGAAACCCCCGCTAAATCGAAAACTGAGAAGTTTGCAGGTTTAGCTGGTCGACGAGGCACCGAAGTTCATTTAAAAGATGCGCCACAGAATGGCCGTTCTGAGATAAACCTGATTGGGAAAACAACTGACGAGGCTGTAGACGCGGTGGACAAGTTTCTCGACGAGGCTTCGATGGCCAGTATGGCCCAGGTACGAATTATTCACGGCCACGGCACCGGCGCTCTACGGCGTGCAATCGCTGACATGTTGAAGGATCATCCGCATGTCGCGCGCTTCACGGCGGCGCCACAGGATCAGGGCGGAGCCGGAGCCACCGTGGTTGATTTGAAGAGTAGCGGAGTTAACACTTCGGAGATATACAAGTGAAACATGTCTTACCTCGCAAGTATACGGGAAATCTTTGGCGGGGTGAGATGACCTCAAACGTCTTTGAGATAATCGTTCAGTGATGATCCAAACGCTATGACTTGCCTGGGCTCGTTTAGTTATTCTTAAGACTCCCTCATGCGCTATCCACAAACATTCATCGACGATCTGAAGCGCCAGGCGGACATTGTGCGCGTGATCCAGGATTATGTGCAGCTCAAGAAGAAGGGCGCAAACTGGATGGCCTGTTGCCCTTTCCACAAAGAAAAAACTCCGTCGTTTTCAGTCAGTCCCGCAAAAGAAATTTTCTACTGTTTCGGTTGCCACAAGGGCGGATCCGTTTTTAACTTTGTGATGGAAATCGAGCGCGTCTCCTTTCCTGAAGCGATTAAGCTCGTCGCTGAAAAGTCGGGCGTTCCGTTACCGGTAATGGTTGACGACAGCCGCTTCCAGGCGAGGCGACTGGAATCGGAAGAAGTCATCGACCTTAATAAGTGGGCGCTAGAATGGTGGGAGCAGCAGCTTGAATCGAGCGCCGAGGGGCGAATCGCCCGAGATTACCTTAAAGCCCGCGAGATTACCGAAGAGACCAGCAAAACCTTTCAGCTGGGCTACGCGCCGGATAGTTGGGACGCGCTCTCGATTTACCTCCGACAGAAGGGCGCGACTCAGGACCAGATCGAACGCAGTGGGTTAGTAGTGAAAAAAGAAGGCGGCAGCGGATCGTATGATCGCTTTCGTGGCCGGCTGATCTTTCCGGTGATGGATATTCAGGGAAAGCCTATCGCATTCGGCGGACGCACGCTCCGGGATGAAAATGCGAAGTACATCAACTCCCCGGAAACCGCAGCCTACATTAAAGGACGGAATCTGTTTGGCCTGAATCTGACGCGGGATGAGATTCGACGTAACGGATTCGTCATCCTGGTGGAAGGTTTTTTAGATCTAATTGTTCCCTATCAGTTCGGTATTCGTAACGTCGCCGCGAGCCTGGGCACCGCGCTAACGCCAGATCAAGTGAAACTGTTAGGCCGGTTTGCCCGCAAAGTCGTAGTCAATTATGATGGCGACAAAGCGGGTGTGCAGGCGGCGAAAAAGGCTATCGAAATACTTCTGGCGGAAGATCTCGAAGTCAAGATTCTGGTGCTTCCGGATGGCGCGGACCCGGATGACTTTTTAAAAAAATCTGGCGCGAGCGAATATCATCGACGGCGAGGCGAGGCGCAACCCCACATACAATTTGTGATCGATCAGGCTGTAGTTGATCGCAAGCTTAGCAATCCGGCCGACAAGGAGGCTGCGATTGATGAGGTTCTGCCGTATGTTCGCGCTGTTCGTAGCCGCATACAGAAGCGCGAATACTTTGACATCGCGATGGACTCACTGCGAATAAGCGACGCGACGATGCGGCGCGAGTTGTGGCATTCAATTCGAGGAGGTTTCAGTGACGGAGCGCGGGCGCGTCAAATAACCAGCAAGCCGCCTCAAGTCAAACCCACAGTGGCAGAGGAGCATCTCCTTAGTGTGATTTTTGCTGACGAAACGCTGCGCGGCAGTGTCCTGCGCATGTTACAACCGGAAGACTATGAAGATTTAGCGACCGCAGAAATCTTCCGAGCTTTCCTCGAATTGGACCGAGCGAATCAAGAGATCACCTTTGATAGCCTGAGCGAAAAGACGGCCGGTGATGAACGAGTTACCGCCCTGCTACCGATGCTGATGATGAACGAGTCTCTGCACGCGTTGAATGAACACTATTCGCCGGAAGAGTGTGTTTTTACTTTCCGCTTAATGAAAATACAGAATCGTATAGACGAATTAAGAGACCAGAGTTCAATAGCTGAGCGTGAGGGAGACACTGAAAAACTTGAAAGGCTTTCCGCGGAGCAGACAGAGCTTGCCAAGCGACGAAAGGCGTTGCTCCCCAAAGCCGAGGCACTGCAAACGGGGGGCTAGCATGGTGTTTCTCAAAAAGGCTTCGTAACCGGATAAAGTCCGGGTGCCCTAATCTGAGGTCCCGGAGGGACCAAATGTTTATAGAATCAGCATCGAAAAACGCTCTTAAAAGCTCCGGAGGAGCGAAATATTTGCTCCGGTTGCAGGCAACATTGCGCTCCTCAGGAGCGCAGAAGTCTTTCTAGCAATATGGGCTATAAACATTTGGCCGCTCTGCGGCCAGAACACGATCTGCGGTTAGAAAAATCTAAAGAACGGCCATAAGAATCTAGATATAGGACACTAACTGGTCAGTTGCCTACCTGGCACTGTCTCCTGTTGATGTTTTCTTGATATCGTTATGACATCTCACGGTAGGTAGCTTTCTCACAACCGCGCATTTGGATCAAAGATTTATTTGGAGCAGAAGTTGAACAGCGAAGAAAAAGATCGTGACGATGTAATGGAGCGTCTCCTGGAATTGGGCGGCGACAAGAAGTATCTAACTTTCGACGATCTCAATCGCGAGTTGCCTGACAACGTCGTCTCCCCTGACGACATTGAAGACGTCCTGCAAAAACTCGAAGTCTCAAACATTCCAATAGCCGATTCCGATGTACGACTGCTTGAGCAAGCCGCGACTGTTGCGGCAGAAGACGAAGATGGAAGCGATGAGGATGTCGAACTCGATCTCTCGGCCGGCACCCTCGAGAAAACCAACGATCCGGTTCGACTTTACCTGCGGGAGATGGGAGTTGTTCCTCTGCTTACGCGCGAGGGCGAGGTGACAATCGCAAAAAGAATCGAGCGAGGCCAGCTTAAGACCAGGAAATCGATTGCCCGTTCTCCTATCGCCGTCAGGGAATTAATCAAGGTGGGCGAAGAGCTTGAAGCAGGGACCGCCAACATCCGCGAAATTGTGGTTTTCTCGGAGCAAGCAGAACTCACGGGCGATGAAGATACCGACAAGGCCGAGGAGTATCGCGCCTGGACCATCGAAGGAATTCAAAACATTCGTAAGGTGTTCAAACAGGGCCTGAAAGATTGGGAAAAGCTGAGTCTGGAGCAGAAGGCGACGCGAGGAAAAAAGAGTAAGAAGCTGACGCGCCTACGTCGCAAGGTGGCGCGGCTCCGGGTGGAAATAGCCCAGGAAGTCGGGCGGCTGAACATTACTGAGCGCGCGCGCCAGCGTTTGATCACCTCAATCCGCAGCGTGCAAAAAGAGGTACGTGAGGCTGAGCGCGAGATAGACAGCTGCAGTGAGAAACTTGGCCGGAAGCGGATCAAGGTCGACGATCTGAAAGAATTTAAGCGTCGCGTTTCAGCGGCGAGAAAGCGGCTAGATCAGCTCGAAGTTGACCAGAATATCAGCCCCGTCGAGATCAGGCGGTCGCTCCAGGCAATCACGATCGGCGAACAGCAAACGGGTCAGGCGAAGCGCGAGCTGGTCGAAGCAAATCTTCGGTTAGTAGTCTCAATAGCGAAGAAGTATACCAATCGGGGTTTACAGTTTCTGGATTTGATCCAGGAAGGCAACATCGGATTGATGAAGGCGGTCGATAAGTTTGAGTGGCGGCGTGGTTATAAGTTTTCTACTTATGCCACCTGGTGGATTCGCCAGGCGATCACCCGGGCCATTGCCGATCAGGCGCGCACTATCCGTATTCCGGTGCACATGATTGAGACCATTAACAAACTGATTCGCACGTCACGCTCGCTGGTGCAGGCGCTGGGACGGGAGCCCACAAGCGAAGAAATTGCCGGGAAAATGGACATTCCCGTCTCCAAGGTGCGCAAGGTCTTGAAGATTGCGCAGGAGCCAATTTCGCTCGAGACGCCAATTGGCGAAGAAGAGGATTCTCACCTCGGCGACTTCATTGAGGACAAATCAATACTAAACCCGGCGGATGCCGTGGTTGCGTCGAATCTGCGCGAGATAACTGACGAGGTCCTGGCGACGCTCACGCCGCGCGAGGAAAAAGTCATCAAGATGCGCTTTGGTTTGGGCAGTACTGGCTCGGAGCACACGCTGGAAGAGGTGGGCCAACATTTTGCTGTTACCCGCGAGCGCATTCGCCAGATCGAGGCGAAGGCCCTGCGCAAACTGCGCCACCCGTCACGCTCCCGCAAGCTGAAAGCCTTTCTCGATAATACACAGCACTAGTCGCAGGAGAGGGACTTCCTGCGTCTACCCTTAACGACGTTGACGCAGCGATCCGTGCGTTCGTGCCTGGAGACACGATGTCGAAAGACCAGGGACCGGGGGCATGCCTGTCCTACACTATTTGAACGTGAGGAATGCCGTGCTCTTAGCAGTGTGGTCAAAGTCGTAGTTGTAAGTATATCCGGGAAATATGATGGGCTTAGTGAACACAACCCTCACCTCCATGCGGTTGTCGCGTTGAACGGACGTGATTGTTGCGTCCGCAGGTACGCCGTATTCCGGCCCGCTCTTGGTGAGCTGATCCTTTATCCACGCCGGGGCGTAACCCTGGGTGACAGCGACGTCAACGTTGTGCTGCATCAGATCCTTGAACAGATAGGCTTGATAGGTTATCGGAATATACAGATAAGCGACGTAACCCAGCACCGCAATAATTCCGATGACGATAAGGAACTTAAGGCGCGCGCTTCCATATTCCCCGCGTCTTGAAGATGTATTTATCATAAATTTCTCAGCCCCCACTACCTTATCCCCAAAACACTGCTCAATGATTTCCGGAGCAGCGGCGGACTGATCTCTTGGCCGTTTATAATTCTCGGGTGTCCAATCTGCTCCAGAAGGATCCATTGGACGTGGCCCTGGCTGCGTTTTTTGTCCCGCGTTATCGCGTCTGTTATCGCTCTCAAGGCTATGTCGTTTGCCCTCGGCAAAGGCCCACAAAGCCGAACACCGTCGCGGAGCAATTCTAACTCTGATGGCTGCAGTAAGCCTAGATCTTTCGACAACTCCCCCGCAACCAGCATTCCGTGGCCAACCGCTTCCCCATGACGAAAGCGGCGATAGCGGGTGACGGCTTCAAGAGCATGGGCGATGGTGTGTCCGAAGTTTAGAATGCGCCGGGAGCGACGATCATGTCGGGCGCTGTCTTCACGTTCATCTGCCTCCACTATTGAGGCCTTGAATGCGCAATGCGCGGCGATCAGATCTTCAAGTGGGGAGGAGACAAAGGTGCTTCCGGCGTTGAGCTGACTCAAAAAATCGGCCGTTTGTTTGAAGAGTTTCCGGCTGCCCACCGCTCCTTGCTTAATACTCTCACACCAGCCGGCAACAAGCTCTCGCGGGGGCAGTGTGGTGAGCGTTTCTACGTCAATGATGACTCCGCGCGGTTGATGAAAAGCGCCCACCAGATTTTTTCCAGCCGGAAGATTCACCCCCGTCTTACCGCCCACCGATGAATCGATTTGCGCCAACAAGGTTGTAGGAATCTGGATAAAAGGGATTCCGCGCAAGTAGGTGGCCGCGGCAAAACCAGTCACATCGCCCACCACTCCACCGCCGAGCGCTACGACTCCGTCCGTTCGCTCGAGGTTATTCTCACTGAGGAAACGAACCGCGCTTTCTACCGTGCGCATCGACTTGAAGCGTTCGCCATCGCCGATGAACCAGGGCGAAACCGCGAACCCGCTCAACTCGATACTCCTGATCACTGCGGGACCATAGATCGCAAAAACTTTCCGGTTTGAGATCAGGACCAGGCGCTGTGCCTGTTTTCCCAGATACCGGCGTGCGTCTACACCAGCCTCGGCTAAAAGCCCGTGACCAATTCTTATTTCGTATTCATGCGGTCGCGCTTTTGTGTGAACCTGGAGCCGGGGCAATGACCAAACTCCTCTCGCCGGATCAGTAGCGTGAGCCAGGAGAAAAACTATTTTCAGTAGAGTTATAAGCAGAAGCCGGTACGTAAGCAAGGCACTGACACAGATGAGCGGATGCAGGCGGTAGCCCGACCGTCAGGGAGGGCGACGACCTCGCAGCTCACGCCCTCCTTGACGGTCGGGTACTGCACTGTTAGTTGCGCGCAGACTTTTGAATCGGAAGTGTGCCGGAAAAACGGAAAGGCGCGACAAAACGTGGAGTTCTGTCGCGCCTATTCCAAATTCGTGGTCACTGTCCTCACCCCAGCAACCACTGAGACGGAGGATTCACCAACCGTCTCTTCTTGCCCCACAATATCCATGGCAACGCGCATGCCGAACAAGATTTGGTCTAGTCATAGTTCGTGGCGTCTTCATTTCCTGATGTTGTTAATATTTGGACTGGTTTTCGTCGCTGTCGTCTATCTGAGTACTGTGTAAATCTTTCAAGAGTTCCACGTAAAAAATCCATGGCGAAAGCAGTTCAAGTCCCGAGGGCCTCCTGGATTATGGCGACCAGTTCTCGTGCCTGCCCTTCGATTTCGTTTTGACTCTCCCCTTCGATCATCACCCGCGCCAGGGGCTCGGTGCCGGAATAGCGCAACAGTAATCTTCCGCGAGAGCCGAGCTCGGCTTCTATAAGTTGCGCGGCCCTTTGGATCGACGGGATTTCGCCAAAGGGCTGCTTCACTTTTACTTCAACGTTCAGCAGTATCTGGGGGAACGTCTGAAAACCTTCCGTCAATTCGTGGAGCGCTTTTCCTTCCTCGATCATGGCGCGCAGCAGACAGATCGTCGTGATTAATCCGTCCCCAGCCAGACTCAACTCTGGAAAGATGATATGCCCTGACTGCTCACCGCCGAGGCTCGCGCCTATGCGAAGCATCTCTTCCAAAACATACTTGTCGCCCACATCTGTGCGCACTAGGCTTATTCCCTGTGACTGCAATGCCAGTTCCAGACCGATGTTGCTCATGACTGTTGCGACCACCGTATTCTGCTGCAACTGAGAGCGAGTCTGCAGGTGTTTTGCCAGCACCCATAACGCAGCATCACCGTTTACCAGCCGGCCGTTAGCATCTACAAACAATGATCGATCCGCATCACCATCGAGGGCCATGCCAAGCGACGCGC
>Ga0180121_10001087_pt1 | contig 11492 bp, 9 predicted proteins | sample AntDrymUQ5402106_2_FD_129676 | JGI IMG/M metagenome (GOLD analysis project Ga0180121, IMG submission 129676) | Polar desert sand microbial communities from Dry Valleys, Antarctica - metaG UQ540 (21.06) (version 2) (version 2) | ecosystem: Environmental > Terrestrial > Soil > Desert | place...
AAACAATTTATTATTATGAGGGTTGGTATTAAAAATTAAACCCTCACAATAAACAATTTATTATTATGAGGGTTGGTATTAAAAATTAAACCCTCACAATAAACAATTTATTATTATGAGGGTTGGTATTAAAAATTAAACCCTCACAATAAAATAATTTATTATTATGAGGGTTAGTTTAAGCTGGGTTATGTTAAACAAAATATTTTATTTAATCAACCTAATTTCTTATATCCTAGCACATGCTGTTATTTTTTAATATTCAATAAGAAAATTAATATCATATCTAATATCCATTCTTTCCAATTCGTTCTCCAATTTCGTCATAAACTTTTTTTTCAGTTGGCTGAAATGTCGCAAGTCCATCTACGTATCTATTATACATGCAAAATGCTGCTGCAATAAGAACTGTATCGTGTATCTCTTTATCGGTAGCTCCATTTTCTTTTGCATGCTCTATATCTTTATGGGAGACATTCTTTCCTCCCTGCTGAACCTTTGAAGAAATATGAAGAAGGGATTCCATTTTTGGACTCAAGTTAATTTTTTCCATTCCTGATATATGACCTTTATCATAAAATAAATCGTTGTTTAAAAAATAATTTGATGCTGATAAATGGGAGTTACTGCAAAAGTAACAATCGTTTTTTGAGGAAACAAAACCTGCTATTAATTCACGCTCTCCCTCGGTTAAAGTTGAATCGCCTCTGAGAAGAACTTGGGCAAGTTGGTTTAGAGGTTTAGCAGTTTCGGGAAAACTATTGAGCAGCCCGATAATTCCCGGAACTTCGGGCGGTAATTCAATGTGTGCCATAATTTTAATAATTAGTTTTATGAAATAACTTCTTAACACGCTGGAGTTTTTACATATTAATTTTTGAGTAAAAAATCAGCGGTGTTCAAATGAAATTGTCGTGTAAGAGTAACGAACTTAGAGGTAATTAAATCTGAATTTTAACATCAAATTAATTCAGTCATTCAAAAAAGGTATCAATGCTTTCCTAAGTTCATCGGGAACGTCAATCGGCGAAAGCCTATTCATTTCTTTTTTCATACAGGAAATTTCCTGGTTGCCTTTAGCAACTAGTTTTGAATTCGAATTAGTTACTTTATAATAATCAAAATCCATTTTAATTTTATTCCTATCGATATCAGACAGCCGCATCTCTAAAATAATTTCGTCAAATGCTTTCAGCTCATCGAAATATTCACATGAGCATTTTAACGTTACCATTACAAAGCTACCGCGTTCTATTTTATTGAATATTTCCCGGACTGTCTTTTTTATTATTATACAAAATCTAAATTTATTTTTTGTTAATGTTGCTTTTATAAAACTCTGCATTTCTTTTCTTTATCAATTCTACTTTCGAATTTACATCCTGCGGTGAAAATTCGGGTGTTAACTTTGTGACGAAGTTTGATGCATTATTATCGGCGATCAAAAGATCGGAGCCATCTACGATCCCATCTCCATTGAGGTCGGTGACAACATATCCGCTTAGAAAATTTGAAGCATCATTATCAATGCTGCTAAGATCCGAGCCGTCGATTGAGCCGTCATGATTTACGTCTCCGCTGAAAAAACACCATGCACCACTTATCAGTTTTGAATTGTTTCCATAAGTCTGGCTTTGATCAGATGTAAAGTCATAAAATGAAGTAATCCCGTTTGTAATACTTTGTCCGCCGGTCTTGCTCCAAGATTCGAGTCCGTTACGATGAATTATCTGTATAAAATATGTTCCCGTTGGCGTATTTTTGAAAACGCATGGAGTAGTTAATGTCACTGAATCAATTACTGAAACTGACGAATCTACTTTTGCAAAAGGTGAAACCGTGTTTCTTAAATATGTCCTCACTGTATCTCTAATATTCAAAGTTGAGCCGTTAAATAAACCTTCGGGCGTAAGCTTGAGATTCATTTGTGTATAAATTGTAGAGCTTATGATCCTCATGCTGTCTAAGAATAAATTATTTCCGAAACCGCTTCTTGCACGGAATTTTATTTTGTTGGTTCCCGCAGGCAATCCTAATTTCTTTTTCACCCAGTGATTTGGAGACGGAAAATATTCCCCGCCGACCGAAGGTGTGGTGTTTAAGACATTAGCTCCGCCTATTGTGGCAGTTCTAATGCCGTACATTCTAAAAAGCGTGGTGTAAGTGGATCCGCCGTTATTAGAAGTTTCGATGATCAGAGAATCTCTTGCGTTGGTGCTGTTGTATGATGCATAAGCCCTGTCAAACTCAAGTGAGTCACCTGCTAAAGTCGATGTAAAATTCGGAGTTAACATAGATTGAATTGTACCTGCCGACGAATTCCAGTAATTATATTCTGCACTGCCCACCCCAAGTCCATAAGCGCTCGCGGCATTGTAGATCCAGTAGTTAGTTCCGGTGAACTGGAAGCTCCATCCCGAAGGAGGAAATGCGCCGTTGTATGCTTCATTCAAAATGAATACAGATGCTCCTACATATGGTGTAATGCTGCCGCTCAAAACGTCATTTAAAATATTTACATCGCTGGCAATATAAACTGAATCCTTTATAGTATATGTTGTTCCTGAATTAAAAGTCCACGGATCGAATGTAACTGATGTTGAAGCAGAAGGTCCGAGATTTGAAATTGTTTTTGTGCTGACATAATTTCCCGGAGTGATCTTTCTGGTAACTGTGAAAGTTGCCGGGTCGGCGCCGTTGTTATTCCGAACAACTCCCGAAGGAATAATAGTTGGTGAAGGATAGATCTGAGAACCCGAGCTTCCAACCGATATAACCTGCACATCGATATTTGATGAAGCCGGATTGTCAGTATAAACTATATTTAATTTATATACATTAGAACCCTGCTGCGCGATGACATATCCTCTGTCAGGAATAATTATTCCGCCCCCGTGACCGTTTAAACCACTGCTGAGTCCGACCCAGTTTGTACCGCCGTTTGTGGATAAAGTAGCTGCATTACCCCAACTGCCTGTAATAATCAAAGTGGGATCTTCTCTGGAAATATCAGATCCCCAACCAGAGAAGCCGGTATTGTGATGAAGTGAAAAGTCATTTCCGTAATCTGTAGATTTATAAATATTGCTTCCGCTCCACTCGGTACACCATATTAATCCTTTATCGAAAACTGTATTACACATCGAAGGAGTTTCGCTGGAAGAAACCGAATCCATTTTTGTCCAGTTTATTCCACCATTACTTGACTTGAACATTTTTGCGGCCTCACCTGCGGATGTAACACCGTCGCCTAGAATAATTATTTCAGAACTGTCCCACGTAACTAATATTTCACATGGGCTTCTAAAAGGATAGTTACCACTAATCTCATTGAAAGTCGCCCCGTTATCAGTAGATTTCCAGAATCCGCCGCCGTCAGGAGCAAAGTAAAAAGTCGAAGGGTTATTCTGATCTATCTCCAGCGGCTGACCGTAATTGCTGAAATTATCCTGTAAGATTATATTCCAGCCTGCGCCGTAATTTGTAGTTCTAACAACGTAATCCGGGGAGCTTTCATTTGCGCAAAGCCAGATGTTTGTATCTAACGGACTCACAAAGAATGAATGTGGAGTTCCGCCGCCGGGCATTGCAACTCCCACAGCCGACCAGTTTTCTCCTCTGTTTAAACTTCTGTAAACCTGATTTCCGAATACAACAAACATTGTATTCCTGTCATTAGGGTGCATTGATAAATTATTTCCAAGGAAGTTGCTGCCGCTTAGTTTAGAAACCCATGTATAATTAACGGTAGAACCCGATGGCATTAGCCAGTTTGCTCCGGCATTAGTCGTATAAATAATGACAGAATTCAAACTGCTCACAGCCCATCCTCTATTATAATCGTGATAAATTATATCAGTTAAATTTGCCATCATAGGGTTTACCTCAAAGTTAAGAAACTTTGAATTACCACTTCTATTATTTCTGATAAAGCCTCCGCCTCCGCAAACGTGTACGTCAGACATGCTTATACCTGCAATGCCTCTGACATCTGTATTAGTTCTCGTTATAACACTTGTCCATGCAGCTCCTGCGTATGTAAGTAATGTACCGTATTCCCCTGTCGCAACTAAGTTGTCATTGAAATATTTTATTTTCAAAAGATTCCTAGTAGTGCCTGAAGTTTGAGAACTCCAGCTTGAACCTCCGTCATTTGTAACGTAGATCTCACCATTATTGCCTGCAGTAACTCCATTGTTTGCATCTCTGAAAGCAATTGAATTTAATTTTGTTGATCCAATTCCTGAACTGGATGAAGTCCAGTTAACACCTCCATTTACCGATTTATAAACTGCCCCTCCGTCGCCGCACACATATCCTGTATTTGCATCAATGCATACAACTCCGTTTAAGCTGCCCGCTGAGCCAATCGTATAAGTAAAAATAGGTGAATTTGTTCTTAGTGTTTTATAAACCGTACCGTTATTTGAAGCAATCCATACATCATTGCCAAATGAAGCTGCGCAATTCATGTTCAGAGCCCCGTTTGTAAAACTTGTCCAGGTTGAGCCGCCTGTTGCAGAGCGGTAAAGCTTACCTGTATTGCCTACGGCGACAAGATATAATCCATCAGCAGTAGTAATACTATTAAACCCCTGTGCCAGGACGCCCTTTGAAAATAAAGTATAAAAAATTAGACAAAATAAGGCTAAGGCAGTAATTATTTTTTTCATTTCCTAATAATTTTTTTAAAATTTCTGAATTTATTGTATACAGTTAAGGTACTTTTATTGGGTAAAAGTTTCAATGTTAATCTGTGAACATGTGTTCCTGGAGAACTAAACAAAAAAAAGCAAGGCAGCTTAGCTACCTTGCTTCCTAATTTCATTTTTTATTTAATGTAGATGATCAAAATCCGACGCTGACACCTGTGAAACCTCCCCAGTTGACGGTGTGAAGTTTTTCTACCGAGCTCGAACTAAGTAAATTATTAAGGCCACCATATTGAGTTTTTGTTCCAAGTATGATCGCTACGAAAGGATTAAGATAATATTTTCCGGTAAGCATACCATTAAGTCCGAAATCAAAATCCTTGAAACCGCTGACAGCATTTTCAGCATTGAGAAGTAATCCGAAATAAGGTCCTCCGGTAAAAGTAACTCCTACCTTATCAGAAACCATTCCGCCAAAAGTTACATTCAAGGGAATATTTAGATAATTGTTGTTAAGTTCTTTTACTATAGAATCTCCGGTTACAAGAGGATTAGTGTATGGAAGTGTAATTCCGAAATTTTTCTTTGTGAAATCAAGACCTGTCGATAAATTTATTATATTAAAAAGATTCAGATTCAGAATTGCTCCAACATTAAACCCGCCTTTAGATTCAGTCTTCACGGAATTTGAAGATTTTTCAGTCACATTCGCGCTTGTCGTTCCGTATCCAACCTGGAAATCAATTGACGCTCCAAATAAACTCGCTGCAATTCTTTTATGAACTTTTAAAGCCGTATTATAGTCTTTTGTAATTCTTTCCTTGGAATAATCTTTTGCTGGATTTAATTTCAGCTTCGGATTAAACTTCCAGTCTGCTTGTAATGTTGCCTGTTGTATAAACATAAAACAAATAACAGTTAATACTGCATAAATTGTTTTTTTCATCTTTATGGTTTTATTTTTAAACAAATTGTTTTTCAAGTCTGTTAAGTTTTTCCGTTTCGTCTTCCCACTGCGAATATACATTTTTTAATTTTTCTTTTAAACTATTATATTCATTTGTCACTTCAACAACTTTATACCCGCCCTTAAAAAATTCATCCTTCGACATTAGCTCTTCTTTTGCTTTTATTGTTGATTCAAGCTCTAACGCGTTTTTTTCCAGCTCGTTTATTTTATTTTTAACGGGAAGTATAAGTTTGTTCTTCTCTTTTTTATTTTTTAATTCTTTTCTGGATTCATTTTCTTTTTTTACTTCAATTGCGGCCTTGACATCCTTGAATACTGGTTTCTTGTTCTGAGAAATCGTTTTCTTAAATTCATCTTCTTTGGATTTTAAGTATTCAGTTGCATTTCCAAAGTAAGTTTTTATTTTTTTATTTTTAACTTCGATCACTTTGTCAACTATCCCGTCAATAAATTCCCTATCGTGTGAAACTATCACAACGGTTCCCTGATATTTCTGAAGTGCATTCATCAGAACCTCTTTTGATCTCATATCGAGATGGTTTGTCGGCTCGTCAAATATCAGGAAGTTGGATGGCTCGATAAGCATTTTCGCAAGCGCCAGGCGGGACTTCTCTCCACCCGAAAGAACACCAACTTTTTTAAACACATCATCACCCCTGAAAAGAAAGCTTCCTAAAATTGATCTGAGATTTTTTGTAATGTCTCCGGTAGCAGATTCTTCCATTGTCTGGAGAACAGTCTTCGAAGGATCAAGTTCTTCAGCCTGGTTCTGTGCGTAAAATTTTATACCGACGAGATGTCCGAGCTTTACTTCACCTTTATTATACGTCTCAAGTCCGGCAATTATTCTCATAAAGGTTGACTTGCCGGCGCCGTTTACTCCTACAAAAGCTATCTTCTCTCCCCTGCTGATGATAAGATCTATTCCCTCAAGCACGTTGTTTTCGCCGTCATAGCTTTTTACAATGTTATGAACTTCAAGCGATATCTTTCCCGAATGTGTTGCGGGTGGAAAATTAAAATTCACCGTTGACTCTTCATCTTCAATCTCAACAAGATCAAGCTTATCGAGTAACTTTATTCTCGATTGCACCTGCCTGGATTTTGTAGCTTTATACCGGAATCTTTCAATGAACTTTTCCTGCTGCCGGAGGTAGTTCTGCTGATTATTGTATTGGTTTTCAAGCAGCTCCTTCCTGAGCTCTCTTTCTCTTTTGTAAAATGAATAATTGCCAGAATATTCTGTTACATTGCCTAAGGATATTTCCACGGTTCTATCTGAAATATTATCGAGAAAGCTCCTGTCATGAGATACAAGAACGATCGCGCCCTGATAATTCTTTAAATAATTCTCTACCCATATCAATGATTCAATATCGAGGTGATTTGTCGGCTCATCAAGAAGCAGTATGGAAGGATTATTAAGCAAAAGCTTTGCAATCGCAATTCTCATCTGCCATCCTCCGCTGAATTCAATTGTCTCTCTTTCAAAATCTTTTTCATAAAATCCCAGTCCGATAAGAATCTTTTCAATCTTTGATTTGATCTTAAACCCATCGAGCACCTGGAATCTTTCCTGGAGCTCTCCGTATTCATTGATGAGATCCATAAATTCATCGCTCATTGTATCTTCACTCTCCTCCATTTCCTTTTCGATTTGGAGCATTTCATCCTGAATATCATTTATATCGCCGGCAGAACTGTAAACTTCTTCGTAAAGAGTTTTACCCGTATAGTTAATTCCTTCCTGCGGAAGGTAACCGACAGTAGTATGCTTCGAAATTGCAACTTCACCTTCGTCAGGTTTATTTAATCCCGCAATTATTTTAAGCATAGTTGATTTCCCTGCCCCGTTACTTCCGACAAGTGATACTCTGTCTTTACCTGCAACGCGAAGAGACACTTCATCAAACAATACCTTCGCTCCAAAACGCATCGAAATGTTATTCAAAGAGATCATATGCAAATTTAAGCATTTGAGATTTGAAAGGAAGGGGTAAAATCAAGAATAGAATCTATTCGTGAAGTTTGATCAAATTAAAATTAAAAAAACTAAAATTGAAATTTGGTTTAGTTGAACCTAAAGATTGTTTATGGGAGTTTCATTAGTAGGAACATCTGTGGAAATCTGCAAGAAATATTTTTGTCGTGTATTAAGCCTACCCGTATTTACCGGAAATTGATTTTTAATTAAATAATCTATTGTTTATTTTAGAAGAACTCAATTATGAAAAAGCTGATTAAAAAAATATTAATTCTTTTTTTTGTCTTCACATTAATTCCTGACGGACATTCACAATGGTATTCGCAGAATTCCAATACTAATTCATTTCTCCATTCAATATTCTTCATAAATAAATCGACGGGCTGGGTTTGCGGATTTGAGTCTGTTTTAAAAACTACTGACTGCGGAAACACATGGACAAACAATTTTTTAGAAGGATATCATTTGTCTATTTTCTTTACAGACATAAATAGCGGCTGGATATGCGGAGAAAACGGGAGACTGTACAAAAGCACAAACAGCGGTACGACCTGGGTGCTGATGAATTCAGGAACAACAAATACACTTAACCAGATAACTTTCTTAAATGATTTGGAAGGACTGCTTGTCGGAAATAACAGAACGATATTAAGAACAACAAATGGAGGAGTAAACTGGTTTAGCATTATTACAGGAAGCAATTCCCTCAATATTCATGCTGTAAAGATTTTAAATCAAAATAACTTTTACGCAACAAGCTCTATAAGCACAGTTTACAAAACAACAAACTCGGGGATTACGTGGGATACAACCTGGACAGGATTTCCTAATCCGCTTTTAACTGTCGATTTCATAAACGAGAATACGGGCTGGATATCCGGCTGCTGCGGGATGTATATGAAAACAACTAACGGCGGTGTTAATTGGACTCCTGATAATGTTTATCTTACACTCGGTTTTTCTATTAATTCAATGCACTTCATAAATGAAAATTCAGGTTGGATGGCGGGGGATGCAGGATATATATTGCGAACTACCAATGGCGGCTCAAACTGGGATTCGGTTGTTTCAAATACTAATTATGGATTAAAATCAATTTTTTTCGTGAACAAAGATACCGGTTTCGTTGCCGGATATAATGGATTAATTTTGAGAACAACTAATGGAGGCGGAACCGGATTTCCAATCGGGATAAATCAAATTTCATCGGTTATACCTGATGATTTTTTTCTTCATCAAAATTATCCTAATCCGTTTAATCCAACTACAACTATCAATTACGATTTACACGTAGAGACGAATAATTATGCTTCTGTACAATTAAAAGTATATGATAATTTAGGAAAAGAATTAGAGACGTTAGTTAGTGAAAAACAAAATGCCGGAAGTTATTCTGTCAACTGGGATGCCGGTCGTTATGCAACCGGAATTTATTTTTACAAGCTCATTTCCGGAGAATATGAGTCCGTAAAGAAGATGATTCTAATCAAATGAATTTAAATGTTCAATATTGAAATCACTTTCTGAAAGTAAAGTTGAGAAAATGAAAAGAAAATTGAAATATTTTTCGCCGGTTGACTGTGTCCTGTTACGATAAAAATAATTAATTATGGAAAAAACTTTATCCCTGAATTCCACGATAACCTGTCCTGATTGTGGAAACAAAAAAGAAGAAACTATGCCGACAAACGCCTGCCAGTTTTTTTATGAGTGCGAAAACTGCAAAACACTAATAATTCCAAAGCAGGGTGATTGTTGTGTTTATTGTAGTTATGGTTCCGTTAAATGTCCGCCTGTTCAGCTTAATACAGTATGCTGTTAGTTGAATAATTTAACTATTCAAGTTGGCCGTTAGAATCTTTAGAACTTATTTATTGCCACTAATTGCACTAATTTTCACGAGTTATTTTTTTTATCCTTCAAAAAATTCGTGGCAATTCGAATAATTCGTTGATAAAATAACACTTAAGTGTAAACCGTCAACTTGAGTTAATACAAAAATATAAAATGAATAAAACAATCGTTCTTTCCTGGCCGCATTAGTAATCGGCATTGCACTTTTTCTTGTACTTGCGTTTGCGAAAGAAAACAAAACTGAAACGGCTGTTTCCTTTTTACGAAGTTCCTCTTGCTTGCGGGGCGGCTACTGAAATTGGCTGTGGAAGCCGGGTAAAACCACTTTTCATTGAAGCTGCAAAATATCCTGAAATAAAGGAAACATGGTTAAAACGTTCCGGAACAGTAATTGCATTTGTCTGGAACGACGGGGGAGCTGATGAAAAATTATCTGAAAAACTCTACAAACAATACAACATTGATGCAAAGCTGATTTCAGATCAAACTAAACTAAAGGAATTACTTTTAAGCTTTAACGGCAATGATAAATGGTATAAAGGCAATGATGTTGATCAGCTTAGCATTGAGGAAGCCGGTGTAATTGCAAAAACAACTATTGATCAGATTTTGAAGGCGAAACTTCTGTCGGAAAGTGAAGCAAAAGCAATTCAATATGATGTAAAAGAATACTTAAAAGGTGAACTTGTTAAGGTAAGAAACTATGATGAACTCAAGAGTGAAGAAACGGATAGAAAATGGAAGCAGGATACTTTTCAAATATTTGTTAACCATATAGGAAAAGAGCGAGCTGATAAAATTGCAGAATATATGGGAGAAAAGAATTAATTCTGTAACAAATCACAATATTTTCTGGACTTATCGTTTAAGACTTTCCCATAAATTATTTTTTCGTAAGATTTAAATAACCTGAAAGTGATAGATCTTTTATGGAGAGTTTCTATTATGTTATTCCCATCATCCCTCGCTCCCTGCAATTCCTGTTCTATCATTCTTTTAATCCTTCCTGACACTTTGCTTCCTTTACCGGATCATCTTCTACAAGGTCAGGTACTGAAATATATTTTGAGGATTTACCTTCCATATTTTTTAGTTTAGAATTAATTTTTAAATAAAATTTATTTAAATTCAATCATAAATGGCGATACAGCATTACTGAAGCAAGAGGCTGGTATGTTACAATTATGTTGTTTCATTCGCTGAATTTCTTGAACTTCTTGAGAAAAAAAGTTTTCATCTTTCAAAACACATTCAGTTTCCTTACCCCTCTGAGCTACTAGGTAGGACAGGAGGTATAAAATTGTGCATAGTTTTTAGAAAAAGGAAAGTTTTATTTTGCAGCTGAAGAAAAATGAAAGAGTATTATAAACCCCAGAACACGAATCCATGAATTCCAGAATTCATTCCATAGATAAAAATTCTTTTACATTACGTTTGAAATGATTTTGACTATTTAAAGGATAAAATTAGAATTTCGAGATGGTGTTTTAAAAACATCGCCTTACGTATTCATTTTTAATAAACTTTGGTGTTGACAATTATAAAGTTTATAAGCAAGTCAATGTCAGTGAACTCTGCAAAAAGTAAAATTCGTTCAAATGTGTTAAGTAGGTAAATTTATGGTTGCAACTAATTCAAAATTAAAGTTAAGTGTTTTCAAGAGAGCATTTAAAAATGATATAAGGATTATTAGAATTTCATATATCATTCTTATTTTATCAATCATTGAAGTGCTATTTTACTACATACTGCACTAAATACTTTTTTAGACAATCAATTAAATTTTTGAATGCAAATTAAAATAAGATTGGATATCTATCGTTTTAAACAAATTTACTTCAATATAGAAAATAAAATTAAACTATAATAATTTATTTACTTGTTTTGAAAAATGAGAATTATTAAAGAACCCTCAGAAGAAGCAATAGAAATTCATTCACAGGCCACAGTAATAGATATTCATTGTCATCCTTCAATAAAAGTTAAACTATTTAATTACAGAATTTATGATATTGATCATCATTTTGTATTT
>Ga0180121_10001089_pt1 | contig 11483 bp, 10 predicted proteins | sample AntDrymUQ5402106_2_FD_129676 | JGI IMG/M metagenome (GOLD analysis project Ga0180121, IMG submission 129676) | Polar desert sand microbial communities from Dry Valleys, Antarctica - metaG UQ540 (21.06) (version 2) (version 2) | ecosystem: Environmental > Terrestrial > Soil > Desert | place...
CGCACACACCCGCCGGGGTATGCCGTGTCAGCGCGAGCCGCTTCCGGCGCGGGACTACTGCCCGTCGCACAAGCACCTCGAGGAGGACATCGAGCTCGAACTGCCGATCGCGGCCTAACGGTTCGGGAGGCGGCGATCGACCCCGGCCCGCTTCAACGCCCGCCTCGCGGCCAACGGGCCGCGTCGGCGGACTCCTCCTTGGTCTGACGGCTCCCGAACTCGTCAGGATGCGGGCATGCTCCTCGGCGTCGACGTGGGCGGGACCTTCACCGACGCCGTCCTGATCGCCGCCGGGGAGATCCACACCGCCAAGGCGCCGACCACCCCCGACGATCAATCCCAGGGCGTCACCGTGGCGATCGAGGCGGTGCTCGAGCTGGCGGGTGCAAAGCCAAGCGAGGTCGAGCACTTCGCGCACGGGATGACGGTCGGCACAAATGCCCTGCTCGAGCGACGCGGCGCACGGACGGCGCTGATCGCGACCGAGGGGTTCACGGACCTGCTCGAGATCGCCCGCCAGGACCGGCCGAGCCTCTACCACCTCTGCCGCGACCGGCCGCCGCCCATGGCGCCACCGGAGCTCCGGGTGGGCGCCCGCGAGCGGATCGGCGCCGCCGGCGTGATCGACGCGCTCCGCGACGCGGAGATCGAGCGGGTCGTCGCCGAGATCCGCCGGCTTGATCCGGAGTCCGTGGCGATCTGCCTGCTCTTCTCCTACGCCGACCAGGCCCACGAGCGCGCGCTCGCCGCGGCCCTGCGGCAGGTACTCCCCGATCTGCACGTCTCCGTCTCATCCGAGCTCCTGCCGCAGTTTCGGGAGTACGAGCGCTGCTCGACCACCGTCGTCGACGCCTACCTCGCGCCCCTGCTCGGCCGCTATCTCGGGCGGCTACGCACGGCGTGTGCGGAGCGCCGGCTTGCAGAGCCCGTCGTCATGCAGTCCTCCGGCGGGGTGGCCGAGATCGAGGCGGCGTCGAAGGGCGGAGCCTGGAGCGTGCTCAGCGGCCCCGCCGGCGGCGCGGTCGGCGCCGGGCTGCTCGCCTCGGTCTGCGGCAACGGCAACGCCCTCGGGCTGGACATGGGTGGCACCTCCTGCGACGTCTGCGTGGTCGAGGAGGGGCGCGTGCGTCGCACGGACGCCCGCATGTTCGCGGGCAGGCCGATCCAGCTCCCGGCGGTCGACGTCCATACTGTCGGCGCCGGTGGTGGCTCGATCGCCTGGCGCGACTCGGGCGGCGCCCTGCGGGTCGGGCCGCGCTCGGCGGGGGCCCGACCCGGCCCCGCCTGCTACGGCCGCGGCGGCGACGAGCCGACGGTCACGGACGCGAACCTCCTGCTTGGCTACCTCGGGGAGGAGGCGGGCATGCCGGGTGAGGTGGAGCTCGACAGTGAGGCCGCGGCGGCGGCGGTCGGCTCGCTCGCCGCCGAGCTCGGGCTCGAGCCCGAGCAGGCAGCCGCGGGGATCGTCGAAGTCGCCAACGCCGAGATGACCCGCGCGCTGCGAGTCGTGACCGTCGAGCGGGGAGTCGACCCGCGCGAATTCGCCCTCCTGCCCTTCGGCGGCGCCGGGCCGCTGCACGCGGCAGGAATCGCCGCGGAGCTGGGAATGGACCGGATCCTCTGCCCGCGGGCGAGCGGAGTCCTCTCGGCGCTCGGCCTGATCGCATCCGAGCGGCGCCGCGACACGGCCCGCACGGTGATGCTGAGCGGCTCGGAGCTGACGCCTGGACGGATCGCCGAGGAGGTCGAGTCACTGGCGTCCTCGCTGGATCGCGGGCCGGATGCCGCTCTCGACGTCACCTACGAGCTGCGCTACCGGGGCCAGGCGTTCGAGCTCCCGGTGCCGGGGCCCACGGATCCCGAGGTCGATGAGCTCGCCGCGGGCCTTGCCTCCGAGCACGAGCGCCGCTACGGCTATCGGCCCGCCGACGGGGAGGTCGAGCTGGTCAACATCAGGCTCGCGGCAACGGAGTCGATCGAGGACGTGAAGCTGCCGCGGGCCGGCGGCTCAGGGGAGGCGGAGCGAGGCAGACGGCCGGCGCGATTCGGCTCGGAGTGGCTCGACCTGGACGTCATCGGCGGCGAGCCGCCGGCCGGCTTCGAAGCGAGTGGCCCCTGCGCCTTCGAGCTGCCGGAGACGACCCTCGTCCTACCCGCGGGCTGGAACGCCCACGTGGACGAGCACGCGACGATCCTGGCCGAGCGAACCGGAGCCGCCCCCGGATGAGCGCCGCCGAGATCGATCCGATCACCCTCCAGGTCCTCGCCGGCGGCTTACGGGCGATCTGCGACGAGATGGGCGCCGTTCTCGTCCGAGCGGCCCACTCCCCGAATATCAAGGAGCGCCGCGATTGCTCCACGGCGCTGTTCGAGGCCGGCGGCGAGCTCGTGATGCAGGCCGAGCACATCCCCGTCCACCTCGGCTCGATGCCGGACGCCGTCGCGGCCGTCGCCGATCGCGAGCAGTCTCCGGGAGACCTGTGGATCCTCAACGATCCCTACGCCGGCGGCACCCATCTTCCCGACATCACCCTGATCTCGCCGCTCTTCGCCGGAGATGAGGAGGGGAGCCATTCCGGGACGCGAAGCGGAGTGGATGGCGAGAGCCATCTCATCGGCTGGGCCGCGAGCCGCGCCCACCACGCCGACGTCGGCGGCCCGACACCGGGTGGAATGCCCGCCGACTCCCACACCCTCGAGGACGAGGGGCTCGTGATCCCGCCGCGGCGGATCGACGACGAGGGCCTCGCCGAGCTCGCCGCGTCCATGCGCGACCCGGTCCAGCGGCTGGCTGATCTGCGCGCTCAGCGCGCGGCGAACATGCTCGGCGCGCTGCGGTTGGGCGAGCTGATCGACCGGCGAGGCCTCGAGCTGACGCTGGGCGGGATGGCAGCCGTCCTGGACTACGCCGAGCGCCGCGCGCGGGCGGCGATCTCCGCGCTGCCCGACGGTGTCTACGGTGCCGAGGATGCGCTCGAGGCCGCGGACGGGAGCGCCGTTCCCCTTCGGGTCGAGATCACGATCGGCGGCGACGCGATGCGGATCGACTTCGCCGGCTCGGCGCCCCAGGTGGAGGGAAACCTGAACTGCCCCCTACCGGTGACGCGCGCCGCGACGATCTTCGCAACCCGCGTGCTGACCGACCCCGACGCCCCGCCTTCGGCGGGAGCGCAGAGGCCGCTGACGATCTCCGCGGCGGAAGGGTCCGTGTTGAACGCTCACCCGGGCGCCGCCGTCGCGGCCGGCAACGTCGAGACCTCGAGCCGCGTCGCCGATCTGATCTTCGCCGCCCTCGGGGACGTCGCCGGGGGCCCGGCGCAGGGGCAGGGGACGATGAACAACCTGACCCTCTCGGGCGGGGGTTCGCGCGACTCGTCCCCGTTTACCTACTACGAGACCCTCGGCGGGGGTCAGGGCGCCTGCTCCGACGCCGACGGGCCAAGCGGGGTCCACGTCGCGATGTCCAACACGCTCAACACCCCGGTCGAGGCGCTCGAGGCCGAGCTGCCGGTCCGGGTGCGCCGGCTCGGGCTGCGGCGCGGCAGCGGCGGCGATGGCCGCTTCCGCGGTGGCGACGGGATCGTGCGCGAGATCGAGGCGCTGGCGCCGATGCGCTTCACCCTGATCAGCGAGCGGCGCTCGACCGGCCCTCGCGGACGCCGCGGCGGCGACGACGGCCGGCCGGGCCGGGACCTCCTGAACGGTGCTTCGCTCCCCGCGAAGGCCGAGGGGGACCTGGCTCCGGGCGACGTCCTTTCGATCGAGACGCCGGGCGGCGGGGGCTACGGGAGCTACGGGAGCAGGGGCGCCCGCGACCAGGAATGTAAGTGACATCTGTCACTTATTTGGCGTTTAGCCCAGGCTCCTCTAACATCGCGCTCCCCGCGAGGGCCTCAACCGCCCCAGGCCGGGTCGCCAACGTCCAGACCGCGAACCCCGCCCGAAATCCCGACCCCGGACGCCTGAAAACATGCCAATTGCCTTCAAGGAATGGTCCGTGACAGTGCGCGCGCTCGCCGAGGGCGAGCAGCTCGTCACCCTGCGCAAGGGTGGAATCCGCGAGGAGAGCAAGCACTTCGAGCTCGAGCACGATCGCTTCTTCCTCTACCCGACCTTCGATCACCAGCGCAACGACCTCGTCCGCGAATCCCACCACCCGGAGTTGCGTCGCGCGCTCGAGGAGGGCGTCTGGCCGGATGAGGAACCGCCGCCGCGGGCGCTGCTGCAGGACGGCGGGATCGCGCAGCCCGACCGCGTCCGGATCCGCGCCTGGGCCGAGGTCACCGACCACTTCACGACCGACGACCCGCGCATCGTCGACGCGCTCTCGCCCTATCACGTGTGGACGCAGGACTACGCCCGCAAGCGGCTGCGCTGGAAGCGCACCCACCCGCTCCACGTCCTGCTGCTGAAGGTCCATCGGATCCCGCGGCCGGTCACGGTTCGCGTCCGCGACGAGCACATCGGCTGCCACTCCTGGGTCGAGATCGACCGCGACCTCCCCTTCGAGGGCGTCCCGGTGATGGCGGACGAGGAGTTCGATCGCGCCGCGGAGTCGATCCGCAAGACCTGCGGCTCGACCGAGCTGCAGCCCGAGCCCGCCCTCGCCTAGCCTGCCCGACACGCGAGTCGCGCAGCTGAGCCAGGCTCGCCGCACCCTCGTCCTCGGGATCGGCGGTGGCGGTGACGTCGTCGGCGCCCTCGCAGTCGCTCGTGAGATCGAATCGCGCGGCGGCGAGTTCGAGCTCGGCGGGGTGGCCTGGGAGCGCTGGAGCGTCGACCCCTACCCGGGCCCCCGCCGGCTCGAGGACCTGACCGGTATCGACCGGCTCGCGGAAGCGCGGAGCGCGCTCTGCGGTCCCGAGGCGAGCACGCCCGGCGGAGTGCGGCTCTGCGAGGCCGGCGCGGCGACCCACCTCGACCGCCCGACGGTCCTGATCGACGTCACCGCCGGCTCCCGCGAGTGCGGCCATGCGATCGCCGTCGCCTGCGAGCGACTCGGCTGCGATGCCGTCGTCCTCGCCGACGTCGGTGGCGACGTGCTCGCGACGGGGGATGAGCCCGGGCTCGCCAGCCCCCTCTGCGACGCGGTCATGCTCGCGGCCTCTCGGTACCTGCCGGACTCGATCGAGGTCGTCGGTTGTGTGTTCGGTGCCGGCTGCGACGGTGAGCTAACCCAGGCCGAGGTGATGGGCAGGATCGCCGCCCTCGCCCGCGCCGGGATCTGGCGCGGGACGTTCTCGCCCGGCGCGGGTGTCGCTGCCGAGCTCCTCGACCTGGCGGAGACGGTCCCGACCGAGGCCAGCCTCTGCGCGGCCCGGTGCGCGCTGGGCCAGACCGGGTCGGTCCCGATCCGCGGTGGACTCCGAACGGTCGAGCTGGGACCGGTCGGCGGCCTGGCCTTCCTCTTCGATGCAGCGGCGGCGATCGGCGGCGGCGCGCCGCTGGCGGAGTCCGTCGCCGAAGCCGCCTCGATCGAGGCGGCGCGCGACGCCCTCGCGGCGATCGGGGTCAGCACCGAGCTCGATCTCGAGCGGGGGCGAGCGAGCGCGGCGCGCTAAGCGGCGCCCGCCGGATCATGGACGCTCCATGGCCGGCTCTGGGTCCACGCCCGGTTCGAGCTGAGGGAGGCGCCCGCGGTGAGCTTCAGGGACCTCCCCGGTCGGGTCCCGCCACCCGCTGGAAGCAGGATCGGGCGGCGGTTGTCGCTGCTGCTCCTAGGCTGCACCAATGCCTTGGACTGAAACCGGATCGCTCTCCTTCACCGCCCGCTTCGAGGAGGGAGACGAGGAGAGCGCCGAGCGCACCCTCGACGAGCTCGAGGACCTGCGGCTGAAGCTCGAGGACCGCTTCGAGCGCGTCCCCGGCGGGATCACGGTGGTCCTCCATCCCGCATCCTCCTGGCTCTCGGCGGCCCATCCGCTCCTCCCCGCCGCCCGTGCCGCGGCCGCACCCGCCGGACGTCGCTACTTCGCCGGCTGGGTTACGACGACCGAGCTCCACACCCTCAACGACGCGGCGCTCGAGCGGCGGGCGGCGGGCCCGGACTCGCTGCGCGCGCTGCACGGTACCGCCCGCCGGCTCTACGCCCAGCTCGTGCTCGCCGCCAACAACGAGCGCATGCCACCCGCCTGGGGGCCGCGAGCCTTCGCCCGCTACCTGCGCTGGGCATGGCTGATCGAGGGCGGGGCCCAGTACTACGCCGGGCAGTCGTCGAGCTTTCGCACCGCGGTCCTGCGGCGCCTGAACGAGGGCCCGGAGCCGTCGTTTCCGCCCTCCGCCCGTGACGCGATCATCCTCGGCGGCAGCATCTTCGACCTCCTCGACCGCGAGGTCGGCCCCCACGCCTGCGACCTGCTCGTCTCCCGCTTGCGCAAGGGCGGCCCCGGTCCGGCGCTCGAGAACGCCTTCGGCGTCGGCATGGAGGTGATCGAGCCGGCCTGGCGTGCCCACGTGGCCAGGCTCGCGGAAGCGAGCGGGGCGCTTTGACGGGACGGACGCTCAGGCCGGCGCCGAGTCGGCGAGCATCGCCGCCGCGGCGTTCCGGCCGTTGGTGGCGATGACGCTGCCGCCCGGATGGGTGGCCGCGCCGCAGAGGTAGAAGCCCGGGACCGGCGTCCGCGGGCTCAACCGCTTGTCCCACATCTGCTCGGGGAGCACGTCTCCCTGGAATATCTGCCCGCCCGTCAGGCCGACCCTCGTCTCGATATCTGGAGGGCCGAGCACCTCGTAGTCGGTCAGGCGATCCTCGAAGCCTGGGGCGAAGCGATCGACGATCTCGATGATCTGCCGGCCGACGCCCTCGCGGGCGACGTCCCAGCCGCCCCCGGCGATCTCATACGGCGCATACTGGGCGAAGACGCTGATCAGATGCTTGCCCTCGGGTGCCGGGCTCGGGTCGTAGCCGGTCTGGGTGTAGACCTCCGCAAACCCAACGGCCGGCTCGCCGGCCGCGCAGCGCTCGAAGGCTCTCTGGGCGGCGTCGATGCCTTGCGTGAGCTCGACCTGGGCGCGGGCGGGCCAGCTCTCTCCCGCGGCCGCCGTCCAATCCGGCAGGTGGTCGAGCGCGGCGTTGAACTTGACGACGGGGCTACGGACCTGCCAATCCTCGAGCCGCCTCCGATAGTCCGAGTCGATTCCGGCGCCGTCGAGCAGCCGTAGCGCGACCTTCGGATCGGCGTTGCAGAGAACTGTCCGGGCCCGAATCCGTGTCCCGTCCTCGAGCTCGACACCCTCGCCGGGGGCGACAGCAGCGACCGGAACCCCGCAGGCGAGGATGGCGCCGGCTTCACTGGCAGCGTCGGCGATCGCAAAGGAGACCATCCCCATCCCCCCCTCGACGTATCCCCAGTTCGATCCCGAGCCACCGAGGTCACCCTGGTGGTGCATCAGCTTGACCGAGGCGGTGCCGGGGTCGCGCGGGCCGGCCCACGTCCCGATCACGCCGCCGCCGAAGAGCGCGTCAGACAGTCGCTCGTCGGAGAAGTGGTCCGCCATGACCTCGGCGATCGAGGCCTCGAAGACGAGGTCGATCATCGTTTGGTTGCCGCCGAGCATCGACTCGATCTCGGGACGGGTCGGCGAGTCGCCCTCCCAGGCGTCGCGCTCGCCCTCCCGGAGCAGCTTGCGAACGTCGTCGAAGATCCTGTGATAGCTCCAGTAGCCGTCGATGTCGGCGGCGGAGAGGCCAAGGCGCTCGAGGTCCGCCTGGGTGCGGGCGTCGTCGATGAACTGGCCCAGCGACGTACCGTCCGCGAACGGGATCCAGAGATTGGGATCGGCGATCCAGTAGCGAAGGCCGCGCCGGCGCAGCTCGAGGTCGTCGATCACGCGCTGGTCGAGCAGGCCGAGCACGTAAGCGCACGGGCTGATCACGAAGCGGTCGTCCTCGAACGGACGCTCGAGCGTGCAGGCCCCGCCGAGCCGCTCGCGAGCCTCCAGGACGAGAACTGACCTGCCGGCGCGCGCCACATAGGCGGCGGCGGTGAGGCCGTTGTGACCACCGCCGACGACGATCGCGTCCCACTCGCGCGCGGCCAGAGCCGAGATGGGCTCGGGTAGCCCGACCTCCCCGAGAGTCGCCGCGACCCCGTTTCCGGGGTCGAGCCTGTCTCCGTCCTCGCTCACTCGGCGCTCACCCGACGGCCTCTTCCCCCCGTTGCCCCCGCTCGTTCACGGCGTTCAGGTACGACCGGGCAACCATCGAGTCGAAGGCGTGGACGTCGTTCTCCTGGGCGGAGTACCGACCGGCGACGTAGCCGCGGGTTCGCACGCCCTTCTGGGTCAGCTCGCAGACGCGCCAGTCCTCGCGATTGACCTGGTCCCAGAACTCGACGGCGTCCCTGGGATCGAAGTCGGTCCGCGCGATCGTCGCCGGCTCGAAGTACCACTCGCAGACGACCGCGGTGCGGTCGGTCGCCCGCGGCCACAGCGTGTGAAGCATCACGTAGTCGGGATGGAGCGAGACCAGAGCGTTCGGGAACAGCGCGAAGTAGTAGACCGCGTCCAGCTCCTCCGGCGGCAATCCTTGGATCGGCGGCCGCGACGAGGCCTTTCCGTGTCCCCGACCCATCATCTCGGCGCCTTCGTTAAGTCGCATCGAACCGCCGCACCAGGCGCCGGGACCGTCGAGTGTCTGGCCGCTGCGATAGTCGCTGAGCGCATTCAGCTCGGGATGGACGCCCGGACAATGCAGGCATTCGTTGTAGTTCTCCGCGATCGCCTTCCAGTTCGCGTCGACCTCGTAGGTCTTCGCTTCGGCGCGAAGGAGAGAGGAGAGCCGGTAGAGCTCGAGCAGGTCCGCCAGCTCACCGACGTGCTCGACGGGATCGGGCGCCTCGCCACTCGGATCGACGAGGATCAGACCGCCGACTACGGCGCTGCGGACCTCGTCGTGATGACGACAGGCGTTGAGAAACGCGCGGGGCTCGCCGGCTTCGCCGCCGATGACGAAGACGCGACTGCGACCGAGCTCCCGCATCAGGTAGCTCCCCGGCTCGGAAACCGACGACGCATGGCCGCAGCAGACCCAGCCGGCGAAGACGTTCTCCATCTCCCAATCGAGGACCGCGGGATCGGCGAAGGCTGCGGGCGGGAGCATCGTCGCGCGCTCGAGCGGCTGGAGGGTCGCCGCCAGCTCCCTCGGGTCGAGGTGGAGGTTGGCCTCCGATCCGATCCGTATGGCCATTCTCCTCCCTCCTGTCCGTGCGGCAAGCGGCCCGCTTGATCTTTGGTGTCATTGCCCAATCGCATCCTGAGCGCAGACGCGAGGGAGCTCGAGTCTTTCAGGTGGCGGAGTCGTCGATACTCAACGCGTCAGGTTGAAGATCGTCCCGGTCACGATGCCCGCCACGAGCAGCACGATCAGCATCACGGCTGCGATCCGAAAGGCCGTTCGCCTCAGGGACTCCTCGACCGGGGCGGTGGGTCGAGATTCATCGATCGAGAGCAGCTCCCGCGCCGTCTCCACTGCTGAGGCAGGGACCATCACGTCACGAGGTCCGGCGGCGAGCATGTCGGGAACGTCGAAGCCGCCCGTCCGCCGCAGGATGCTGGGGATCCCCTCCTCCAAGAGGATGCCCTGCACGAGCTCGCCCTCGGCGAGGTTGCGAACAACCGTGACCCGTTGCGGTTCACCCCGAGCGAGTCGCGGTGAGATCTTCCGGGCCCACCGCGTGCGCTCGTCGGGCGGCTCGGCTTCGGCTCCTCCCCCTGGGCCAGGCGCCAGCACGAGAGGCACCTCGCAGTCCCGACAGAAACGCTCCTCGCGCCCGTGCGATCGGCCACAACGGGGACAGACGACGGAGTCAAAGCTCTCAGCCGACGTCGAGCTCGACCTCCTCGACGCCGCCCTCGCGAATCGCGAACGCTCGGACGGCGGGGTCGTCGGCGTGCTCGAGCGAGCAGATCAGATAGAGCGGATCGGGCCAGGCGTCTGCCAGGTTGACGTCGGTTTGCGAGGGATAGGCCTCGCTGTTCGTGTGGGAGTGGTAGATCCCGACCAGATCCTCACCGTCCTCCTCGAGCTGGTTCATGATCCGCAGCTGGTCGGTCGGGTGGAGCTCGTAGCGGAGCCAGGTCGCGGCGGCGTTGCGCGCGCGGTGCACCGAGGTGGCCGTCTCACCCCGCCCACCGATCAAGCCGCAGCACTCGTTCGGCATGTCGTCACGCGAGTGGGCGACGATCTCGTCGATCAGGTCTTGGGCGATGCGCATCGGCACCTCTGGCGCATTCTCGGCTACCAGAAGTTCTTCGACTCGAGGTCCTCGAGCTCGTCGACGTTCTCCGTGTAGACGCCCGAGGAGAGGTACTTCCAGCCGTCGTCGGGGATCAGGAAGACGACGTTGCCCTCGTCCATCTCACCCGCGATCCGGTGAGCGACGGAGGCGATCGCGCCGGAGCTGACGCCGGCGAATACGCCCTCCTCGCGCATCAGCTTCTGGGTCCAGATGACCGAATCGCGGTTGGAGACCATGATCTTGCGGTCGAGGACCGAGAGGTCGATGATCGGCGGGATGAAGCCGTCGTCGAGCGAGCGCAGGCCGTCGACCAGCTCGCCCTGCATCGGCTCGGAGGCGACTATCTTGGTCGCGGGGTTCTCCTCCTTGAGCCTCCGGCCGACTCCCATCAGCGTGCCACCGGTGCCGAGGCCGCCGACGAAGGCATCCACCCGGCTCAGCTCCTCGAGGATCTCGGGGGCGGTGCCGTTGTAGTGAGCGAGCGGGTTGGCATCGTTGCCGTACTGGTAGGGCATGTAGTAGGAGGAGTCGGAGCCGGCCAGGTCGAGCGCCAGCTCGACCGCCCCGTTGGAGCCCTTCAGGCCCTCCGAGTAGACGATGTCGGCGCCGTACATGCGCAGGAGCTGGGTGCGCTCGCCGGTCACGTTGTCGGGCATCACGGCCTTCATCCGGTATCCCTTGCGCCTGCAGATCATCGCCAGCGCGATCCCGGTGTTGCCCGAGGTCGGCTCGAGGATCGTCTGCCCGGGCGAGATCAGTCCCTCGGCCTCGGCGTGATCGATCATCGACTTGGCGACGCGGTCCTTGACCGAGCCGGTCGGGTTACGGCCCTCGAGCTTGGCGAAGACGTGGACGCCGGGCTTCGGTGAGAGCCGCGGAAGCTCGACGAGCGGGGTGTTGCCGATCGCCTCGAGCACGTTCTCGAAACGGCCTCCGCACGGACGGTTGAGCAGCTCGGCGGCCATTGCTTCAATAAGTGTAGTGGGTGATTATGGCCGCGGAATGATTTCACCGGCCCGTCTTATGAGGCCGGGCACTCCACGAGCGTGATTGCATGCGGCTAAGGTGGGTGGACCCACCGGCATGGGGCGGGTGCGGGTTCTAAAGGAGAATTTTCTTGATGGTTTCGAAGACCAGGCTTTGGTCGACCCTCGTCCTGCTCGTCGGCCTGCTCGCGCTGGTCGCAGCCGGTTGTGGCGACGACGACGAGAGCACGAGCAGCGACAGCGGCAGTGAGACCACGGC
>Ga0180121_10001090_pt1 | contig 11481 bp, 14 predicted proteins | sample AntDrymUQ5402106_2_FD_129676 | JGI IMG/M metagenome (GOLD analysis project Ga0180121, IMG submission 129676) | Polar desert sand microbial communities from Dry Valleys, Antarctica - metaG UQ540 (21.06) (version 2) (version 2) | ecosystem: Environmental > Terrestrial > Soil > Desert | place...
ACGCCAGACGAGGCGAAGCCAGCTCGGAGGGGAAAGTCCGAGGAGGAACGTGAGGCCGCTGATCGTTGCCAGGACACCGATGACGAGCGAGAGGAACGATTCCGGATCAGGGCTCAGCCCGGCGAGCAGGAGCGTGGCCGTGAACAGAACGCTGGCGGTTGCCAGGAGGCGCATGCGCCGCTGGGCGACGCTGGGCTGCCCGCGCCCCGCGCGCCAGAGTCGAACTGCCGCAACGATCGACAGCGACGTCCAGTGGAGGAGGAACGAGATCAGGTAGGCGCGGAAGCCGAACGAGTGGGTCTCGCCCTCGGCTGGAAAGTCGGAGAGCAGGAACGTCCAGACGACCAGGACGACCGTCATGACGCCGACGAAGCGCTCCAGCCCGCCGGGCGCTCGCTCGAACGTCGTCGTGAAGCGGTACAAGAGGAACGGGAAGAGGACGAGCAGCGCGATGTTGATGCGCTCGATGACCTCCTCGGCGTCGTTTCCCGGCTCGTCAGGGAGAACGAGGCCTACGAGGACGACGATGCCGACCGCGCCGAAGCTCAGGGCTGCCCACAACGCCGGCCTCCCCCGTCCGCGCAGCCACAATCCCAATGCCGCCAGCGCCAGGGCGCCGAAAACGACGACATTGACGTACTCGAATGTTTGGACGGCAGTGGCCACCGCGTCGCGTCCCGACGGGAGTGTACGGCTTCCGCTGGCCATGCTCCTGCTTCTTGCGAAGGTGCCTACAATGGTTCGACCGTGGTCGAGATCGTTTTCCTGATGCTCGTCCTCAAGCTGCCGATCCTCTATCTGGTCGGTGTCGTCGTCTGGGCCGTTCGCGCAGAGCCTCCCCCGCCCGAGCCGGCGGTTCTCCAGCGCGCTTCCGAGGCCGGTCCGCCCGGAGGCGGCCCCCGGCCCCTGCACCCTCGCGCGCCACGTCGCGGCGGGCCGCGTGGCGCACGCCCTGCTCGCAAAGCTGAGAGGGTGACATTCCGATGAGCACCGTTCCGCCCGTGGCCGAGCGAAGCGGCTCCGCCGAGAGCGTGGCGGGGTTCCTGTCGGCGATCGCCATCTTCGGCGGCCTCGTCGCGATCGCCCAGCGACCAGTCACGATCGGCCTCTTCTCGCTCTTCGTCGGGCTCGTAGCCTCCGCCATGGCGTCCGGCCGGCACCGGAACCTCGCCGGGGCGGCCGTCGCGATCGCGTCGATCTCGTGGCTCCTCGGGATGATCGTCTGCGTGATCACGAACCGCCCCCTCTGGTAGCCGCGAGCCCGCGCAGGGGAAGCGCACTGGTACAAAGAACAAAGAGGCACATTGGCTGAGGTCGACGGACTCAACGCGGGATACGCGCGAGCGGTGCTCGAGGAGTACCTCGAGAATCCGGACGCCGTGCCGGCCGAGTGGCGGGAGCTGTTCGAAGGCGACAGCAACCTGCTCCTGCAGCATCCCGGCGTCGCCCGCCTCCTCCAGCTTCTCGAGGCAGACGGGAACGGCGCCCCCGCGACGGTCGCGACCCTTTCGGTCCCTGTCCCTCCCGCCGCGCCGGTTGCCGAATCACCTCCTCCGGCTGAGGCTCCGGCCGCTGACGAGACGTTGCTCGGCGCTGTTGCCGCGGCGATGGCGCTCGTGAAGGCCTACCGCACGCACGGGCATCTCGCGGCACGACTCGACCCACTCGGACAGGAGCCTGTCGGCGACCCGGCGCTCGAGCCGGAGCTCCTCATCCCGCCTCTCACGCCCGAGCTGCAGGCTCAGATCCCGAGAAAGCTCCTCCGGGTCCACGTTCCGGGCGAGACGCTCGCCGAGGTGCTGCCAAAGCTTCAGGAGACCTACTGCGGTACGAGCGCGTACGAGCTCGAGCACATCTCGGATCACCAGGAGCGGGTCTGGCTGCGCCAGGCGATCGAGTGCGGCAGCTACCGAGAGCCGCTGCCGGCGGAGAGCAAGAAGCTGCTGCTCGCCCGTCTGTCCGAGGTGGAAGGCCTCGAGCGCTACCTTCGGCGTGCGTTCCTGGGGCAGAAATCGTTCTCGGTCGAAGGGCTCGACGTCATGGTGCCGATGCTCGACCTCGCTCTCGAGCTTGCTGCTGAGGACGGGGCGCACGAAGTGGTCGCGGGCATGGCGCACCGCGGTCGCCTGAACGTCCTGGCTCACGTGCTCGGGAGGCCCTACGACACCATCCTCCGGGAGTTCGAGGGGGAGCGGAACCTCCAGGCGATCTCTTCGCAGCCGGCCGGCTCGAGCGGCGACGTCAAGTACCACCTCGGCGCGCAGGGACGGCGGAAGACGGCCGCGGGAGACATCACCGTCACGCTCGCCGCGAACCCCAGCCATCTGGAGGCCGTCGATCCCATCGTCGAGGGCCTCGCCCGCAGCGAGCAGACCGACCGCTCGACGCCCGGAGGAGCGCACGACCCGCGCGTTGCGCTCGCGATTCTCATCCATGGCGATGCGTCGTTCCCGGGGCAGGGCGTCATCGCCGAGACGCTGAACCTCCAGGGCCTCGGCGGCTACTCGACGGGCGGCACCCTCCACCTGATCGCGAACAACCAGGTCGGCTTCACCACCGACCCGGCCGACGGGCGCTCGACGCGCTACTCGAGCGACCTCGCGAAGGGCTTCGACGTACCGATCATCCACGTGAACGCGGACGACCCAGAGGCCGCCGTGTCCTCGATCCGGCTTGCGATGGCCTTCCGGCGCCGTTTCGGCCACGACGTCGTGATCGACCTCATCGGCTACCGGCGCCACGGCCACAATGAAGGCGACGAGCCGGCGTACACGCAGCCGCTCATGACCGAGCGCATCCAGAACCACCCGAGCGTTCGTGAGCAGTACGCCGCCCGGCTCGTCGAGGAAGGCGTCGTCACGCAGGAGGAGGCGGACGAGCTCGCGCGCGAGGTCGAGCAGAGCCTGCGCTCCGCTCACGAGACGCTGAAGGCCTCGCTCGCCGCGGCCACCTCCGAGCAGCCGCCGAGCGAGCGGACGCCGCCGACCGTCGGCACCGAAGTCTTGACGGCGGTCGATGCCGACCGGCTGCGCGCGCTCAACGACGAGCTGCTCGCGGTGCCGGGCCGTTTCACCGTTCACCCGAAGCTCGCGCGGCAGCTGGAGCGCCGCCGGGAGAGGTTCGACGGCGGGGAGATCGACTGGGGACATGCCGAGACGCTTGCCTTTGCGAGCCTTCTCGTGGAGGGCATCCCGGTCCGCCTGACCGGCCAGGACACCGAGCGCGGAACGTTCTCCCACCGCCACCTCGTCCTTCACGATCCCGGCAGCGGCGAGCAATACACGCCGATGAAACAGCTGCGGGAGGCCACGGCGTCGTTCGAGGTCTTCAACTCGCCGCTCTCCGAGTACGCGACACTCGGCTTCGAGTACGGCTACTCGGTCGGCGCGCCGGAGGCGCTCGTGATCTGGGAGGCGCAGTACGGCGACTTCGTCAACGGCGCGCAGATCGTGATCGACCAGTTCCTCGTCTCCGGCCTGTCCAAGTGGAGCCAGACCTCGCGGTTGACTCTGTTCTTGCCCCACGGCTACGAGGGAAACGGGCCGGAGCACTCCAGTGGCCGGCTCGAGCGGTTCCTTCAGCTCGCAGCCCAGGAGAACATCCGCATCGTCACGCCGAGCACGGCTGCGCAGTACTTCCACCTGCTGCGCCGGCAGGCCCTCGATCCGAGCGCCCGGCCACTCGTGGTCATGACCCCCAAGGGCCTGCTGCGCCTGAAGGAGTCCTCAGCGGTCCTCGAGCAACTCGCGGCGGGACGCTTCGAGCCGGTGCTCGACGACCGGGAGCCGCACGATCAGGTGCGCCGGCTCGTCCTTTGCTCCGGCAAGGTCTACTACGACATCGTGGGCCACGAGCTGCGGTCTCAGCATCCGGAGACCGCCGTCGCCCGGATCGAGCAGCTCTACCCGTTCCCGGTCGATCCAGCGACGAAGCTCGTCGCCTCGTACCCGGCGCTCCGTGAGGTTCTCTGGGCCCAGGAGGAGCCGCAGAACATGGGTGCCTGGCGCGCGATCCGCCACCGTCTCGAGGAAGCGACCGGTGGCAGGGTTCCGCTTCGATACGTTGGCCGGCCGTGGCGTGCGAGCCCGGGCGAGGGCTATCCCACCGCCCACGTTCGCGAGCAGGACCGGATCGTCCGAGACGTGTTCTCCTAGAGAGCTAGCGCTTGTTCTTGAGCTCGCGGGCCTGCCGCACCTGGCGGGCCACGACGCGGGCGACGGACGGCGCGTGCTTGCGGGCTTCCCGGGCGATCCGCCGGCGGTGCTGCTTGGGAATTCGCCGCCAGATGTCCCAGGCGGTCAAGACGACTCCGACCGGCCCCATCCGACGGGCGAGCAGATAGCGAGCGCGCGGCATCACCGCATCCTAGTGAAGGCTCAATCGTCGTCGTCGTCGGCGCCGCCGCCATCATCGTTGTCCTTGTCCTTGTCCTTGTCCTTGTCCTTGTCTTTGTCTTTGTCTTTGTCCTTGTCCTTGTCCTTGTCCTTGTCCTTGTCCTTGTCCTTGTCCTTGTCCTTCTTCTTACCCTCGTCCTCGTCCTCCTCGACCGGTGGCGGTGGAGGAGGTGCGGCCTGCGGCGTGGAAACGACGCCCTTCGGTGGCTGCGGAGGGGGTGCCGGAGAGGCTTTGGGCGGAGCAGCCGGAGCAGCCGGAGCAGCGGGCTTGGGTGCGGCGACCGGACGCGGCGTGCGCGCGAGGCCAGTGACCGGGGTCGCCGCGATCATGGCGCGGGCGAGCACGGGCTTCTGCACGATCGGGCTCGGGCCAGCCTGCTTGGGTCGGAGTCGTGCTTCCTTTGCGCGCTCGATCTGCTCGCGCAGGGCGTTTGCGCGCTCGATCTGCTCGCGCCGGGCAATGCGCCGCGCTTCGACTGCACGCTCGACCGTCGGGGAGACGCGAATCGTTCGCTCCTCGACCCATGGCCCGGCAGCGGAGCCGGCCGGCCTGACGACCGCCGTGCGCGATTCCTGCTGCGCGACGAGCTCCTCCGGTGCGTGAAGCAGCCCCGCCAAAGCAACGCCCAGCAGTAGGCCGGTCAGCACGTGAATCAGTGCCCCCCTCATGTTCAACCCCTTCCCTGCCGACAATCCGCTCAAGTGGTATCGGTCAAAGACAGGGGTGCCTTGAGGGGAATCGAATGGGGAGTTTCAAACTCAAGCTCGTCGCGTACTTCTCGCTGATCGCGCTCTTGCCGTTCGCGGCGGCGTTCAGCGGGCTCGAGGCCGTGACCGATCAGAACGAGACGCGCCGCGTGGACGGCACGCTCGATACCGGCGTGCGGGCCGCACAGGCCGCATTCGTCGACCGCGTCGCCCAGGCCGGGCGCGATGCCGCACTGCTCGCGCGCGATCCCGCGTTCCAGCAGGCTCTGGCCACCGGCGACCGTAAGCAGCTTCGCCGCTTTGCCGCTTCGCATCACGTCCGGATCGAGCCTCGAGGCGGTGCATCGATAGGAACCATCCGCCGTCCCGCCGTCGTTCGCTCGGTCGCGGTCGTCGGAAGCGGGGGCAGGCTCGGCCGCGTGGTCGCACCGATGCCGATCGATCGTCAGCTGGCCCTTGCCCTCCGAAGGAGCGCCGGTCTCTCGAACGGCGCCGAGATCGCCTTTGTCGAGAACGGTCGTGTGCTCACCGCCAGCACGACCCTGGAAGGACGGCTCGAGACGCCGGCTCAGCCGGAGGAGATTGCGGTCTCGGGACGCAGCTTCCGGGCGCTCGCGTCGCACAAGCTCGCCGCACCCCGAAACGCTTCACTCGTCGTCCTTGCGCCACAGGCACGCATCGACGAGTCCGTCGGCTGGGTCCGCTCCCGCCTCTTCCTGGCAATGCTCGCAGCGTTGTTCCTGATCGCGCTCGTCGCCTACATTCAGGGCCGCGCGATCGTCGGGACCCTGTCCCGCCTCGCCGAGGCGGCACGCGGCATCGCTCGGGGCCGGCTCGGCGACCGTGTCCACGTTCGCGGCCGAGACGAGTTCGCGTCGCTCGGCCACGTCTTCAACCAGATGGCGGAGCAGCTGGAGCAGCGGCTCGGCGAGCTGGAGGAGGAGCGCAGGCGGTTGCGAGAGACGACGCTGCGGTTCGGTGAGGCTCTCGCCGCCACGCACGACATCGACCAGCTCCTGCGCGTGATCGTCGAGACGGCTGTCCAGGCGACGGGGGCGTCGCGGGGCGAGCTGACCGAAGGCGGGGCCGTACTGATCGCATTCGGCGGCGAGCGCACGGACGTCAAGCTCGAGTTCCCGCTCTCAGCCGGACGAGACACGTTCGGCACGCTCGTGCTCTACGGCGAGGAGTTCACATCCGACCAACGCGAGAGCGCCGGCTGGCTCGTCGGCCACGCAGTCATCGCGCTCAGCAATGCCCAGTTGCACCGCACCGTCGAGCAGCAGGCGCTCGTGGACAGCCTCACGGGCCTCGCGAACCGGCGACTGTGCACTGCCGCGCTCGAGAAGGAGCTCGCTCGCGCCGAGCGTTTCCAGGAGCCGATGGCGCTCGTCCTCGCCGACATCGACGACTTCAAGCGGATCAACGACCGCTGGGGCCATCCGACGGGTGACGAGGTGCTCAAGGACTTTGCGGAGCATCTTCGCGAGAGCGTCCGTGAAATCGACCTGGCGGGCCGCTGGGGCGGCGAGGAGTTCGCGCTCCTGCTTCCCGGCACCGACCTGGAAGGCGGACGGCAGCTGGCGGAACGCATCCGAGAGGCACTCGCCACCCACAGGCTGATTGCGCCCGACGGAGACGAGATCGAAGTCTCGGCAAGCTTCGGAGTCGCCTCCTTCCCGGCAGTCTCGGGACAGAACCAGCTCGTCGCCGCTGCCGATGCGGCGCTCTACGAGGCCAAGCGCCTCGGGAAAGACCGAGTCATGGTCTCCGAGCGGGTCGCCGTCCCGAGCTCGTCGCCAGGCTACGAAACCGCCAAGTCCGGTTAGAATCCCCCGCCGAGCAAGAATTGCCCGGAAACCACGGAGGATGGATGCCCGTAGAGACACCGTCATTGTTCGCAGACGTGATCCAGGATCACCTCGAGCTGAAGCGCAAGAACGCTGAGCTCGAGGGCAACATGCCCATCGACCATTACCGCGTCGAGGACCCGTTCCAGAATCATCCGCTCTTCAAGACCGAGGAGCAGGCTCGGATCGAGGACACGCTCGACGGACACCCCGGTGTGGAGTCGGAGCAGCCTCAGGCGGTAGCAGCGCAGCCCGTCGAAGCGCAGGACGAAGACGGCCTTTGGGGCCGCTCCCGCGACTTCGACTGGGGCGACTAGGACCGACAGCGGGCGCGGCGTTTCGGCGTTTCGCTACGGGGTAGGCTGGCCCGGAGCGATAACGCAACGAAAGGGAGCCGTCATGAGAAAATTGCTGGGCCTGATCGGCCTGAGCGCCGCCTTGAAATACTTCTTCGACCCGCAGGAAGGTCGCAGCCGCCGCGCCACGATGCAGAGCCGCTTCGGTGAGCTTTTCAGCCGGGGCGCGCAGCGAGGCGAGCAGCTGGGCCAGACGGCCTCGTCCAAGGCGAAAGGCGTCGTGGGCCAGGCGAAACAGATCGAGGAAGACGTCAAGGGGCCGACGGACGACGTCACGCTGGCGCGGAAGGTCGAGAGCGAGATCTTCAGCGACGAGGACGTTCCAAAGGGGCAAATCAACGTGAACGCCGAGAACGGCAAGATCGTCCTCCGCGGTGAGGTCGGCCAGCAGGAGATGATCCGCGACCTCGAGAAGCGGGCGCGGAGCGTTCAGGGCGTGAACGATGTCGAGAACCTGCTGCACCTCCCCGGGGCCGAGGCCCCGATGCACGGCGCGAACTCCTAGTTATCGCGCAGCCGGCTGAGACCGGGCAGCCCGTACCAGAGCGACGCGAGCAGAGCGGCGGTGGCCCCGGTGGCCACCGCCGTCATCGTGTTCTTGAAGACGAGGTCTGTGACGACGAAGACTGCTCCGGAGAGCGCGAAGGAAAGGAAGACGGTGCCGATGATCGCCAGGACGTTCGCAGTCTTGACGAGCTGCTCCTTGTCCCGCTGGCGAAAACGGAGACGGTGGTACGCGGTGGGTGCGATGAAGAAGATCGAGGCGCATGCGGTGCACATGAACGTGGCGTAGTAGACGTGGCGCTGCGTCGTCGTGATCGTGTTGAAGCGCTGGCTGAAGGGCACGGCGAGGAGGAACCCGAACAGCATCTGCACGCCGGGCAGCGCGACGCGAAGCTCGTTTAGGAGCTCGATCAGCTCGCGGTCGAGTCGCTCGTCCTTGCTCTCGTCCTGGCTCATGTGCCCGACTTCCGGATGGAGACGATGCGGCTTGCCGGCCGTGCGTGGTCGACCTGCAACGTCGTGTGCCTGATCTCGTACTCCTGTGCGAGGAGCTGCTCGAGGGTGCGGCGACGTGCATGGCAGTCCTCGCCCGGCTCCACGAGAACGTGGGCCGAGAGCGCCGGAAACCCGGACGTGATCGTCCAGACGTGGAGGTCGTGCACCTCGACGACGCCTGGAGCGCCGGTCAGCCGGGCAGCGAGCTCGCGGGCGTCGATCCCGCGCGGCGTGCCTTCGAGCAGGATGTGGACCGACTCGCGGAGCACGGACCACGAGCTGGCGAGCACGAGGACCGCGATCAGCGCACCCGCCGCGGGATCCGCGTAGCGCCAGCCGATCGTGAGGACGACGAGCGCGGCGATCACGACGCCCGCGGAGCCCATCGCGTCCGCGACGACGTGGCGAAGCGCCGCGCGCATGTTCAGGCTGTCGTGCGCCGTGCGGGCAAGGAGCGCGGCCGCGACGAGGTTCCCCGCAAGGCCGACGAGGGCGACGGCGAGCATCCAGCCGGCGAGGACATCCGGCGGGTCACTGAAGCGCCCATAGGCCTCGACGAAGATCCAGATCGCGAGCGCAACGAGCACGGCTCCGTTGACCAGAGCCGCGAGGATCTCGACGCGCTGGTAGCCGAAACTCCGCTCGGGCGAGCTGGGGCGGCCGGCGAGCCAGACAGCGGCGAGCGCAAGCGAGAGCGCAACGTTGTCCGAGAGCATGTGCACCGCGTCGGCCAGGAGCGCAAGGGACCCGGTCAGCAACCCGCCCACGATCTCGACAACCGTGATCGCCACCGTCAGCGCGAGGACGAGCAGGAGTGCTTTCCGATTCTGGGCCCTGACGGCCGAAAGGTGGCTCACGAGCGCAGGATAGTCGGCAAGATCTGACGTTCATGGAGGTGCGTGAGCTTCTCAAGCGCGAGATCGACCCGGCCGAGGTCGAGGCCGTGCGCGAGCTCTGGAAGGAGCACTCGAAGGCCGAGGACAACCGAGACATCGCAGGCTTGCTGGCCACGCTGACCGAAGACTGCGTCTACGAGATCGCCGGCACTCCGCACCGCTGGGAGGGTCACGAGGGGGCGACGCGCTTCTATATGGGCCTGCTGACCGCGTTTCCCGACATCGATTTCCAGCTGACGGACATCGTCGTCGGGCCTCAGGGTGTCTGCGAGGAGGCGCGGGTGACCGGCACGCACGAGCAAAGCTGGCTCGACTACGAGGCGAGCGGGGAGCGCATCGAGTTCGGCGTTGTGATCTTCTTCCCGTGGGATCCCGAACGCCGCCTCTTCCGCGGGGAGAAGGTCTACGTGCATGCACCCGGCCTCACCGCCTGAGCTCGGGCCGCTGCGGCGCGAGACCGTTGACGGTCTCGAGATCGCCTCGGATCGGGCCGAACGGGAGCACGAGACGGATTTCGTGCTCGGTGCCGGTCCGGCTTCACGACTGCTCGCGCGGCTGACGATTCGCAGACACGCGAGCGCGGTGCTGGATCTGGGGACGGGCTCGGGTGTGCAGGCGCTCCTTGCGTCTCGCCACGCGGACCGGGTCGTCGCGGTCGACGTGAACAGCCGCGCGCTCGCCGTCGGGGAGCTCAACGCCCGCTCGAACGGAATCGTGAACGTCGAGTGGCGAGAGGGGAGCTGGCTCGAGCCGGTGCGGGGCGAGCGCTTCGACCTCGTGATTTCCAACCCGCCGTACGTCATCTCTCCGGACTCGAACCACTCGTACCGCGACAGCGGAGAGCACATGGACGCTCTCGTCCTACGCCTCCTGGGCGAGGTTCCGCGGATGCTCGAGGAGGGCGGTTTCGCCCAGGTGCTGTGCAACTGGGTCGTTGGAGCTGATCGGGACTGGCGAAGCACGATCGAGACCGCCGTCTCGGAACGCGGTTGTGACGCGATCCTGATCCGGTACAGCCTGGAGGAGCCGGCCGCGTACGCCGAGCGATGGCACGAGCGGCTTGCAAACGTCGATCCGCACGCGCACAAGGAGGCGATCGACCGCTGGGTGGCGCACTACGCCGACAACGGTGTCGAGGCGCTTGCGTTCGGAATCGTCGTCTTGCGTCGTCGGCAAGCGGAGCGCAACTGGTTCGCGCCATCGTCGCTCCCGGGTCTCCGCACGACGCGGCCGGCGACCACGTTCTCAGGCTGTTCGAAGGCTGGGACTGGGTGCGAGATGCCCCCGACGGTGACATCGCCGTGGCGCCCGCCCCCGGCGGCCGAATTCTTCGGCGCCTCGATCTGGAGGACGGGATCGAGCGCATCACGCTCGAGGCGCGGCCGAATGTCGGCTTCGCGGCGCGTATCGACGAGCGTGTGGCCACCGCGCTCGCTCGGCGGAATCCGCTTCCCGCAGCCGACGCCAAACGCCTCGTCGGCCTGGGCCTGCTCTTGACCGAAGAGCAGCAGTCGCGGAAGATTGATCGATCCTGACCCGTCTGGGGTACGGGGGTCGACGACAATCAGGAAGGAGGCAGGGGTGTCCGAGCACGAGCACCGGTCCGAAGAGGAAGTCCTCGCCGAGCAGCAGGCTGACGCCGTCGAGGATCTCGAGGTACCGGAAGGCCAGCAAGACGATGTGGCCGGTGGCGGCAACAAGACGGGCGACATCATCCTCAAGTAAGGAAACCTTTTCGACCTCCTGAAACAGGAGGATCTGAATGAGCGAGCACGAGCAGATGCCGAAGGACGACGAGCAGGACGAGCGCGCCGAGACGATCGACGACCTGGACGTACCGGAGAAGCAGCAGGACGACGTTGCCGGCGGGTTTTCGAAGATCGAGTTCACCAAGAAGCAGCAGTAGGAGATTCTCGAGTGGGCTACATCTCTTGGTCGACACGCCGCGAAGAGGAGGGACATGTCTGAGCACGATCAGAACGGGGAGCCGGGGACGGAGCGGCTCGACGACCTCGAGGTGAAGGAGGCGCAGGCGTCTGACGTTCAGGGCGGCGCCGAGAGCACTGGCGGCTCCGGCGGCGATGATCGGCCGACCGAGAGCATCTCGATGAACATCAAGAAGTAGGGAAGATCCCTGCGTCTGCCACGTCTAGTGGTGAAGTGACAAATCGACCAGGAGGAGTCATGTCGGAGAAGGAACAGCGCGACGGAAGAGCCGACCGGATGGACGATCTCGAGGTCCGCGGTGACGAGGCTCGCGACGTCGCAGGCGGCAAGA
>Ga0180121_10001091_pt1 | contig 11477 bp, 7 predicted proteins | sample AntDrymUQ5402106_2_FD_129676 | JGI IMG/M metagenome (GOLD analysis project Ga0180121, IMG submission 129676) | Polar desert sand microbial communities from Dry Valleys, Antarctica - metaG UQ540 (21.06) (version 2) (version 2) | ecosystem: Environmental > Terrestrial > Soil > Desert | place...
GGATTAGGATAGTTCTGTAAAAGTTTGAATTGTTTAGGTATTTCAGATGATATAGTTTGAATGCCTACACCACCGTTTATTGTTTTGAGAATAGTGCCGTTGTCTCCAACTGCCCAGCCGGTATTACTATCTGTGAAATAAACTGAATGTAATCCAATACTTATTCCGCTTGCTTGACTTGTCCAGTTCATTCCTTCATTTGTTGTTTTGAGAATTGAGCCAATCCCTCCCACTATCCAGCCTGTATCATTTACGAAATGAACTGAATGTAAGAAATTATTTGTATCACTTGTTGGACTTGTCCAGTTGTTTCCCCCATTTGTTGTTTTAAGAATAATGCCAACATTTCCCACTATCCATCCGGTATTATTATCTTTGAAATTAACTGAATGTAATTCATCCGATGTCCCGCTTGTTTGAATTATCCAATTGGTCCCTCCGTTAACTGTTTTGACAATGGTTCCCCAAGCCCCCACAGACCAGCCTAGATTGTTATCCAGGAAATATATCGACAATAAATAATTTCCTGTTTGGCTTGGTTGACTTGTCCAGTTGGTCCCTCCATTTGTTGTCTTAATAATTAAGCCATTAGAACCTACTACCCACCCGGTATTATTATTTATGAAGTGAACTGAATAAAAATAATCGCCGGTTACTACCTGATATGTCCAGTTGGTTCCGCCGTTAGTTGTTTTGATAATGCGGTTTCCTACAGCCCAGCCTGTATTGCTATTTATGAAATGAACCGAAGATAAGTTATATGTTGCTCCATCTAATTGATTTATCCAGTTCATTCCACCACTAGTTGTTTTGAGAATTGTGCCATTTAGTCCCACTATGAATCCTGTATTGTTATCAATAAATTGAACTGAATTTAGTTTATTACTTAATCCGCTTGTTTGAATGAACCATCCGGATTGAGCAAAAACAATTTTGAAAGAAAATATTAAAACCAGAATAGTGAATAATTTTGTTTTCATTTCCTTTTAATTATAACCTTAGCGATAAAAGTAAATTTTTTTGAAACTATTTTATTTGTAAAGACATAGCAAGTCATTCTGTAAAAATGAGAGTCGCGCGCATCGACTTGAAGCGGTCGGTATTTACCATTCCTACGATTACTTTTTTGCAAGGTTTTCTAAAACTCGAAGTATTCTCTTTTTTATTTTCTTCCCCGTCGTCGTTAGTGTTCCAAAAAGTTTTAAAATTACTCTTAGAAGGTTTCGACGCATTGTAAAACTTTTTGGCCACCACGACAGGACAAACTTAATTAAAATATTTTTTCAATTTCTTATGAGTTTCTATAATTCTATTTTATAATAAATAAAATATAAACCGTTGAGATAAAAACTTGTCCTGCTTGATTGTTGCCTATCTACGAAAGGTAAAGTGACAAAATGAAAACTCTGCCTAATTAATGAAATTAAAATCTAAAATAATTTACTTAAAATAACAAAATGAATCATAAACGTAAAATATTTTTTCTGCTGTTATTCAGTTTAATTTTTATTTACGGCTGGGGTAGCTCCGGACATAAGATAATCAACAGAAGATCAACATTCTCCTTTCCGTCACCAATGAGTTTCCTGAACTGGGCTGACTCTCTTGCCAAGCATTCTTCAGATGCAGATTACAGAAGATCTACTGATCCAAATGAAGCACCGAGACACTATATTGATATCGATAATTACCCGGAATTTATTGCAACGGGAAGAATTCCTCAAAGTTTAGATTCACTTATCGCTCTTCACGGAAGTAGTTTTGTATATGATAATGGCATTTTGCCTTTTTCAATTATGGCAACGGCCGATTCAATAAAAAAATATTTTGAGCTGCAAAATTTTCAAAAAGCAATGCTTCATGCTGCTGATCTCGGGCACTATATAGGTGACGGACATAATCCCCTTCATATTACAAGGAATTATGATGGGCAATATACAAATCAAAATGGAGTTCATTCAAGATATGAAACACAGCTTATAAACCGTGATTCAGCAAATATTATTTATACTTTTGAAAATGCAAATTACATTTCAAACATAAACCAGTTCGTTTTTAATTTTCTTTACCATAATTACACGTATGTTGATTCGGTCCTGAGGTATGACAGTTTAGCGCGCGCGATGGCAGGAAGTTATAATTCAAATTATTATAAGATATATTGGCAGTTGGCAGGAAATTTTACCGTAATGTTATTTAATAACGCATCTCACTTTATTGCAGATCTTATTTATACTTCATGGGTGAATGCAGGAAGCCCCGTATCAGTAACTCCTGCCGGAACGTCGTTTCCGGACAAATATTATCTCGAACAAAATTATCCTAATCCCTTCAATCCTGAAACAAAGATTAGTTACAGTATTCCTTCTGAGCAGCTTGTAAAGCTTTACATATATGATCTTACCGGAAAAGAATTAATGACATTGGTAAATGAAGTTAAACCCGCAGGTCGTTATGAATTAAAATTCAATGCAGCTACACTATCGAGCGGAATTTATTTTTACAAAATAGAAACCGTCTGGTATACAAATGTGAGACGAATGATGCTTATAAAGTAAATTGAAAAAGCTTAAAGCTGATATTAAACTCAGTAAAAAAATATATAACTTTTGAAGTTTGGACCCAAATGACATATACGGTTCTCTTTATGCGGCTTGAATAATTTTCTTTAGTCTTAATGGATGGAAATGAAAAATTAATTTTGATATTTTTGATAAAAAAATTAAGAGAATGAATCCAAACAAAGCATTATGGGAAAAAGGCGACTTCACCCGCCTTGCCCGAACCATGCATCAAAGCGGTGAAAAGCTTGTTGCTGATTTTGACATTACTAAAGGGATGAAAGTACTTGACCTCGGCTGTGGTGACGGCACTACTGCAATCCCCGAAGCAAAATTGGGTGCAGAAGTTTTAGGAGTAGACATTGCAAGAAATTTAGTTGAAGCTGGCAATATCCGCGCCAAAGATGAAGGTCTTGACAACTTAACATTTGTAGAGGGAGATGCAACCAACTTAAGTGAATTGCAGGATAAAACATTTGACAGGGTTGTAAGTATTTTCGGAGCCATGTTTGCTCCAAAGCCGTTTGATGTGGCAAAAGAAATGGTAAGGGTGACGAAGCCGGGAGGTAAGATCATCATGGGCAACTGGATACCGGGAGATCCAACTTTGGTCGCACAAGTATTAAAAATCAGTTCTGCTTACACTCCGCCGCCGCCTGAAGGCTTCATTAGTCCGATGACCTGGGGAATTGAGATTAATGTGATCGAACGGTTCAGCCAGGCCGGCATTGCTAAAGATAACATCTCGTTTATAAAAGACACCTACACCTTCATTGCACCTTATTCTCCGGCGGAGTTTGTTGCTGAATTCAAAAATTATTACGGACCTACAATGAACGCTTTCGAAGCTGCAGAAAAGAATGGAAAATCAGATGAGCTTCAGCAGGAATTAACTGCACTCTTTAATAGTCAGAACAAGAGTTCATCTCCAAATGAAACGAACATACCTGCAACCTTTCTGAGAGTTACTGTGAATTGTTGATGGAGTAGTGAAATCTATTTTGAAGTTTGTAAGATAAACAATTCCTCTTTTCCGCTATTCCTCCCACTTAACAGTAAGAACATGATTTATTCATTCCTCCGAATTGCAGATGAGGAGTGACTTTTAGTGGACGATGACGCAGCAACTTTTGCTGCCATGTCATTAGCCCGCTCAAGCAAACGTGGCTCATTTATTTTAGCCGTGAATCCTGCAAACTCAGATGTCGGCCCTTGCCATCGCAACTCGTCAACAACTTTAAATAGAGGCGCATCGGTACGTAATGTGGCCAACTGCTTAAACAATAATGCTTGCTCCTTTTTTTCATTCAGAACTTTTGCCGGGAAATCCTCAATCGGGCCATACTCATTCAGCAGTCGAACGGCGCTAACCTTTCCGATCCCGGAGATACCCGGATAACCATCAGCACTGTCACCGACGAGTGCCAGCAGGTCCGGAATAAGCAAAAGATCCACACCAAACTTTTTGCGAACAGCTTCTGCGTTCCTAATAACCTTAGCTCTTCGATCGATCTGAACGACCCGGTCATCACGCACGCATTGGGCGAGGTCTTTATCCGGGGTCCAGATACATACTTTCTGAACACGTGGATCAGCGGCAGCCAGGTACGCGGCAGAGGCAAGTGCATCATCAGCTTCCAGTTCGATCATCGGCCAGACTACCACGCCCAAAGATTCCAAAGCTTTTTCAAGTGGATGGAATTGCGCAAGCAGCGCCCGGTCCATACCCTCACTGGTTTTATACTCGGGCCAGAGCTTATTGCGAAATGATTCGATAACATGATCAGTCGCCACACCTATGTGTGTTGCGCCTTCGTCGATCATTTGCAATATGCCATTGAGTAGACCGGCAACAGCTCCGAATGGTTTATCCTTACCTTTGTTGAAGCTGCGCTGACCGTAGAAATGACGGAAGAGTTCGTATGTACCGTCTATTAAGTGGACAATCATGAATTGAAATTTATAGCTTCAATTTAATTAATTGAGTAGGGCTTCATTACTGCTGTTAAATCTTTTCAAAGTATTATTGTCTCGATATCTTTTCAATGTATTTATCTTACCGTCTTGTTAATTATCTGTGTAATTTTTCGGATGTACTGCCCTTTCATTAAAGCATAATTATGTTCCGAAGCATTTTTTTTTATTTGTGATCCCATGCATTTATTATTTGTCGGTTCAATTTGTGGCAAAGCACGTTAACGCCACAATCGTATGGTGTAGCATACATTAAGAAAGTTTACGCCGCTTGCAAGGCAAATTAAAAATTTGAAAAGACTTGATTAGTTATTTTCCAGGAACTTTATTATTGTCGTTTTCAATTTTCTAATTTATCTTTTAATTAAATCATTTTAATGAAATTTATTCTACTCCTACTGGCAATTATAATCTTTTCGGAATCAACTAAGGCTCAAACAAGTGAGATTACAGGACGGGTTATTGACAAATCAAATCAGCTTCCAATAAGTAATGTTGCTGTTTCTGTAATACAAAACGGAGAAGTTTTATACGGGTCTGAGTCTTCTGAAAATGGTTTTTTCAGAATTACAATTGTAGAGGTCGGCTCATATTCTGTAAGATTAAGTCAAGTTGGTTATGAAACTCTTCTGATTGACAACGTTGTGGTAAATTCCGGCTCACCGGCAAACATTTTTGCTGAACTTGAGATTGTAACAACTATTGAGATTATAGTTGAAGATGATAGATTTGTAATTCCCGGAGACCTTGCGAATTCTTTCAAATCTTTAAGATATGAAGAGATCCGCAGAACTCCCGGTGGCTTTGAAGATATCGGTAGGGTGATTCAGACATTGCCAGGAGTTTCATTTGTAGATGACGGCAGAAATGATCTTATTGTGCGTGGAGGATCACCGACTGAAAATCTTTTCTTGGTCGACAATACTCAAATTCCAAATATAAATCACTTCGGATCACAAGGAGCTACAGGCGGTCCAATTAGTATTATAAATCTTGAAACAATTAGAGATGTGAATTTTCTGACAGGTGGATTTTCTGCAAGATACGGTGATAAGCTGTCTTCCGTACTGGACATAAAATTACGGGAAGGAAGCAGGGAAGAGTTTCTTACTAATATAAATTTAAGCGGGACCGGATTCGGCGCTGTCATTGAAGGACCGTTGGGAAGTATGAAACAAGGTTCATGGCTCTTTTCAGCCAGAAGAAGTTATCTCGATCTTATCTTCGAAGCATCAGGTTTCGGATTTGTACCGGAATATTCATCTCTCCAGCTTAAGGCAGTGTATGACTTCGATAAAAAGAATTCATTAACCGTAAATGGAATTGGCAATCTTGATAAAGTAACGTTCAACAATGACGACGAAGAAAGCCGACAGGATAATGAAGATATTCTGAAAAATAATCAGGCAGGATATGTTAACTCCTATGAATGGCGCACGATCCTTTCAAAGAGATCTTTTGCTCTTATAAATCTCGGCAGGAACTTCACTAAGTTTGATTATTCCGGAAGGGATTCTTTGTTCAATGAAATCTTTACAAACCGCTCAGATGAAGGCGAGACCGGACTAAAGATTGAATATTTTCTTACGCCGGGACCCAATACTCAGATCCAGACCGGAGGAAGTTTTAGGTTTATATCTTTTAAAAATACAATTTATCAGCAGGAAGATACTTCTAGTTTTATAAATTCTTCCGGTGAAAGGTATATTCTTCCGGAAGTTAATCTGGATGAAAGCACAAGTACCAATAAGTCATACTTGTTTGCGCAGTTGTCACAAAATATTTTTAAAGGAATAAAAATAAATTTAGGCCTGAGATATGATCACTTCGATTACCTCAATGATAAGGGTTACATTTCACCGAGGGCTTCGGTATTGTTTCCGTTGAACGGAAAGTTTAACCTCAGCTTTGCCTACGGAATATTTCATCAGTCACCGGCTTACATATGGCTGGCAGCAAATGAACAGAATCGTGACCTTAATGAAATTAAAGCTGAACATTATGTAGCAGGCATGGAATATTTTTTATCAGATGACCTGAGAATGACTCTCGAAGGCTACTATAAGAATTATTCTGACTATCCTGTGAGCGCGGAGCGTCCTTATCTTATACTTGGAAACAACGGCGATTTTGAAAAGTCGGATGATTTCGGACTCGAGCCGCTTGTTTCAAAGGGAAAGGGCTTCTCAAGAGGAATTGAATTCTTTCTTCAGAAGGCGCTCACAGATAATTTTTACGGATTGATAAACTTTTCTTTGTTTGAAGCAAAGTATAAAGCTCTTGACGGAATACTAAGAGAAAGTGATTTCAACAATCGATTCTTGTTTACCATTTCGGGTGGATATAGATTTGCAAAAGGATGGGAAGCGGCAGCTAAATTTAGATTCGCAGGAGCAAGGCCATTCACTCCAATAAATCCGGTAAACGGAACACAGTTCGCACCGGAATACAACACAGCTAGGCTTCCAAATTACAGCCGGCTTGATGTAAGAGTGGACAGAAGATTTAATTTTAAAAAGTGGACACTCGTGACATACATTGACGTACAGGATGTTTGGAATCAGAAGAATGTGACAGATTTCAGGTGGAATAAATATACAAGGAAAATTGAAGAAGACGAGAGTATCGGAATATTGCCAACCATTGGGGTGAATGCGATTTTTTAAAATTCACGATTTAAAACGAGATTTTTTACCGGAAGTGAAATAAAATTTCCGTGTTGTGTTAATCTCATTCAGAGTTGCAGCTATTTCTTTTCCTGAAATCCATTATTTTCGTAACACACCGGTCTCTTTACGTGTATCGAAAAAACAATTTTAACAATTGCCATGCTGCCCTTTCCACCTTTAGTTAAATTGATTTTTTTATCAAAAGCAAAACGTTTTTATAACTTAAAGGGAATTAAGAAACTGGGCAGCATTATTTAAATGCGCCTTCTGTTTTGTATCGGGCATTTTATCAAAACTCCTTACCAACATTCCTAACCTGGGGTTTTGCAAAAAGAATGTCCGGTGTGTATGCATAAACCTCCAGAATAAGCCGTCCCATACTATTTGCCACTCGCCTTTTTTATAATCACTCATTTTCATTAAATAGTTGCTGCCGCTTATATAGGGTTTGGTTGACATCAGACCTCCATCAGCAAACTGGCTCATGCCGTAAACATTTGGTACCATCACCCAGTCATAGGAATCTATGAACAATTCCATAAACCAACGGTAAACTTCATTGGGGTTAAATTCGCACAAAAACATAAAATTCCCCAAAACCATTAACCGTTCTATGTGATGACAATAGCCTGTATCTAACACTTTTTTAATGGTAATATCTACCGGCACTATTCCAGTAGTGCCATTCCAAAACGAAGCAGGAATTTTCCGGGAAAAGCCCCAGTAGTTTTTTGTCCGTTCTTCTTTACCTTTTAATTCATACACTGACCTTATAAACTCTCTCCACCCGATGATTTGGCGGATAAAACCCTCTAATGAATTTAATGGAGTTTCGTGATTGATGGCATACTGCAAAGCCTCATCAACAATAAATTGAGGTGTTAACAGACCAGAATTCAACATGGGTGTTAAAACGCTGTGATGTAAAATATTTTCATTTGATATGATAGCATCTTCATACTCTCCAAATGCTGAAAACCTTGATTTGAAAAAATCGTTAAGCCAAGTTTTACTTTCGTCATAAGTAGAAGGGTAAATAAAATCATAATTCAGATTGCCATAGTTATCAGGAAAATATTTTTGTGTGTAAGTAATAGCTACTTTATAAAAACGATTGGGTTTTAAAAAGTTAGTCTTTGGCGGTGTTTTTCCTTTAGGGTATTTTAAGCGATTTTCGTCGTCAAACGTCCATTTTCCCCCAACAGGTTTTCTATCTATTGCCAACAATATATTTCTGCTTTTCCGCTGGTGCTTATAAAAGTCTGTTTGAAACATTCTTTTCTTATTTGAAAAATAAGCAACTATTTCGGCATAAGAATTTAAAAATAAAGGTGTTGGTTTTTTTATTATCACAATGTTTTGAGCTTTGGAAATGTTACATATGCGTTGCTCAAGCCAATAATCAGTTGTATCTATGTATTCAAATGAATTAACTCCTCTTGTTTTCAAATATGGAATTAATTTTCTAACATCTGCTAATTCACTAAATGAATCAATGTATACAACTTTAATATTTTTTGATTGTAAGTAATTCTCATAAAACTTCATGCTGGCTCTGTGAAAAGCGATTTTCCGTTTGTTAAAATTATATTGCCTGAAGAAAAGCCATTCTTCTACTAAATAAATAATATTACATGTTGATACAAGTATATTTTGCTCGAATAATTGATGTGGAAATAAGATGCCTGTTTTATTCATATTATTTATTTATTCTGCATTTATCACTGTAATGTTTTACTTCAACCCTTACCCATTATTTCGCCATGTAAAAGTTCTTTGCAAATGTATTTGGTTGTCATTTTGCTTCTGGTTTTTAATTATCGCCATCGTTTTTTCAGATCTGCTATGGCAGCTTCTTTAGTACAAATTGCATTCGGAATACTGAGTTTTGTTAATCCGTCCTTCATTGCTTTGACTTGTTCCGGTGAGTGCCCTTGCCTAATAGTAATATCACCGGCAACCTTAAATTAATGTGCTGAGCGATATGACATTGTTAGATTACCCGTGAATTTTTTGTCAGTTAAATTGATATCAATCTCAATTGGTCGTGTTCGTTCTACTAAAAACAGGTGGAGTTAGTTCAATAAATGTCCCGCCGGTATAAGTAATTGAAACGAGACTTTCGGCATTAGAAGGTTCTCCGTTAAAAGTGGCGTCGTACTCTTTGACACGAATTTTTCCAACTTTACTAAAAGTACTTATGCCTAACACGTCTTCAAAAATTTTTTCGTTGTTTCAATATCTTTCACTACCCATACGATTTGGGCTAACTTCAAGCTCGACGGAACATTTGCAGTAGTGGTGTCCGTAAATTAAATTTTTTATTTTGTAAAATTATTTTTTAAAATCCTCATTCCCATTCATGTTGTCCATTAATTATTCGTAATTTATATTGTATCGAAGCACTGTCACGCCAAATTCGTGTGGTGTAGCACTGATTAATGAAAGTTTCTGTCTCTTGTCAATCAAATCAAAAATCCACATTCCTTATATTTATCATCACGGGGTTGACAAAGAAAAGAAACTCGTCAATGTGTCCTCCGACAATCAGGCAAGAAACAAAACCAGCACCCTCGTAACCAAAATGTTTTTTCCATTATAATTTTTCAGCTTTGTAATTTCGTCTGCCAGATTTCCTTTTGCAAGCGATATGTTTTTGCCGAATGGTTTGTTCCAGTGCCCTTGTGAAAAAATTTTAACTTCCGCTCACTAGGCAAAATTTATTTCTTTTATTAAGCTAAAAGCAACTAAGTGGTACACATGAAGTAATTCTTTATTTGAAAATCTACGTAGATGATTTGGAAAGGAGCTTAGCATAATCGCTAATGCTCCTTAACTTCTTTTTACCGCCGCTGTCAGTGTTCCCAAAAGTTTGCTATGTCAAATTGATTAAATGAAAACTTCATGCAAACTATTGGGTTACAAATAGAACAATAATTCTCGCCACACCACTCAAATAGTCGTATATAATTTTCAAGAAAGCCAAAGTCATAAACGTTGTCATAATGAAATCCTGCAGATGAATATCTATAATACTGAGGTTCATTAACGAGATTCCATTTTAGATGAACGGGGTTAGTATGAATGTAATTTATTTTTGTTCCACCACCTTCAGTGAGTATAAAGGTTTAGATAAAGGATTTCTTTCCCATTCGCCGCGGCGAATTGATAATTCCTATGCTTAGCACCTACATATAATTCTTTATAAATAGCAGGATTATTAAATTGCCAATCTCTCAATCTCGTCCTTGATTAGAGTTTTTTTTATATTGTATGTTTTATAAAAAAAATTCATCTTACCAATGTTAGTATTCCCAAAAGTTTGCTTTGGCAAATTTACTAAATAACAACTCATGTAAACTTAGATCACCAAGTGCATAAAAACCCTCGTCGCACAACTTAAACAATCAGATAATTTCCAAGAAAGCAAACTCTTCAACATTTCAAAATAAATTTGTTAAAGAAATATTCATAATTCTGTAGTTCATCAACCAGTTTCCATTTTTGGATTTTACCAGACTAAAATGTAAATGGAACTAGACTTTACTAAGAATTTAAAGTTTCAATCATAGCATTGTAATACTTATCAGGTCTCAAACCGTCTGGGGTTTTTTTCCATAATTAATATTGTTACTCATCTAAAAAATTTATTAACATTAATCTAAATAAAAAATAGGAGTCTACTATGAAAAAGGTCTTCAATGTAATTTTAGTTTTAACTTTTCTTCTAAGCACTAAGATATTTGCAGCACATCTGAATTTTACAGCCAGTTTAACCGGGCTTCAGGAAGTTCCCGCGGTAAGTACATCTGCTTCAGGAACCGGTGCTTTTACACTAACAACTGCCGGTGGACTTAATTTTATTATTACAGTCAACGGTTTGAGCGGACCTATAACTGCCGCTCATTTTCATTTCGGTTCATTGAAACAAAACGGGCCAATCGTAAAAGATATTTCGTCATTCACGGGCAATACAGCAAGCGGCTCTTGGAAAAGTACAGATGCCCAGCCATTAAATGATTCTCTCATTGCAGCTTTAATGACAGGTAAGATTTATGTAAACATACATACTTCTGCAAATCCTGGCGGTGAAATTCGTGGTCTGGTATTAGTCAGCTCCGGAACTACCTTAATAGCAAGATTAGATGGACGAAATGAAGTACCGTCTATTACTACAAATGCCCGGGGTATCGGATCGGTAACTTTGGCAAGCGTAGGAGGTGTTGGATTAGTTTATAATCTTTCAGTAAATGGGTTGAGCGGTCCAGTAACC
>Ga0180121_10001093_pt1 | contig 11474 bp, 7 predicted proteins | sample AntDrymUQ5402106_2_FD_129676 | JGI IMG/M metagenome (GOLD analysis project Ga0180121, IMG submission 129676) | Polar desert sand microbial communities from Dry Valleys, Antarctica - metaG UQ540 (21.06) (version 2) (version 2) | ecosystem: Environmental > Terrestrial > Soil > Desert | place...
AGGAAACAAAATTGCATTGAGGGAAAAAGGGACAGAACCTGTGAAGGATGAATAGCTTAATGCAACATGTGACCATTGATTTATAGGTAAACCCACACCTGTATTATGAAAAACATTATTTATACCGAAATTAACAAAACCGCCATCAAAACTTAATCGATAATTAGTGCCTTTAGTTATAATTATAAAAGGATTTGAATTTCTCGGATAGACCCAGGCTTCCATAGTAATCACAAGTGAGGGACTAAATATATTATCATCCGCACCTGCAAGGTAATCTTCACTTCCATCTAATTCTACAGATTCATTTGGCATTATTGTTACATATGGTTTGTTAGACTGATCTACTTCGGAAACACCTCTGTTAATTCCGTTATTTCCATTTCCTGTGGCATCCAATAAAGCAAAACTTCCTGTTGCATTGTTTCCTTGAAATGGCAATGACATCTCAAGCCCAGAATAAATTCCACTCCTGACAGCCAGGGTAGTTCTAAAATATTGACTGACTTCAATTGAGCTTAATGCCCTGTTCCACAATCTCACTTCGTCCATTTGTCCTGAATATGGAGTTGTGGCGCCAGAGATTCCAATAAATAGCGAATCTGTATTTGTTGGTGGCGCTGCACCTGCTATTTTAGATAAAGTGTCTAACACTCCATTAAAGTATAGTGCAAATGTATCATTGATGAATTGAAAGTAGCTGCTACATGTGACCATTGGCTGGCTGGAATTTTGGTATTTGTTTTACTCATCAATCTGACAGCGCCGTCTGTAGTTACAAAAAATCTCCCGTCAGAAAGCATACGCATTCCATATTCCAAAGCTGTTCCTAAAGAACCTCCTTTCGCTAAAATCCCTTTGGACCCTGACACTGAAGACGGGATTTATCCATGCTTCAATTGTAAAACTTCCTGTGAGGTTAATTGAACCTGAATTCGGAACGGTCTATATAACTGCTCGTATTACCTGCAAACTGACATGCTCGATTCCAAAACATTTGTGCAAAAGAAAATTGAAAACTGAAAACTGAAAATGTAAAGATTAGAAAAGCTAATTTAATAAATCTTGTTTTCTGGTTACTCCTGTTATCTTTGATTTATGATATTGTTTTATTAACTCAATTAGAGTGCTTCGATCTTTTAACTTTTTTCTGCCACGAATTACACGAATTAACACGAATTCATTTGATAATTCATTTTTGATAATTCGTGCTAATTCGTGAAATTAGTGGCAAGCTCTTGCTTTGAGTTATTAAAATAAGAATAACTTTTTATTGTCTCTACAGAAAATTATTTAGATATTCCTGTAAAAAAGTAAATAATATTATAAAGTTAAATAAGGTTGATTAATTTTAATTTAATATTAATAAATCTAAAAACAAAAGGCGAAGCTAAAAACTCCGCCTTTTAAAAACACGTCAGGAAGCGAAACATTATTATTGCTTCGCTTTTTGTTTCATCAAATGCTTTAACCTATTACTCTAAATCTTTTTACCGCTAACCTTACCTTTATTCTCATTTCCTTTTTTAGTTGTGAAAGTCCAGCTGCCCAAAATACCACTGCCATTGTCATTTAAATTTATATAAACATTATAGTCTGCCGCATTTGGGGGGAATACAAGCTGTAATGTTTCTCTGATCTTGTTCCCGGCAAATCTTCCATTGATCAAATCAGACCCTTTGAAAACATCCACATACTTTTTGTCAATTTTTAAATTACCGGAAAAAGACGTGGCATCATATTTATCAAAAAATAATGTCCCTTCACAAAGTTTATTCTCCAGCGAGTCAAAGATAACAATTGAATATTTGCTTCCGGCGGTTACATTATTTTTCGTCTTAGTCGATTTTGGAACGTCGCTGCTTGACGTGCAACCTAAAAGAATTAATGATAGAAGAAGAAATATTTTATTATACATTATTGATAATTTTTCTTTTTGATTTAAAAAACCTAAGCAAATCCCCAGTTTTTTATTTTAGTAATATCATTTTATTCATCAATGAATTTTTGTCCGTGCTTAGTCTATAATAATATACTCCGCTAGAATGGATGTCCGCACGCCAGTCTACACTATATTTGCCAGCTTGCAAATATCCATTAAATACAATTTCAACTAATCTTCCTCTTATATCATATATCTCAAGTTTAACCTGAGACGATGTTACCATATCAAATTTAATATATGTGACTGGATTGAACGGGTTTGGATAATTTTGATACAGCTTAAAATTTTCCGGAATTTCAGTAGAGATATTTTGAATTCCCACAGAGAGACACGGGGCTTGGTTATATCTTAATCTGCAAGTGTCACCTGGAAGACGTCCAAATCCCAGGCTGGCATTCACACTTCCGCCCCCTAAGTCACAATAGCTCATAAGTGTGCCATTAAGTATCGCGTTCGGCTGAGTACCGCTTTGGTAACAAGGCGCGTTTTCTCCGGTAATAACACAAGTATCTATAGAACCAATACCTCCACCTTGAAAAACAGGCCAGACGCATGCGTGAGTATGACGTGAACCGATAATGTGTCCCATTTCATGTCCTACAGCTAATGCAACGTTAGAATATTGCGGATAAGGTGGAATAACATTCAATGCGATACTTGAACAGGTGTATCGTCCTGAAGAATCCGTGGGATCATATGGATCACAAAGAACTCTGATTCCTCTGGCAATAGCGTTGTTGTCCCCAAACCTTGTAGTGAGTATATTGTAGATATCCAGATTATATTGATCTTGCATAAATCCTGCAAACTCTTTAACTAATTCAAAAGTATTTGCTCCATTGTATGGATCAAGTGCTTGCCAGTACTCTATTCTGCCAAGTTCCAAAGGCAAATTGTCATTCTGATACATTGTTGCAACGTAATTAAAAATGGCAGTAACATAATTACTAATTGCCACCGGATCCTTCCCGATAGTTAACCATAATTGATAATCAGTTTGAAAATAAATTTTCATAGGTCTTGGAGATGCGGAGTTTCCTTCAATTATGTGTTTGTTAATATTTTTAACAAATTTGTCTTCGTTCTCACCTAACCCACATTTAAATACGTTTTTATTCTTGTCGTCTGAAGTCTTGTAAAAAATGTACTGTTCTTGTTTTCCTTCTAAACGTCCGAACTCATAATTTCCAGTGTTATCAGAATAAAATCCTGTAATATGATCAGCGTAAATGCTTAGGCATGCCAGGCTTTTCTCGTCATTATTAATAATGCCCCTGTAAAAAACACCTTTGCTGACTTGCTGTAATGTCCTTGAATTCTTTGTTAACGAAAATATTAAAAAGTCATCTGAGTACAGCTTTACCTTAAATAACTTTAATTGAACTGAACTTGTCCTCGATAAAGGTAACTCCAAAGTAATATTTTCGTCCTGTGTGTTGAGCAAGGATCGAAGTTTATTTTTATTCAGAGTCATTATTACATATTTATTTAAAGACTCGCTAATTCTTTCATCGGCTATTCTATCAGCAGTGTAATCAAGCAATGAGTAATCCTTAAAGTTAGCTGTCCGTTCCCTCATTGAAATAATTTCTGAGAGTTTCATACTGTTTTCGTTCATACTCTTGTTTTTGCCGAAACTCACATCTGATCCATCATTTTTAATAGAAGAAGCTTCAAAGTTAGTGAAGCCAATGGTAGTAATAACGGTAACAATTACAATATAAATAAAACTAGTAAAAGTGGGCATTTATCCTCCTTGTTTTAAGTCTTTCATAGACTTTATTTAATGTTGAAAAATTCTTTAAAATATAAGTTGAATGATACAAATAAAATGAGAATTTCATTTCTCTGCAAAGTTATGACTATTTAAATTTTTATGCAAGGAAACATTTTCTAAAAAGTGAGGAAAAAATATACTTTTTTCTATTTAATATTATTTTAAATTTGCTGTTCATCAGCAAAATCGATAATTCTAAAGAACAGACTAAGCTGTGCAAAACTCCAGGCTAATTAAAATTCTGAGGACTTTTTCTAAAGTAGAGATGAAGGATTTCAGAAGATTTATTTGTTCACCATATTTTAACAGGGAGGGCAAATATATAGTAAGATTCTTTGACGAACTGAAAAGGTATGCTCCGGAGTTTGAAAATAAGAAAATTACCAGAGAAAAGGTATTTGATAAAGTTTACAAGGGCAAAAGCTACAATGAAGTGTTGCTTAGAAGAATTGTTTCAGAACTCATCAAACTTTCGAATGAGTTTTTGAAAATGAAGGCTCTTGAAAAAAAGGGATTTTATTCTAAATTACTCTTGATGCGTGAACTCAGAGAAAGAAATCTTCAGCAGAGCTTTGTTAGTGAAGCAGTTAAAATCCGGAAAGATCTGAATTCAAATCCTTTTCAGAGGGACACAGAGCATTATAATAATATCTTACAGTTAGAGTATGAAACCGATTTGATGTACGTGAGTAAAAGTACGATCAATCTCGAGAGCAGTCTATCCCAAATTGAGGAAACTGTGAATCTATTTGTAATCGGTACCAAGCTTGATTTATTTAAAAGTATGATAAGTGAAAATTACATTTCAAATAAGAACAGCAATTTTAAAATGTGGCTGAAGAAAGAAATAATAAAATATGTGCAACTCAATTCGAAATATATTTTATCAAATCATCCTGTCATTTACGTTGATTACCTCACCTTTATGATGTTTGAAGAATTTAATGATGAGAATCATTATCAAGAGCTCAAGGAGCTTATATTGAAAAATAAAAAAAAAATTAACCCTGAGACATTAAGATATTTTTTTTCTCAAATGATGAATTATTGTATTCTAAAACAGAATGCTGGTATAGAATATTTTAAAACTGAAAGATTTAAAATATTAAGTGAATTAGAAAAGACTTCTTTATTGCTGACAAAGGAAAGTGTTCATATTGATTATCTTAATTTCGTAACTATATCGCTCGAAGTGAGTCAGTTTGATTGGGCAAAAAATTTTATTGAGAAATATAAAAATCATATAAATTATGAATTAAGGGAAGATACTTACAACCTAGGCTTAGCAAAATATTATTATGCTATAAATCAAAACCATCTGGCTTTAAACCACCTTAAAGAAATTAAATATATAGATTTCTATTACTATTTTTTTGTTAACCGAATGACAATAAAGATTTACTATGAGGAAAAAAACGTCGAAAGTATTTTATCATTAATTGATTCGATGAATCACTTCATTTCAAGAACAAAAGCTATACCGCAGCATTACAAAAATTCTAATAAAAAATTTATTGAGTACATCTTAAAACTTATCAGAGTTAAGTCTAGTGAGGAAAAATACGATCTAAAAAAACACCTTAATAACGAACCTGCTTTCCATGAAAAAACCTGGTTAATTGATAGACTTAAAAATATTAGAAAAAAAATCGTTTAATAACCTGCAAGTATTTAGTTTACTTAGTGTGTTTAAATACAGTACTGTCCAATGTCTTTTATTAAACAATCCGTCAAAACGTTTACAATCATTTACAATTTTAAGAAACTTTTTACAAGTAAAGCAACCATATTGAGCTTAAAACACTCACGGTCTTATAGCACTCACAAAATTAAATGCATTATTATCAACTATCGAAGCATCACTGGCATCTATTATATTATCACCTGTTAAATCTGTGTTAACATATCCGGTTATAAAGTTATAGGCATCATTATCTATCGAGCCTGCATCATTCCCATCCACAATTCCATCTTGACTTACATCTCCACTGTAAATACAATACCTGCTTCCTTTATTAACCCGATTGTTGCCAAAAGCATGCGAAGATGATGTAGTGAAATTATATGTCAGCTCATTTGAAATAAAGGCATTTGGTGTCGAGCTCCATGTTTCAATAGAGTTTCTATGCTTAACAACTAAAAAATATCCAACTCCCGATATTGCATTATTAAAAATAAATAAGCCATGGCCTGTTGAATCGATACAACTCTTTACTGAATCAATTATTAAGTAAGGTGCAGAATTGTCCTTAAATATACAGCTTGCGTTCTTCCATTTGTTACTGAGATTATGAGAATCATTACTACAAAAAAATATTCCGGTAATTTTTTTCATTGATATAAGATTTAATGATTTAAATTTTTGAGCCACCTTACATTTTAAAGTTTACTTCCGATAATTATTTCAAAACTATGGACATTTTAGGAAAGTTCATTTTCGGCATAATATTAAAAAATATCTTACAAAAATAGAAATTTCTAATGTATCAGACAAATCAAGTTTAACGGATTACGAAGAAGCGGGATCGGGAAATAGGATGTAAAACATTCAGACACAATAACTTTATTAGCAAACAGTGGACGGATTGAATTCGAAAAAATTTTTACAAAATCATTAGAATTAAAATTTTATTTTTACTAAGTTGCTTCAATTCTTAACACAAATCAAAGGAGAAAAAAATGAAAAACCTGAAATTGCTCATAATCACAATTACATTTTTATTTACTACCGAAAAATCTTTTTCACAGATGATGCCACCCGAACCTATTAAATCCCCTTTACTAGAATCAATGATGGGTACATGGGTTTCAGATCCCTACCAAATGATGGGAGCTAATATGACTGATGAAGTCGTTCACACTATGATTCTGAACGGACAGTTTATGGAAATTGATGTGAGTAGTAAAGCAGATAACGGATTTACTTATCTGGGGAAGATACTAATTGCTCCAAACACTGACGGATCATTGTCAGGTACAGCATACGACATTTTTGGAAAGAAAGGTATAACAAATTACACAGGAATACCCGACGGAAATAAAGTTACAATGTCAGGCAGTAATGATATGATGAGCGAAACACGCGAGATAATTATTAATGGAAATACTATGACGCATAACGTAACGTTCGACTTTAAAGGTATGCCGCAGGAAAAAGTGACAATTCTTTATAAGAAGAAGAATTAATCGAAGTGTTTTTGAGTTTGTCCCACGTCTTTAATTGCCCCGACCTTCAGGTCGGGGGTAAGAAAATAAGTTATTCGCTTTAGCCCAATGAAATTTCTAAACTTACCTGCAGTAAACGGTATCTTGGGAAGTTTTTTAGATTAAGCCCACAGCAAATAGAAGCATTTTTAATAAATATCCGACAATTAAAACCAGCTTCACATTTCATTGATTTTTTCAAGGAACCAACTTTTGGATAAAAGTTTTTCCTCAACGGAAATTTTCTTTTTGAGTATGACCGCATCAGTTCTTTTATCAGATAATTTCATGTTCAACAATTTACTATAGTAATGTACAAAATTCGTATAATTTGTTTTATGCATATCAGAAACATTTCGGTTGTTTTTTAAAAAGTGCTTGAAAGAATCAATCAGAGATATCGCTTCTTCATAATATCCGAGTTCATAGTATATCTGTAGAAATAATATTTTGGAATGGTATTTAAAGAAATAGAAATTTATTTCAACCTTTGATATATATTCCAGGGCACTTCCAAAGTTTTTTCTTTTAAATTCGATTAATGCAGAGCTATAGTTTAAGAAAATTTCTTTTTTTTCAGTATTTAAAGAGTTTACATATTTGATTGCAAACTTTTCAGCCTCCTTTAATTTTTTTTCCGCCAACAAATGAAGAATATTAAAGTACATTATAAAAGCCATAGGTAATCCCTTCCCTGGTTCGAAAATTTTGTCTGTCAGCATGTTCATATAAAGTAAATACAACTTATCCAAATTATTTGATTGGATAAATGCCGGATATAATAAATAGTAGAAAGTAAGTTTATGATCATCTCTGAACAAATGCCGATTCTTATAAAAGAGCCTTTCAATTATTGCGACATACTTCTCGTTATAATGATCCAAAGAAAGGAGCACGCTATAAAAGCAAAGTTCAAGTAATTCCTTATCGCTTTTCTTAATGTCCTTTTTATTGTCTAAGTACTTAATAAATTTTTCACCATCAAAGCATCTCATAAACTGTTCAACTATATTATCGTTACAATCCACATTGAATGTATTTTTTGCGACGAAGGCATTCTCAATAAAATTCTCAGCACAAAGAAAAAAGAAATTTAGTAAAGCAAACTGGCTTTCAAATGAAACCTTTAGTTTATTGTTATCACGGAGATCGATGGCCACATCATACATTTTTAAGAAATATAAATCAATAAAATATTTGCTCGACAGACCGTCAACCAGCTTACTGGGATTACTTTCGGTTTCTGAATACAATTTAGAATAAAATGTTTTTAGATTTTTTGCCAGATAAGCATCAATTAAATTAATTCGAAACCACAACTTAGCTTTTTTTAAATTCTCAAGAGTTAAATACTCTTCCGCAAGTTTTACCAGCTCAGAAGACATAACACGCAATAAATTCTCAGACTTTGATTTAATATATTTTACTTTTGGGTTTAATTTTCTAAAAATCTTTTCATAAGTAAAATTGCCATTATTAAAATTAGGATGGTTAGATTTGAGAATTTTATAAAAAGGTTTGAGGTCACGTCCTCGCGAGAAGTAAGGAGAAGCAACAAAGTTTTCAAATTCTTTCATCTCTTCCTTAGAGAAAGTTCTTAGAATTTGAATGAGTTTTGTATTTTTCAAATTTAAGCGGCAAAGTTTTTTGTTAGCTAAAAATAGATTAATGCTATGCTCAATCGCAAAATACCACCTCAATTAAATTTATTTCTCTAATCGCAATACTTTCTACTATAACTTTCAATTGGTTCTGCTTCTGATCTAAATCATTTTTTTACTGCCGACATTGTCCTAAAAATTTCATAATTAAAAATAGAAAATTACCCTCCTGTAATTTGTTTTCAAAAATAGAAAATTTTTTTTTATAAAAATACTGTAATGTTAATTCCAATATCCCTAGTCGAATAGCTATTAAAACTTATCACAAATCAAAAGAAAATCATAAAAATCAAAAATTGTAAAATTAGTTTTCATTGTAATAATCGGGAAAAAGTTTCTTTTGATAATCGGATTAATAACAATAAGTTTGTAACGTGCACAAAAAGTGCTCTGTAAGTGCGCAGCCGGAGCACAGGAGAGAAACAAAAAATGATCATTAAAAAGAAAGTAAAAAAAACAGCGAAAGGATACAGACTTAAACCTGTTACACATTCGCTGATAAAGGAAATTCAGAGTATCCTCCAGACTGATCAGGATACTGTAATCGCAGAAGCTCTGAAGATTTTCAAAATAGAGCTAAAGAAAAAAAAGCTGATTTAAAATGTAAACACTGTTACGTCTTTTGTTACTCGTTCTTTGAAACGATTTTATATCAAGCAAAATAGAGGTTAACCTTAGTTAAATTAAATAGCGCTTCTGATTTAAAACCGGAAATAAACTTGCAATCTTGTAGCGGTTGTTATGACAATTAAACAAAGAAAGAACTAAAGCTTTCTGCAGATGCTGTAGTATTGAAAGCAAACCTAAATAAAATTGGCAGAAAGGTAACTTTATTCAAAAGATAAATGGTCGGGAAGTTTTGGAAAGGAACCATAAACAAATCAAGAATAAAAAAATACTTTTAAAACTAAATAGTAAAGGAATATTTATGAAACCAATAAAATTATTTACAATCTTAGCAATCTTTAATCTCTTGAATCTTCAATCAACTGAAGCACAGGTGCTACAGCAATGGGTGCAAAGATACAATGGACCTGCTAATGCCTCTGATGAAAGCTATAAGGTAATAACAGGAACCTTTGGAAATATTTACTTGACAGGAATTAGTAGAGGTATGGGAAATAATGATATTGTAACTATAAAATATAATCCTGCCGGGGTGCAGCAATGGCTTGCTAGATACAATGGAATCTCAAACGCTGATGATGGCCCGACATCTATAGCTTTGGATAACCTGGGAAACCTGATTATTGCGGGGCGTGCAAATTATCCGGTAAATGGCGGCGATTATTTTGTGATGAAATATAACTCCAACGGAGACTCGTTGTGGACAAGGGCTTTACACCCGGAAACAAATTACAATATTGCTGCTTCTTTAGTAATTGACTCTGCAGGAAATATTTATACAACCGGAACTACTTGTGGTAACACCTACGCTTGTGATGGTTATACAATTAAATTTAATTCCGCAGGTATTCAGCAATGGTTTCAGAGATACAGTGCTGGTAATGGGAATGATGCACTGTTTTCAATAGGACTCGATGCCCTGAACAACGTTTACGTTTCAGGTGTACTTAACGGATTTTGGTCGCCTATAGATGCTGTTGCTATTAAATACAATAGCAGTGGTTCTCAACAATGGATTCGGGAATATAACGGACCTCTCAACCGCCATGACCTTTTTTACAACTCCGTAACAGATCTGAACGGTAATACTTACGTAGCTGCAATAGTCAATGCGGAATACTCGCAATTAAATGGTGATTTTGGAGTCTTAAAATATAGTTCGTCAGGAGCTCTTTTATGGAGCAGATATTACAATGGTCCCGGAATTCAAACAGATGAGCTTCAGGGAATCATATACGATGCTTCAGGCAATGTATATGTAACAGGTAAAAGCAAAGATGCAAATGGAAAATTCGACTTTGTAACTATTAAGTATAATTCAATTGGCGATTCTCTTTGGGTGAGACGTTTCAACGGAACCGGCGACAATCATGATATACCAAGAGTCATTATTCCGGATAAGTATGGTAACGTTTATGTTTCAGGCACCACGAACGCTTCGGAAAATGAATCTAATGGGAATTATTGTACTATTAAATATGATGAAACCGGAGCTCAGAAATGGATGATGACCTACAATGGAACAGGGGACAGCACAGATATTGTTTCTTCCATTTCATTAGATAGTTCTTATAATTTGGTTGTTTCAGGAGGTAGTAAAGGCTTGATGAGCGGTCCCGATATGACCACTATAAAATATCTCCAGGCTCCTCCAAACGCTCCCGGAAATCTAACTGCCACAGCAATCAGTTCCTCTAAAATTCAATTGAACTGGCAGGACACAAATCCAAATGAAGCCGGTTACAAGATAGAACGTTCTACAAATGCCGGCACAAACTGGATACTGAGGGATTCTATAATTGCAAACGCTACTTCTTACATAGATTCTGGTTTGGATGCCAGTACAACTTATCATTACCGTATCTATGGATACAATGACGCCGGTACGTCACCTTATTCTAATGTAGCTTTTGGTACAACTTTTAATATCGCCTCAATCTTAGAATTAACCGTTCTCATAGAAGGTTTCTATAACACCGGTTCAAACTCAATGGTCCGTGATACTCTGAGAGTTAATCTGCATAATAATTTTTCTCCTTACTCTATTGTTGATTCTTCAATTTCATATTTAGATTCTATAGGAACTGCAAATTTTACATTTACAAATGTTCCGGACGGAGTTGATTATTATATTAGGACAAAACACAGGAATGCTATTGAAACTTGGAGTAAATCTCCCGGACAGAGCTTTAGCTCTTCTTATATGGCTTACGATTTCACTCCCACAGATTCGCAGGCATTTGGAAACAATATGAAACAG
>Ga0180121_10001094_pt1 | contig 11467 bp, 10 predicted proteins | sample AntDrymUQ5402106_2_FD_129676 | JGI IMG/M metagenome (GOLD analysis project Ga0180121, IMG submission 129676) | Polar desert sand microbial communities from Dry Valleys, Antarctica - metaG UQ540 (21.06) (version 2) (version 2) | ecosystem: Environmental > Terrestrial > Soil > Desert | place...
ACGCACGACCAGGAGGAGGCGATGACGATGGCCGACGCGATCGCCGTCATGAACAACGGCCGAATCGAGCAGCTCGGCCCGCCGAGCGAGCTCTACGAGAAGCCCGCCTCGGGGTTCGTCGCCGGCTTCCTCGGCGTCTCGAACCTGCTGCACGGCGGCGTGATCGGGCCGAGCCGCGTCAAGCTCGACACCGGGGACGAGATCGCCGCCGACGTCGGCGACCGCACCGGCCGCGTCGCGATTGGGATCAGACCTGAGAAGATCCGCCTCGGCAGGCCTGCCGACGGGGACAACAGCCTCGCCGGCAGCGTCCGCGAGACCGCCTACGTCGGCGTAGCCACGCAGTACGTGGTCGACACGGCCGCCGGCACTCTGATCGTCTATGTCCAGAACGACGGCACCGCGCCGTCGCTCGAGCCGGGCGTCTCGACGACTCTCAGCTGGAGCCCGAATGCGACCTTCGTCGTCGACCCCGCACAGGAGGAAACCGAATGACCCGTCCGTTGACCCGCCGTGAGTTGCTGGAGCGCGCTGCGCTCGGCGGCGCGGCCCTGACCCTGCCCGGATTCCTCGCTGCCTGCGGCGGCGACGGCATCGAGGGCGCCGCGACGACGACCGCCGGCGGGACGACCACCACCGCGTCCAAGGAGCTCGCCGACAAGCTGACGATCTCGAACTGGACGCTCTACATCGACATCGACGAGAAGACGAAGAAGTATCCGACGCTGGAACAGTTCACGAAGGAGACGGGCGTCGACGTCGACTACATCGAGGACGTCAACGACAACGACGAGTGGTTCGGCAAGAACCAGGCTGCGCTCGCGAAGGGCCAGCCGATCGGCCGCGACATCGCGATTCTGACGGACTGGATGGCCGCCCGGATGGTCCGCCTCGGCTACGTCGACAAGCTCGACCGCGACGCGATTCCGAACGCGTCCAACCTCGTCGACGCGCTCGCGAGCCCGGCTTGGGATCCGGATCGTGAGTACAGCCTGCCGTGGCAGTCGGTCCTGACCGGGATCGGCTACGACCCGGACCGGGTCGGCGGGGAGATCACCTCAGTTGCGCAGCTGCTCGAAGACCCGAAGCTCAAGGGCAAGGTGACGTTCCTCACCGACATGACGGACACGATCGGCTTGCTGATCCTCGACGGCGGCGGCGACCCGTCGAAGGTGAAGCAGGCCGACTTCGACAAGGCGATCGACCGGCTGCAGCGGGGCGTCGACTCCGGCCAGATCCGCCAGTTCACCGGCAACGACTACTCGGGGCCGCTCGCGAAAGGCGACATCTGGGCGGCGGTCGCGTGGTCGGGAGACATCGTTCAGCTGAAGGCCGACAACCAGAACCTCAAGTTCGCCATCCCCGACGCCGGCGGGATGATCTTCACCGACAACATGATGATCCCGACGGGCGGCGACGTCTTCACGGCGAGCACCTTCATGAACTTCGTCTACGACCCGAAGATCGCGGCGCAGATCGAGGCGTACGTCAACTACATCTGCCCGGTGAAGGGCGCAGGCGAGGAGATCAAGGCGATCGACCCCTCGCTGGCCTCGAACACGCTGATCTTCCCGGACGAGGCAACGCTCGCGAAGGTGCACATCTTCGACGCCGAGGCCGCGGACGCCAAGGCCTACAAGGAGAAGTTCCAGGCTGTGATCGGGGCCTAGTTGGGCTGGCTGCACCGTCACAAGGGGATCGTCCCCTACCTGCTGCTCCTGCCGGGGCTGGCGTGGCTCGCCCTCTTCTTCCTCGTGCCGACGTACTACCTCGCGAACACGTCTCTGCAAACGGGCTCGATCGACGTCGGCTATGCGTTCACATGGGCCTGGGAGAACTACTCGGACGCGATCTCGACGTACCACGAGCAGTTCGTGCGCTCGCTCAAGTACGCCGGGATCGCGACCGTGGCCGCCTTCCTCGTCAGCTACCCGCTCGCGTACTTCATCGCCTTCCGGGGCGGGCGCTGGAAGGGGCTGCTGCTGCTTCTGATCATCGCGCCCTTCTTCGTCACGTACCTGATCCGGACGCTCGCCTGGCAGACGATCCTCTCTGACAGCGGCTTCGTCGTGAACGCGCTGCAGACAATCGGCCTGCTCGGAGACGGAGATCGCCTACTCGCGACATCCACGGCCGTCGTCGCGGGCATCACCTACAACTTCCTCCCCTTCATGGCGCTGCCGCTCTACGTCTCGCTCGAGCAGATCGACCCGCGGCTGATCGAGGCGGCAGAAGACCTCTACGCGTCGAAGGCGAAGGCATTCCTGCGGGTGACGCTTCCACTCTCGCTACCGGGCGTCTTCGCGGGCACGCTGCTCACCTTCATCCCGGCCGCGGGCGACTTCATCAACGCGGAGCTGCTCGGGACGCCGCGCCAGTCGATGATCGGGAACGTGATCCAGTCGAAGTTCCTCGTCCTGACCGATTACGGCCAGGCGGCGGCGCTGTCGTTCACCCTGATGGCCGCGATTCTCGTCCTGATCGCGATCTACACGCGCGTGCTCGGCACGGAACGGATGGGCGTGTGAGCTTCGTCCGGCGGCATGCCCTCACCGCCTTCGCCGTGCTCGCGTTCGGGTACCTGATGCTGCCGATCGCGGTCGTCATCGCCTTCTCCTTCAACGACCCGGCCGGCCGCTTCAACTACACCTGGGAGGGCTTCACGCTCCGCCACTGGCAGGAGCCGTTCGGCTCGCCCGGCCTCCAAGAGGCGATCGTCGCCAGTATCCAGATCGCGGTGCTCGCCTCGATCGTCGCGACGATCCTCGGGACGCTGATCGCACTCGCGCTCGTCCGCTACGGCTTCCGGGGTCGCGGGCTGACGAACCTGCTCATCTTCATGCCGATGACGACGCCCGAGATCGTGCTGGGAGCCTCGCTCCTGGCGCTCTTCCTCAACCTCGGCGTCGCGACCGGCTTCTGGACGATCTTCATCGCGCACGTGATGTTCTGCATCTCGTTCGTCGTCGTCACCGTGAAGGCGCGGCTCGTCGGCTTCGACCGCCACCTCGAGGAGGCGGCGATGGACCTCGGGGCCAACCCGTTCACGACCTTCGGGCGCGTGACGCTGCCGCTGATCGCGCCCGGGATCGCCGCCGGCGCGTTGCTCGCGTTCGCGCTCTCCGTCGACGACTTCGTGATCACGCTCTTCAACGCAGGGCCGACGATCACGTTCCCGCTCTACGTCTGGGGTGCTGCCCGCGTCGGGGTGCCGCCGCAGGTGAACGTGATCGGCACGTTGATCTTCCTCACCGCGGCCGGGCTGATGCTCGCCAGCGTCGTCATGCAAACTCGCCGTCCGAAAGGAACTACGTGAACCTCCAGGAAGCCGCCCGCGACCACCTCTGGCTGCACTTCACCCGCATGAGCGGGTACCAGTCGGCCGAGGTTCCGATCATCGTCAGCGGCGACGGCTGCTACCTGACCGACTCGAACGGCAAGCGCTACCTGGACGCGCTCGCCGGCCTCTTCTCCGTCAACATCGGCTACGGCTTCGGCGAGGAGATCGGCCAGGCCGCGCTCGAGCAGATGCGCGAGCTCCCGTTCTACACGAACTGGTCGTACGCGCACCCGCGCGCGATCGAGCTCGCCGCGGAGGTCGCCTCGCTCGCGCCCGGCGACCTGAATCGCGTCTTCTTCGTGTCGGGCGGCTCGGAGGCGGTCGAGTCGGCCTGGAAGCTTGCGCGCCAGTACTACCTGGCGCGTGGCGGCAAGCAGGTTGCGTCGGGTGAGACGCGCCACGACGAGCGGGTCGGCACGCCGACGCCGCGCAAGTACAAGGCGATCGCGCGGCAGATCGCCTATCACGGGACGACGATGGGGGCGCTCTCGATCAACGGCATCCCGGCGCTGAAGGAGACCTTCGAGCCGCTCGTGCCCGAGGTGCGGCACGTGAAGAACACAAACCGCTACCACCGGCCGCCCGAGGAGACCGAGGCGGCGTTCACGGCGATGCTGCTGGAGGATCTCGAGGAGGCGATCCTCGCGATGGGACCGGAGACGGTCTGCCTCGTCCACATGGAGCCCGTGCAGAACGCGGGCGGTGCATTCACGCCGCCGGAAGGGTACTGGCGCGGCGTCCGGGAGCTCTGCGACCGCTACGACATCCTGCTCTCGGCCGACGAGGTGATCACAGCCTTCGGCCGCGTCGGCCACTGGTTTGGGTCGGAGCGCTACGACATCCGGCCCGACATCGTCTGCTGCGCGAAGGGCCTCTCGTCCTCCTACGCGGTCATCGGAGCGGTGGTCGTGACTGACAAGGTGATGGAACCATTCCTCGAGGGCGCATCGATGTACTCGCACGGGATCACGTTCGGCGGCCACCCGGTCATGTCCGCGATCGCGTTGAAGAACATCGAGATCATGAAGCGGGAGCAGATCCTGGAGCGGGTGCTCGAGAACGAGGACTCCTTCCGCTCGACGCTCGCGCAGCTGCTCGACCTCCCCATTTGCGGTGACCTGCGCGGGACGGGCTACTTCTACGCGCTCGAGCTGGTCAAGAACAAGGAGACGCGGGAGGGCTTCAGCGCCGAGGAGTGCGAGACGCTGGTGCGCGGCTTTCTCTCGCCTGCACTCTTCGAGCGCGGCCTGATCTGCCGCGCGGACGACCGCGGCGATCCGGTGATCCAGATCTCGCCGCCGCTCGTGGCCGGGCAGGCCGAGTTCGACGAGATTGTCGGGATCCTGGGCGACGTGCTCGCGGAGGCTGGGAAGCGGATGAGCGCCGGTTGAGCAGTAAGAGTGTGGTTAACCGCCCTGGCGAGGTGCGTCCCGGCCGGTAGGGTCGAATTGTGACCAGCCAGGGAGGATCGATGCAGAACGGGAATCAAGGCGCGGTCGTCGTCGCCGACGACGTCACGCGCCGCTACGGAGCAGGCGACACGGCGGTGGACGCGCTGCGCGGCGTCTCGCTCGAGGTCGCGCAGGGCAAGTTGACCGCGGTGATGGGGCCGTCCGGCTCCGGCAAGTCGACGTTGATGCACATCCTCGCGGGGCTGGACAAGCCGACCTCGGGCACCGTGCGTGTCTCCGGCACCGAGATCACCACCCTGAAGGACTCCGACTTGACCAAGCTCCGGCGCCGCCACATCGGCTTCGTCTTCCAGTTCTTCAACCTGCTGCCGATGCTGACCGCGGATGAGAACATCAAGCTCCCGCTCGCGATCGCCGGCGAGAAGCCCGACCCGGCGTTCTTCCGCGAGCTGATCGAGAAGGTGGGGCTCGCCAACCGGCTCACGCATCGGCCCTCCGAGCTCTCCGGCGGCCAACAGCAGCGAGTTGCGGTGGCACGTGCGCTCGTCTCCCGGCCGACGGTCCTCTTCGCCGACGAGCCGACGGGCAACCTCGACTCCGCGACCGGCAACGAGATCCTCGCCCTGATCCGGGACTCCGTTGAGGCCTACGGCCAGACGACGGTGATGGTCACGCACGAGGCACGCGCCGCGGCGATCGCCGACCGCATCCTCTTTCTCGCCGACGGCCTGATCGTGCGCGACGTGCCTGGAGCGACGCAGGCCGAGATCCTCGAGACGATGACCGAGCTCTCGGCCATCTAGATGGCCGCCTTCTCGCTCAAAGGCCTTTTCAGCCGCAAGCTGAGAACGGCGCTCACCGCTTTTGCGATCGTCCTCGGGGTCGCAATGGTCAGCGGCACGTATGTCCTCACCGACTCGATCGACAAGGCCTTCGACTCGATCTTCACCGACGTTCGCGCGGGCTCGACCGCCGTCATCAGCGGCAAGTCCGCATTCGACGTCTCCGAGGAGAGCGGCGCGTCCGACCCCGTCTTCGACGAGGCGCTGCTTGAGAAGGTTCGGCACGTGCCGGGTGTCGGCGCCGCCGAGGCCAGTGTCGACGACGAGGTTCAGCTGATCGGAGAGGACGGCAAAGCAGTCGTCTACGGCGGAGCGCCGAATCTCGGCTTCAGCATCGCCGACGGCGATTCGGTCTTCAATCCGCTCGAGCTCGTCACGGGATCGTGGCCCGGGCCTGGCGAGGTCGTGATCGACAAGTCGACTGCCGACAAGGAAGGTTTTGAGGCGGGCCAGCAGATCGGCGTGCAAGGGGTCGGCCCGGTCGAGCGCCTGCGCATCTCCGGCATCGTCACGTTCGGATCCGTCGCGACGATCGGCGGCGCCACGCTCGCGGGCTTCGACCTGGCCACGGCGCAGCGGCTCTTCGACAAGCAGGGCAAGCTCGACGAGATCGCCGTCGCCGCGAAGGCGGGAACGACGGACGAGGAGCTCGTGGGCCAGCTCGAGGACGTTCTGCCTGAGGGCACCAAGGTTCAACTCGCATCCGAACAGTCGGAGGAGGACGCCTCCGAGACGAACGAGTTCATCACCTTCCTCCAGGGCTTCCTGCTGGCCTTCGCTGGGATCGCGCTCTTTGTCGGCAGCTTCGTGATCGCGAACTCGCTGTCGATCACAATCGCCCAGCGGACGCGCGAGTTCGCCACGATCCGGACGCTCGGCGGCTCACGCCGCCAGGTCCTCGGCTCGATCGTGCTCGAGGCGCTCGTCGTCGGCATCGTCGCGTCGATCATCGGCCTCGTTTCCGGGCTCGCGCTCGCCAAGGGCCTGTTCAAGCTCTTCGACGCAGTCGGGTTCACGCTCCCAAACCAGGGCCTCCTGCTGGAGACGCGGACGATCGTCGTCTCGCTGCTCGTTGGTGTTCTCGTGACGCTGGGCGCGAGCCTACGCCCGGCGATCAGGGCCACGCGCGTGCCCCCGATCGCGGCCGTCCGGGAAGGCGCCACGCTTCCCGAGTCGCGTTTCGCTCGCTTCCGCACGATTGGGTCGCTCGTACTCATCGCGCTCGGCTTCGGCGCGCTCGCCTACGGCCTCTTCGGCAGCGACCTCGGGACGACGCAGATCCTGCTCTGGATGGGCGTTGGGGCACTCCTGATCTTCATCGGCGTCGCGCTCTTCTCCCAGCGCCTCGTCCGGCCGCTCGCGATGATGCTCGGCTGGCCGGCGACGAAGATGGGCGGCGCTGCCGGGCTGCTCGCCCGCGACAACGCGCGCCGGAACCCCCAGCGGACCGCCTCGACGGCGGCGGCATTGATGATCGGGCTCGCACTGGTGACGCTCGTCGCGACGTTGGCGGCGGGGATCACGGGCACCTTCCGCGGCGCGGTGGACGATCTCTTCACGTCGGATTACGCGATCACCGCGCAGAACAACTTCTCTCCGATCCCGACCGACGCCGCCGAAGTCGCGGCTCGGGCCTCGGGTGTCGAAGCGATCGCCAGCACGCGCACGGGCGAGGCCCGGATCTACGACTCGACCGAGTTCGTCACAGCAGTCGACTCCCAGGCCGACAAGGTGCTGACGCTCGACTGGAAGGAAGGGTCGCAGGCGGTGCTTGGTGAACTGGGCGCCAACGGCGCGTTCGTCGACGACGACTTCGCCAAGGATCACGACCTGCACATCGGCTCGCCGATCACGATTCAGGTGCCGTCCGGCAAAGAAGTCGAGCTCGAGGTGCGAGGGATCTTCGAGCCGCCGTCCGGAGGCTCCCCGTTCGGGCACGTGACCTTCTCCAGCGAGACGTTCGACCGCGAGTTCAACTCGCCGCGGAACCTCTACACGTTCATTCAGATGCGTGGAGGCGTGACCGACGCGAACACGAAGGCGCTCGAGAACGCGCTCGCCGATTTCCCGAATGCGAAGGCACAAACTCGGGAGGAATTCGTCGACAACCAGATCAGCGGTCTCAACGACGTCCTCAACATCCTCTATGTGCTGCTCGCCCTGTCCGTGATCGTGAGCCTCTTTGGGATCGTGAACACGCTGGTGCTGACGGTGTTCGAGCGGACGCGAGAACTCGGGATGCTGCGCGCGATCGGGATGACGCGCCGGCAGGTGCGAAGGATGATCCGGCACGAGAGCGTGATCACAGCGCTGATCGGTGGCGTGCTCGGAATCATCCTCGGCGTCGTACTCGGTGCGCTGCTGATCGCGCGAGTGGACTTCATCGAGTTTGTGTTGCCGACGGGTCAGATCATCACGTTCGCGATCTTGACCATCGTCGTGGGCATCCTCGCCGCGATCTTCCCGGCGCGCCGCGCCGCGCGGCTCGACCCGCTCAAGGCACTCCAGTACGAGTAGCCTCGCCGCGTGCAGGTCACGCTCTGCGACGTCGGCCCGCGGGACGGGCTCCAGAACGAGCCGGACACGCTCGCGCCGGAGGTGCGGGCAAAGCTCGTACGCAGGTTGGCCGCGGCGGGGCTGCCGCGGATCGAAGCGGTCAGCTTCGTCAACCCTGAGCGCGTGCCGCAGATGGCCTGCGCCGAGGAGGTCGTCGCCGCCTCGGGCGTGGTCGACGCCGAGCTCTCCGGGCTCGTGCTCAATGAACGCGGCTGGGAGCGGCTCGCGGCGACGCCACTCGACCGGGTCAACGTCACGCTCGCAGCGACGGAATCGTTCAACCAACGGAACGGCAAGGCGTCGCTCGAGGAGGCGGCGGCGCGGGTCGAGCGGATCCTCGCCCGCGCCGACCGGCCTGCCACGGCGACGATCAGCGTCTCGTTCGGCTGCCCCTTCGAGGGCGACGTCGACCCGGGGGTGGTGGCCGCCCTTGCCGAGCGGCTCGTTGCCGCGGGCGCCGGCGAAATCGTCCTCGCCGACACGATCGGCGTCGCGACCCCCGGTCCCGTCCACCGCCTGCTCGAGCGGATCTCAATCCTCGGCGTCCCGGTGGGCGGCCACTTCCACGACACGCGCCACACCGGCGTCGCATGTGCCTGGGCGGCGATCGAGGCGGGGGCGGCTGTCGTCGACGCCTCGGTCGGCGGTCTCGGCGGCTGCCCGTTCGCCCCGCGCGCGACCGGCAACGTCGCCACCGAGGACGTGCTCTACCTGCTCGAGCGGGAGGGGGTCGAGACCGGCGTCGACCTCGACGCGCTCATCGCCGTGGCGAAGTGGCTCGAAGAGCTGCTCGGCCGCGAGCTACCGGGTCGGGTCTACCGCGCCTAGCCGCACGACGCCCGTGGCGGCGAGTTCGGCAATCTCCTCGTCGGCGTAGCCCGCCTCGCGGAGGATCTCGCGGCTGTGCTCGCCCAGCAGCGGTGGGCGGGAGTGGTAGCGGACGCGCTCACCGTCGGCCGAGAACGGCGGCGACACTAGCTTCCGCCCCGCGAGCTCCTGAAGGATTCCGGTTGCACGCAGCTGATCGTCCTCAGCGACTCCGGCCAGGTCGTTCACCGGGGAGGCGGGCACGCCCGCCTCACGCAGCCGTGCGAGCAAGTCGGCCGTCTGCTGCGTCGCGATCTCGGCCTCGAGCAGCGGGATCAGCTCCTCGCGGTTCGTGACGCGCAGCGGGTTCGTCGCGAAGCGCGTGTCCGACGCGAGCTCGGGAGCGCCCAGCACGGCGCAGACCTTTCTGAAGAGCCGGTCGTTCGCCGCAACGATCATCAGCTCGCCGTCGGCAGTTTCGAACACCTGGTAGGGGACGATCAACGGAAAGGCGGTGCCGTGGCGCCCGGCGGGCTCGCCCCCTGCGAGCACGTCCACGAGCTGGTAGGGAACCAGCGAGATCGCCGTCTCGTAGAGCGAGAGATCGAGCGTGCGGCCCTGCCCCTCGTGCAACGCGGCGACGATCGCCAGCGCCGCCCAGACGCCCGTGCCGATGTCGACCAGCGAAACGCCGACTCGCACCGGTTGCCCGCCGGTCTCGCCCGTCACGCTCATGATCCCCGCCGCCGCCTGCATCAGCGGGTCATAGCCGGCCTCCGCGGCGAGCGGGCCCGTCGAGCCGAAAGCGCCGACCGTCGTATAGACGAGGCGCGGGTTGCGTGCGCGCAGGGCGTCAGGCCCGAAACCCAGCCGCGGCGCTGTCCCCGGCCTGAGGCTCTGCACGGCGACGTCGGCGCTGTCGGCCAGCCGCAGCAGCACCTCGACGCCCCGCGGCGACTTCAGGTCGAGGGCGAGCGAGCGTTTCCCGGCGTTCGCGGAGAAGAACATGACGCTGCCGCCCTCGAAGAACCGGGGTCCCCATTCGCGCGCTTCGTCGCCGCCCGTTGGACGCTCGATCTTGATCACGTCGGCGCCGAGCGCTCCGAGGATCTCGGTCGCGGTCGGCCCCGCGAGCGAGCTCGTCAGGTCGAGGACGCGGATGCCCGCGAGAGGAGCGAAGGCCATCGCATGCATCATCGCCGTGACGGTCTCTGCGAGGATGGGCTACGTGTTCGAGTCGATCGTCGACGCCGTCTCCGGCTCGGACTGGAGCTACCTGATCGTCTTCGCGATCGCGATGCTCGACGCGTTCTTCCCGATCGTCCCGAGCGAGGCGACGGCAATCGCGGCGGGCGTCGTAGCCGGCACGGGTGGTCTCTCGGTCGAGTTCGTCATTCTCGCGGCCGCGGCCGGCGCGTTCGTCGGCGACAACATCTCGTTTGCCGGCGGCCACTTCCTGGGTGAGCGGGTGACGAACCGGTTCTTCTCGAGCGAGAAATCGCAGAAGCGCCTGGCCTGGGCCGACCGGATGCTGCGAGAGCGAGGCTGGTACCTGATCATCGTGGCTCGCTTCATCCCCGGCGGCCGCACGGTCACGACCTTCACCGCCGGCTTTACGAACGCGATCAGCTGGCGCCGCTTCCTGTTCTTCGACGCGATCGCCGCGGCGATCTGGGGCTCCTACACCGTGCTGCTCGGCTACTTCGGCGGCCGGACGTTCGAGGAGGAACCCTGGAAGGGACTCCTCCTCGCGTTCGCGATCGCGCTCGCCGTTACGGCATTGGTTGAGGTGGCGCGGTACCTGCGTCACCGCCGGGCGAAGCGCGCCTGAGCCCGAGATCGCGCATCCCGCGGTGAGCGATGATCGCCGCGATTACCATCACGACCAGCGCCAGCAGCCCGTGGAGGCCGTGGAGCCAGCCGTTGGTCCGCTCCTCGACCGGGGTCAAGAAGATCTGCACGGTGCCGAGCACGAAAAGGAAGAACGTGAAGCCGATCCAGCGCCAAGCACGCGGCCACGCCCCGAACGCCGTCAGGAACACGAGCAGCTCGGCGCCGTGGATCAGGGCGAACCCAGTGAAGCCGTGGGCGTCGAGCGCGCCCTCGCCGGCTCCCGCGATGTACGCGGTGATGAAGTAGGCCTGCAGGAAGATCAGCAGGACGATCAGCGACGCCAGTACGAAGTTGATCCACAGGAATATTCGTCTCATGCGCGCGAGCCTACGGGACCCGGCGGATAGCGTTCAAGTGTGAGGCTGCACATCACCGGCGCGACGGGCTATCTCGGCTCGGAGCTCGTACGGCTGCGGCCCGACGCGTCCACGGAGCGGGTCGAGATCAGGGACGCCGCAGCCGTGCGCGAACTCTTCGAGCGAGTGCGGCCCGAAGTCGTGATCCACACCGCGTACCGGCAGGAGGACGCGAGCGTGAACGTCGAGGGTTCCGACAACGTTGCGCTCGCCGCCGCCGCTGTGGGGGCGCGGCTCGTGCATCTCTCCACCGATGTCGTC
>Ga0180121_10001095_pt1 | contig 11464 bp, 15 predicted proteins | sample AntDrymUQ5402106_2_FD_129676 | JGI IMG/M metagenome (GOLD analysis project Ga0180121, IMG submission 129676) | Polar desert sand microbial communities from Dry Valleys, Antarctica - metaG UQ540 (21.06) (version 2) (version 2) | ecosystem: Environmental > Terrestrial > Soil > Desert | place...
CATTACCCCAGCCGGGCGTTGCCGCGCCCAGCCGGGGTGACGTTCGGCCGCCGTCAATCGTCGCCAACCTGCCGGTCCAGGGCCTGCGTAGAGGCCCTGAACCCCTTGATTCAGGGGAACTTACGCCCCGACCGAGTAGTATTTACTCAAGGTAGTTCAGGAGTACGAGTTGCTCAGAATCATCCTCACCGCTCTAACGATCACGCGCGCCGGCGACGGTTTACCCGTCAAGGCGCCGACGGATGTCGGGATGTCCGGCAATCGCCTCGATGCAATCGAGCGCGTTGTCACCCGCGGCATTCGCGCCGGAGGCTACCCGGGCGCGTCGGTGGTGGTGGGGCGTAAAGGCGCGGCCGTGCTCAGCAAGGGCTTCGGCAAGCTATCCTGGAATCCCGCCAGCACGGCGGTCGATCCGCAGCGCACGATCTACGACGTCGCATCGCTGACCAAGGTCGTCGGTACGACGACCGCGATCATGATCCTCTTCGACGAGAAGAAGATCGACCTCGATGCAAACATCGTGAGCTACCTGCCGACGTTCGGTGGCGGCAGCCGGGACCAGGTGACTATCCGCCAGCTCCTGACGCACACGTCCGGACTCCCTGCCGGTCGTGACATCTGGAGAATCGCGCGCAGTCCGCTCGAGGCCCGCGCCGCGATCGTCGCAACCGAGCTCGACAATCTTCCCGGCACCCGCTACGTCTACTCCGACCTCGGCGCCGACCTCCTCGGCCTCCTCGTCGAAGTTGTCGCCGGCGAGCCGCTCGACAAGTTTCTTCAGAACCGCGTGTTCGGCCCGCTCGGCATGACTGATACTTACTATCGTCCTGCCGATTCCGTGCGCGACCGCGTTGCCCCGACCGAGGTGACTCCCCCGCGCGGCTATCCGCTGCGCGGCGAGGTGCACGACGAGAATGCGTACGCGATGGGTGGCGTTGCCGGACATGCCGGACTCTTCAGCACCGCATCAGATCTTTCCGTCTTCGCGCAGATGATGCTGAACGGCGGCGAGTACAACGGTGTGCAGATCGTCAGCAAGCCGACCGTCGAGCTGTTCACCAGCCGCGCCGTCGGCCACCGCGCGCTGGGCTGGGACACCGCCGAGGGCATTCTGGGAGCGGGACGTTATCTGGGACCGGGCGCATACGGGCATACCGGCTTCACCGGCACGTCGATGTGGATCGATCCGGAGCGGGAGATGTTCGTAATTCTGCTCACCAATCGCGTGCACGCCGCACGTGCGCTGCGCCCGTCGAAGGTCATTGCCGATGTGCGTGCCGATCTTTCCGACGCGGCGGTGCTGTCGGTGATCGAAGGGCCAAGCGTGATTGCGTCCAACCCGAGAGCGTTCCGCTCCGACCGTGAAGTGGGATGGAACCCGCCGCCGGCGAGAACCGTAAAGCGCCGCAGCGGTTCGTCGCGCCACCGCACGATCGCTACCGCATCGAAGCGCTCGAAGGCGTCGGCCTCGAAGAGGGCAAGAGCGAAGGCGAGCGCCGCGAAGGGGAAGGCGAGCTCGAAGGCAAAGAGCTCGAAGAAGAAGCCCGCCGCGAAGGCCAAAGCCCCCGTAAAGCGCACGACCTCTAAAAAGCCTGCGAGCAGCTAGTGTCCGTAAGCGTTGACCAGGTCAAGCTCGCGCTGCGCCGCGTCAAGGATCCCGATCTCAACCTGAACATCGTTGATCTCGGACTCGTCTATGACGTTGCGGTCGAGGGCGCGAATGTGAAGGTGGACATGACCCTCACTTCTCCCGCCTGTCCGTCGGGTCCGGAGCTGATGGGCAACGCCGACAAGGAAGTGCGCGCGATTCCCGGCGTCGAGGATGTGCAGGTGAATCTGGTGTGGGCGCCGTTTTGGACTCCCGAGAAGATGGAGCCGAGGGTGAGGGCGTACCTCGGGTTCTAGGGACTTGTAACGGCAACTGAGAAATACGCGGATCCCCGCCTGGAGAAGCGTAGTTGGATAGTTGATAGAGAAGACACTTCTGCCCACTCGCAATGTTCTCCGCGAGAGGCCCAGAAGTTTCTTTGTCTAGCGACTGGGCTTCTATGCTCTCCTAGCGGGCAACTGCGCATTTCTCAGTTGCCGTTGCCTGCAGATGTGAGCACGGCAAGAAACCCCTCCCCCATCTCCTCTACCTGCCACTTCCGCAAATCTGGAATTGCAATAAGGTCGGCAGCCGTTTTCGCCTCGCTGCGCGCGATGTTCTCCAGTCGCTCCCGAGAGCATAGCACCCCCGGATCCAGGTCGAGACGCTGAGCTGCGTCATCCCGCACTGATTTCAGTTGCGCGACACGCTCGTCGAAGTCGCGATCCTTGTTCCAGCGCTGACCCTTGGGAAAGCGCGGCAGGCTGTCCTCCGGCAGGTCCATCCCGCGGCCGACCGCGCCGACGACATCCGAGCCCGCGCGCTCGAGAATGCCGCGCGGAACACCCTTGATAGTCCCCAGGTCAGAAGCACTGCGCGGAGCACGCCGCGCTATCTCGAGCAACACCTCGTTGCCGATCACACGGAACGTCGCGCGATCCAGCTGGCGTGCGACGCTGTCGCGCCACTCCACGACTTCGCGCAGCACCGCCAGCTCGCGCCGCGTCAGGTCGCGCGCGCCCTTCATGCGCAGGAATGCTTCCTTGGCGTCATCGCCCTGCCAGCGCGTCCCCTCCAGGCGGGCGAACTCCTCCGCCGCCCAGTGCAGTCGCCCGCGTTTCTCGAGCGCGTCCTTCATGTGATCCTTGAGCTGAAGCAGGTAACGCGTGTCGTACGCCGCGTAATCGAGCATGTCCTGCGTCAGCGGGCGCATCGACCAGTCGGCGCGCTGGTGCTTCTTGTCCAGCTTCACGTCGAAGTACTGCTCGAGCAGCGCCGCCAGTCCGAAAGACTTGATTCCAAGCAGCTGCGCGGAAATGCGTGTGTCGAAGATGTTGTTTACGTGCCAGCCGTAGTCCTGGTGCAGCAGTCGCAGGTCGTAGTCGGCGTCGTGCAGAACCACTTCGACGTCCCTGCTCTCGAGCAGCCGGCCCAGCCCCGCCGGGCTGCCGACGGGCAGCGGATCGATGATCGCGCTCCGATCGCGCGTCGAGAGCTGCAGCAGGTAAATGCGATCGACGAAGCGGTGAAAGCTCGCGCCCTCGGTGTCGAGAGCGAGCTCGCTGATGCCGGCAATCTCGCCGAGGAACCCGTCGGTGGCCGCTGCCGTGTCGAGGTAAGCCACGGGATCCGGGGCGTATGGCGATGGCGTCATCCGCAGAATCTAGCGCCTTCGCCGGGTCCTTTGCGCGTTAAGTTTGTGCGGCAACATTCGCTCCCACTATTGGAAACCGATGACAGAAGATTTCCGCGTGCACATCTATCCGAGCGATTGCGACTCGGTAGGCCACGTCAACCACGCGCACATGCTGACGCTGCTCGAGCGCGCGCGCTGGGCGGCCCTGGAAAGGCACATGCCCTACCGCGAGTACATGAAGTCCAAGCTGTGGGCTGTCGTGCGGAAGGTCGAGGCGTCGTACCACGCGCAGTCGTTCCCCGGCGACGATTTCAGCATCCGCACGGGACTGTTGTCGGTTGGCAACACCAGCTTCGTCGTTAAGCAGGAAGTGCTCAATCAGCGCGGTGTTCTCGTTTGCGATGCGACCCTCGTCTACGTGACGGTGGCGCCTGATGGGAAGCCGATCCCGGTGCCGGACCAGTGGCGCACGCTCTTCGAGCCGTGGGTCCCGACCGAAAAGGGAAGCTGATTGGGCGCCGAGTCCCAGGGCACAGCGGAGATTTCTGCCGCCGAGCAGACGACGGCCGCGCGAATTGGAGCGACACTCTTCCGGCATCGCGGCTGGCTGCCCCTGCTCTTCCTTGGCATTCCCCTCGTTTCACCAGGAATCACTTCTCCGGCCAGGTGGCTGATCGGTGGCGCACTCATCGCGATCGGCGAAGCGATCAGGCTGGCGGGAATCGCCGCCGCGGGCACGGTGACGCGCCGCCGGTCGCGGAACGTGCAACGGCTGGTGACATACGGAATATTCGCCTGGAGCAGGAACCCGCTCTACAACGGAAATTTCCTGGTCTGGATGGGATTCGTGGTGATCTCGGGAGTGCTCTGGTTCCTGCCGATCGCGATTGTGCTGTTCGCCGTCGAGTACACACTCATCGTTCGTTACGAAGAGGGAGTGCTGGAATCGATCTTCGGCCGGGACTATCTCGATTACAAGGTCCAGACTCCGCGCTGGGTTCCGCGTCCGCCAAGGGGGGACGCTCCGGCGGGTGAGCACCATTGGGAAGAGGCGTGGAAGAGCGAGATCAGCACTTTTTTGCAGTACGCCCTGCTCATCGCCGCGTTCGTAATCAAGGACAGGATGACGCGGCCATAACCGCCAAGGCCATCTGCCCACAGAGCACGTTATCAGTACAAGAGCGAGTTGACATAGGTCCATTTCTCATCGAAGAAGTAGATCGACGCCCACTCGCCCGCACGCGCCCGAGGATCCCACACCGCCGCGTAGGACCCCACTCGAAATACATAGAGCGGTCTCTGAACCGACTTGGCCGGCGCCATCGGATTGGTTGCCTTGACAGTCGAATCAACAGCGCGCCACGCTCGCGTGCAGACGGCCTCGTTGGTCACAAGATAGACCTGAGATTTCCTCACGCGCGGTACTTCCAGGGATGCTCGGACCACACTGTCGGCGCCGCTCGCCATCTCGGTGATGTGCTCAGCTAACTGGGCGCTGTTGTAGTCGGGTGGCATGCATCCCCGAACTGTCGGCGTCATTATTCCGCCCTGCATGCGAAAACCTGGCTTGATGCTGACGCCCACGCATTATTGGCTCGGTGCATGGCCTTCCACCTCCACCTTTCGTTCCCGCACGAGGGCTGCATTCTGTACAGGCAGCGGGCTCCGCCGAAACCCTTTGCCTCATCTTCGCCACGAATGAACCGTGAAGGTGACTGTCGCACAGCGCCCGCTTGAAAGCTGTGCACACCCACCCTTTCCCGCCGCAAAGTACACACCACCCCTTGTCGCACTGCCACGCAAAAGTGGATTTGCGGAGCGTTCCGCCCGCATCCGCGCCGGTTCGCGCACTGTCCTCTACCAGCGCAGGCAGCGAGGGCGAGAAGAGGAAGGAACGCAGCAATCCGTTTTATCGGCGGGGAAGCTAGCACGCTTGGCTGCGTCTGGGAGGCCTCGCCACGCCGGTTGATAGAAAACCGACAGTCCGGAGATACGAAACCGACATTGCCACGCTGTCTGGGATACGCGAACGTGAACTCAATCATGCCAACGAGAAAATGCGAGAGGTGTCGGCTCGCGACCGGCAAGAAGCAAGAGTCCCGTCTAGCGGGATTCGAGTATCGCAGGATTGTACCGACCCAGCACACACACTGGGATGAGTGAATCACGGTTCGCTGCACTCGCCGTCGTGAGCCTCGCCATACCTTTGTTTGCGCTCGCGGACGCGCGCCCCAGCGATGCCGCGCCGAGCTGCGTTGTGCGGGAGGTTGCGCGAAGAGAGATCAGGACCGAAAGCGGTAACAAGATCTTTGTTGAGCCCCTGGCTTTCGTTTCCGATGGGAAGGCAAACATTCTGCTCGCCGGACCGGTCGCCCTCTTTATCGTGGGGCCGGATGGTGAGAACACGGCGTTGCAGAAAAACACGATTTTCGGCGTGGTAGTTGACTCGCGCCTCCAGCAGCGTCCGGTTCCAAACCCAATGCAGGGTGAATTCGTCGGAGTTCGCGCTGCGGCGAGGACTTCCGGCGGTTGGCACGTTGTCTTCGGGGACACCGCGAGCTCTCCACGGCCGGCGACAGCTGTTGGCACATGGAGCGCTGCCACGGACGCCTTGTGGTACGGCGTTTTCTCCGGCCAGTCGTGGACGACGCTCGAGCGGTTGCCGATACCACCGGGGGTGATAGTTGGTCAGCAGTTTGCGTCACGGCTGGCGGCGAGAGGCGATTCGCTCGCGTGGGCGGTACCGATGAGAACCCAGCGCGGTGAGCGCCACTTACTCTTGTACGAGCGCCGAAACGGCACGTGGTCGTACGAAGAGATTTCCACGCGCAATGCGGGAGCACAGGTAGCCTATTCCGATCGTCTCGGAGTGGTACTGGCTGTCGTTCAAGCTGACACGACATTGCGAGAAGATGCTAACTCACTGATCATCAGGACCCGCGAGGGAGGATGGCGGCCTTTGCGTCGGCTGGTGCACGGTCGATTGGAAGGCACAGTGCTCAACCCGTCTCTAACATTCGTTGGCGATACGATGGTAGTCGGCTGGTACGGGTCGGCATCGGGCCCCCGTGGGTTGCGTAAGCTCCAGGCACGCGCAATAGTGCGCGCCCTTCGGGACCCGGACACTGCCAAGATCGTTCTCGACTCTTCCGTTCTGGGGGAACCGCAGGCGCTTGTTCCTGCGATGCAGAAGCGGGGTGTCCGAATATGGCTGACGCGGCATGTGTCGCCCGCGGGGGACGCCAGCGAGCTCCGTTTTGTCCAGGACTCTGGCGGCGTGGTCCGTGTTCTTCAATCGGTGCCGGATCCCTTCTACTTCAATGTCTCGGCTGTATCAATCGATTCGTCGCGGATCGTAGTGAGTGGAATGAAATACATCCCTGGCAAGATCTTCATCTCGTTGCTATTGCAATTTCAGGTTGACTGTCGTTCCCGGAACTAATTCGCCCAATTAGGCCGTGCGTGGGTGCCGACGTTCTCTTACCTAAACGGAGGATTCAGATGCTTCATCGCCATGTTGCTCGCCTGCTGTTACCCGCAACACTCTTGATAGCCGCTTGCACCGAGCATTCGATCGTACAACCGCCATTGCAGTCACTAGTTCTGGTGCCGCAGGGTGCAAAGGCTTCAATCGCGGGAGATGGTAGCGTTCCTTATTTTCCGAGCGAAGAAGACGTCCCGGACCCGTTTTGGCGACCGGTGATTCATGGTCATACCGATGGCCTGTTTTGGTCTGGCGCGACTGTAACCGCTAGCGGTTATCTAGATTACTATGGTAACCGCGCTACAGGAAGCTTCCACGTCACTGTATCAGGGATTGATAATGGTTCGCGGCGCGTGGATAGCCGGGAAGAGCAATTTTGGCCCGAGCGCAGAGGGTTTTTCACTGACGATTTTAGCTTATTCGTGCACTCGAAATGCGGGAACACTGCCGTCACCGAGAACACGCATACCGCCAGTATCACCCTTGATGTAACGATTCTGGGGTCTCTTATACGACACACCCAATCTGTTTCTCAACCGGGTGATGCTAAGGCGGTTCAACCCGCCTGCGGAGAGCGAGAAGAGATCGTGCCCAGCGGCGGAGGTGGGGGAGGCTGTCTAGAGTGCCCTGCGGAGCCGGTACAATGGTGTGCCGTCCGATACCGTTACGATATTGCCTCGGGCGAGGTACTGAGCGCTACGATCCTATACTGTTTTTGATAACCTGACCTAGGGCGAGTTATGGAGCTAATTACGAGGGCGAACCCAAGTATCAGCAGTTCATTCCGAGCCAAACTTTTTCTTTCAAAATAGGAGGTAACATGCTCCGTTTCTCGCGCTACGGTGTGGTAATCGTAGCAACCTTGGCGGGCTTGATGGTGCCACGAACAGGGTTGTTAGCGCAAGCGAATGCCCCAGACAAGGCCGTCGTCGTCGCTGTGCTCGACGACTATCCGGCATTTTCTCCAACCCCTGCGCCGTCAGGTCGGACGAAGCGCAAGCTCCGCGCAATCGTAATCAGAAAGGACCCCGTCGACTCGACGCGAAGTGTGATAATCGTCAACCCCGCGAACGTCACGCCCGAGACGATCTACACGGCTTTGCAGACTCTAAATTTCTCGCGTGCCAATACCGATGGACCGAACTTCAGAACTGTTGTCGGCCATGACCGCCCATCGGATACCGAAAAGCCGACTACTCTAGCCGCTCTGCGCGGATTGGTAGCGACGCTCCTCACGCGCGAACCGGCTCACCTGCGAGGACATCCCGGGCTGGCCAGATTCACCGTCGTTAGCGAAGCCCTCTTGGCGGAGGTCGGAACCCCGAAAAAGTAGCGGTACCGCGCCGCATTCACGCTTTTTGAGAAACGAACGCATCAACTGCCTTCACTCCGCCCGTTCTGACGCAGGCCTGTGTCAGAAGGCAGGCCATGGCCAATGCTACCGCTGTTGCCCACGCATTTGTTGGCTCGGTGCATGGCCTTCCACCTCAACCTTTCGTTCCCGCACGAGAGCTGCATTCTGTACAAACAGCGCGCTTCCCCGAAAACCGGTGCCTCATCTTCGCCACGAACGAACCGTGAAGGTGACTGTCGCACAGCGCCCGCTTGCAGGCCGTGCACACCCCACCCTTTCCCGCGGCGAAGTACACGCCGCACTTGTCGCACTGCCAGGCGAATGTGGATTTCCGGAAGATGGCCATCAGCGAAGCTCCAGCCTCTGAGTGCCAGTCCAGCTCTCGCCCGCCCTCAGCGCAACCGGCTGCGCGATCTGCGCCGACTCCACGCAGATCATGCGCAGATAGTCGTCGGGCGACATCCCCGGAACCTGCTGCGTCCACGGATTCCAGACGACGACATCCTCGAGCCGGTCCGCCGTCACCGAGATGCGGCGATCGTCCCCGTCTGCAATCTCGAGCGGCCCGGGAACGTTCGCGTAGATGCGATTCACCGGACCGCTGACAGTGAGTGCATCGCCCGTTTCATTGCCCTCCGCGTTCGAGCGATTTCTGTCGCGGTAGTTGATGCCGGACAGGCCTGTCACGCGCACGCGCCGCACATCGCCAACCCTGAAATAAGTATGCAGCGCCGCGGTGAATATCAGATTGCTCTCCCCCCCGTTCTCAACGCGCAGGCAGACCGCGAGCGACTTCTCTCCCAACTCGACACTCACACGCGCGATGAACGCGTGAGGCCAGAGCTTCCGCGTCTCGGCGCTGTCGCGCAACTCGAAGGCGGCGTGACCCCCACCACTGGTGTCGTCCACCACTTCCCACTCCCTGTTCCTCGCGAAGCCGTGCTGGGGGAGCGGACCGAGACCGGCGAATTGAGGAAAAATCACCGGGATCCCACCGCGGATCGAATCGCCGCTCGTGAACGGCGTGTCCGAGCCGAGGAAGAGCGCCTCCCGGCCATGCGCTGGAATCCAGGACGTTACGTGCGCGCCATGCCGATAAATCTCGGCCGAGGCGCCCGAAGCATGCGCGAGAATAATTTTGGAGCGCCCGTTCGATCCCGGGACCAGACGAGCGGACACCGGCAGGCGCTAGCGGTTCGGACGGCCCGGCGGGGTGTCGCTCTTGAAGACGTCCTTATTGATCTGGATGAACTCCTTCATGTTGCCCGGCACGTCCTCTTCGGGAAAGATCGCCGTGACCGGACACTCGGGCTCGCAGGCACCGCAGTCAATGCATTCATCCGGGTGGATGTATAGCTGATCCGGGCCCTCGTAAATGCAATCGACGGGACACACATCGACGCACGCGCGGTCCTTAGTGTTCTTGCACGCTTCAGTTATGACGTAGGGCATGGCCTTCCTTGCAGTACTCCGGTGACCTGAGCGAAAAATAGAGTACACAGGTTGAATATCAACCTGCGGCGCGCTCAGTCTCTCCTACTTTCTCCACGGCGGCAGGTCGCCCGATTTCCGGCGCAGATCCGGGTTCTCGCGGTAGAGGGTAGTCGTGCGTCCGATCACCTGAACAACCGCCGCGCCCGTCGCCAGCGCCAGTGCGTTTGCGACGTCCTTTGGCTTTACGTCCTCCTGCTTCCCCAGCTTCACCTTCACCAGCTCACGCGTTCGCAACGCATCCTCCAGCGATGCGATCAGCGCCGGAGTCATTCCTTCCTTTCCGAGGTGCACCGTCGGATCGAGATGGTGCGCTTCGGCGCGGAGTCCTGCTCTCTCACTCCCCTTCATCAGCGCCGCCTCGCCGGCTTGATCATGAACGGACGCACATCAACTGGCGTCCCGTTCCACCAATCCCTGTCACGCCGCATCACCTGGTAGTGGAGATGCGGTGTGTTGGGCGGCGCGTTGCCCGTCGTCCCGACGAAACCGATCAATTCCCCCTCCTTCACGTCCAGTCCCTCCCTGACTTCCGGCGCGTAGCCATCGAGGTGCGCGTAGTAATGGATGTAACGCCCGTCCGTGTCCACCACATACATCGTGATTCCGCCCGCCCCGCCGGTGGCGAGCTTGATAATGCGGCCGTCGGTCGTCGCCAGCACCGGAGTTCCGCGCGGAGAAAGAATGTCGGTCGCCTGGTGGATGCGCCCGCCACTCCGCCTCTCGTGAAACGAATCAGCAAGGCGCGCCGCTGGGAATCCTTCGACAGGGACCATTAGCGGATGCTCCCGAAAATATGACGAGTCAGGCCCGGTGATCGACGGCCGGGCGGGGATCAACACTGGAGCTTCCGCCGGTGAAGTCACCAGCACCCCCTCGACGCGCATCGGCGGTGCCTTGCCTGCCGGCCCGCTCGTCGCCGCGACGGGTGCGCGGAGGTTGACGCACATCGCCGCGACTACGAGGAGCGCCATCAGCGTCGCGGTGGCGCGGGCAACGCGCGCAACGCTGAAGCACCAGCCCGAAAAACGTTCGAGATCAGCCTGCTTGAACAAGCTGCTGTCCGCTCTCCACCGATCCCGGCTCGCTCTCCGCACGTTCGCGCGCCATTTGCGCGATTCCTTCCTCGATTGTCCTCGAATGGTGCATCGAGCAGAACTTCGGCCCGCACATGCCGCAGAACTCCGCACTCTTGAAGTACTCGGCGGGCAGCGTCTCGTCGTGATATTCCTGCGCACGCTCCGGGTCGAGGCTCAGCCGGAACTGTTCCTTCCAGTCGAATGCGTAACGGGCACGCGACAGCGCGTCGTCACGGTCACGCGCGCCTTTCCGGCCGCGCGCGACGTCGGCTGAATGCGCGGCGATCTTGTACGCGATCACTCCCTGCCGCACATCCTCGGCGTTGGGAAGACCGAGGTGCTCCTTTGGCGTCACGTAGCACAGCATGTCAGAGCCGAACCAGCCGATCATCGCCGCTCCGATCGCGCTCGAGATGTGGTCGTAGCCCGGCGATATGTCCGTCACCAGCGGCCCGAGTGTGTAAAAGGGCGCGTCGCTGCAGACTTCCTTCATGCGCCGCACGTTCATCTCGATCTGGTCCATCGGTATGTGGCCCGGACCTTCGACCATTACCTGCACATCGCGCTTCCACGCGCGACGCGTGAGCTCGCCGAGCGTATCCAGCTCGGCGAACTGTGCCTTGTCGCTCGCGTCGGCAAGACAGCCGGGGCGGAGGCTGTCGCCGAGCGAGATGGTGACATCATATGCGCGGAGAATGTCGAGCACGTCGTCGTAGCGCTCGTACAGCGGATTCTGCCGACGGTGCGCCATCATCCATACCGCGTGCAGCGATCCGCCGCGACTGACGATGCCGGTAACGCGGCCGTGCACGAGCGGGAGGTGCTCGATGAG
>Ga0180121_10001096_pt1 | contig 11458 bp, 11 predicted proteins | sample AntDrymUQ5402106_2_FD_129676 | JGI IMG/M metagenome (GOLD analysis project Ga0180121, IMG submission 129676) | Polar desert sand microbial communities from Dry Valleys, Antarctica - metaG UQ540 (21.06) (version 2) (version 2) | ecosystem: Environmental > Terrestrial > Soil > Desert | place...
AGCGGGATGAGTTTCAAATTCTGTTTTTCCATTGTAATGGACTTCGGCTATTATGGTAAATGGCGATAATTTTTATGATATCGTTATTTTCATTAATAATATAAAAAATATTAAATGGAAATTTTTTTAGAACTAAACGTCTAACGTTAAGAAATATCTTTTGAAATCTTTTTGGTGTACCTCTTAATCTTTTTAGACCATCTTTTATACAAAAATAAAATTCCCCACCTAATCCCTTTTTTTGTGATTCATACCATACAAAAGACTCAATCATATCATTCAATGCATCTTCTAAAAGCTCCAGCTTATACTTCATTTACCTTCAAAAATTTTCTCAACATCTTCCCATTGAATAAATTTTGCTGTTCCGTTATTAATTTTTTCAAGTCTTTTTTTTAGTTCAACTAATTGTTCTTTTGGTATTTCCATGTTATCCTGCTCTTCGGCAATGCTGTCCCAGATTGATTTCACAATCTCTAATCTTTCGTCTCTACTGAGTTTTAAAATTTCTTGGAGCTTGGAATTTTCCATAATTTAAATTTTTTACTTACGAAACTTACCCAATTATAAATGTTTTGGATATACAAAAATCTATAATACGAAAAATTAGGGCTTGATTATTTTACTCTCCTTCTTTATCCACTAATTGCTGCTTCGATCGTTCAGATTTGAAAGTTCACTGTTTGAGGATTGTCCTCAGAGCATGAAAGAAAAATAAATGTGAAAATTAGTATTATAATGTTTTTCATCATTATGTAAATTTTATTTTAAGAAGGCTGTATTAAAAAATTTACAGAAATTTGTCGAGATGGTTTCGGAAGAAAATTCTAATCATTAAACTAAAATCAGAAATCATTATAGAAAACAGAATTGTCAAACTTCCGATATTAACTCGGTTTGAAAGATTAAAATCTCGGATTGGTTTAAATCTTCAAAAGGGTATTCAATTAATCAACTTATGAACTTTTTATTGAATAAAGTACTTTGGAAGATTATATATTTAATTGGGATCTCTTATAAATTGCAAAAGTCTTAATGCTATTGTAAATTAGAAGAAACCTAAAAACAAAAGGGAATATGTAGTCATTTCAAAAGCCATCCCAACAAAAGTTGAATCTATAAGTAACTTACCTTAGCATATTTAAAATTAAAACTCACAACTATAAAACTCTAATTATGAGCAGTTTAAAAAAAGTCAAGTTAGGAAGTCAGGGACTTATTGTTCCGAATATTGGACTTGGAACAATGGGAATGACAAAGTTAGCAGGAATGGATATCTATGGACAGGCAGATGAAGCTGAAGCCATAGCAACCATCCATCGTTCTTTGGAATTAGGCTGTAATTTTTTAGACACCGCAGATCTATATGGTCCGTTGGAAAACGAAAGACTTATTGCAAAAGCCATAAAAGGAAATAGAAGCAAATACATTATTGCAACTAAGTTCGGATTTGAAATAGATGACAATGATCAATTGACCTGGCAAATAAATGGAAAAAAGGATTATGTAAAAAAGGCAATTGAACGTTCGTTAAAAAACCTTGGTACAGATTACATTGATTTGTACTACCTACATAGACTTGACCCGAATACACCAATAGAAGAAACTGTTGGCGCCATGGGAGATTTAGTGAAGGAAGGAAAGATAGGTTACATAGGGCTATCAGAAGTTTCATCTGAGACAATAAAAAAAGCACACAAAATTCATCCATTAACAGCAATACAAACAGAGTTTTCCTTATTTGAGAGAAGTGCCGAAGAAACAGGTATTTTAAATACAATCAATGAACTTGGAATTGGGTTTGTTGCTTATTCCCCTTTGGGAAGAGGATTTCTTACGGGAGAAATTCAGAGTCCTGATGATTTTCCGGAAAATGATTTCAGAAGGAGCATACCTCGCTATCAAGGTGAACAATTTTATAAAAACATTCAATTGGTTAACGAGATAAAAAATCTTGCCGCAAAAAAAGAAATTACCGTTTCTCAATTGGCACTGGCATGGGTAATTTCAAAAGGCATTTTACCAATTCCGGGAACTAAAAGAAGAAAGTATTTAGAGGAAAACATTGCTGCAGCTGGTATTACTTTGAATACAAATGAATTGGAACAAATAGAAGCAATTGTGCCTTTGGGTACTCCAACAGGTGACCGGTATAATGATTCCGGTATGGCAGCAATAGATAAATAAGAATCATACATCGATAGAAATGAAACAGATAATAAAAATTAAATTTTTAAACTCATAAATAAAAAAACAATAAAATGAAAAGAAATAAAATTGCTTTGGTCACGGGCGGCAGCCGTGGCTTAGGAAAAGACATGGTTAAAAGTCTTGTGAAAAAAGGTATTGATGTGATTTTTACTTACAATACTAAAAAAGAAGAAGGGTTTGCAGTCGTAAAAGAAATTGAACAATCAGGTCAGAAAGCAGCTGCGCTGCAATTTAATGTAGAAGATGTAAAAAGTTTTGATAAGTTTATTAAGGAAGTCGGCTCAACTTTAAAGGAAACTTTCAACGCTGATAAAATTGATTTTTTAATAAACAATGCAGGCATCGGCATTCACGTTCCTTTTGCTGAAACATCGGAAGAACAATTTGACAAATTACTGAATATTCATTTCAAAGGAGTTTTCTTTCTCACACAAAAAGCATTGCCGATAATTGCCGATGGTGGGAGCATTGTAAATATTTCAACAGGGCTTGCACGAATTATTTTGCCGGGTTATGCAGCATACGCATCAATGAAGGCAGCCATTGAAACCTTAACTAAATACATGGCGAAGGAATTAGGCAGCCGGGGCATCAGAGTGAATGCATTGGCGCCGGGTGCTATCGAAACAGATTTTGGCGGCGGTGTTGTAAGAGATAATTCACAATTAAATGATTTTATTGCTTCAAACACTGCATTAGGCCGCGTGGGGCTTGCCGATGACATTGGAAGTGTAGTTGCTTTCTTATGCACTGATGACGCTAAATGGGTTAATGCGCAGCGCATTGAAGTATCAGGCGGGCAAATGATTTAAAATTATTTTTTTAAACCTGGTTTTAAATCCCCAATTGGAAACTGAAACTAAAATACTGACAATTGAATATTTTATTTTTTTGCAGCAGGTATCTCTAGTCGTATTTATATTTCCGGTAATGTTGGTTTCCTGTAATGATTTAATCACTTAATATGGAATGAAACTGTACATTAAGAAAATACCTAGACAAACTGGTCTAATACTTTTTCTTAAGATGTCAGTATAGTGATTAATGACTTATGATAAATAATTTTATACAGCTCTATGCTGATACCTCTGTACACGAGGATTTTTGGAACGCGGATAAGGCTGATTTTACGGATATTCGCTGATTCATCATAAAAATTTTAAATAATCAAAATATCTAATTTAGAATTGTAATTAGGTTCCTGATGAACATTTCTTTACAAATAAGATAATCCTTTATTTTTTCCGTTCAATCCCTGCCTGTGGCAAGGCAGGCGCGTTATCCGCGTTCAATTTTTTCTCGTGTAAATATCACCCCTGAGATTGTCATATTTACCACTCTATAATTAAGTTTAAATTAATTATTTTTGAATCATTAACGATAATGTCTCTAAATCAATAAATCGGTGCAGGACAAAATAATTTTAAAAACTGTATAAACAATCACAATGAATAAAACTACATTTAAAAATATTGACGAGTATATTGCAGTATTTCCAAAGGAAACTCAAAAACTTTTAGAGCAACTTAGGGCGACAATTAGAAAAGTTGCACCGGAAGCAGAAGAGACAATCAGTTATGGAATTCCAACTTTAACTCTAAAAGGAAATTTAGTTCATTTTGGGGCCAATAAAAATCATATTGGATTTTATCCAACACCATCAGGAATTAAAGCATTTAAGAAAGAGCTTTCAGCTCATGAAGGAGCAAAAGGTTCCGTAAAATTTCCAATTGATAAACCACTTCCATTAAGCCTGATAACCAAAATTGTAAAATTTAGAGTGAAAGAAAATTTAGAAAAAAACTAATGCGGCTAAGACAATGAATGGTTCCTTTTCTATATTGTAATCATTTGTTCAATAAATTAAGTTAGCACAATATGGATAACTTATTCGGATTAATTATATGCGGCGGGAAAAGTTTAAGAATGGGTGTGGACAAAAGCTTGCTGAAATATTATGGTATTCCTCATCGTTATTACCTGTTCAGTCTGTTAAAGGATTTTTGCCAGTCTGTTTATCTGTCTCTAAACATGTTGCAGGCAGAAAATTTAGACAATTCATATCCCTATATCACCGATGCGCCTGAATACAATGATATCGGACCGATGTCGGCTTTGCTCAGCGCATGGAAGAAATTTCCGCAGGCATCGTGGCTTGTAGTCGGATGTGATTATCCATTTATAAATAAAGAAATAATTCAATCTTTGATATGTAATCGGGATAAAAGCGCTACATGTTTTTTTCTTGCAGAAAAGAATATTCATGAACCTTTGCTTACAATTTATGAATCATCTTTTTATGATAAAGTAATGGAAGCACATTCTAAACAAAATTATTCTTTGAGCAAAATTTTGGCAAATGAAAATGTGAATATAATAAAATCATTTTCCGCACATTTTCTAAAGAATGTAAACACTCTGGATGAATTTTCTGCTGTTAAAAATTTACTTAATAGTCAACCTGTTGTACTATGATCTCTTCTGCTGTTTTTCCCATTCAAAGAATCAGTCATAATAAAATTCAGAAAATTGATGATTATCTTGCGGTTGAAGAACCTGTCGAGATAAGAATTTCTTTTTTAAACGAACAAAAGAAACTAACAACACAACCTCTATCTATCACAATGCGAACGCCAAATCCCGGTCAGGATATAGAGCTGGCAGCAGGATTTTTGCTGACTGAAGGAATTATTCATAGCATGGAAGATATTCAGAAATCACAACAAATTGATGAACACATTGTACTCATTGAACTTAATGAAAAGATCCGACCCGATTTGCAAAAACTCGAAAGGCACTTTTATACTTCATCAAGTTGCGGAGTATGCGGCAAGACGTCAATTGATGCAGTTAAAATATCTTGTCCGGTTCAGGTGCCCGTTTCGAATTCTATGGCAGTATCACCATCGATTATTTATTCATTACCAATAAGCTTAAGTGAAAAACAAAATACTTTTACCGCTACCGGAGGGTTACATGCTTCGGCTTTATTTGATTGTAAAGGAAATCTGATTTCTGTAAGAGAAGATGTCGGGCGGCATAATGCTTTGGATAAACTGATCGGCGCTGCAATGTTTGATGGTATTCTCCCTTTGCAAAGTTATATTTTACTGCTTAGTGGCCGTGCAAGCTTTGAGTTGATCCAGAAAGCTACTATGTCAGGTATTTCTTTTGTTTGTGCGGTAGGTGCGCCTTCAAGCCTTGCTGTCGAATTAGCAATTGAGAGGAAGATGACACTTATAGGCTTTCTTCGTAATGAGCGGTTTAATATATATTGTGGTGCGGAGCGGGTAAAGTTATATGGGATGGCTGATTAATTTTTAAATTTGACAAAGATCTTTCTCGCAGATTTCTGCAAATGATGATCACAGATTAACGCAGATAAAACTTTGTTCTTAATATTTGTTGGGATAATATTTGCGTATCTCTGCAAAAAAATAAAATTTTTAAAAAAAGGATTTCGCTTTGATTATCACAGTTAAAATTTTGTTCTTGAGACTTCTGCGAAAAATCTGCGAACACTATCTGCTCATCTGCGAGAAAAATTTAATATGAAGAGTTCAAACATATAATAATTATTTTGACATGAAATTAAGAATAAAAGCCAACACTGTCCGTTTCCGGCTTACAAAACCTGAAGTAAAATTAATCGGAGACAAAGGTTATATCGAAGAGCAAACCGATTTTCTTCCTAACCATTTTTTTTATGCAGTGAAGACCGATAACTCCATAAGTGAATTAAGGGCTGATTTTAATGGTAATGGAATTACTTTATTTATTCCTGAAGTCTGGGCGAAGGGGTGGGATAGTTCTGAAAAGGTGGGATTTGAAGGGAGCATAACCATAAATGATTCCAAATCCATTTACCTGCTGATTGAAAAAGATTTCAAATGTCTTGATGAAAGTACTGAAGATCAGGCTGACAATTTCGAAAATCCGAATATAGCGTGTGAGCCCTTTGAAAAATGAAATAAAACAAATACCGGATGCAGAGAATCCTGAACAACTTACAGGATTAAAACTTGGCAAAATTAAAAAATCGGCCGCAGGTATAAGTGCAGTTATTTCGAGCGGTAAAAAAGTATTTGGAGAAGCCGGCATTCTTCGGGGATTAAAGGCATTATGGCATTTAAATAAAAAAGGTGGATACGATTGTCCAAGTTGCGCATGGCCCGATCCTGATGACGAGCGATCGCGTGTCGGAGAGTATTGCGAGAACGGCGCAAAAGCAGTTGGTGAAGAAGCCACATTAAAGAAATTAACTGCTTCCTTTTTTGAAAAAAATTCTGTGAAAGAACTCGCTGCCTTAAGCGATTATGATATAGGCAAGAAGGGAAGAATAGCGCAGCCCGTGTATTTACCAAAAGGCGCTTCACACTATCAGACAATTACATGGAAGAATGCTTTCAAAAAGATAGGAACTGAATTAAATAATTTGTCTTCGCCAGATGAAGCAATATTTTATACTTCCGGACGAACGAGCAATGAAGCAGCTTTCTTATACCAGCTTTTTGTCAGGGAATTCGGGACGAATAATTTACCGGACTGCAGCAATATGTGCCATGAGAGCAGCGGCGTGGCTTTGGGAGAATCTCTCGGCACGGGCAAAGGCTCGGCAAAACTTGATGACCTCTATGAAGCCGAAATAATTATAATACTGGGACAAAATCCCGGCACCAATCATCCTCGAATGCTTACTGCTCTGCAGAAGGCAAAAGAAAACGGTGCTGTAATAATCTCCATAAATCCTTTACCCGAAACAGGTTTGATGGGTTTTTATAATCCGCAAAAGATAAAAGGAATATTCGGGATTAGTACACAGCTTACAGATATTTTTTTACAGGTAAAAATTAATGGTGATATGCCTCTGCTTCAGGCAATAGAGCTGTTATTGTTGAATGAAGAAGAACGAAATCCCGGTTCCGTATTTGATCATGAATTTATTGAAAAAAATACTGAAGGTTCTAGAAATTTCCTTAAACATCTGCGTCAGCAAAACTTTGATGAATTAGTAAAAGCCTGCGGTGTTGATCCGTTAAAGATAGCAGAAGCTGCCAATGTTTTAAAGAATAAAAAAAAGATTGTTGCATGCTGGGCAATGGGTCTCACACAGCATAAAAATGCTGTTGATACTATTAAGGAAATTGTAAATCTATTATTATTAAAAGGGAGCATAGGAAAAAAAGGTGCAGGAACTTTTCCTGTTCGGGGGCACAGCAATGTTCAGGGTGATAGAACAATGGGAATTTATGAAAAACCTTCGACAGAATTTTTAAATAAACTAGAAAAGAATTTTAATTTTACTCCTCCCCGGAAATCAGGTTACGATGTGGTGGAAAGTATTAAAGCAATGCATGAAGGGAAAGCAAAAATATTTTTTGCATTAGGTGGAAATTTTTTATCGGCTACACCTGATACAACTTACACTGCTGAGGCATTGCGAAAATGCAGTCTTACTGTTCATGTTTCAACTAAACTGAATCGCAGCCACCTTGTTCACGGCGAGGAAGCATTGATATTACCATGTCTGAGCCGAAGCGATAAAGATGTAATCAACGGAGAAGAGCAATTTGTTTCCTGCGAAAATTCAACAAGCGTTGTCCAGTCATCAAAAGGAGTTTTGAAACCTGTGTCAAAAGAATTATTAAGCGAACCCGTAATCGTGTGCAGACTTGCAAAATCTACACTTGATAACCGCAGTAAAATAGACTGGAACAAATACTTACAACACTACGATGCAGTCAGGAAAGATATTGAGCTTACCATTCCCGGTTTTGAAAATTATAATAAGAGAGTAAGAGAGCCCGGTGGTTTTTATTTGCCTAACTGCAATCGAGAAGGGAAATTTGAAACTGCATCAGCAAAAGCGCAATTTAATATCTCAACATTTACCGGTCTTGCTATGAAGGAAGATGAATTAATGATGATGACCATTCGTAGCCATGACCAGTTTAACACTACTATTTACGGGCTAAATGACCGATACCGAGGCATTTATAATGAGCGCCGGGTAATCCTGATGAACAAGAATGACATTAGCAGCCGAGAGATGAAAAACGGTGATGTCATAGATCTGCATAATTATCATGGCGGAATAGAAAGGGTAGCTCATAATTTTATAATTGTTGAGTATCCTATTCCTGAAGGCTGCACAGCTACTTATTATCCGGAAACCAATGTATTGGTTCCCATTACGAGCGTGGCTGATAAAAGTAATACTCCTACTTCAAAGCAGGTAATTCTGAAGGTGAAAAAACATGCTTGATAAAAACCAGCCTCCGACAGAGAGATTCGTAATTGATGAGTGAAAATTCCTTTTGTGCACTGACATCGTTATATTTTGTTTCACGAAGTTATGCTAGATTAAGCATTCAAATTTAGGGATACAAAAATTTCAAGCCTCTGAAACGTTGGATAATTAATTAAAGACAACGAAAAAAAAATTTAGAGAAGGTTCGGTAGGAGCTCTCATGGATGAATATGAACGAGCAGCCAGAGAACTTAAAATTGTAATAAAATTAGTAGATCAGCAAAACTATACAGAAATAGTTGACAGTGAAACGAAAGACCCTGATTGTAAGTCAATTCAGACAATTCTGAATCATGTCATAGGTGCAGGATATGGATATGCTAACGATATCAGGAATCAGTTCGGTGATCCTTTGACTGAAAGAAAGAAAAACTATGAACCGAATACTCCGGAAGAAGCATGCAGAGAAATTGATATAATGCTGAAGTATAATATTGAAACTCTGCAAAACAAATGGAATATGACGGATGATGATGTTATGAAAAATATTATGAAGGTGAGATGGGGACCAACTTATGATTTGGAACAATTGCTTGAACATGCAATTGTACACGTCCTAAGACATAGACGGCAAATTGAAAAGTTTTTATCCATTCAGTGGACTTCACTGATTTGAGTCAGCAACGCCGTTAATATTAGCTGAAAGTAAAACCTCAAAACTTCAGAAGCTTAAGCTCCTTCATTTTAGGCACTGACTTTGTGCCAGTCTTTGTGGGTGAATTCTTATCCCGGGCAAAGTCTCCCACTTTTGAGCATAGGGGAGACTGTTCTGACAAATAGCAATTTAGTATTTACACACTAAATGAAACGTTATCTAAATACAAACTGTAATAATAAAATTTCTAAATTTTAATTTTTTCATTTTCTCTATGGTCTGAATACTTGAATACCATTTGCCGCGTTATATTCTGCTATTATTAAATCCGAACCATCCACGTATCTGTCACCGGTTAAATCAGCGTTTATATATCCGGTTAAATTGTGAGCAGCGACATCATCAATTAGTGAACAATCTAAGGAATCAATAATCTGATCTTGATTAACGTCTCCGGAATAAATGCAATAAGCTCCAGCTATGTGAATCATATTATTACCATACGCCTGTGATTGAACCCTGATGAAAGAATAGAAATTGGTGGTATCACCTACTAATATTTCTCCCCCCAACTTACTCCATGTCTCAATTGAATTTCTATGGTTAACAACGATATAGTATGTTCCAGCCGGAGCGTTTGGGAAATGAAATTCTCCTATCGAAGTACTTGAATCAATCACCGCTCTTGCTGAATCGACTATTCCATAAGGCAAAACATTGCTTCTCAAATAAACTCTTACAGTATCTTTCATATTTTGGACGTCGAGTGGAATGTTCACGTATCCCTGCGGAATAACTTGAACATTCAGTCTCAAAGGCAATTCATCTATTTCAAATTTATAAGCCCTGTAGGAATACATGTTTGAATCGGGGAATGACATATCCAATGCAATTTGTCCCGTTGGCGTCACCTCTGTTAATGTTGAACCCGCGGTATTACCCCAACCGATTAATGTATTTCCGTTTGGAAGTCTTTGCGCTGAACCCATCGCAGGTGAATGAGGATTGCTTCGTCTATATTCCCAGATGAGCGTAGCTGTTTTATTTATTTCGTCTATCGTATATTCAACTGCACGTGAGAATGGCGGTGTGTGCCAATGTCCATTATCAAATATTAGGATATTTCCGTTTGCGAGTCTTGTTGCATGATGCTGCCAGCTTACATGCTCAACAGTGTCGCTTGGAGGTAACGGATCATTTATGAATCTGAATTGATTTTTGTTTCCGGAAAGACGCCAAATAAGTGCACCTGTCTGACTATGTATTTTTGTTACTTCAGATAAATGTCTTGAGCTTAGTAGTATATGCCCGTCATAATCTATTTCCAGGGAGTTTCCATGAACTGCATCTATCACCGAATCCGTAAGGTCTCTATGCAAGCAATCCGTAATTTCAAAGTGATCCCAACTCCTCCACTGGAACACTACATTTTTGTTTTGATCCAATTCCTGGATTGTAGTTCCATAAACTAAAGCGTTTGAATCGCCATTCGGTACAATTACAGACATATCAATTCTGAGTGTATCATAGCTCATTAATAAAACATTACCATTATCCTTCACTATAAAATCGTGCCCGTCTGTTGGTAATCCATTTTGAATAGTAAAACTATCAATGGTGTTAAAATTCGAGTCCATTAAAAAATGAACTCCTGTTTGCATTCCATTCTCCGGATTACGGTAATCAAAATAACTATATTGACCATTCTTTTGCTTCGTCCAATTTAAGCAGGCATAGTTGTCTAATTCCTGTGACCAATGAAGCGACCCGTCGTTGTTGAATATGAGCAGATATGGCGTATTAGGAATTTGTAAGTCGAAGAAAAAATTACTTACAAAAATCTTACCCGGGGCGGGATTATTACTTACGTTTACAATTGGATACGGAATTTGTGCAACTCCATTTAAATAAATAGAAAATAAAAAAATTGTTATTAATGTTTTCATAGTACTTGTCCTCCAGACATTTTAATTAATTATTTTTTTATAATTTTTTGATTTCATTTTTCACTTTTTAACTTTAGGTATTTCCTTAATCAATTAATATTGTCTCTACAACCCAAATTACATACACTGATTGCTTTGTGCAGTCACCAGCGTGAACTCAATCATAAGATAATTCAGAAATAAAAGTTTTAGCATAATCTAAAAAAGTATTCTGTTGATCTGCAAACCATTCGTGAAGATTTATTTTTTTATTACTATTTTTCAATGCAACAATATCATTAAATTTGATATTTATTAGTTACTTAAGTTGACCGCTTCATTCTTCAAGCTGATTTTTCGCCACGAATTGCACGAATTGAAGCGAATTTATAAAAATATGTTTTTTGAAATTCGACA
>Ga0180121_10001097_pt1 | contig 11455 bp, 11 predicted proteins | sample AntDrymUQ5402106_2_FD_129676 | JGI IMG/M metagenome (GOLD analysis project Ga0180121, IMG submission 129676) | Polar desert sand microbial communities from Dry Valleys, Antarctica - metaG UQ540 (21.06) (version 2) (version 2) | ecosystem: Environmental > Terrestrial > Soil > Desert | place...
ACCGTCGAGGAACACGCGATCGTACGCCGCGTGCACACCGAGACCACTGAGCAGGTTCAACTCGAGCCCGCCCCCGAGTCCGAAGTTACTCTCGGTTGCTGACTCTCCGCCGCCCGACCGTCGAACGATGTCGATACGTGGTGCGATCCACGGCTTGATCGCGAGCGCCGGGTTGGGAATGGTGAGCGCGAACCCAACGCCCACGGGGAAGCGGAACTCGTTCACCGCCTGGCCCGGAAGAAATCCGTCATCCGGTTTCGAGTATCCAATCCCTCCCTGTACCGTAACGGAGAGCGGAATAAGCGGGCCGCCAAACACCTTGTAGTTGAGAGTCCCGCCGACCGAAAGCTCGCTGTCTCCCGCGCCGTCCGGATTGAACGTAGAGAGCATTGCCGTGGCCCCCAGCGGACCGAAGCCGCCACGGCCGCTGATAGCCAGGGCCGTGCCCTTGCCGGCTACGGCGTTGGGGAAGCCAACGTCGGCATAAATCGCGATCCCGGTTGCAATACCGCTGTTATAAATGGGGATACCCGGAACCTGCGCCTGCGCGGCCGAGACACCGAAAAGCAGGGCGAGGACAGGACCTGCCACGGCGAAGCCTGGGTGCACGCATCTCATGGCACTCTCCATTCGGTGTGCGGGGCAAAGTCACCCCGCGGGCGCCAGAAGGTACTAACGGGCTTCGCAGGAAGTCAACCGAACTGATGGGAGCGAAAACGCCCGTCCGCAGCGGCTGCGGACGGGCGTGGATCGTGAGGTTTTAAACTTAGCGGATATAGGCCAGGGTGATACCGACGCCGTCGAGGTCGCCGACTCCACCGCTGACCCGCACGGCCCAGCTCTGGCTGAAGCGCATGTCCACGCCAAGGCCAAGCGCGAAGTTTACCGCGTCCTCCCCGCCGCCGAAGGTAGGCACAATCACCGGATGCAGGTAGGGAGTGAAGCTGGTCTTGGAATCTTCCAGCTCGAACCGCCGACCGAGCGAGATGCCGACCGGGATGAGGTACTGATCGGTGCCGTCACCGATGTTGGCACCGATGCCCAGCGTCAACGCGCCGTCAACCGGGATGCTCTCGCTGTACCTGAGGATGTTGGTCCGGAAGTCGCCACCTAACAGGATGCGGGTGCCGCCACCGACATTTACTCCCCCCACCGTCGCCTCTGCCAGGTCGGCAATGCCGCCTCGAACGCTGAAGTCGTTGTTACCCGACCCATAGCTGTAGAAGCCTTCGACTGCGAAGCTGACCCCCGAGCCCGGGTCGGATATGGAAGCACCGAACTCATGGGACTTGAAGGCGCGGTACGGAGCTTTGAAAATCGGGGTGCCGGTTTCCTGGGCAGCCGATTGGCTCGCGGTAAACGCCACCAACCCTGCCACCAAAAGCCCACCGCAGAGGCTACGACGCATTTGATTCTCCTTGAACGTGTTCGGTGACCACGCGTACCCGGTTGTCGACCACCTGTAGGAACCCGCCACGTACGGAGAAGCGGCTGACGGTGTCGGCCCTGCGCACCGTCAGTGTACCCTCACCCAGCAGCGTCATGAACGGGGCGTGGTTCGGCAGAATGCCGACCTGGCCGTCGAAAGCGGGTGCAACAACCGCGTCCGCTTCACCGTCGAACATAGACGCCTCGGGGGATATTACCGTGACTTGCATCACCCGGTTGCCAGCTGCTTGGCGCGTGCGATAACGTCGTCGATCCCACCCTGCATGTAGAACGCCTGCTCGGGCAGATGGTCGAATTCGCCGGCGACCACGCGCTCGAAGCTGGCAATCGTGTCTTCCAGTTTCACGTACTTGCCGGGGAAGCCGGTGAACTGCTCGGCGACAAAGAACGGCTGAGAGAGGAACCGGGCGATGCGTCGGGCCCGCGCCACGATCAGCTTGTCCTCTTCACTGAGCTCATCCATGCCGAGAATGGCGATGATGTCCTGCAGCGCCTTGTAGCGCTGGAGAATCCGTTGCACGCCGATAGCCACGTCGTAGTGGTGCTGCCCCACGTACTGCGGATCGAGAATCCGGCTCGCGCTGTCCAGCGGGTCCACGGCCGGATAGATGCCCAGCTCCGCAATGGCGCGTGAGAGCACGACGGTGGCATCGAGGTGGGCAAAGGCCGTGGCCGGCGCCGGATCGGTCAGGTCGTCGGCCGGAACGTAGATGGCCTGCACCGACGTAATCGAGCCCTTGTCGGTGGAGGTGATCCGCTCCTGGAGGTCGCCCATTTCCGTGGCCAGCGTCGGCTGATAGCCCACCGCGCTCGGCATGCGGCCCAGGAGGGCAGAGACCTCGGAGCCCGCCTGGGTGAATCGGAAGATGTTGTCGATGAACAGCAGCACGTCCTGGCGCTGGACGTCGCGGAAATACTCGGCAATAGTCAGCCCGGTAAGCCCTACCCGCAGGCGGGCGCCCGGCGGCTCGTTCATCTGGCCGTAAATCAGGGCGACGTTCTCCAGGATTTTCGCTTCCTTGAACTCGAGATAGAGGTCGTTCCCCTCGCGAGTCCGCTCGCCCACGCCGCAGAACACCGACCGGCCGCCGTGACCCTTGGCGACGTTGTTGATCAGCTCCTGAATCACGACCGTCTTGCCGACGCCGGCGCCACCGAACAGACCGATCTTGCCGCCTTTGACGAAGGGCGCGATGAGGTCGATGACCTTGATGCCGGTCTCGAAGATCTCCGTCTTGGGCTCGAGATCGGTGAACTTCGGTGTGGGCCGGTGGATGGGCCAGCGCTCGACGTCCGCCGGAATCGGTGGACCGCCGTCAACCGGCTCGCCCAGCACGTTGAGAATGCGGCCCAGCGCGGCCTCGCCAACCGGAGCCGTGATCGCCCCGCCGGTGTCGCGGACCTCCATCCCACGGGTGACCCCGTCGGTGGTGCTCATGGCCACCGCTCGCACCTGATTCTGTCCGATGTGCTGCTGCACCTCGGCGGTCAGCTTGACCGGTATCGAGCCAGTGGAGTCCTCGATCTGGATGGCGTTATAGATCTCGGGCAGGTGCTCCGGCTCGAACTCGACGTCGAGCACGGGGCCGATGACCTGCACGACCCGGCCGATGTTGTGCTGGGTCTTGGAAGCTTTTTCCTTCTTCTCGGCGCCGACTGCTGTAGCCATGTATGCCTGACTCCGTAACTGGTTCAGTTCCTCTTGGCTGCTACCTCTCCGTCATCTCCGCCCTTTCCGTCTTCTCCGTCCTACCCTTGCAATGCCGCCGCGCCGCCCACGATCTCGGCGATCTCCTGAGTGATCTGCGCCTGGCGCTGCCGGTTGTAGGTCCGCTTGAGCAGCTCCAGAATATCGCCGGCGTTGTCGGTTGCGTTCTTCATGGCGGTGCGCCGCGCCCCATGCTCGGCCGCCGCCGTCTCCACCATGCCGCGATACACGGCGTTCCGCACATAGAGCGGCAGCAACTGGTCGAGAATCGCTTCGGCATTGGGCACGAGAATGTAGTTGGCAGTCATTCCACGCTCTTTTTCATTCTCGTGCTCTCCTGCCCCGCTGCCCCGCTGGCCCGCTGGCGCTTCCACCGGAAGGACGCGAATGGTAGCCGGCGGAGTCTGGAGGGCGCTGATGAAGCGGGCCTGGATCAGATCCACGCTGGCGAGCTCGCCCGCCGCGAAGGCCTGGATCAACGGCTCCACGACCTCGGCCGCGTGATCGGTGGTCGGCCGGTCGCCGATGTCGAGCCGCTCCAGGGCCATCTTCCGGCCCAGATACTTGAAGAAGCCGATTCCCTTCTTCCCGATCCCCAGTAGCTCGACGGAGTAGCCGTCCTTTTCGAGCGACTCGATCCGGCGGCGGGCTTCCTTGATCAGATTGGAGTTGAACCCGCCGGCCAGCCCGCGGTTCGAGGTCAGCAGGATCACGGCGGCCCGGCTGGGGCCCCCCTTGGAAGGGGGCGCCGGCTTGCGCAGCAGCGGAAAGCGCTCGGCCAGGTCGGGAGTGTACAGATCGGCGATCACCTGCCTGAGCGCCTCCGCATAGGGCCGGGCGGCGATCACCCGGTCCTGGGCGCGCTTCAGCTTGGACGTGGCGACCAGCTCCATCGTCTTGGTGATCTTGCGGGTGTTCTGGACCGAGCGAATCCGGCCCTTGAGCTGGCGGCTCTTGGCCATTATTCCGGCACGAACAGCTTCTGGAAGGCCTCGAGGGCGGCAATGAGGCGGCGGGTCAGCCCGTCGTCCAGCGCCTTCTTGGTCCGGATGTCCTTGAGTATCTCGGGATGCGATGCCTCGACGTACTCGAGGAAGTCATGCTCCCATTTCCGGATGTGCTTCACCTCGACCTTGTCCAGATGCCCGTTGGTCACGGCATAGATGATCACGACCTGCTTCTCCACCGGCACCGGACGGTACTGCGGCTGCTTGAGGACTTCCACCAGCCGGGCACCGCGGGAAAGCTGGCGCTGGGTGGCCGGATCGAGGTCGGAACCGAACTGGGCGAAGGCCTCCAGCTCGCGGTACTGCGCCAGGCTGAGCCGGAGCGGGCCGGCTACCTGCTTCATCGCCTTGATCTGGGCGTTGCCGCCTACCCGGCTGACGCTGATTCCGGCGTCCACCGCCGGACGGACGTTGGAGTAGAACAGGTCTGTGGTGAGGAAGATCTGGCCGTCGGTGATCGAGATGACGTTGGTAGGGATGTAGGCCGAAACGTCGCCGGCCTGAGTCTCGATAATCGGGAGCGCGGTGAGCGAGCCTCCCGGCTTCTTGATCCGGGGATCGTACTTCACCACCTCCGCGTCCTCATTGATCTTCGCGGCGCGCTCCAGCAGGCGGCTGTGCAGGTAGAACACGTCGCCCGGATACGCCTCGCGGCCGGGCGGGCGGCGGAGAATCAGGGACAGCTGGCGGTAGGCGGCCGCCTGCTTGGAGAGGTCATCGTAGACGCAGAGGGTGGCCTTCCCTTCCTCATACATGAAGTACTCGGCGAGGGCACAACCGGAGTACGGCGCGATGAACTGGAGCGGCGCCGGGTCCGAGGCGGAGGCAACCACCACGATGCAGTAGTCCATGGCCCCCGCGTCCTTCAACTTTTCCACCACGGTGGCCACGGTCGAGCGCTTCTGACCGATCGCCACGTACACGCAGATGACGCCGGTGCCCTTCTGATTGATGATCGTGTCCACCGCGATCGCGGTCTTGCCGGTGCCCCGGTCGCCAATGATGAGCTCCCGCTGGCCGCGGCCGATCGGAATCATGGCGTCGATCGCCTTGATGCCGGTCTGAAGCGGCTCCTTCACCGGCTGCCGCACGATGATGCCCGGCGCCACCATCTCCACCGGCCGGCTGCCGCTGGCCTGGATCGGTCCCCGGCCGTCAACCGGCCGGCCGAGGGCGTCGACTACGCGGCCCAGCATTGCCGGACCCACCGGAACCTCGAGCAGCCGACCAGTGCGGCGGACCTCATCGCCCTCTTTGAGCTTGAGGTAGTCGCCCATGATGGCGGCGCCGACGTTGTCCTCTTCGAGGTTCAGGGCCAGCCCGGCGACAGTCTCTCCCGTCTCGCGGGCCGTGAACTCCAACATCTCGCTGGCTATGGCGGATTTGAGGCCGTAAATGCGGGCGACGCCGTCACGCACTTCGAGCAGCGTGCCGACTTCGCTGACGTCCTCGGTGGCAAGATCCGCCGACGCGATCTCGCGTAGCAGGATTTCCTTGAGCTCGCCCGGACGAAGAATGGATTCGGTGGCCATGTAGTTTTTTGAGCCTGGCTGAAGGTGCGCTTCAATCTAGCTTGTGAAAATAATCACAAGGCGGGGGGGGGCAAGGCGGGCGGGGCAGCGGGGCAGCGGGGCAGCGGGGCAGCGGGGCAGCGGGGCAGCGGGGCAGCGGGGCAGCGGGGCAGCGGGGCAGAAACTAAACGTCGGGTCGAACGTCACCTGAGCGAAACGAAGCGGCCGATCTCCTCTCAACCACCTACTGCCCCGCCGCCCCGCTGCCCCGCTGCCCTACTCCTCGTATTCCCCCTCACGAATGCGGCCAGCACTCCCTGCGGCCCCAGTGCGGCTAAGCCGCTGGTGGGCACGTTGGCGATGCGGCGAGCACTGCGCGCCAGATGGTTCGACGAAGAAAAGTGCAGGACGCGAACGACCGTCTGTACCGCATAGCCTGGATTGCTCAGCAGCTGGGCAGCACAGGCGATGCGGGTCAGATCGATCACCCGCTTCAGATTAGGAGCGCCGCCGGCGCCGAACTGCCGGGAAAGGTGCTCGCGGCTGATACGGAGCCGGCTGGCGAGCACTGTGGTACGCATCGGACGTTCGACTTCGCCCAGGAGCAGATTCCATGCGGCCTGTTGCAACGGCTCGGTCAGCCGGAGCATGCGCGGCGCATCCACCAGCGCCCGCCGGCGCTCGGCGGTGATGGAGGACCGGAGCACCAGGTCGCCGACGATTGGATCATCGACCCCCTCCACCACCACCGAGGCTACCGCATGGCGGCGGCAGGTCAGGAGCAGCTCGCCATCATCGGGCCGGAAGGGGGCGTACGCTACCACCGGGACATAGGGCAGGTGGGAGCGCAGATCGGAGAGGTTTGCGAGGAGCCCCGGCTGGGGAGATAGCACCACGGCGTCCACCAGACGAGTTTGCAGCAGGCGGTGCAATGCGGTGGGATTCCGGCAGGAGACGACGCTGGGGCCGCCTTTGGGAAGAGTGCGCCGCAGGGCGATCAGCGCGGCACGACTGACCAGCAGCGTGGCGATGGCGGGCATGGGTCAGGGGGACGGATGGACGGGCGGACGGTCGGTCGGTTCGCTGTCTTGCTCTATCTCCTCACCTCTTAGCCCGTCAGTGTTTCCTTCGACCTGTCCGTCTGTCCGCCTGTCCGCCCGTCCGTCCGTCCGTCCGCCCGCCCGTCCCGCTCCGATGGCCACCAGAGTGCGCACCATCTCGCCGGCTCGCTTGAGCACCCCTCGGGCGTTGTCGTAGCTCAGTAAGTCGAGAGCCTCAGGCAGGGGACGCCACTGGCAGGCGGTGATGCCTTCGTCCAGCTGGGGGCAGGCCTCGCCGTCGGGGCTCTCGAACAGAAAGAAGTGGCAGTACTTGTGGATGTGCCGTCCGCGAAAGCGGAAGTGCCAGTCGATGACCCGGATCGGGCCGTGCAGGATCAGGCGCGCCAGCCCGGTCTCCTCGGCGGTTTCGCGGATGGCGGCCTCAGCCGGGGACTCCGTGTTCTCGAGGTGACCCTTGGGAAAGCCCCAGTTCTTGTAGGAATCCCGGATCAGGAGATACCTCGCGGCCTGTCCGGACACCCGTCGGAACACAATCCCGCCGGCACTCACCTCCAGCTCCGCGCGCCGTTTGTTCATCTAGAAAACGGAGATCTTCAGATACTTCTTGGGGTTGGCCTGAATGTCGGTCAGCAACCCCCGGAACTGGATCACCGTCTTCGTGGTCTCCCGATAGAGCGTGGAGTCCGAAGCCAGCATGCCGAGGGTGCCGTTGCCGGCCTGAATCCGGGTCATGAGCGTATCGGCGGCCTGAAGGACTCGCACCAGGCTCGCTTCGTTGGCGCGGGCCGCCGCGATCACCGAGCGGAGATCGGCCGCGGCGTATCGAAGATCCGAGCTCGAGCTGCGCGAGTTATTCAGGATGTCCTTGAGCTGATTGTCGCTGGTGGCGGTGTCGAGACGGGCCACGGCGCCCTCGAACGTTCGGGCGACCCCGGCAAAGGCGTCCGACGTTGTGGCCACGTTCCGGCCGACCCGATCCATCCGGTTGGTCTGCGCGTTGGCAAAGGTGACCAGCCGTCCCGAGATGGCGGCGAGATCCTTGACGCTCTGTTGCATGTTCTTGAGCGCCGTGCTGTCGAATGCCTGGCCGATGCGCTGGGTGATGTCGCCCACGTCACCGGCAATGCGGCTGGCCTGCGCCGTGAGCTGTCCGATATCCGGCAGGGTGGCCCCGGGCCAGGCAATCCCCCCGGCCCGATCGGACTCGATGAGCGCGCTCCGGATGAGGGGATCCGTGGGCAGCGGCTCGAACGGAACGATGTTGGCGCTCCACTCACCGAACAGGCTGGCCGATGCCGAGATGGCCGCCGGCTTCCGCGGCAGCTCGACGCTGCGGTCGATGCTGAGATCGGCCTCCACCCATTCGTTCTTCACCAGCCGGATGCCCTCCACCCGCCCGACCCTGACGCCCCGCAGGGTGACCGGCGCGCCCACGCCCAGTCCGCCGACGGTGCGGAACCGGGCCTTGTAGGAAGCCTGCTTCTGGTTCACGTCGGTCTCGCTCAGCCAGAGCGCGCCCCCGATCACCAGAGCCAAGGCTGCCAGCACCGCCAAGCCGACCGCGAATTCATTGCTCCGTTTCACCCTGCGGACCTCCCTGCCACCGGGTCCAGCGCCACCGGGTTAGGCCGGCCTTCGATGAACTGCCGAACGACCGGATCGCGGGACGCCTGCATCTCCTGCACCGTGCCGACCTGGCGGATGGTCCCCTCGTGCATCAGCGCCACGCGATCGCCCACGCTGAAGGCGCTGCGCATGTCATGGGTAACCACCAGAGCGGTCACACCGAGGTCGCGGGTTCGCATAATGAGCTGGTCCATCAGTGCGGCGGTGACGGGGTCCAGCCCGGTCGTGGGCTCGTCGTAGAGAATGTAGCGCGGCTTGAGAGCGATCGCTCGTGCGATACCGACCCGCTTCCGCATGCCTCCCGAGAGCTCGGCCGGCAGCTTGTCCTCGCTCCCGCTGAGCTCCACCACCTCGAGGCTCTCTCCCACGCGCTGCCGGATGGTGGCCTCGTCGTGCCCGCGTCTGACCAGGCCCAGGCGTATGTTCTCGGCGACGGTCATGGAATCGAACAGCGCGGCGAACTGGAAGACATATCCGATCCGCCCCCGCAGCTCAGCCAGCTCGTCCCGATCCATATCGCCCACGGCCGCGTCGTCCACCAGCACCCGTCCGCTGCCGGGCTCGAGCAGACCTACGATGAGCTTCAGGGTGACGCTCTTCCCCGCCCCGGATGCCCCGATGATGACCGTATTCTGGCCATCCGGCACCTCCAGCGAGAGCCCGTTCAGGACTGACCGGGAGCCGAAAGACTTGGTGAGGCGGTCGAGGACGATCATAAGCGCGGGGCCGCGGGGCCGCGGGACCGCGGGGCAGTAACAGCACACCACGAGCTGCCCATTGGCGCGAGAAGACCGCCCCGCTGCCCCGCCGCCCAGCTGCCCCGCCTCATAGAAGCACCAGGGCCCAGAAGGCATCCAGCACCAGAATCGCCTCGCAGCCGAGCACCACGGCGCTGGTAGTGGACTGGCCGACGCCCTGCGCGCCGCCCTCGGTGGCCAGCCCGCGCAGGCATCCCATGAGGGCCACGGCAAAACCGAAACTGGCGCTCTTCACCAAGCCGAACCACACGTCCTTGAACTCATAGAACTGCCTCAGTCCCTTGAGAAATTCGGTGGTCGAGAGGTCCAGCAGGTTGATGGCCGTAATCCACCCGGAGAGCACCCCCACGGCCACAGCGAATGCGGTGACTACCGGAAACATGAGCGTGGCCGCCAGCACCCGCGGGACCACCAGGTAGGAATACCGGTCGTAGGCCAGGGTCTCCAGCGCATCCACCTGCTCGGTGACCTTCATGGTGCCCAACTCGGCCGCGATGCTGGCGCCTACCCGGCCGGCCAACGCCATCCCGGTCAGCACCGGTCCCAGCTCCATCATGATCGTCTTCCCCACCAGCGCCCCCACGAAATAGAGCGGCACGGCACCGGTGAAGATGTAGGACGAGAGAAGGGAGAGGACGATTCCTGTGAAGACAGCGATGAAGAGGGAGATGGGGACTGAATCGACCCCCAGCCTCCGCATCTGCACCGCCAGCAGGGGGGCCCAGGTGGGGACATCGGCCAGGGCGCGTGCCGCTTCGAGGCTGCGGCGGCCCACATGGGCGATGAATCCTTCCCGGGTGGGAAGAGCGGATGCCACGAGGGGCGTCACGTGCGCAAGCTAAGGTGTGTGGTGGGTTTGTTGTAGAGCGGGGCGGCGGGGCAGCGGGGCAGTTCGCCGTGGCCCCGAAGACGTCTACTGTGCAGTTCCTGCCACCCTGCCCCGCTGCCCCGCTGTTCCGCCTTCATGCAGCAAAGCTGGCCAGAGCCCTGCCCATTTCCCCGTCCCGCAGCCGCCTGAGCGCACGGTCCCGGAGCTGCCGGACCCGCTCCCGCGTGACTCCGAGCAGGCCGCCGATCTCCTCCAGGGTATGCTCCCGCCCATCGTTGAGCCCGAAGTAGAGCCGGAGAACCTTGGCGTCACGAGCCGGGAGCAGGCGCAAAGCACGATCGATCTCTTCGGCCAGGAGCTGCTCCATCACCTGGGTCTCGGGACCACTCTCCTCGTCGGCCGTGAAGCGGTCGAGGAGCGACACATCGCCCTCGGCATCGACCGGGGCGTCGAGGCGCACGTCGGCGGTATTGAGGGTGACGAGCGACTGGACCACATCCACCGCCAGGCCGGTAGCGGCCGCGATCTCTTCCGCAGTCGGCTCCCGTTCCAGCTCCTGGCGCAGGGTCGCGGCGCTGCGGACGATGCGGGAGAGGTCGGCGGTCCGGTTGAGGGGAACCCGGACGGTGCGGCCCGAGCGGGCCAGGGAGGCCAGGATCGATTGCCTGATCCACCAGACAGCATAGGAGATGAACTTCACGCCTTGGTCGGGGTCGAACTTCCGGGCGGCGGTGAGCAGCCCGACGTTTCCTTCCCCGATCAGGTCGGTAAGGGCCAGACCCCGGTTCTGGTATTTCTTGGCTACGGAGATGACGAAGCGAAGATTCCGCGTGACCAGCTCGTGCATTGCCTCAGGGTCGCCAGCCACGACTCGCCGGGCGATCGCCAGCTCCTGCGGGCCGGTGAGGAGCGGCGTTTTACTGACTTCGAAGAGGTACTGGTCCAGGATGTCCCGCTCGGCATCCGTCACGCTCAGATTCTTGGCGCTGGCCTTTCGGCGCGCGCGCCGCGGCTTGCCGACCGGCATCTCGGCCAGGATCTCGGCGGTCGTCAGGTCGTCGAAGATGGTATCGGGAGAAGGATCGGCCGGGTTTTTACCGGCCGGATCGGGGGGCTCATGGCCCTTTTCAATCTGCTCGCTCATGCCATGTATCCCTCGTTGACACTTACTGCTACGACGGCTACGTTACCGTGCTGTCGCGGCGCCGAACGAAGGCGGGACAATATAGCGGGGGCGTAGCTCAGTTGGGAGAGCGCGTGAATGGCATTCACGAGGTCAGGGGTTCGATCCCCCTCGCCTCCATAGCCCCTCTTCGACCGGGTCAAGCCCGTGTACGCGGGTCGTTGCGCCGGAGTGGGTGGCACGCTAAAATCATCCGCTTCGCGGGAATAGCTCAGTTGGTAGAGCACAACCTTGCCAAGGTTGGGGTCGCGGGTTCGAGTCCCGTTTCCCGCTCTCGGAGGCGACCGGCCGTCGGAGTGGTCACAGGCCCAAACCTCAAGTAG
>Ga0180121_10001098_pt1 | contig 11451 bp, 8 predicted proteins | sample AntDrymUQ5402106_2_FD_129676 | JGI IMG/M metagenome (GOLD analysis project Ga0180121, IMG submission 129676) | Polar desert sand microbial communities from Dry Valleys, Antarctica - metaG UQ540 (21.06) (version 2) (version 2) | ecosystem: Environmental > Terrestrial > Soil > Desert | place...
CAGTCGACGAGCTTGTAGCCCACGCCCCACACATTGACGACGAAGCGGTCTTCGGGTGCCTGCTCGAGCTTCTGGCGCAGCCGCGAGACGTGCGAGTCGAGCGTCCGGGTTCGCGTGAACGACCGATAGCCCCAGACATCCCGGAGCAGCTCGTCCTTCGTGAAGACGCGGTTCGGTTCGGCTGCGAGGGCGGAGAGGAGCTCAAACTCCTTGCCTGCGAGGTGAACCGTCTCGCCGCGGACCGTCACGACCCGGGAGAGCCGGTCGATCGTGAGCTCGCCGACCTCGAGCACGTCCGGGCACGAGGGCGAGGTGCGGCGCAGCACCGCGCGGATCCTCGCGAGCAACTCGTCGTACACGACCGGCCGGTGCAGGTAGTCGTCGGCTCCGCGCTGGAACGCTCGGACGCGGTCGACCGCGTCAGCCTCCTCGGGACCGAGGACGATCACCGGCACATCGCGGTTCCAGGTCCGCCCGGGCTCGCCCTCCCGGAGCCGCGCGCAGAGCTCGAGCTCGGAACAGAGGACGAGGTCGGGCCGTGTGCGCTCGGCGAGCGCGAGCGCCTCGCCGTCGAACGCGGCCTGCAGGACGTGGAAGCCGTCATTGACCAGCTGCCGCTCGAGGTAACCCCGCGTGGCGGGCTCAGGCTCGGCGAGCAGCAGCGCGGCTGTCATGCGTCGAAGCTAGCAATGCGTCCTCCGGATCGACAGATGTCCTTTCCAACGATTCTGCGACGATCGCTCCCCAGCCGTCGATTCGGGCCCGCTGCCGCGCGGGGCAGCGCGGCCATCCGCGCGCTAGCGTGACGGTGTGCAGAGCGAAGCCGTCTCCCGCACTCTCCATCCAGACGTCGCGCTCGCGGCCGGCGTGCTGATTCTCTTCGGAGGCCGACTGCTCGTCGGCGGCGAAGGCGAGACGCTGGGACTGTGGCTGCTACCCACTGCCTTCTCCTTCGTGCTCTTTGTGTTGGCGGTGAGGTCGGGCACACCGATGAGAGGCGCGGTCCACTCCCTGATCGCCGCGATCACGTTTCTCACGCTCGTCGTCGATCCCGCCGCGTCGGAGGGACGCCGTTTCGCGTGCTTCGTCCCGGGCGCAGTCTTTGCCGTGATCGCACTCGTCCAGGCGGAGCGCCATCGAGGGCGGGTCAAGCCGACTGCTCGGGCCACGAGTGCGGCGAGGACGGTGACGTCGCTGCTCGCAACGCTTCTCGTCGCCGGGATCCTCGTCGTGATTGGGCTCGTGATCGCCCTCATCATCGCCCTCGGCGACGACGAAGCGGCACTCGCCGGCACGCCTGCCTGGCAGAGCCACTCCTCGCTCCCGGAGCCGCGCACCGAAGTCGCGGCGGCGGTCGTCCGTGGAGAGATCGTCGTCGCGGGAGGATTCACCGCGGACGGCGGCAACTCCGCCCGCGTGGACGCGTACTCGATCGCGGGCAACCGTTGGCGACGGCTGCCCGACCTGCCCGTCGCAGTCGACCACGCGGCGGCGGCGAGCGCGAACGGACGCGTCTACGTCGTCGGCGGCTACGGCCGCGACCGCGCCCCGCTCGACGCCGCGTTCGCGCTCGAGAACGGGGCCTGGCGACGGGTCGCTTCGCTCCCGGACGCCCGCGCCGCTGCGGCGGCCGCGATCGCCGGCGGCAAGCTCTACGTCCTCGGCGGCGTCGACGGCCGCCGCTCGCTCGCCCGCGTCGCCTTCGCGCTCGATCTTCGCTCGGGGCGCTGGACCCGGCTCCCGGGTCCGGGGCCGCGCGAGCATCTCGCCGCGGCGGCAGCCGGCACGCGCGTCTACGCGCTCGGCGGCCGCAGCGCGGGCATCAACACGAACACGGCGCGCTTCGAGAGCTACGACCCCAGCACCCGCCGGTGGAAGACACTCGCTCCGGTGCCACAGGCACGCGGCGGCACCGGCGCAGCGTTCGTGAACGGGAAGATCCTCTCGGTCGGCGGCGAACGGCCGCAGGGCACGATCGCGTCGGTCTACGCGTACGAGCTGCGCACGAAGCGGTGGCGCCGGCTCGCGGACCTGCCGTCGCCGCGGCACGGGCTCGGGGTCGTCTCGGTGGGGGGCCGCATCTACGCCGTCGCCGGCGGCCCGCAGCCGGGGCTCACCGTCGGCGGCGCGGTCGAGTCGCTTCGGCCCTAGACAACGCCGCGCGGACGTCAGTCGTGTCTAATCCTCATCGAGCGGGCTCAGATCCGCCCGCTACGCAACACCCCGACCAGCAGCCACGCCCCCAGCACGCCCGACATGATGAAGCCGAGCACCGAGAGGAAGTGGATCCCGAAGATCTGCGGGCCCTCGGTGGCGAGGATGCCGATCAGCGACGAGCCGAGCAGGCCGGCGGCGACGACGAGCGCGACGACGACGCGGTTGATCGCGACGTCGAGCTTGTGCATGAACTCGTCCAGCCCCTTGTGCACGAAGCCGACCTCGATCTGGCCGTCCCGGATCTCCTGGAGCACGTCGTGCACCTGGTACGGCAGGTCGCGGGCGATCCCGAAGAGCTCCCGGCCCTCCTTCTGCGCCCGCAACGCCAGCCGCGCCGGCGTGAACCGCTCCAGCATCAGCGCCCGCGCGTACGGCTGCGCGACCTCGAAGACGTTGAACTCCGGGTAGAGGTCGACACCGACGGCGCCGAGCGTCGCGATCGCCTTGTCGAGCAGGACGAAGCGGGTCGGCAGGCGCAGGTTCATCGAGTAGATCAGGCCGAAGGCCTCGCGAATCACCTGGATCGGGTCGATCTCGGCGAGACTGACGCCGAAGTAGCGGTAGAAGAGCTCGCGCAGCGCCGTCGCGAACTCTTCCTCGCGCTCCTTCGGATAGCGGACGCCGAGCTCAGCGAGCCGGCGCGGGAGCGCGTCTACGTTCTCGGTCGCGGCGTCGATGAAGAGCCGCGTCAGGCGCGCCATGTCCTCGTCGGTCAACTTGCCGGCAAGCCCGAAGTCGACGAGCCCGATTCGGCCGCCGCGGAGCACGAGCACGTTCGCGGGATGCGGGTCGGCGTGGAAGAAGCCGTGCTCGAAGATCATCTCCATCCACGTCTTCGTGACCAGATACGCGAGCTCTCGCCGCTCCTCCAGGGAGGTCGCCTCGAAGTCGAGGTCGACCAGCTGGACGCCCTCCAGGTACTCGAGCGTCAGCATCCGGGCGGTGGAGTAGTCCCGGTAGACCTTCGGCACGACGACGAGGTCCGAGTCGGCGAAGTTGCGGCGGAACGTGTCGGCGTGGCGCGCCTCGAGCTTGTAGTCGAGCTCCTGCCGGATCGAGCGGGCGAACTCGTCGACCAGCTCATGCGCGTCGATGAAGTCGAGCGCGCGGACACGCTCCTTGATCATTCGCGCGGCCTGGTAGAGCAGCGCGAGGTCGGACTCGATCTGGCGTGGGGCATTCGGGCGCTGCACCTTGACGGCGACCTCGTCGCCATTCGGGAGCGTCGCGCGGTGCACCTGACCGATTGAGGCGGCGGCGATCGGCTGCTCGTCGAAGTGGAGGAACGCCTGCTCGAGCGTGAGCCCGAGCTCGGCCTCGATCACCGCACGGATCTGCGCGAACGGGAACGGACGCACGTCGTCCTGGAGGCCGCGGAGCTCGACGACGATGTCAGGCGGCACGATGTCGGGCCGGGTCGACAGCAATTGGCCAAACTTGACAAACGTAGGCCCAAGCTCGTCCAGCATCTCGCGCAGGTGGCGGCCCCGCTCCGACCCGACAGCAGGCGCCGCGGGATCGACCTCGGCACGCGATGTCCACGGAAGGATGTCCGTCAGCTTGTGTCGCTCGAAGAAGTAGCCGAAGCCGTGCCGGACCGCGACCTGAGCGATCTCCGAAAGGCGGCCGATCTTGCGGGTACGCGGGCGCGTCGCCATACCGGAAGTGTTCCACGCGGCGGCCCCCTCTCCCACTTTCTGCGCCAGATCAGAATCCGCGGGACGGATTCCGATCGCGCCAAGACCCGTGGAGGGTCGCTTCGCTCCCTGGAAAGATAGGAGCGTGGACGAAGGCCTCGTGCTCCTGCTCGTTGGTGCGATCCTCGCAGCCAGCATCATCCTGGCGCTCGGCGCAGCGAGGACAGGATTACCGGTGCTCGTCGTGTTCCTCGCGCTCGGGATGTTGCTTGGCTCGGAGGGGCCTGGCGGGATCGACTTCGACGACTCGGAGCTCGCCCGCAGAGTCGGGATGGTAGGGCTCGCACTGATCCTGTACGAGGGCGGGTTGCAGACCTCGTGGCGTCGGCTCCGGCAGGTCGTCGTCCCGGCTGCGCTCCTGAGCACGGTCGGCGTCGTCGTCAGCGCGCTCCTCACCGGCGCGGCCGCGTACTGGCTCTTCGACCTCACCAGGCTCGAATCCGTCCTGCTCGGCGCTGTCGTAGCCGCCACCGACGCGGCAGCGGTCTTCGCGACGCTCCGCTCCACGCACATCAGGCGCACGCTGGCGCGCACGCTGGAGGCGGAGTCGGGCGGCAACGACCCGACGGGGATTGCGCTGACGCTCGGCCTGATCGCCTGGATCGAGCGGCCGGACTCGTACGGGCTGGACGACCTCTCACTCCTCATCGTCGAGCAGATCGGGCTGGGGCTTCTCGTCGGCGTGGCGCTCGGCGCGGCGGCGATCTGGGTCTTCGGGCGACTCCCCCACTCGATCGGTGCCTTCGCGCCTGTGGCGTCAGTGGCCGCCGGCGCGCTCTCCTTCGGCGCTGCGGACGTGATCGGCGGCAGCGGTTTCCTCGCGGTCTACCTCGTCGGCCTCGCGGTCGGCAGCACTCCGTCCCGCTACCGCCGCCAGCTCGTCGCCTTCCACGAGGGGCTCGCCTTCCTCGCGCAGGTCGCAATCTTCATCGTGTTCGGCCTGCTCGTCTTCCCGAGCGAACTGCGGGACGTGGCGCTGCCTGGCCTCGCGCTGGCGCTCCTACTGATGCTCGTCATACGGCCGGCCGCGGTCTTGGCATCGACGCTCTTCACGGGTCACACCCGGTCGGACAGGTTGCTGCTCGGCTGGGCGGGGCTGCGCGGTGCCGTGCCGTTCGTGCTCGCAACGTTCGTGCTCTCCTCCGACGTGGCACACAAGGACACGATCTTCAACGCCGTCTTCTTCGTCGTCGTCGTCTCGACGATCGTGCAGGGCACCACGCTCGAGTGGGTCGCGGGGCGGCTCGGGCTGCTCTCGCCGGCGCCGCCGGTGCACGAGGCCCCGCTCGAGGTCGGCCACCGGAGCAAGCTCGACCTCGTCGATTTCGTCGTTGCCGGCGACCACGCGATCGCCGGCTCGGCCGTGCGCGAGCTCGGCCTGCCACGCACCGCCCTGATCGCGGTGATCACGCGCGGGGACGACACGATCCCGCCCCGCGGGTCGACCGTCGTCGAGTCGGGTGACCGGCTGTTCGTGCTCGTGCCGCGCTCGATGCGCGCCGACCTCGAGGACGTCTTCTCTCGCTGGCGCCGGCTCGTCTAGTGCAGCACTCCTAGGTAACGCTGGCCTGCTCGGCGGCGAGAGGGCTCGCCGCGGCCGCTGAGCCGCGACGAGCCCGTTTTTCAGCGCGGAGTGACGACGAGCGCGCTGCCGGCGCCGCGGCGCACGGGCTCCGCGGCCGCCAGTAGGCGGCCGCCGTCGAGGAACTCGACGCCGGTCGCGGCGCCGATCTCGGCCGGCGCACCGAAGGTGTGACCGCGGGCGCGGAGCGCCGCCGCCTCCGGCCCGCTCGCGAACTCCGCTTCGACGGCGACCGCGGCCGTGTTCCGCTGGCTCGCCCGCGCGTCTGCAATCGCCTGCGGAAGCGTCAGATTCAGGTCGATGCGATCGACGAGGATCTGGAGAACGGTCGTGATGATCGTCGAGCCTCCCGGCGAGCCGGCGCTGAAGAACGGCTTGCCGCTGCGGAGGACGACTGTCGGCGCCATCGAGCTGCGCGGCCGCTTGTTCCCTTCCACGCGGTTCGCGTGCGTGAGCGAGTCGAAGTTGAAGTCGGTCAACTCGTTGTTCAGCAGGAACCCGTAGCCCGGTACGACGAGCCCGGCACCACCCGTCGACTCGATCGTGAACGTGTACGACGCAACGTTGCCGGCCTTGTCCGCGACGGTGATGTGCGTCGTCGTGCCCGGTTGCGTCGAGGTTGCGGAGGCGATCGCGACCGTCGCGCCGGGCGGCGTTCCGGGCGCCACCGGCGAGGCGGCTGCCCGCTCGCCGATCAGCCCACGGCGCTGCGCGGCGTACTCCTTGGAGAGCAGCCCCTTCAGCGGGACTTGCACGAACTCCGGGTCGCCGAGGTACGTGCCGCGGTCCGCGAATGCGAACCGTGAGGCCTCGAGGAAGTAGTGCAGCGCCTGCTCGCGCGGCATCGTCGACAGCGAGTAGCCCTCGAGGATGTTGAGCGCCTCGCCGACGGTCGAGCCGCCGCTCGACGGCGGCCCCATCCCGAAGACGTCGAGGCCGCGGTAGCGCACGCGCGTCGGCGCGCGCTGCGGCGCGGTGTAGGCGGCGAGGTCGGTCAGCTCCATGACGCCCGGCCGGAAGCGGTGGTTAGCAGTCGCGGCGACCTGAGGGCTCTTGACCGTCTGCACGATCGCGTTCGCCAGCGCGCCCGAGTAGAACGCGTTCGGCCCACCGGCCGTGATCAGCTCGTAGGTTTTCGCAAGATCGGGGTTGCGGAACGTTGTCCCGACATCACGCGGCGTTCCGTCCGCGTCCAGGTAGAGCGCGGCGGCCGCAGGGATGTCGTCGAAGTAGTCGCGGTTGCCGTTCACCTGGTCGAAGAACGTCTGGTCGATCACGAAGCCGTTCCGCGCGACCCGAATCGCGGGCGCAAGCGCCTGCGCGAGCGTGATCTTCTTGCTGCCGTAGCGCCGCAGCGTCTCGGCCCAGCCGCGGACCGTGCCCGGCACGCCGACGGAGAGACCGCTGTAGCGGGCATCGTTGAACGGCAACGAGCGGCCGTTCTCCATGAACGAGTCCGGCTTCATCGCTGCCGGAGCCTTCTCGCGCTGGTCGAGCGTGAAGACGTGCGGATGCCACTTCGCCTGCCTCGGAGCCTCGTAGTAGACCAGGAATCCGCCGCCGCCGATCCCGCACGAGAACGGTTCCGTGACGCCGAGGACGGCGGCCGCGGCGACGGCGCCGTCGGCGGCATTCCCGCCTGCACGCAGGATCGTCAGTGCCGCCTCGCTCGCGAGCCGGTCGACCGTGGCGGCGGCTCCGCCCGTGCCCGTCGAAGTGGGCGGATCGGAGCGGGTGGCGGCACCGGCGATCGCGGCGAGCACTGCGAAGGCTGCGGTGACGGCGAGGATGTGAAGCGAGCGGCGGCGCATGGGACCCCTCCCCGGGCAGTTGCGAGCCCGTTCATGTGGCTGTCGCACGAGCGTACTAGTTACATCGTGAGCGCGAGGACTGCTTTGGCCGTGTGCAGGCGGTTCTCGGCCTCGTCCCAGACGGCGCTGCTCGGACCGTGCAGGACGTCCGCGGCGATCTCCTCGCCGGGATGGGCCGGCAGGCAGTGCAGGACGATCGCCTCGGGATTCGCAAGGGCGAGCAGCTTGCTGTCGACGGAGAAGCCCGCGAACGCTTCCAGCCGCTGCTCGCGCTCAGCCTCCTGGCCCATGCTCGTCCAGACATCGGTCGCAACGACGTGCGCACCCGCGACGGCCTCGCGGGGGGCGCGCACGACCGGGATCGACGCGTCGTCGGGCTCGTACCCCGGCGGAGCGGCACAGACGAGCTCGGCGCCGAGCAGAGCACAGGCCTCGGCGAGCGAGCGGCAGACGTTGTTGCCGTCGCCGACCCAGGCGACCCGGAGCCCTTCGATGACGCCGAAACGCTCGCGAATCGTCATGAGGTCGGCCAGAGCCTGGAGCGGATGCGCTTCGTCGGTGAGTGCGTTCACGACCGGGATCGTGGCCGCGGCGACGAACGCCTCCACCTCCGCGTGAGCGAACGTGCGGATCGCGACCGCGTCGAGATAGCGCGAGAGCACGCGCGCCGTGTCCTCCACCGTCTCCCCGCGCGCAAGCTGGAGGTGGTCGTCCGGAAGGTAGAGCGCGGTCGCGCCGAGGTGCGCAGCGGCGACCTCGAGCGACACCCTCGTGCGCGTCGAGTGCTTGCGGAAGAGGAGCCCGAGGGTGCGCCCTTCAAGTAGGCGGTGCGGCTCGCGCGAGCGCTGCTTCGCCTTCAGCTCGTCGGCGAGGTCGAGCACAGCCTCGAGCTCGGCGGCGGTCCAGTCGCGCACGCGCGCGAGCGAGCGCCCGCGGAGGTCGACTCCCAGCGCCTGCGGCAACGTGAGGGTCACGTGTCGCCGTCCAGATGATGGCGGAGCTGATCGACGAGGTCCGCTCCGCTCATTCCCTCGCGAGCCGCGAGGAAGATCGTGTTGTCGCCGGCGATACAGCCCGCGATCTCCGGGAGTAGCGCGTCATCGAACGCCTGCGCGAGCGCGTTCGCGTGGCCCGACGGCGTCATCACCACGACGAGATTGCCGGTCGCCTCGATGCTCGTCGCCCAGCGGCGGAGCGCCGCCGTGAGCTCGCTCAGACGGTCGAGATCGGCGGCGCCCGGAAGCGCATAGACCAGCCGGCCGTCCTCGCCCCGCACCTTGATCAGACCGAGCTGGGCGATGTCGCGCGACACGGTCGCCTGCACCGCCTCGAGCCCCTCGTCGCGCAGCGCCTCGACGACATCGCTCTGCGTCGCGAGCTGCCGCTTTCCGACAAGCCGGAGGATCGTCCCTTGCCGTTCGAACTTGTTCACGTGAGCACCTCCTCGAGTAGGGCTAGTCCGAGATCGAGCTCCTCGCCGGTAATCGTCAGCGGCGGCGTCAGCCGGAGGACCGTGTCACCCGCTGTCCCGATCAGCAGGCCCGCGGCGAGGCAATCGGCGACGACGGGCGCAGCTGGGCGATTGAGCTCGGCGCCCAGCATCAGCCCTCGGCCACGGACCTCGACCACCCCGGGGAGCGCGGCGAGCCGGGCGGCAAGCCGCGCGCCGTGCGTGCGCACGGCGAGCAGCAGCGGCTCGTCGATCGCCTCGACGACCGCGCACGCGGCCGCGCACACCACCGGGTTGCCGCCGAAGGTGCTGCCGTGATCGCCGGGCGCGAAGCCCTCCGGGGCGCCGTCTGCGACGAGCAGCGCACCGATTGGCAGTCCGTTTGCAAGCGCCTTCGCGAGGACGAGCGCATCGGGCGCGACGCCCAGCTGCTCCCAGGCGAAGAACGTTCCCGTTCGGCCGGTCCCGCATTGGATCTCGTCGAACAGCAGCAGCGCACCGTGCTCGTCGGCGAGCGCCCGCGCGGCGACCAGGAAGTCCGGCGTCGCGGGATGGATCCCGCCTTCACCCTGAACCGGCTCGATCAGGATCGCGGCCGTGTCCGGCCCGACGGCGGCGGCGAGCGACTCGACGTCGTTCAGCCGTGCGAACCGCGCCACCGGGGCGAGCGGCTCCCAGGCCGCACGCTTGGCCGGCTGGCCGGTCACCGCGAGCGCTCCGTGCGTGCGGCCGTGGAACGAGCCTTCCAGCGCGACGACCTCAGGCCTGCCGGTCGCCTTGCGCGCCCACTTGAGCGCCGCCTCGACCGCTTCCGCGCCGGAGTTGCAGAAGAATGAACGAGCCCCGCCGAAGCGATCCGACAGCAGGCCCGCGAGCCTGGTCATCGGCTCGGTCGAGTAGAGGTTCGAGGAGTGCCAGAGCGAGTCGAGCTGCTCGTGCGCGGCGGCGAGCGGGGCGGGATGGCAGTGGCCGAGGCCGACCACCGCGATCCCGCCGAGCAGGTCGAGGTAGCGCTTTCCATCCGAGTCGACGAGCCACGCTCCCTCACCGGACCGGAACATGACGTCGGCACGCGCGTAGGTGGGCAGGAGCGCGGTGGAGGTCGTTGTCGTGCTCATACGTGCACCGCCGTCGCGCCGATGTTCGCGTCGACGCCCTGGCGTGCGGCGCCGATCGCGGCCCGGAGCTTCGGAACGATTCCGCCGTCGAGCTCGCCGGCGGCGAGCATCCGCTCGACCTCGACGCCATGGATCGCCTGCGCGACCGCGCCGCCGAGCAGCAGGCCCGGGACGTCGGTCAGGAACAGGATCCGGCCGGCGCCGAGCCCGATCGCGAGCGCCGCCGCGGCCTCGTCTGCGTTGACGTTCAACGGCCCTGCCGCCAGCGGCGCGACGACCGGGATCAACCCGGCCGCAAGCGCATCGGTGACGGACGTGGGCCGCGACGGCAGCGCCTCCCCGACGAGGCCGAGCTCGGGCACAGGCGTCGCCCGTAGTCCAATCTCGTCACCGAAGAGCGGAACTGCGAGTGGCCCAAGTGCCGCACAGATCTCCGCGTTGACGGCTGCAAACGAGGCGCGAACCACCTCGAGCCCGGCGTCCGTCGTCACCCGCCGCCCGCCCACGAAGGTGACGTCGAGCCCGAGACGCTTCATCTCGGCCGAGATCTGCGGGCCGGCGCCGTGGACGACGCAGACCGCGTGCTCGCGCGCCATCCGCTTGACGAGGCTCGTCGCCTCCGCCGCAACGGCACCGCCCAGCTTGACGACGACGGTGCTCATTACGTGCGGTAGTCCGCGTTGATGCGGACGTAGTCGTAGGACAGGTCGCTCGTAAGGTAGCTGGCGCTGCCCTGGCCGAGCCCGAGATCGAGCTCGATGCGGCAGGAGCCGTTGGAGACATCCGGCTCGACGCCCTGCGGCGTTCCCCGCTCGAGCACGGTCGTCCCGTTGTAGGAGAGGCTAACGCGATTCAGCTCGACGCAGGCGAAGCCGCCGTTGTGGGGCGCGGAGCCGGCCGCGGCAAGCACTCGCCCCCAGTTCGCGTCGTGTCCGAAAAGGGCGGTCTTGACGAGCGGGGACGTCGCGATCCTGGCGGCGATCGCACGCGCCTGTGCGGCGTCCACCGCTCCGGTCACCTCGATCTCGGCGAGCACCGTCGCACCCTCGCCGTCCGCGACGATCTGTTGCGCGAGGTCGTCGCAGACGCGGCCGAGCGCGAGCGCGAAAGCGGTCTCGGAAGCGGGCGTCCGCTCGATCCCGCTCGCGCCGTTCGCGAGCAGGCAGACGGCGTCGTTGGTCGAGCACTCCCCGTCGATCGAGATCGAGTTGAAGCTCCGCGCGACCGCCGGGCGCAGGAAGGCGATCGCCTCGCCGGGCTCGAGCGGGTAGTCGGTCGTGACGACCGCGAGCATCGTCGCCAGCTGCGGATGAATCATCCCGGAGCCCTTCGCCATCCCGCCGACAGTGAACCCGTCAAGCGAGACCGCCGATTCCTTCGCCCGTGTATCCGTCGTCAGGATCGCCTCGGCCGCGTCGGGCCCTCCGTCTGGGGACAGCGCCGGCACCGCGTCGCGCAGGCCGCCGAGCACCTTCTCGAGCGGCAGCAATGTGCCGATCACGCCGGTCGAAAGGACGAGCACGTCCTCGGCATAGAGGTCGAGCAGCCGACCCGCCTCCGCACACGTGGCCAGGGC
>Ga0180121_10001099_pt1 | contig 11432 bp, 7 predicted proteins | sample AntDrymUQ5402106_2_FD_129676 | JGI IMG/M metagenome (GOLD analysis project Ga0180121, IMG submission 129676) | Polar desert sand microbial communities from Dry Valleys, Antarctica - metaG UQ540 (21.06) (version 2) (version 2) | ecosystem: Environmental > Terrestrial > Soil > Desert | place...
CATGTCGTTGCGCGAGTACTGGATCTTCACCAGCGAGCGAAGAATCTCGTCGCGCGGAATCTTCTGCCCGCGCGTCAGCGTTACCATCTGCTCGCGGTAGCTGCGCGGGTCGCCGAGGCCATAGATGGCGGACACGGTCGCGATGATGATGACATCGTTGCGCTCCATGAGGCTCGATGTCGCGCGCAGCCTCAGGCGGTCGATGTCCTCGTTGATCGAGGCGTCCTTCTCGATATAGGTGTCCGTCGTCGGTACGTACGCTTCGGGCTGGTAGTAGTCGTAGTACGAGATGAAGTACTCGACGGCGTTGTGCGGGAAAAAGCCCTTGATCTCACCGTAAAGCTGAGCGGCGAGAGTCTTGTTGTGCGAGAGCACGAGCGTCGGCCGGCCGAAATTCCTGATTACGTTTGCCACCGTCATCGTCTTTCCCGACCCCGTCACGCCGAGCAGCGTTTGAAAGCGGTCGCCGCGCTCGAGTCCGCGCGTCAGCTCCTCGATCGCGCGCGGCTGGTCACCAGCGGGCTTGAAAGGAGCCTGGAGGTCAAACTCCGCTTTCGACATTCCTGACATCACTGGAGAGGCGTTCGCGCCGCGCGACTTCGGTCACGCCTTTGACGCGCCGCGCCGCCTTGAGAATTTTCTGCAGGTGGGCGAGGTTGCCCACCTCGACAGCGAGCTCGCCGGATACGTGGCCGTCGGCGCTGTGCAGCTCGAAGCTGCGGATGTCGGTTCCGGTCGCTGAAACGGCGGTCGCCAGATCCGCGTAAAGTCCACGCCGGTCGGTCGCCTCGAGCGCCAGACGGACCATGAACTTCTCGCCCTCCAGCTCCTTCCAGTCGATGTCCAGCCGGCGCTCGGGTTCCTGTACGAGCATCAGCAGGTTGGGACAGTCGGCGCGGTGGATGCTCACGCCGCGCCCGCGTGTTACGTAGCCGACGACCGAGTCGCCAGGCACCGGCTGGCAGCACTGGGCATAGCGGACCATCATCCCGTCCACACCCTGGATCCGTACGCCCTTCGGGGTGCCGCGCACGCGATCGACGAGCCAGTCGAGCGGGCCGGGCTTCGGCTCGGGCGCGCCTTCGGTCTCCGGGTACAGCTCCCTGAGTACCTGGCTGGCGTTCAGGTCGCCCTGACCGATTGATGCGATAAGATGGTTGAGATCCGTGAGGTGTAGCGCTTTCGCGACGCGCAGCAGCTCGGCGTCGTCTGGTTTCGCCACCCTGCGCTTCTTGATCTCCCTGTCCAGCATCTCGCGGCCGATCTTGATCGAGGTCGTCTGCTCCTCGATGCGAAGCCGCTGGCGAATCTTGTGACGGGCGCGGCCCGTCCGCACATGCGCAAGCCAGTCGCGGCTGGGTTTGGCCGTGGGCGATGTGAGAATCTCGACCGTTTCGGAGTTCTTCAGCTCGCGGGCGAGGCTCGCAATCCGCCCGTTGATGCGCGCGCCCTGGCAATGCAGGCCGACCTCGGTGTGCACGGCGAATGCGAAGTCGATCGGCGTCGCGCCTTTTGGCAGCTGGATTACATCGCCAGTCGGAGTAAAAACAAAAATCTCGTCCTGGTACAGATCGAGCTTGAGGAACTCGAGGAACTCGTCGGGTGTCTTGGCATCGAGCTGGAGCTCCAGCACCTGCCTGAACCACTGCAGCGCGCGGTCGAGCTCGTCGGCGCTGCGCGAATCCTCCTTGAACCTCCAGTGCGCGGCGATCCCGTACTCCGCCGTGCGGTGCATCTCGCGGGTTCGGATCTGGATCTCGAACAGCTGGCGCCCGGGACCGAACACGGTTGTGTGGAGTGACTGGTACCCATTCGACTTGGGCTGCGCGATGTAATCCTTGATCCGCTCCTGCAGCGGCGTGAACTGGTCGTGGATGACGCCGAGTGCGTGGTAGCAGTCGGGAACGCCGTTAACGGAGACCCTGATTGCAAGCAGATCGTAAATCTCCTCGTACGGCTTGTCCCACTTCTTCATCTTCTTGTAAATCGACCAGAGATGCTTGGGACGCCCCGTTACCTCGACGTTGGCGATTCCCGCCTTCTTCAGGTGAGACTCGAGCGGCTCCTTCAGCTGCGAGATCGACATCTCGCGCTCGGCGCGCCGGGTTGCAACCTTCTTCGCCAGTGCCTTGTACTCCGAAGGCTCGAGGTGCTTGAATGCGAGATCCTCCAGCTCCCAGCGCACGCGCGCCATTCCGAAGCGGTGCGACAGCGGCGCATAAAGGTCACGCGTTTCCTGCGCAATCCGCCGCTGGCGTTCGGCAGGGAGGAACTCGAGCGTCCGCATGTTGTGCAGTCGATCCGCGAGCTTGATCAGGATTACGCGCGCGTCCTTCGCAATGGAAAGCAGCAGCTTGCGGTAGTTCTCGACCTGCCGCTCCTGCGACGAGTTGAGCGGCAGGTGCCCGATCTTGGTGAGCCCGTCGACAATCTCGGCGATCTCCTTGCCGAACTCGCCTTCGACGTCGGCGATCGTGACCGACGTATCCTCGACAACATCGTGGATGAGGCCGCAGGCGACGGTAACCGAGTCAAGCTGAAGGTCGACGAGAATCTTCGCCACCTCGACGCAGTGCGAAACGTAGTTCTCGCCGGAGAGGCGCTTCTGGCCCTCGTGTGCGCGCTGGCTGAAACGGTAGGCGCGCGCGAGCAGATCCCGGTCGAGGCGCTCGGGAAGGCTGTCGTCGATCCAGCCGGGAATCATTTCTCTCACAGCGCCTGCCGTCACAACAGTCCCGCCTCCGCGAAGCTTATGTAGCGTCCCCTTCCGATAATAACGTGATCCTGCACGGGTATGTCGAGTACCTTGCCCGCCTGCACGAGCTGCTCCGTAACCACCCTGTCGTCGGCCGACGGCGTCGGGTCGCCGCTCGGATGGTTGTGCACCAGAATTATCGCCGCCGCCCGCTCCGCGATCGCCTCCCTGAACACCTCGCGCGGGTGGACGAGCGAAGAGTTGAGCAGTCCGCGGGTGATGGTGATGTCGCGCTCGAGCCGGTGCTGGGAATCGAGAACGGCGACGTGAAATTCCTCGACCGGGAGATCCTCGAGACTCTTTGAAAAGATCTCGTACACATCACGCGGCCAGCGAACGGGCGCGCCTTCCTGTCTTTCCTCTGCCGCCATACGGCGTCCGAGCTCCAGCGCGGCATGTATTCCTACCGCACGGGCCGTACCTACACCCGTGACACCGGTGAGCGTCGCAACCGGCTGCGCGGCGAGCAGACGGAGTGAGCCGCGACAGCTTGCGAGGACATCCTGGCCCACGCCGAGCGCCGAACGCCCACCGCGGCCGCTGCCGAGCAGTATTGCCAGCAGCTCGCCGGAGCTAAGGGCCTGCGCGCCGTGGCTGCGCAGTCGCTCGCGTGGTCGCTCGGTGGCGGGGAGCTCACGTATTGTCAGGGACATTCTCTCTCTCTCCTGTTGGGGATCGAGATGAGTGCCGGACGACTAGCCTGAATGCGGCACCAACGCGGGGCGCGCGTAACCGCGTAACTTCAGTCGTTGTTAGTGGTCGAGGCTGCTACAGCGCCTGCCCGTGGCATTTCTTGAACTTCTTCCCCGAGCCGCACGGGCACGGGTCGTTTCGACCGACGTTGCTCCAGTCGGCGTCGCCCGCCGGCCCGCCTCCAGTCATGCCGCCCGATGCGCGCGCGCTGCTGAGCGGCGCCGAGCGCCCGGCGACGTGCACCGTCGGCTCAGGCCTTACCGCTGCCCCGCCACCCGGGCTCTCGGCAGGACCGATGTCCAGCGTTTCGTCCGTTCCCGTCTCGCCGCTCTCCGACATCTCCTCGAGCACCCCGAGTGCGTTAAACCGGCGCGTTGTCCCCGTGCCGTTTCCTCCGCGTCCGCCGCGGCCCGGCGGCGGCAGCTGCGGCTGCTCGAAGGTTATCTGCGCGCGCAGGAATCGCTCCGTGAACGTGTTGTGGATGTCGCTCATCAGATCCACGAACATGGTGTACGCCTCGTGCTTGTACTCGATGAGCGGGTCCTTCTGCCCCCACGAGCGGTAACCGATCGCGTTGCGAAGCTGGTCGAGATCGTAGAGGTGGTCCTTCCACTTCTCGTCCAGGACGTGGAGCATCACCAGCGAGAGCAGCTGTCCGCTGTAGTCGCCGAGGCTCTCGAGCTTGGCGGCAAAAGCGGTGCGTCCCGCCTGGAGGGCGAGCTGCTCCGCCTCCTCCTCGGTCTGCGGCAGGTCTCCGTCCTCGAAGCCGGCGACTGTCAGCATGTAGTGCACCAGCAGGTCCTGGCGGACCAGCGCGAAATCCCATTCTTCGCGGTTGTCGAAGGTCGCCAGCATGTTCTCCACCCGCTTGCCGACTCCCTTCTCCACCATCTTCTCGGCTTCCGACTTCAGCTCTTCCCCGCCCTCGAGCGCGAACGAGCGCAGCGAATAGATGACCTCGCGCTGCTGGTTCATCACATCGTCGTACTCGAGCAGCCGCTTGCGCGACTGGAAGTTCTGCAGCTCGACGCGCTTCTGCGCCTGCTCGATGGATCGCGTGATGAGAGAGTGCGTGAGCATCTCGCCCTCCTCCGCGCCCATCCTGTCCATCAGCTTGGCGATGCGGTCGGATCCGAAGAGTCGCATGAGATCGTCTTCGAGCGATAGAAAGAACTGCGATGCGCCGGGATCGCCCTGCCGGCCGGCGCGTCCGCGCAGCTGCCTGTCAATACGCCGCGCCTCGTGGCGTTCCGAGCCGATGATGTGCAGCCCTCCCATCTCGGTGACGTCCACGAGCTCGTTCTCGGCGTTCCTGCGCTGCGACGGCTTCGCTTCGAGTACGCCCGGGCCAAGCTTAATGTCAGTTCCGCGGCCAGCCATATTGGTGGCGATCGTAACGGCGCCCGCCTGCCCAGCGCCGGCGACGATCTCCGCCTCACGCTGGTGATACTTGGCGTTGAGGACGTTGTGCGGAATGCCGGCACGCTTGAACGTTCGCGCGAGCGTTTCCGAAACGTCGACGCTCACCGTACCGATGAGAACCGGATACCCGAGGGCGTGCAGACGCTGTGTTTCTTCGAGGATGGCGTTGTACTTCTCACGCCGCGTCTTGAAGACGAGGTCCTGCCGGTCGTCCCGGATGACGTCGCGGTTGGTCGGAATTACCGAGACGCCCAGCTTGTAGATCTGGTGAAATTCGGTCTCTTCCGTCTCGGCGGTACCAGTCATGCCGGCGAGTTTTTCATAAAGCCGGAAGTAGTTCTGGATCGTGATCGTGGCGAGCGTCTGCGTCTCGCCTTTCACCTGCACGCCTTCCTTCGCCTCGACCGCCTGGTGCAGCCCCTCTGACCAGCGGCGCCCCGGCATCGTGCGGCCCGTGAACTCGTCGACGATCAGCACCTGCCCTTCCTGCACGACGTAGTTGACGTCGCGCTCGAACAGTGCGTGCGCGCGCAGGAGCTGGTGGACGATGTTCAGCCGCTCACTCTTTGCTGCGTACTCGCGGTTCAGCTCGTTCCGCGCCGAGAGCTTTTCCTCCGCGGTCAGGCTGCCATCGTGATCGATGGCGTGCACTTCCTGCGACAGGTCGGGCAGCACGAATTCATCGTGCGCATGGGGAGACATGAAGTCCACACCCGAGTCAGTGAGGTGCACGGTATGGCCCTTTTCGTCGAGCACGTACAGCAAATCGTTCTCGATGTCACGGTACTGCTGCTTGCTGGCGGGAAGCCTTCGATCGGCGATGTTGGCGAGCTCCATCTTCTGCACGAGCTGCTTCGCGCCCGTCTCCTGCAGAAGCTTGAGCAGCTTCTTGTTCTTCGGGCCGCCGAGCTGCGCCTTGTACAGGTTCAGCGCGGCCTCGTCCTCGTCGCCCGCCTCGAACGCGCGCTCTCCGGCGGCAGCGAGACCGTTCACCATGTCGCTCTGACGCCGCACGAGCCGCGAAACGGCCGCGTTGTGCAGCGCGTACTCAGCGTCACTTTCGTTCCCGACCGGCCCGGATATGATGAGAGGAGTCCGCGCCTCGTCGATGAGCACTGAGTCAACCTCGTCCACGATGGCGAAGACATGGCTGCGCTGCGCCCGCTGCTCGAGTGACACGACCATGTTGTCGCGCAGGTAGTCGAATCCGAACTCGTTGTTCGTGCCGTAGGTGATATCGCACTCGTAAGCTTCGCGCCGCTGCGCCGTGCCCGGCTCGGTGTCGTCGATGCAGCCGACGGTGACTCCGAGATAGCGGTACACGTGACCCATCCACTGGGAATCGCGGCGGGCGAGATAGGAGTTCACCGTGATCAGGTGCGCGCCCTTGCCGGGCAGCGCGTTGAGATAGAGAGGCAGGGTGGCGACCAGCGTCTTGCCCTCGCCCGTCGCCATCTCGGCTATTCTCCCCTCGTGCAGCTGGATGCCACCCATCAGCTGCACGTCGTACGGCACCATGTTCCACTCGGTGTCGTGCTCGGTGACCGCGACGGTAGATCCGAGAAGGCGTCGGCAAGCCTCGCGCACCGTCGCAAACGCTTCGGGCAGGATCTCGTCGAGCACGTCGGCTGTCGCGAGGCGCAGCTCGGCCTCCGCGCCGGCCCTGCCGTCGGGGCCGCCAAGCTCGTTGTCGATCTCTTCCCGCTCGGCCAGATCGGCGGCGTCGCGCTTGCGTTCCTTCAGTGCCGCGATGCGCGCCTCAATATCGCCGGTGGCTTCGGTGATGCGCGCGCGGAACTTCTCCGTCTGCCGCTGCAGCTCATTCTCCGAAACGGTCTGTAGCCGCGCGTACTCCTCGTTAATCTGGTCGACGATCGGTTGCACGCGCTTTCGCTCGCGATCGTGGCGCGTTCCAAAGACACCGCTGAGCAGATTTCCTAGCATTCCTCGTTCGTCCCCGTTCGGCCTGAAAGTCCTCTCACCTGTAGAGGCGCCTGGACCGTATGAACTCTTCCACCGCTTCGGGCACGAAACCGCGGATTGATTTCCCGCTGTGTACCCTCGCGCGAATCTCTGTCGACGACACGTCGATGCGACGGGTCGAGACGTCGAGCACACCATCCCTTCGCGCTCCGTTCGCGGCACCCTTCCCGCGAGACATCACGCCGATCGTCGCCAGCTCGCGGATCCGTTCCGGAGACCGCCAGCGTTCGAACGTCGCAAGCGAGTCTTCGCCCATCAACAGAAACAGCTCCGCGCCCGGACTTCGGCGCGAGAGAAGCTCGAGCGTATCGACCGTGTAAGATAACCCCTCCCGCTCGATTTCAGCGCCTTCCACCGTGTAGCGCTCGTCGCCGGCAGTGGCTAGCCTGACCATCTCTAGCCGGTCGGGTGCCGAGGCGAGGGCCGGCGAATCGGCCTTGAGCGGCTGCGTCGAGGAGGGGACGAAGGTAATCCGTTCGAGCCTGAGCGACTCCAGCGCATCGCACGCGAGCAAAAGGTGGCCTACGTGGGGCGGGTCGAAGGTCCCTCCGTAGACCCCAATTCTCACGGCGCTAACCGGATGGGGTCGCGGGAGCGGGACCGCATGCCCTCGTGGTTTCGCGATCGCCCGGATAAGCCTTCCGCATCGCGTCGCAAAGATCGCGGGCGTCTTCGGTGTACTTGATCGCCCGGTACGCCTCGAGCAGGCGGAGGTAGGCGTCCCTCGATTTCGCGGCGTTCGGGTGCAGCCGAATGACGTCTTTGAAGTAAATGATGGCTGAGTCGAACGCCTTCCTCTTCATGTACATGTAGCCGGTGTCGTAGTCCTTCTCCGCGAACCATTCGTCCAGCTTTTTCAGCTCCGTGCGGGCACGCACTGCAAACGCTGATTCCGGATATGACGCAACCAGCGAAGTGTACGCGGTGAGAGCTGATTGACCGTACTGTGCGTCAAGCTGCGGCTTCCTCCACTCGCGCTGGTATGCTCGTCCCGAGAGGTATAGCGCGTCATCGACGAGCGTGTCCTGGGGGAATGCGTCAATGAGGCGGTTGTACGTCGTCGCCGCAAGCAGGTGCTCGCCGCGCTGGCTGTGAGCCTGGGCGAGGTAGAAAAAAGCGCCCGGCAGCCGCGCGTCGCGGGCGGGAAGATTCAGCGTCAGCTGCTCGAACGCCTTGGCTGCGTTTTCCCAGCGCTCAGCCCTGTACTCCGCCATCGCCACGGCGTAGAGCTTATCCGGTGACGGATAGTTCTTCGGGTTGAACGCCGGACGACAGGCAGCGGAGCCCGCTATCAGCACCGCGACAACCAGTTTCGAATATCCGGACATCCGAGTGGGGTAGAATCTCCCCAGAAGCGGGTTCATGCCGTAGCCCTGCCTATTGAGTGATATTGCACGCCGAGTTCACGCATCTTCTCGACGTCGTACAAATTCCGGCCATCCACGATCACCGGCTGCTTCAGGCTCCGCTTCACGCGCTCGAAGTCAGGGTGACGGTACTCGTTCCAGTCGGTGACAATGACGAGCGCGTCGGCGCCGGCAAGTGCCTCATAGTTAGTCCCTGCGTAGTCTATTCGGTTGCCGAGGATGTTCCGCGCATGGTCCATTGCGACCGGGTCGTGCACGCAGAGAGACACCCCTTCAGACAGGAGCGAGTCAATGATTGTCAGCGAAGGAGCTTCTCTCATGTCGTCGGTACCCGGCTTGAATGCAAGCCCCCAGAGCGCCACGTGGCAGCCCTTCAGTCTGCCGTTAAGCGCATGACGCAGTTTTGCAACGAGCCTTCTCTTTTGTCGCTCGTTGGCCTGCTCTACGGCGCCCAGAACGTCAAGCGGAACATCACATTCGGCGGCCATCCTTACAAGCGCCTTCACGTCCTTCGGAAAACACGATCCGCCGTAGCCGGGACCGGGGAAAAGGAACGAGGGCCCGATGCGCGAGTCGCTGCCGATGCCGCGTCGCACAAAGTCGATGTCTGCCCCAAGCTTCTCGCAAAGATTAGCGATCTCGTTCATGAACGAGATGCGCGTGGCCAGCATGCCGTTGGCGGCGTACTTGGTCATCTCCGCTGATGCGATGTCCATCAGGATGACCGGTTTCCCAGTGCGGACAAACGGAGCGTAGAGGTCGGTCATGACGCGGCGGGCGTGCTGGCTGTCGACTCCGAGCACGACTCGGTCGGGCCTCATGAAATCCTCGACCGCCACTCCTTCCTTCAGAAACTCAGGATTACTGCATAAGTAGAACGGGTGGGCGGCTTCTTTCTTCACCACAGCGGCGACTTTATCAGCGGTGCCCACCGGCACTGTCGACTTCGTCACGATCACCATTTCGCGGGTCATGTGTCGTCCCACCATCGCGGCGACAGAAAGGACGTGCTGCAGGTCCGCGGACCCGTCTTCTCCGGGCGGCGTTCCAACCGCTATGAAAAGCACCTCGGCCGATGCTATCGCGGCCGGAATGTCGGTCGTGAACGAGAGCCTGTCTTCGCGTTGATTCCGCTCGACAAGGGCCTCGAGGCCGGGCTCGTAAATCGGAAGAATGTTCTCGCGAAGGCCCTCGATCTTTGATTGATCGATGTCGGCGCAGCAGACAGTGTTGCCGGTCTCCGCCAGACACGCGCCCACGACGAGACCGACATACCCTGTACCGACAACGGTAATGTTCATCGGCTGCTAACGGGTGGTCGTCGCGTATGCCGTGGCGGATGCGAAGGCGACGATTTTCCCCTTCCCGCGGGTGAGGCGCGCCGTTGCGTTGCGCGTGTCCACGACGACAGCGGCCAGCTCGACGACGCGCTGGTAGTTCACGGACGAGTGGTCGGTGACGATGACGACTGCATCGGCGGATGCGATTTCCTTGTCCGTCAGCTCGACGCTTGAGTATTCGTGACCGTCCTCGTGGAACTTCGGGACATAGGGGTCGTGATAGGACACGTCGGCTCCCTGCTTTTCCAACAGCCTGATCACGTCGAGTGCCGGGCTCTCCCGCATGTCGTTGATGTCCTTCTTGTACGCGACGCCGAGAACGAGGATATGGCTCCCGTTGACGGACTTTTTTTCCTCGTTGAGCGCCTGCATGACTTTGTTGGCGACGATGGCGGGCATCTCGCTGTTGATCTCGCTGGCGAGGTCGATGAACCGCGTCTTGTAGTTGAGCGTGCGCATCTTCCACGCGAGGTAGTGCGGGTCGAGCGGTATGCAGTGTCCGCCAATTCCAGGACCCGGCGTGAACTTCATGAATCCGAACGGCTTGGTCGATGCAGCGTCGATGACTTCCCAGACGTTGACGCCGAGCTTGTCGCACACGATCGCCATCTCATTGACCAGCCCGATGTTCACCGAGCGGAACGTGTTCTCCAGCAGCTTCACCAGCTCGGCGGTCTCGGTTCCCGAAACGGGTACGATTGTGTCGAGACACGTCTTGTAAAGCGCGCTTGCGACCTCGGTGCAGTTGGCCGTGATACCGCCCACGACCTTGGGCGTGTTCTTGGTGTTCCATTTTGCGTTGCCGGGATCGACGCGCTCAGGGCTGAAGGCGAGGAAGACATCCTCGCCGACCGTCAGGCCTGCGGCCTCCAGCTTGGGCTGCATCAGCTCCCGGGTCGTCCCGGGATAGGTCGTGCTCTCGAGCACGATCACGACGCCGGGACGGCAGTGGCGCCCAATGGCGTCCGCGGCGGCGAGCACGTAGCTCATGTCGGGGTCGCGCGTCTTCGCCAAGGGCGTCGGGACGGCAATCGAGATCGCGTCCATCTCCTGCATCCGCGATTCGTCTGTCGTCGCCTCGAACTTCCCCGTGTTGACGAGGCGGGCGACTTCCGCCGCCGGAACATCCTGGATGTGCGAGCCGCCCGCCATTAGCCCGTCGATCACGCGCTGGCTGACGTCGTATCCGATGACGCGAAACCCGGCCTTCGCAAACTCGAGCGCGAGCGGAAGTCCGACGTAGCCCAGGCCGACGACTCCAATGCACGCCGACCTGTCTTCGATTTTTCGGAGGAGTTGATCTTTCAGTTGCACTGATTGCTCACTTGATTTGACATTCGTTTAGGGGCCATAGAATCCGCGTACTCCTTCAACTACTTCGTCCAGCTGAGTCTCCGTCAGCTCCGGATAAACGGGGAGCGAGATGACTTCGCGGCTCGCGCGCTCGCTCTCCGGAAAGGCCCCTTCGCGGTAGCCCAGATAGCCGAAACACGGCTGGAGGTGGAGCGGGAGCGGATAATACACCGACGATCCGATCCCGATCGACTTAAGATGGGCCTGCAGCTCGTCGCGCCTCGCGACGCGCAGGGTGTACTGGTTGTAGATGGACTCATTTCCTTCGTCGATGCACGGCGTCTTAAGGCCATCGATGCCGGCAAAGGCAGCGTCATAATAGGCCGCGTTCCGGCGACGGGCCGCGCTCCATGATTCCAGCCTTTCGAGCTTGGCGCCGAGCACCGCCGCCTGCAGCGCGTCGAGCCGGCTGTTATAGCCGACTTCTTCGTGGAAGTAGGTCTTCATCCCGCCGTGCACACGAAGGCGCTTGAGCCGGGTTGCGAGTGTGTCGTCCTGCGTGACCATCATTCCCCCGTC
>Ga0180121_10001100_pt1 | contig 11430 bp, 9 predicted proteins | sample AntDrymUQ5402106_2_FD_129676 | JGI IMG/M metagenome (GOLD analysis project Ga0180121, IMG submission 129676) | Polar desert sand microbial communities from Dry Valleys, Antarctica - metaG UQ540 (21.06) (version 2) (version 2) | ecosystem: Environmental > Terrestrial > Soil > Desert | place...
TCCCTGCCCGATCGCGACGCGGGCGATGTCGAAGCCGGACTCGACGAGCTCGTTACCGTCCTTGTCGAACGCGTAGACGCCGCTCGGCGCCTTCTGGTCGTCGGGGAGCTGTACCTCGGGATCTTTGAAGAAGCCGAAGCGCTTCATGTACTCGACGAGCGTCTCCGGGCCGAGCGCCTCGCCGACCTGGGCCCAGTAGGTGTTGACCGAGTTCGTCAGCGCGGTGCGCATGTCGATCGTTCCGAACGACTCGCCCCCGGCGTTGGCGAGGTCAACCCCACTGAACTCCTGCGGCGATGAGGCGTCGAGCGTCGTTTCCGGCGTGAACTCTCCCGAGTCGAGCGCGGCGGCGGCCGTGACCACCTTCATCGTCGAACCGGGCGGGTAGACGGATTGGACGGTGCGGTCGAGAAGCGCCGGGGGATCAGCCTTGTTGAGCTTCGCCGAGTCAGTGGGGATGCGGTTGGGGTCGTACCCCGGGGTGGACGCCATCACGCGGACGGCGCCGGTCTGGGGCTCGATCGCGACGACGGCGCCGGGGCTCTGCTGCCCCGCGAGGGAGTCCATCGCCACCCGCTGCGCGCCGGCATCGAGGGTGCTGACGATGTCGGAGCCGGTCTGGGCCTGGCCGCGAACCTGGTCGAGCAGCGAGACGAACTCGTTCTCGATGCCGACCAGGGTGTCGTTCTCGGAGCGCTCGAGCCCGGAGTTGCCCTCGGTGATGAAGCTGAAGCCGACCGGGTTGCCGAACAGGCTCCCCTGCGGGTAGGTGCGGATGTAGCGGATCGATTCACCGCGCCCCTTCTGCTTGCTGTCGGCGATCACCTCACCATCGGATGTGAGGATCTGCCCGCGCTCGATCTGCTGGGCCTCGAGCAGCGGCCGCTTGTTCTCGTTCTCCGCCTGCAGCTCCTCGGCGTCGAAGACCGACCAGTTGCTCGTGAAGCCGACGAGCAGCGCGAACAGCACCAGAACGCAGATGTAGAGGCGGGTGATCGGCGTGTTCATCGGCTCACCCGTAGCTCGCTTCCGGCGCGCCGCCGGATTGCGGGCGGCGGGCGCGGTCGGAGATCAGCAGCAGCAGCGCGAGCAGGACCATGTTGGCGAGGACCGAGCTGCCGCCGTAGGAGATGAACGGGAGCGTCACCCCGGTCAGCGGGATCACGCGGATCACGCCGCCGATGATCACGAACGCCTGCAGGGCGAACACGGCCGTCAGCCCAGCCGCGAGGAGCTTCGAGAAGCCGTCGGGGGCGATCACTGCCGTCTTGAAGCCGCGAGCGGCGATCAGGGCGTAGATCGCGATCACGCCGCAGCCTCCGAACAGGCCCAGTTCATTCACGATCAGGGCGTAGATGAAGTCTGTCTGGACCTCGGGGATGAGGGTGGTCTCGGCCCCGGGCGCGCGCAGCAGCGACTCCCCGATCCCGCGTCCGAAGAGCCCGCCGTCGGCCTGGGCGAACATCGACTGCAGGACCTGGAAGCCCGTGCCGGTCGGGTCGGAGTACGGGTCGAGCCAGATGTCGATCCGGTCCTGGACGTGGCCGACCGTGGAGGCGAAGAACCAGGCCCCGGCGAGGAACATCACGAGGCCGATCAGGACGAACGAGGCGCGGTTCGTCGCCGCGTAGATCAGCGCCAGGAACGCGCCGAAGAACATCAGCGAGCTGCCGAGGTCGCGGATGAATACGAGCAGGACCATCGCCGCGCCCCAGACGACCAGCATCGGGCCGAGGTGCTTGAGCGGCGGCAGCGTCACCCCCGCGATCCGGCGGGCCCCGACGACCAGCACCTCGCGCTTCTCGCGCAGGTAGCTGGCCAGGAAGATGACGACGGCGAGCTTGCCGAACTCCGCAGGCTGGAACGCGAGCGGCCCGATCTCCACCCCGAGGTAGGCGCCGTTGACCTGGGCGCCCACCCCCGGCACGCGCGGCAGCATCAGCAGGATCAGTCCGGCGGTGACGATCAGGTAGCGGAAGCGCTCGAGGATGAAGTAGTCCTTGAGGAAGACGATCGTCGCCACGAAGAGCAGCAGCCCGACGACGAACCAGTTGGCCTGGTCGCGGGCCAGGTCCTCGTCGATCCGGTAGAGCATCACCAACCCGATCGCGGCGAGCAGCGCGACGAGCGGGAACAGGTAAGGATCGGCGTGCGGGAGGCGAAAGCGCAGGAAGACGTGCGCGGCGAGGCAGATCGCGAAGAAGTAGGCGCCGAAGATCAGGCTGAGGTTGCCGACCTCGTCGCCGCGAACGATGAAGACCGCGGTGAACCCCGCGACGAGCAATCCGGCGACGGGAACGAGTCCGAAGAGCTCGCGATTGCGTGCGCTCACCCGGCCCCCCCGGGGCTGGTCGTCCTCCCGGCGCCAGCGCCCGCGGTCGAGCCCGCCGCGCCGCCGCCCGAGCCGGGTGTCGTCGTCGCGCCGCCACCAGGATTCGCTTCGCCGCCGGAGCCCCCGCCGCCCGCGGCGCCCGCCGTCTCCCCGGTGCCGCCGACCGAGGCACCGACGGCGGCCTGTTGCAGGTCCTCGACGAGAGAGACGGCGTCGTCGCGTGAGCGCCACTCGTGGTCGGTGGCGACTGCGCGTCGCTCCTCGGGCAGCGCGCTGAGGGTGATCGGGATCGACTCGTTCTCGGAGTAGAGCGCGATTCCGAACGGCAGGTCGTAGGGCAGGCCCCGGTAGAGGGTGATCCGACCGCCCTCATCGGTGCCGATGAACCAGACCTGCCGCGCGGCAATGATCGCGCCGAAGACGAGCGCGCCGACGACGAGCAGGGCGATGGCCCCCTTCAGCAGGCGGCCCCGCCAGCGGCCGCCACCGTCTGAGCTGCCCGTTGTCGCGGCGTGCGCCGGCGCGCGGCGGCCGGCGGAGTGCGATTCCGAGGCGGCCTGATCGGCGGCGCCTGCCCGGACCGCTCCGGCGGTGAACCCCGCCTCCTCGGCGCTCGCCCCGACCAGGGTCTCGTCTTCGGTATCGGGGTCGGCGCCCTCGGCGCCTCCGTCTGCTCCCTCGAGGCGGAACAGGACCACCGTGATGTTGTCGCGGCCACCGCGGTCGTTCGCCGCCTTGACGAACCGCCGTGCGGTGCGGTCGAGGTCCCAGCCGCGGTCGAGGATCGCGAGCAGGTCCTCGTCGGTGAGCATCGTCGTCAGCCCGTCGGAGCAGAGCAGGTAGACGTCGCCGGCCTTGGCGCGAAAGGTCATGGTGTCGACCTCGACCTTCGGCTCCGGGCCGAGCGCGCGGGTGATCACCGAGCGCTGCGGATGCTCGGCGGCCTGATCTCGGGTGAGCCGGCCCTGGCGGCGCAGCTCCTCGACCAGCGAGTGGTCGTTGGTGATCTGCTTGAGGGCGCCGTCGCGGTAGACGTAGGCGCGGCTGTCGCCGACGTGGCCGAAGCTGATCTCCTCGCCGCGGAGGAGGGCGGCTGTCAGCGTCGTCCCCATCCCCGACCTCGACGAGTCGCCCTGCGCGAGCTCGAAGATCTTGCGGTTCGCGCTCAGCGCCGTTTCGCGCAGGAGCTTCTCGGCCGGCGGGCCGGCGGGATCGTCCACATGATCGAAGCAGTCCACGGCGATCCGCGAGGCGATCTCGCCCGCCTGCGCGCCACCCATCCCGTCGGCGACGACGAACAGCGGCGCCCGCGCGAAGACCGAGTCCTCGTTGGCCTCGCGCTGGCGACCGGTGTCGGTCAGCTCGACGGCTTCGGCGATCCGCAGCATCGGCGTCAGCGACCCTCGTCGAGGGCGAGCTCGAAGCGCAGCTCGGTGTCGCCGATCCGGATCTCGTCCATGTCGTGCAGCGGCGCCTCCCCGTGGAGGTCGGCGCCGTTGAGATAGGTGCCGTTGGTCGAATCGAGATCCTCGACGAAGTAGGCGTTGCCGCGGCTGTGGACCCGGCAGTGGATCCCAGAGGCGAACCGGTCCTCGATGCGTACGTCCGCTTCGGCGGCGCGGCCGATCGTGACCCCGCCGAAGAGGTCGATGTGCTCGCCGGGGGTGAGCCCGCCGCCGGTCACCGAAACGAGGTTGGCGTCGGTCGCCGCGACGCGACCGCCCGAAACCGCGTGCATGCCGGTCCCGTCGGCTGGGATGAAAGCCCGCCCCCCCTTCCCCCGCAGGTCGCGGAGCGCGCTGCGGGCAACGACGAGCAGGAACAGGTAGAGGACGCCGAGGAAGGCGAACTTGAGCGCGACTGCCGCAGGGTCGGCGTTCACTGCTCGATGTCGAACGTGAACGAGATCGTCCCCAGGGACACGTCGTCGCCGGGCGCCAGGCGGGAGGTGTCCACGCGGCGCCCGTTGACCTTGACCCCGTTGGTCGAGCCGAGGTCGACGATCTGCCAGTCGCCGTTCGTGCTGCGGCGGAGCTCGGCGTGACGACGGGAGACGTTCTGGTCTTCGAAGACGCAATCGCACTCGCGCGAGCGGCCTAGCGACGCGGCGGGTCCGTCGAGCACGTAGCGGCGGTCGTTGAGCGAGACGATCGCGCGGGTCTGCGTCAGCGGCGCGGCGCTGCGGCGGCTGCCGCGCGGCGGCTTCTCCTCCTTCGCGGCGGCCGCGTAGACCATCGTGTGGCCGTGTTGGCCCTGCTCGCCGGAGTCGCCCTTACGGACCGGAGGCTTGACGAGGCGCGGCTGGATCCCGAACTCCCCAAGGCGAAGTCGGTCGTCGACCTCGATCGAGACGTCGGGCCGGGTCAGCAGCGCGTAGTCCTGCCGGCGCGCGTGCTCGAGCAGATAGGCGGAGAGCTCCTGAGCGAGCGAGCGAGCGTAGCCCTCGAGCCGCTCGTGGTCCTCCGGCGAGAGCCAGACCGTGTAGCTGTTGGGCGCGTAGACCTGTGAGACGGACGCGGTCTTGTGGGAATCCATCTCCTTCGCGAGCTTGCGGGCGATCTCCACCGGCTGCACCTGCGACGAGAAGGCACGGCTGAAGACGCCCTCGACGAGCCCCTCGATGCGCGCTTCGAGATTACGTAGAACACTCATGGGAGATACGCCTGTGAGCGCCGGCCACTCCCTGCCGACGCCGGGGCGACCGCGGGAATCCTACGGGCTATTCGGCGTGGATACCGCCGCCGATCGGCGAGTACCCGGGCTTCCCCGGCGGCGCCAGGTGCACTTTCGCCAGCCCTCAGCCGCGTGGATGCGTGCCTGGCGCCGCGAGCCGGCGCCGCGCATCGCCACGTCGCCGGGAGCTCGGCGTCGGGGAGCCCGGAGGCGGGCGGGGGATCGAACCGGCGCCGTGAAGCGCTGCTCGCACGTGGCGGTCCACTCTCCGCGTGGCCCTGATCCGCTCGTCGGCGAGGGGTGCGGCCGCGGGATTTCGCGGCCGCCGCGGGACGTCGGCTGGAGCGAGCGCTCGCTCGGGGCCGGAGCGGGACACACCGATGCGGCCGAGTGCGCCGGTGAGCCATCGACGGAAGTCGGGCCGCCCGTGGCGGTCCCAGATCGCCCAGCCGACGGCGACGACGAGTGCCGGGGTCAGCAGGATCCCTCCGGTGGCTCCGGTGGTGACGAGCGCGGCGACGAGTCCCGCAATCCAGATCAGGCCGCCAATCGCGGCGCCGGCGGGTTCGGTCACGTCGAGCAGGAGGCCCAAGAGGACGGCCGCGCCGACCCAGATCAGACCGGTCGCGATCGCGTTCTGCGCGATCAGCGGCGCGATCACGCCATCGAGTGCGAGTGGGCCGGAGCCCATCCAACCGCCCACGTCCGCCTGCTGAATCGCTCCGGCGCCGAGATCACGTCCGAGCGCGGCGCCGGCGATCGCCGTCCAGGCCCACCCGAGCCCTGCGAGCGCCGCCCGCGCCGCGGTGCGATCATGGCGAGCTGCGATCGCGAGAAAGGCCGGGGCCGAGCCGATCAGCCCAAGCACCGGGGCGGCGACGGGCAGGAGCCACTCGGAGGGTCGCGACAGCGCCAGCGCGGCCGGAGCGAGGAGCGCGGCGGCCGCGATCGCCAGGCCGGGCAGCCCGGCGAGCGCTCCCAGCAGGGCGATGACGCCGGCTCCGATCAGCACCGCGAAGGGGCGTACAGGGACGCCGGGAGGCAGGGTGCTCGCGGCGGCACCCTCGAGCGGCTCGGGAACGGCTCGGTCGGGATGGAGCGCACCGCGGATGGAAACGAGCGCCTCGCGCAGGTCGAGGAGCTCTGGCCGCTGCGCCGGGTCGGGGTCGAGGCAGGCGTCGATCGCGGCGCAGAGCGCCGCGGGCAGCTCGGGTCGCTCGAAGCCGAGGCTCGCGATCGGCTCGCCGATCGCGAGCGCCGTCGCGGCGGGCGTGGCACGGGTCACCGGGTTGAAGCCGGCCCAGAGCTCGTACAACGTCAGGGCCAGCGAATAGACGTCGGAGGGCGCGCCGGCCCCGGTCCCCGATGCCTGCTCGGGTGACATATAGGAGAGCGTGCCGACGACCTGGCCGGTCTGGGTGAGCGTCGGGCCGTCGGCGACGGACGCGATCCCGAAGTCGGCGAGAAGCGCGCGCTCGCCCGAGTCGCGGGAGAATCGCCCGGCGCCGAAGTCGCGGCCGCGGCGGCGGACCAGGACGTTGTCGGGCTTGAGATCGCGGTGGACGACCCCGGCTGCATGCGCGTGCGCCAACGCGGCGCAGAGCTCCGCCCCGAGCTCGGCGACCTCGCGGTCGGAAAGCTCCCCGCGGGCGGCCAGCTCGCGGAGGTTTGAGCCCTCCACCAGCTCGCTGACCAGATAGGCGCAGCCGTTCTGACGGCCGAGCTCGTAGAGGGTGACGATTCCCGGGTGGTTCAGCCGGGCGGTGGCGTGCGCCTCGCGCAGGACCCGGTCGCCGGGCTCGCCCTCCACCGACTTGACCGCGACCCAGCGGCAGAGCCGCTCGTCCCAGGCGCGGTGGACGGTCCCGTGCCCGCCGCCGCCGATCCGCTCGCCGACCGTGAACCGCCCGAGTACTCGCTCACCTTGAACCACGCGCTCGATTTCGCCGCGAAGGGAGCCGATCCTGCCGGAGTCGTCTGGCGGGGGCGGGAGCCCACTGATCAAGAAAGAGGTAGGCGATGCGGCCATTTGGCCGTGAGCCTGCCGATGACGTCGAGCAGTGGCCTCCCGTTCCGCCAGGGCAGGGGTAATACTTGATTTGGCGAAAGGCCAGCCGTGGATTTCTTCGACGACGAAGACGACGCATCGGAGCGGCCCCGTCGCCGGGGCAGCGCACCTCGACCGGAATCAGCCGGAGCTCCGGCTCTGGGTGGGGGTGGTGGTGGTCCACCCGATCGCCAGCAGGTCCGCATCCGCCAGGCCGCGCTCGCGATCGGCGCGATCCTGATCCTGATCCTGATCGTGATCGCGTTTCGCGGCTGCCTCAACGCCCGCTCCGACCGTGCCTTCGAGAACTACGTCAGCGACCTGAGCTCGATCACCGCGGAGAGCGACGCCCTCAGTACCGAATTCTTCAACGTCCTCGACGATGCCGGCGGCGCTGAGGGCGACCTCGGGCTCACCCAGACCCTCGATGGGGACCGCGGTACGTCGCAGGGCCTGCTCGACCGCGCGATGGGCCTCGATGCACCCGGGGACGTCGAGGCGGCGCAGGAACAGGTCGTGCTGGCCTTCGAGCTCCGCCGGGACGCGATCGCGGGCATCGCCGACCAGGCGGACCAGCTCGGCGGCGACCTCGCCGGCGACGCCGCGGACGCGATCTACACGCAGATCAAGGTCCTGTCCGCCAGCGACATCCTCCTGGCGCGCGCAGGCGACCAGATCGAGCAGGCGCTGATCGATGCCGAGGTGGTGGTAGCCGACGGCGTCCCCGATAACCAGTTCCTGCCCGACTCCGGCAAGGGCGTCCCCGACTACCTCGACCCCGACGTCGTCGAGTCCGCCTTCACCGGGGCCGCCGGAAGCGACGCGAGCGCGGCCAGCAACGCCGACTGCCAGGGCGACGGCGAGACCCACGGCCTCGGTCTCGTCGCCTCGACGCTGCAGTCGTCGGGCACCGCCCTGGCCGATGGCGGGGCCGTGACCGCGCCCGCCGGAGACAATGCGATCGAGGTTCAGGTGCAGAACCAGGGAACGGTCGACGAGACTGGCATCGACGTCTCCGTCGAAAGCGACACCGGGATCAGCGGCACCGACACGATCGACCAGGTCGCCGCCGGCGCCACGGAGACGGCGACCATCCGGCTCGAGCCGGCGCCGCAGGCCGGGGAGTCGGTGACGCTCGACGTCGGTGTCGCCACGGTCGGCTGCGAGCAGGTCAACACGAACAACGTCGCGTCGTACCCGATTACCTTCTAACCCGAGTCTGGCGAGGCGGGGAGGCGCCGGATCAAGGAAGAGTCCGGCGACGCGGCCTTGTGGCCGCGAGCCGGGTGATGACGCCGAGCTGGCGCCTCCCCGTCCGCCAGCGCCAGGGTCGCAATATCCTGCGGCCCGTGGACGAGCTCAACTCGACCGTGGGGATCGTCGCGCTCGCCGCCGGCGGCGTCGCGCTGGTGTCCCTCCTGCTCTGTATGACCATGGCGATGCGGCTCCGACGCGTCCGCGCCGACCAGCGCCTCGTTCTCGGCGACCGCCGGCAGGACCTGGTGCAGCACGCGGCCGCCCTCGCTCGGCGCGTGGAAGAGATGCAGGAGGAGCTCGACGCCGAGGCCGAGGGCCTGCGCCGACGGCTCGGCGACGCCGAGCGGAGGCTCGACGGCTCGGTCTCGAAGACGTCGGTGCTTCGCTACGACGCCTTCTCGGAGGGATCGGGCAGGCAGTCCAGCACCGTCGCGCTGCTCGATGACCACGGCACGGGCGTCGTCATCTCGGCGATCCTCCAGCGCGAGCAGGCGCGGGTCTACGCGAAGCCGATCGTCCAGGGTCGTTCCGCGCTCGACCTCTCCCCCGAGGAGCTCGAGGCGATGGAGCGGGCCGGGCGTGGGCCCGTCGCACCCGAATGAGCGGAGGCGCCCGCGGGCTCAGCGCTCGGTCGAGCAGGTGAAGGTCGCGTTCCTCGGCCCGGCCGGCACGTTCTCGGAGGAGGCGCTTCGGCTGGCCGCCCGCGACCGGCGCTTCGAGGGCGATCCGCGGGCGACCATCCACGCCGCGATCGAGGCGGTCGAGGACGGTGCGGCCGAGCGCGCGTTCGTCCCGTTCGAGAACTCGACCGAGGGGACGGTCCGCCCGACGCTCGACGCGCTCGCCTTCGAGGCCGAGCGCGTGCGGATCGTCGGCGAGTTCGACCACCGCATCCACCAGGCGCTGATCGCGCGCGAGGAGATCGTGCTCGACCGGATCGAGGTCGTCATCTCCCATCCGCAGGCCAGCGCCCAGTGCGCCGGCTTCCTGCGCGAGTCGCTCCCGGGGGCCGAGGTTCGCGCGGTCAGCAGCACCTCCGACGCGGTGCGTCAGGTCGCCGAATCGGGAGATCCCTGGGCGGCGCTTGGCTCCGCCGCGGCGGCGGACGCCTACGGCTGCATTGTCCTCCGCTCCGGAGTCGAGGACACGGGGGACAACGTCACTCGGTTCGCCTGGCTGGCCCCCCTCGGCGCCGATCCGCCGCCGGTCGACCCGGACGCGGCCTGGCGGACCACCCTCGTCTTCTCCGAGCTCGGCGAGGACCACCCCGGCGCCCTGGTCGAGGCCCTATCGGAGCTCTCGAGTCGCGGGATCAACATGACCCGCATCGAGTCGCGACCGCGAAGGATGGAGCTCGGTCGCTACCTCTTCTTCATCGACCTCGACGGGTCGGCTGAGGGTGGCATCGTCGCCGCGGGCATCGACGCGCTGCGCGGTCAGGCGGAGACGGTTCGCGTGTTGGGCAGCTACCAGGTGGGCGGCCCGCCGCCACTGGCTTGAGCCCCACCGGCGGGTGACTCCAGCATGCGTTCGCCACGGGATGTGCACGGAGTCGGGAGGGACGCTGGCTATCATCGCGCCTCGATGGATGCGCTCGCCGAACCAGGCCAGGGGGCCTGGGTGCGGAAAGGGACCGCCAGTTTCGGTGGCGGTCTCGGCGGCGCGCCGGTCGAGGGGGCGTCGATCGGGGGGCGGGTCCTGGTCCTCAACGCGACGTTCGAGCCGATTCACGTCTGCACCGTCCGCCGCGCGACGGTTCTTCTCCTGAAGGCCAAGGCCGTGCTGATCGAGAGCGGCGAGCTGGCAGTCCGCTCCGAACGCCTCTCGCTCGAGCGGCCCGTCGTGATCCGCCTCGTCGCCTACGTGCGCGTCCCGCGCGATGTCCACCGACGCAAGATCACCCGCAAGGCGGTCCTCGCCCGCGACGCCTGGACCTGCCAGTACTGCGGGTCCGAGCGCCACGGCCTGACCGTCGATCACGTCATCCCCCGCAGCCGCGGGGGTGACTCCGTCTGGGAGAACATCGTCGCCGCCTGCGCCCCGTGCAACCGGCGCAAGGGCAATCGCCTGCCACGGGAGATCGAGATGCACCCGCGGAAAGCACCGCGCCCGCCGGGTCCCAACGTCTTCATCCGCGTCGCCGCGCCCAAGGTCCCGGAGAGCTGGGAGCCATACCTGGCGATGGCGGCGTAGCCGAGCAGGACAGGACCCCCTTTGGCGCGTCCAGTTGCCAAGAAAAACGAAGGGCCGCCTTTCGGCGGCCCTTCGCAGGTGCGGTTACTAAGACGGGGTCGTGATGTACCTGATCGGGCGGGACGTCTCCCGATCTCGCGTCCCCGCCGGTGCCCGGGTTTGGATTCGCCGGGCGGCCCACGTGCCGCCTAGCGGCCCGTCACCTCCAGCGTCCCGAAAAACATGTCACTCAATTAGGACCACCTCCTTTCTCTGGTAGCCCTGATTCAAGCAAACGCGGAGGTCGGGGTAGGACAGCATGGAGAAGGTCGGGCGGCTTGCTACTCGGCGGACCCGTCGGCGCCGTTCGTCTCGGCATCGCCGACGGCGCCCTCGAGTGGCAGCTCCTCCGCGACCAGCGCCTCCCCGTCCGGCAGCGCGTCGGCCTCGTCCTGCTCGACGACGATCGCCACCGCGCTCACCTGATCGTCGTCGGCGATGCGCATCACCCGGACGCCCTGGGTCGCGCGGCCCATCCGGTTGATCCCCCGCACCGAGGTCCGCTGGACCATCCCGTTGACGGAGATGAACAGCAGGTCCTGGTGCTCGCGCACGATCATCGCGCCGGCGAGGCCGCCCTTCTTGGCCGTCAGCCTGGCCGTCAGCATCCCCTTCGTCCCGCGGCCCTTGGCCGGGTAGTCCTCGATCGGCGTGCGCTTGCCGTATCCGTTCTCGGTGACGACGAAGAGCTCAGTCTCCGGCCTCGCGATGTCCATCGCGAGGACGCGGTTCGGCGTGCCGTCGACGTCATCGGAGACGTTCATCCCCTGCACCCCGGAGGTGTCGCGGCCCATGGAGCGGATCCGCTCCTCGCTGAAGCGCGACGCCTTGCCCTCCCGCGAGACCATCAGGATGTCGTCGGTGCCCGATGTCAGGCGAACCTGGACCA
>Ga0180121_10001101_pt1 | contig 11427 bp, 11 predicted proteins | sample AntDrymUQ5402106_2_FD_129676 | JGI IMG/M metagenome (GOLD analysis project Ga0180121, IMG submission 129676) | Polar desert sand microbial communities from Dry Valleys, Antarctica - metaG UQ540 (21.06) (version 2) (version 2) | ecosystem: Environmental > Terrestrial > Soil > Desert | place...
CGGCGGAATCCATCGCGGCGAGACGCCGGGGCGAAGAGTACCTCCTCGAACGAAAGCTGTTTCGGCGTAAGAGCACTGGCAAAGTCATCAACCCGGCCTGGCTGCAATGCTCGTTTCCGACCCGCTGGCACTACGATGTGCTGCGTGCCCTGGAGTACTTCCGAGAAGCCGGCGATCCGCCGGACCAGCGGGTGGACGAAGCGATGCACGTGCTCCGATCCAAGCAGCAGCCCGACGGGACGTGGCTGCTGGAGAACACGCACCCCGGGAAGGTCCACTTCGCGCTCGAGAACGGCGATGGTCGGCCCAGCCGCTGGAACACGCTGCGCGCATTGCGAGTGCTCCAGTGGGCGGACCAGGCCACACTCTGAGCCGTGACTGACGCTCCGAAACGACCTCCACGGCTCCCGCCTCGCTGGGTCGTTGTCTCGGCCTGGGTCATTCACCGTGCGATCTATCGGCTCAGTCGGGGGCGCAAGGGCCTGTGGCCGCCGAAACCGAATCGCTGGGGGACCATGCGCCTCACCACAGTGGGCCGCCGCTCCGGCAAGAAGCGCAGCGTGATCCTCGGCTATTACGAGGACGGTCCGAACCTGGTCACGATGGCGATGAACGGCTGGAGAGACGCCGAGCCCGCCTGGTGGCTGAACCTGCAGGCGCACCCGGACGCCACGGTCGACCTTCCCGATAGCAGGCGCGCCATCCACGGGCGCGCAGCGCAAGGCGGCGAGCACGAGCGCCTCTGGGACCGCTGGCGCGCGATGGGGGACGACGTCGACGGCTACGCGACTCGCCGCCCGTCCGGGACCGCGGTCGTGGTTCTCGAGCCGCGGTCCTCCGCCTGAGCCAGAGCACAGGAGTGCCAACAATTCGTTTTGACGCCACGCTGACGACGATCGACAAATCGACTCTCGTGCGCTTGCCGAAGAAGGCGAGCGTGAAACTGCCGTCGCGTGGGCAGGTGGCAGTCCAAGGAACGATCAGTGGCCATCGGTTCCAGACGGTGTTGGAACCAGACGGCAATTTCGGCCACTGGATGCGGATCGATCGAAAGCTACAACAGAGGGCTGCGTTGACCGACGGTGACAGCGCGACGCTCGAAATCGAGGCAGTCAGTGACTGGCCGGAGCCGAGCGTGCCACAAGATCTGAAGACAGCTCTGGCGACTGCCCCTCAGAAGATCCAAGACCTATGGAAAGAAATTACGCCAATGGCGCGCTGGGAATGGGTGCGCTGGGTCAATGCAACCCAAAACCCTGATACGCGCAAACGACGGGTCGCAGTGAGCATCTCGAAAATGAAAGGCGGGAAGCGACGGCCCTGCTGCTTCAACCTTGCCGCATGCACCGACCCGAACCTTTCAAAGAACGGCCGGCTCGTCGAACCAGCGTGAACAACGCGGCGCCGGTCTAAACCGACCTTACCGCCGATCCGCAGAGAGAGAGCAGTCCCGACGGAGGCAGGAGTCTGAGAGGGACGTCTCGCTCACTGAGGGATCGGATTCGAACCACGGACGGTTGCGCCACATGCAGACGCCGATACCAAGCCGCCGACGGGCCGGCAGCGGAGCGGAAGACGGGGCTCGAACCCGCTATCTGCGCCCGCGCTGTCGGCACCCTGCGCGTCCGCGATGGTGGACTCGACCTGCTGCGGCGCGCTGCTTAGCGCTATGTGGCTGGCGCAAGTGGGTCTTCGAGGAGGGAAACGTCGCGCTCCCTGGAGCGATGGAGGCTGGTGCGACCGCGAGGGCCTACGCACTCCGTCCGGCCGCGCGCTCACCGACGAGTGGTGGCGCAATGTCCTCGCGAACCCGACGAATGCGGGCCTGGTCGGCTATCACCGCAAGCGCGGTGGCACCGAGCTGCACAAGGCCGCCTTTCGGGATTCCTCCCACGGTCGCTGAACTCCACGCCCTCGGACACATCGCTTCCGGCCGGGAGTCGCTACCAAGGCTGATAGAGTCGCAACCGCCCGCGCGGCTGGCCGGGCCGGAGGGTGACACGCGACACCATGGCGGGCCGTTCCAACTTCTTGCGGCGACGGTGCTCGTCCTGAGCCTCGCAGCATGTACCGCTGCTCCCCCCGCGGTGACACCGAACGTGCTGGTCGAGCAGGCGACGGCGAAAATTGCGGCTCTCAAGAGCGCGACCTTCGAGCTGGTACGTGTCGGGGAACCGGTGCTGCTCGATCCGACGAGCGGAATCCGATTCTCGACGGCCAGCGGGGAGTACCAGGCGCCCGACCGCGTGAGTGCGCGGGTCAAGGTCACCGCAGGCGGCGCCGTCCTCCCGCTCGACATGCGCTGGCTTCCGGAGGGTTTCTATTCGTCGAACCCGTTCACCGGCGTTTTGGAGAAGCAGGCGGCCGCCCCAGGGTTCAACCCGGCGACGCTCGTGCGGTCCGAGCTGCCGGCCCTGCTTCGCTCGTCGCTGCGCAACCTCACGCTCGTCGGCACAGAGAAGATTGGGTCGGCGGAGGCGCACCACATCCGCGCCGAAGCCGATGGCGTGAATCTGCGCGCCCTCACCGGCGGAGTGGTCGCGCCCGGTCTCCACACCGTCGACCTGTTCATCGACGCCGCGACATCGCAGCTCCTGCGACTGGTCGACGCAGAGCCGAATGGGTCGCCGAACGGTTGGCGCCTCGAGCTCTCGGGCTTCGATCGACCCGTGGAGATCAAGGCCCCATAGCGAGCGCCCCCTGGCGCGTCCTTGCCGCAGTGTGCGTGCCGGTGTTCGTGGGCGCTGTGGACCTCACCGTCGTGTCCGCCGCGCTGCCGGCCGTTATGTTCCAGTTGGCGATCCCGCTCCAGAGCGGTCTTGGAGAAGCAAGCTGGATCGTGAGCGGCTATCTGCTCACGTACGCGCTCGGGATCGTGCTCATGGGCCGAGCCTCCGATCGCGCGGGCCGGCGATCCGCGTTCATCGCGGCATTGGGCGTCTTCGCCCTGGGGTCGCTCGTCGTCGCGACCGCGGTCGGCGCGCCGTCGGCGGTCGCGACCGAGATCCTGCGCGCGTTCGGGGCACGACCGGACCCCAGCATCGCCGCCCTGTACGTGGTCATCGCCGGACGAGCGATCCAGGGGTTCGCCGCCGGCGCGATGGTCCCCGTCGCGATGGCCCTGGTCGGTGACCTCTTCCCGGAAGGGCGGCGCGCGCTCCCTCTCGGCCTCATCGGCGCGGTGGACACTGCCGGCTGGGTCCTCGGGCAGCTCTGGGGCGGGATCGCGGTGCAATTCTTCCCGTGGCAGGCGCTCTTCTGGGTGAACCTGCCGCTGGCCGCAGTGGCCGCCGTCATGGCGTGGCGGACGCTGCCTGGCGCCCGCCCCTCCGCCACCGGGAAGCCCTTCGACTGGCCGGGCGCGCTCCTTGTGGCCATCGCGCTGGGCGCCCTCAACGTCGCGCTGACTGGGAATGAGGCGAGCCGCGGGGGTCTCGCGGTCCCCGATCGGACGCCCGGCTACGCCCTTCCGGTGCTCCTCGTGGCGGTAGTCGCGATCACGACCTTCATCGTTCGCGCCGGCCGGGTGGCCCACCCGCTCCTCGAGCTTGGTCCGTTCGGCGGCCGCGTCGCGTTCGCGGTCGCGGCGAACGCGCTCGTCGGCGTGGCGCTCATGGTCGGCCTGGTGAGCATCCCGCTCGTGGTGAACGCCGCCGCCGGCGGGGCGAGCGCTGCGGCGCTCACGAGCGGCATCGTGCTCTCCGCACTGACGATCCCCTTGGCGATCGCCGCGGTCGCCGGCGGCGCAGTGGCTGGACGCATCGGCGAGCGGGCGCTCGCGATCGGCGGGCTGGCGGTCGCCGGCGCCGGATTCGCGCTCCTCGCGCAGGCGCGGCCGGAGGTCGCCCGCGAGGCGCTCGCCGGCACGATGGCACCCGAGCTCGCCGGCGTGATCGTCGCGCTCGGGCTGGCCGGCCTAGGCCTGGGTCTGACGGTCGCGCCGCTCGCCACCATCGTCATCGACGCGGCGACGCCGGGCGGTCGGGGGAGCGCGGCCGCGGTGGTCATCATGCTGCGTTTGGTCGGGATGATGATCGCGGTGAGCGCGCTGACCACCTACGGCGTCCGGCGCTGGGCGGCATTGGCTCCGGCGGCGTTCGCCGGCATCGACCTGCGCGACGGACAGCAGCTGCTCGACATCGGCCTCGGCCTCACTTCGCGGATCGCCGCCGAGATGGCGGCGGCCGCCGGGTGGATCTGTCTCATCGCGCTGATCGTGACGCTCGGCCTCCCGTCGCGGCGTCGGTCAGCACCGCAGCGCGCGGGGTGACGTGTCGCCAAGCTGCAGGGGACCACGGTCTCATCGTCCCGAGCGCGGATCTTTGCGGGCGAAGTGCCGCGACATCGACGAGCAGCGCTCGCGGATGGCCACGCGGCCTGCGCCGCTGTTCGCGCAGCAGCAGCAGGTGCTCACGACGCTTAGCTTGTCAATCCACGTTTCCAGCTCATTGGCTTTCTGGCCCGGATGACGGGTGACAACAAGCTCCGGATGCGCCTTCCAGCGAGCCGCTACGTACGGGGCGTGCATCAACACGAGCCCAGTCGCTGCGATCGGATCGTGCCCTGCGCTCATGCAGATGAGTAGCGTCAGTTCAGTCTGCATCAGCACCGGCAAGGTACGCGAGAGATTCAACATGCGGTCGTCGTTCGTGACGAAGCCGTGGATCTTCGTCGCCTTCTGTTGCGCGCCAAGCCATGCAAGACTGCCCAGTCCTCGACGCCCCGTGTGAGCCACGGGTCGATGGCTTGCAAGGGCCTGAACTCAACCTCGGGGATGAACGGGCTCACGAGCGCCATCTGCGTCGCCTCGAGGATCCGGCGCTCGTCGGGCACCTGCTCGGCCCGCTCGATCTGAGAGCGGAGGTCAGATAGCTGCGCGCGGTAGTCGTCTTCCTCGAGCGCGCCCCAGGTGAAGGCGTCGGTCAGGCGCTTCATCGCGGTGCGCAGTCGCGAAGCCTTGCCGGCGTCGGTGCCGCGGAGCAGCTGCGCGCGCACGAGCGTCGCCAGGCGGGCCTTGTCCTTGTCGCGCAGCGTGGCCCGGACGGAGGCTACCCGTTAAGGCTTCGGCTTCCGCCGCGGCGTCGGCGTCGGAGTGGGAGTATTGGTCGGTGGCGGCGACCCCGCGACGAGCGCGGCGACGTCGTTCCGCACCGTCGGCAATGTCGCGTAGAAGCCGCCACCGGGGCACTCTGTCGCGACGACGTCGCGATGGCCGGCAATGTTGGCGAATGTCGTCGCGACGTTCGTGACGGGATTCACGTATGTGGTCCTGCCATTGGCGTCGATGTTGTGGGTCGCCGCTTTCCAGGCGAGCATCTTCTCGATCGCGGTGCGGCCCGCGGCGGTCGTGTCTTTCGCGGTGAGGGTCCCGAGCAGCGCGATCCCGACGGTCCCGGAGTTGTATTGGTAGGCGTGCGCCGCGGTCACTCCGTTGCCAGCGACGCTTTCACCCGTCGGGTACTCGCCCGCCGCGTAGACGCGGGAGTAGCGTCCCTCGTAGATTCGACCGGCCTCGTCGACGAGGAAGTTGTATCCGATGTCGCCCCACCCTTGGGTGACCGCGTGGTAGTAGTAGATCGACCGCATGGTCGCGGCGGGATCGGGATCGTTGTTCTGCGTTGCGGTGTGATGGCAGATCAGCTTCTGCACGGGATAGAACTCAGGCTTCCACGTCATGAGGCTCTCGTCGCAGCCCCAGCCCGCGCGGCTGATCACGGGAGGCATCGTTACCGCGGTTGCGATCTGGTCGATGAAATCGTAGCTCACGACGCGCTCGCCATCGGCCATCGCGAGCACGCTCACGCTCCGGAGGTTCCGATCGGCCGCGACCCGGACCGCGACCGCCTTCTCGGTGCGCATCAGCGCGGCATACGTCCGGCCGTCGCGCCTGTACGCGCCGATCTCGTCTTGGGCAACGCGCACCGGCGGCCCGAACGTCGTACCGTCGCTACTGAACGCGGCGGTCACCGCGGCTTCGGGGTCTCCCTCCCAATACACCGCGGCGTGCGATGCGGGGAATGGGATGAGGTACACGGCCTCGCCGTCGATCTCCTGAGTGCGATCGTGCGCTCTGGTCTTGACCGTCGTCTTCGCGACCACTGTGCGAGCCGCGCCGAATCCGAACGCGCTCAGCGCCGGCGCCAGCACCAGACCAAAGCCAACCCTGCGGAAGAGGGTCCTCCGTGTTGTCACCCGCGCAGCATACGTGTCCGCGATCGCCCGCCTGTGTACTTGCCTGTCTCTCAAGACGACGCATGCCACTCGTCGCGTAAGTCCCTTCTCGCAGCGAGGCGAGTTTCGCGGCGTGGTTGGCCGCCCGCCCAATCCACGCGAGGTCGTTGTCGTTGCGGACGCCTATCTTCGCTATGAACAGGGACCGCAAAGGCGTGCAGCATGCCGTCCCTCCCGCAAGACCGAATCGAAGCGGAACTGTTGGCGATCCTGCGCGAGGTCGCATTGCCGGGCGGGCTCGCCGAGGCCGTCGATGCAGCGCTCGCGACGTCGATGGACAACACAGAACCGAAATCCCGCCAAGCCTCGCTACGGGCGTTTGACGCCCGCCTGGACCGCCTGCGCGATCTCTACGAACTTGGGGACATCTCCCGTGAGGAGTACGTTGCCAAGAGCGAGGCGTTGCGGTTGAGCGGAAGACGGTCGAGGTGTCCAAGCCGCAACCCGTCTTCGTCCGGCAACGGACGCTTCTTCGCACTCTTGTGGTCGACTGGGAGTACCTAACGCCAGAGGAGCGCAAGGCGCTCATCGCCGACGTCTTCGAGGAAATCCGCGCGGATCAGGACGGAATCGAGGACTTCCTCCCGAGGGAGTTGTGGAAACCCTAAATTGCGTTCCGTGGTGCCGGAGGAGTCCGATAAGGTACCTACTGAGCGGAAGACGGGACTCGAACCCGCGACCCTCACCTTGGCAAGGTGATGCTCTACCAACTGAGCCACTTCCGCGTCGTGTGGGCGAAGGATAACAGGCGTTAGTGTCGCGGTCGTGACCGACCCGGGCCTCGCGAGCGAGCTCCTCACGCTCTCCCGCGAGATCCACGCCGACCCCGAGCTCGCCTACGTGGAGCGCCGGGCCGTAGAGCGCATCGCGAGCCTCCTCGAGCGCCGCGGCCACGCGGTCGAGCGCAATCTCGCCGGGCTGGAAACCGCCTTCCGGTCGCGCGTCGGCCCCGCGGGGCCGTCCATCGCGCTCCTCGCCGAGTACGACGCGCTGCCGGAGATCGGCCACGCGTGCGGACACAACCTCATCGCGATCTCGAATGTCGGCGCGTTCCTCGCGGCAGCCGCCCAGCCGGATCGGCTGCAAGTAGGCATCGAGCTCATCGGCACGCCTGCTGAGGAGCGCGGCGGCGGCAAGCTTGACCTCCTCGACGCCGGCGCATTCGCCTCGACGATCGCCGCGCTCTCGTCGCACCCGTCCTCCGATCCGCGCTGGGAGATCGGCACGACGAGCCTCGGCGTCGTGGCGCAGCGGGTCACGTACCGCGGGGTCGCGGCGCACGCTGCGGTCTCGCCGGAGAAAGGACGGAACGCGCTGAACGCGGTGATCCGGCTCTTCACCGGCGTCGATGGCTGGCGCCAGCACCTTCCCGATGACGCACGCGTTCACGGGATCATCACGGACGGTGGCGGCCCGGCATATAACGTCGTCCCCGTCCACGCGCAGGCGCTCTTCGGGCTGCGTAGCAAGGACGTGAAGGTCCTCGAAGAGATGATCGTGACGTTCAAGGACATCGCGCGCGGCGCTGCCCTACAGACCGGGACCGAGGTCGCCTTCGAGGACGAGATGCGGCTCTACGCGCCGACGGCGCCGCATCCCGTGATGACCGAGCTCCTCGCGAGCGAGCTGGAAAGCCATGGACTCGCAGCCACGATCGGTGGCCTTGTCGCCGCGTCGACCGATTTCGGGAACGTGTCTCAGGCCGTGCCTGCGGATTACGTTTCGTTCCCGGTCAGCGAGGGAAAAGTGCCCGGCCACTCGAACGCGTTCCGGGACGCCTCGGTCACGGAGTACGCGCATCGGCAGGCGCTCCTGGCGGTCGACGTGCTGGCGGGCGCGGCGCTCCGGCTCGCGGCGGACCCTGCCCTGCGCGCGCGCCTTGCGCGGTGATGTCACTGTCGCAGCGGACTCGCGACGCCAGTCAAGACGCCGCTCAGCAGCCCGGCGGGACACGACGGCTGGCTCACCGAGAGTTCGGGATCAATGTGACGGCCCTTTGATACTGCGACTGGCGCCTGGTGAGCATCGGCACAGAGCGGGCAGCTCGCCGCGAACCGCGCGACATCCGACACGCGCGGGGCGTTATCCGAACGAGTGATCCAGCTGATAGTCCGCACCGGCGTCGTGCTCGCGCTCGTCGTCGCCGGCTCGCTCGCGGGGCAGCGAGACGTGGCCGCGGCGACGTGCGTCGGCTCCGTCGGCCCGGGCATCGCCCCGCCAGCACGAGTGCCCGCGGGTGTCTCTGGCTTTCACGCGAGGTGGTACGGCCAGAGCGGCTACATGTCGCTGTGTGCGGGCGAGCAATCGACCGCGACGGTCGCGTACTACAACAGCGGGTCGCTCGGCTGGGTCGCTGGTCGCACGGGGCAGACCGCACATCTCGGCACGTGGTCGCCCGAGCCGGGGCAGGATCGCCCGAGCAGGCTTGGCGGCGACGGTCAGCTCGGGACCCCCAACACGGGATGGCCGCGGACCGATCGCATCGCGGTGCAACCCGTCCCGTACGTCGGGCCGGGCCAGGTCGCGTGGTTCCGGTTCCTCATCCAGGCGCCGGCGACGCCGGGTTACTACCGGCTCTACCTGAGACCGCTCATCGAGGGCGCGACGTGGATGGAGGATGAGGGCGTGTTCTGGCAGGTCGTGGTGCAGAACGCCGACGGCACGCTGCCGCCACCTCCGGCACCGGTCCCGACCATCACGACGACGAGCGTGCTCGCATCGTGGTACGGACCAGGGTTCTACGGGAACCGCACCGCCTGCGGTCAGCCGATGACGACGACACTTCAGGGTGTCGCACACCGCACGCTGCCCTGCGGCACGATCGTGCGCCTCTCGTATGGAGATCGCTCGGTCGCGGTGCCGGTCGTCGATCGTGGGCCGTTCATCCCGGGCCGTGAGTTCGACCTCACGTACGCGACCAAGATCGTGCTCGGTTGCACCGACCTCTGCTGGGTGGTCTGGGCGCGCTGAGCTAAGCGAGCGCCGACCCGGGTCCGCGTCGCTTACCGGTCCGCCGTCCGTCAGGTCGCGGTCGGGCCGCTCGGCCCATCCTCCGGCGCGAGGAAGATCGACGCACCGAGCCGTCCGCCGTACTGGGGCCGGAACCGCTCGCTGTTGTACGTCCGCGCGACGTCGACCCTGCGCGGGCCGACGGAGGGATCCGGAAGGCTCGTGTGCACGAAGTTGCCGCCCTGGACCGCGAGCATCCGACCGGAGATGCCCTCGCGGATCAGGTCTACCGCGATGTTGGCGAACGTGATCGCGACGACTTGATCGATGGAGTCCGGATCGCCGCTGCGCAGGTCGTACGTCAGCTCGCTCGCGACCGTCTCCTCACCGCATCGCCGGCGGATCTCCTCGGCGAGCGTCTGCGCGTTGTTCGCCTTGTGCCGGTGGCCGAAGGCGTCCGCCGGGCCGAGCTCGGGGATGGACCCGCCCTTCCACATCGCTCCCTCGGCGGCGACGACGAGGGCGTAGCGGCTCGGGTTGTTCCGTTTGTCGTCGGCCAGGATCTCGACGAGCCGGTCGAGGTCGAACGGCGCCTCGGGGATCACGCAGCGCGCGGACGTGACATAGGCCGTGTGCAGGGCCGTGAAGCCCGCGTCGCGGCCGAAGATGCGAAAGACCCCGATGCGCTCGTGCGAGCCGAGCGTCGTTCGTTGCCGGTTGATGAGCTCCTTTGCGCGGGTGACCGCAGTGGAGAATCCGATGCAGTACTCGGTCCCCTGAACGTCGTTATCCATCGTCTTCGGGATCGCGATGAGCGGGACGCCCTCGCGCACGAGGACCTCGGAGAAGCTGAGCGTGTCGTCGCCACCGATCGTGATCAGGTGATCGAGGCGGAGGGCAGCGATGTTCTCCAGGACGACGGACGTGAGGTCGTACGCGTCGTCGCCGGCCGCAAGGCGCGCGCGATCCCGCTCCCCGATGTGCGAGGGCATCCGATCGGCCTTGATCCGCCGCGGGTTCGTCCGCGACGTGTGCAGGATCGTGCCGCCGGTGCGGTCGATCGTGCGCGTGTTGCGCCGGTCGAGCGGCATGACGTACTGCGCGTCGCTCTGATCCGCCGTCGGGTGCATGTGGGTGAGCCCTTCCCAGCCGCGGCGGATCCCGAGCACGTCGTAGCCGAGCTCGCTCGATCCGTAGACGACGCTCTTGATGACGGCGTTCAGCCCGGGAACGTCCCCGCCGCCCGTCAGGATGCCGATGCGGCGTCGGGGGCTCATCGCGACGAGGCTAGCGCCAGGCGGTGGCAGGCTTCCATCTTGCACCCAGGTTGGACGTGACCCCTCCGACCGATCCAGCCGCCCTCGCGACGCGCATCGCGGCACTCGCCGAGCGTCGCTGGACGCTCGCCTCCGACACCGCAGACGCGCGTGAGCGTGCCCGGCAGCTTCGCGACCACGTCACGACCTACGTGCTGCCTCGCGTCGCGAGCCTGGACACGCCGCTCGTCGTCGTGCTCCTCGGGCCGACGGGTGCGGGCAAGTCGAGCCTGATGAACGCGCTCGCCGGGAGCGCTGTCAGCCCGTCCGGCGTCCTGCGCCCGACGACGCGTGTCGCGATCGTCGTCGCGACGGACGCGGACGCGCGACTCCTCGCGGAGGGCGGGCTTCGCCACGTGTGGTCCGCCTGCCGGCTCGTCACGGATGGCGCGCGTGCGGGCGTTGCGCTCGTCGACTCTCCCGACATCGACTCGGTCGAGCGCGCGAACCGCGCGCTCGCGGACGCGCTCGTCGAGGCGGCCGACCTCTGCGTGTTCGTCACGACCGCCTCGCGCTACGCCGATCAGGTGCCCTGGGACGTCCTGCGCCGGGTGAAGGAGCGTGGCCTGCCGCTGCTTGTGATGATCAATCGCCTTCCTGCGGGTGACGCGGATCGGAGCGAGGTCTTCGAAGACGCTCGGCGGCTCATCGCGGGCGCGGGGCTCCCCGGCCTCGATGGGGACATCGAGCTGCTCGGCACCACCGAGGGCGAGGTCGACATACCTGCTCAGATGCTCACGGGTGAGGCGGTCGGTGCCGTGCGCGCGAAGATCGATGCGCTGAGCGCGGATCGCGAGGCGCGGCTCGACGTCGCGCGGCGCGCCCTCGCCGGTGCGATCACTGGCCTCGCGCCGCTCGTCGCGAAGATCGCCGACGACACGGACGCGCAGGCCGCGCGCGGCGCGGAGCTTGTGGGCCTCGCGCGCGAGTC
>Ga0180121_10001102_pt1 | contig 11423 bp, 10 predicted proteins | sample AntDrymUQ5402106_2_FD_129676 | JGI IMG/M metagenome (GOLD analysis project Ga0180121, IMG submission 129676) | Polar desert sand microbial communities from Dry Valleys, Antarctica - metaG UQ540 (21.06) (version 2) (version 2) | ecosystem: Environmental > Terrestrial > Soil > Desert | place...
ACCTCGGATGCCTTGCCCGCAAAGCGGATCCGGTCGCCTTCGAGCACCAGCGCACCGTCGTCGATGACACCTGAGACGGTCACACAGCGGCCGGTGAGGAGAGTCGGCTGGGAAAGGCTCACGAAGGCCATCATCCCTCAGTCGGCCGTGGCGTCGAAGACCGCCATAATCAGTCAGAGTCGATCCCTTCCCTTCGGAGACCGCGTGACCTTCAACCCGCACAGCCACTTCCAGACTGAGGTCTTCGGCCAACCCGACGACTGGGCGGGCGTCGTGGCCCGGCTCGGGGAATGGGCCGGCGCGTTGCCCGCTGCCGGCGCCCGGGTGGCGGTCGTCGGCTGCGGCACGTCGTTCTACATTGCCCGGGCATATGCCGCCCTGCGTGAGCGATCCGGGCAGGGGGAGACCGACGCGTTTGCGGCCAGCGAGCACCGCCTCGACCGCAGCTATGACGCCGTGCTGGTGATCAGCCGGTCCGGCACGACCACCGAGGTGATCGATGTCCTCGCGTCGCTCGGAGAACGCGACCTCGCCACCACGGCCATCGTCGCCGTCCCCGACTCGCCGGTAGCCGAGTTGGCAGACACAACGATCCTGCTGCCTGAGGTCGACGAGAAGTCGATCGTGCAGACGCGTTTCGCCACTTCCACACTTGCGCTCCTGCGGGCCTCCCTCGGCGAGGACCTCTCCGCCGCCGTCGAGGACGCCCGTGCCGTCCTGGCTGAGGACGAGGCCCAGTGCCTGGCCGGTCTGGCCGACGCCGAGCAGGTGACCTTCGTGGGCCGCGGTTGGACGGTAGGGCTGGCCGAGGAGGCGGCTCTCAAGCTACGCGAGTCCGCCCAGTTCTGGACCGAGTCCTACCCGGCCATGGAGTACCGGCACGGCCCGGTGAGCATTGCCACAACCGCCCGGGCCACCTGGGCTTTCGGTGAAATCCCCCGGGGCCTCGAGGCGCAGGTGCAGGCCACAGGGGCGCACTTCGAGAGCCGAAACATCGACCCATTGGCCGAGCTGGTGCGGGTGCACCGGCTCTGTCTGGCCAAGGCCCGTCAACGTGACCTCGACCCCGACAACCCGCGTCATCTGACGCGCTCCGTCATCCTGTCGCCCTCGTCCTACCAGCGGTAGCGCATGTCCGACGTGCCCATCGGGTCCGACGTGGTGGCGGCCATCGACGTCGGCGGCACCCGCATCAAGGCGGCTCTCGTGGACGCGTCCTTTGACGTCCTCGCCCGCGCCACGGTCCCCACCCCGAAAGACATCGCCGCAGACATCGGGGCGGTCCTGCAGGCAACGGTGGCGGGCCTGCTGGTCAGCGCCGAGCAGCAGGGCGTCCACGTCCGTCTGGTCGGATGTGGGGTCGTCGTACCCGGTCTGGTGGACGAGGAGCGCGGTGTAGGACTGTTCTCCGTGAACCTCGGGTGGCGTGACCTACCGGTGCGCGACCCGGTCGCCTCCCATCTCGGCGTGCCCACCGTCGTGGGGCACGACGTGCGCGCAGGTCTGCTGGCCGAGACCAGGTTGGGCGCTGCTCGCGGAGCTCGTCATGCACTGTTCGTCCCGGTGGGCACCGGCATCGCGGGGGCGCTCATGCTCGACGGGGCGGTGATCTCGGCGGACGGCTGGGCCGGTGAGCTCGGGCACGTCGTCATCGACCCGTCAGGCCCGCCCTGCCCGTGCGGGGCAACGGGATGCCTGGAGGTGATCGCCTCGGCATCCGCCATGGAGAGGGCGTACGCCGCTCGCGCCGGTCGGCGTGTCACGGCCGAGGAGATCGCCGCCCGTGCGGAGGCCGGCGAAGCCGACGCCTCCGCGGTGTGGGCGGGGGCCATCTCGGCGCTGGCGCAGGCGATCGTCGCGACGGTGACGATAACGGGGGTGGATCTCGTCCTGATCGGTGGCGGCCTCGCCGAGAGTGGCGAGGCCATCCTCGCCCCGTTGCGTGCGGATGTCACGCGGCGGCTGACCTTCCAGCGGCCGCCCCGGCTGGAGAAGGCTGCTCTCGGGGACCGGGCTGGCTGCCTGGGCGCTGCCTGTCTGGCCTGGGATGCGTTGTGATCATCACCGTCACGCCCAATCGCGAGAGGGGGTCCCGTCGCACCGTCAACGTCATATCGGCGGTCCACGGCGACGCCACGAACCTGGCGGCACACGTTCTGGTAGAGGAAACAGATGGCACTCGCCCGGCTTGACGAAGTGCTCGAGGACGCTGTCGCCGCTGGGCGCGGAGTCGGCGCCTTCAACGTGGTCCAGATCGAGCACGCCGAGGCGCTCGTCGCTGCCGCTGAGCGGACACAGCTCCCCGTCGTCCTGCAGATCAGCGAGAACGCCGTGCGTTACCACCGAGGCTTGGCGCCGATTGCACTGGCTGCCAAGGCCATTGCCGAGCAAGCGTCGGTCTCGTGCGTGCTGCACCTCGACCACGCGGTCAGCGAGTCGCTGGTGGACGAGGCGGTCGCGCTGGGCTTCACCTCGGTGATGTTCGATGGGTCCAAGCTCGGCGACGAAGCCAACCGCACCGTGACGCAGGCAGTCGTGGAGCGCTGTCATGCCGCCGGTGTCAGCGTCGAGGCCGAGCTGGGCGAGATCGGCGGAAAGGACGGGGTTCACGGACCGGGTGTTCGCACGGACCCCACGGCTGCCGCCCAGTTCGTCGCCGCCACCGGGGTGGACGCGCTGGCCGTCGCCGTCGGGTCCTCCCACGCGATGACCAACCGGACCGCCGAGCTGGACCTGGGCCTGATCGCGGCGATCAACGAGCAGGTGCCGGTCCCGCTGGTGTTGCACGGCGCGTCGGGCGTGCCGGATGCCGACCTGGTGGCGGCCGTCCAGGCTGGCATGACGAAGATCAACATCGCCACGCACCTGAACAACACGTTCACGAGCGCGCTGCGCCGGTACCTTGCCGACCACCCGAGCGTGGTTGACACCCGCCGGTACCTGGGCGCGGGACGTGATGCGGTGGAGACTGAGGCTGCTCGGCTGCTGGAGCTGCTCGCCCTGCGCTGACTACATCCGGAAGTCGAGGTCCCGCGGTACCGACGCGGTGGAACGCACCCGGGCGATGAGCTCGGAGTCGATGGGGCGCTGCTCCTCCCGCGCCACCAGCGCAGCCTGGTAGTCGAACCACAGCTCGTGCAGCGCCGACTCGCCCTCTTGCACATCGGGCAGGACGACTCCGTGCCCGAGGATCCTCCCGGCACGATCGAGGTCACCGGTCAGGAGAGCCGCGTGTGCCTCGGCAAGGCGGAACCGTCCGAGAACCCGGTGGTCAGCCGGCGCTGCATCGATCGCCGCCAGCGCAGCCCGCCCGTCACCCGCGGCCAGCAACGCGTCGACGAGCTCGAGCGTCAGCGGCGCGAGGTCGCTGCGATGCGTGAGGGCACGGCGGTACCGGCGGACCGCCAGCGGGAGGTCGCCCTTGGCCCGCGCCAGGGCTGCCAGGTTGCGCCAGGCCCACGCTGTGGGCTCGGCCGCGATGGAGAGCACCCAGGCGTCGGCTGCTCCCTCCAGGTCTCCGGCGTTGGCGCGGATCACCCCGAGCTGCAGCTTCGCCAACCAGCCATCAGCTGACTCCAGTAGCGGCGTCCATCTTCTGCTCGCCTGGTAGGAGATGGGTGGACGCTCCGCCTGCGCCGAGGGCATGCGGCCGCTCTGGACGAGCTCGAGCCAGTCCTCCTGCGGGCGGCTGAGGGACTCGTCGCCGAACGGCGTTCCGGGGAGGCGCAGCGCGTCGTCGCCGTCCCTGACACGCAGCGTGCGCTCGAGTGCCCCCCATCCCGAGCCCGTGTGCAGCACCTCGACCGGCTCGGAGTCGGCCCAGGTCGAGGCGGACTCGAGCGCCCGATCCAGCTCCGTCCGGGGGACCAGCGATTCGAGGTCTCGGGTCACGGCCAGGCGTGCCAGCGACCAGTCGTCGGAGTGGACAGCCGTGGCGTCGCTCTCGAGATGGCCGTAGGCCTCGACCCAGGACCACGATGCCCGTCCCGGCATGGGCAGGTGCTCCAGCTGGGTCCGCGCAAGTCCGGCCTGGATCTCGAGGTACGCCTCGCCGGGGTCCGAGAGCCAATCCTGCCAGTGGTCGCCCCCTGCGCTCTTCCCCCACAGGAAGAGCTTGCGACCGCGCAGCCGGTCCGTGGAGGTCTGCACCAGCCCGCTGCCGCGGCCGTCGAGGGCAGCGACCCAGCGGCGCTCGTCGTCGTCGATGGCGAAGAAGTAGTCGGCGGCTTCCTGCGCGCGCGTCGTGTACGTGCGGTCTACTCCGTCGTGGGAAGGCATGGACACCCGACGGATACGTCCGTCCTGGGTGAGCTGCCAGGCCTGGTCGGCAGGAGCGAGGACGCGCACATCGTCTGCCTGGGGGACAGCGATGTTGGACCACCAGTAGATGGGAACCTCGCTGCCACCGGGATTGACGATCCGGACGTGGACCAGCAGGATCTCCGAGCCATCGGGCAGCCAGGCGTCGACCTGGTAGACGACCTCACGCAACCGCTCGAACTCGTACATCCTCAGGACGGGTGTGCCGTCTGGCTGGAGGACACGGGCGGCGTGCATGGGCTCACAAGTGGTCGGCGTGTGACCGATGGTCCCGATGTTCCACTCCACCCCGCCGGAGAACCACGCATTTCGCAGCGCCAGGTTTGCCGGCTGGAAGACCGGGTTGCGATAGAGCAGCTCCCGTCCGGTCGGGTGGTGGACGAGCGACCACAGCCGGCCCCCGCGCTCGAGAAGGAAGGTGGCGCGCAGGAAGTCGTTCTCCAGCACGGCAACCCGGTGCTCGGCCGGCTGGCGCCTGCGGCTGTAGCCGTCCTGGATGAGGTAAGGCAGGACTGAGCCGACACGGCCGTAGGCGATGTTGCGACGCATCTCGGCGTCCGCCTCGCCGGCGTCGCTGACCGGGTGGATGTCAGGCTCGGAGAACAACGGCGGTAGCGGGTTCTCCGGCCCGACATCCGCGGTCGGCATGGTCAGCGTCTCCAGACGCAGCTCACTCACGGGCAGTCGTCCCAGGCAGCTTCGAGCTACTTGAGCGTGCCGCTTGTCAGGCCGGCCTGGACCTGCCGGTAGAAGATCAGGTAGACGACCACGACGGGAACCATCGCGATGGTCAGCGCGGCGAAGAGCGCGCCCCAGTCGCCCTCGTACCGTTGGCTGGCCAGCAGCGTCGCGATGCCCTGGGCTAGCACCGGCTTCTCGGGGGACAGGAAGGCCGGCAGGACGAACTGGTTGAACTGTCCGAGCACGTTGAAGATGCCGATGCTCAGCAGGCCGGGCTTGGCCATCGGCAGCATCACCCGGAAGAAGACCCCGGTGTGCGAGCAGCCGTCGATGAAGGCGGCTTCCGCGATGGACGTAGGAAGCGTCCTGAAGAACGAGTGCATGAAGAACACCGTGAACGGCAGCGAGTAGGCGGTGTAGACGAGGATCAGGCCCTGGTAGGTCGAGAGCATGCCGAAGTTCTGGACGACGAAGAACAACGGCACGATCGCCAGGAAGACGGGGAACATCATCCCGGCAGCGAACAGGTAGTAGATGATCCGGTTGCCGCGGAACTCGTAGCGCGCCAGCACGTAGGCCACCATCGAGCCGAAGAGCATGGTCAGCAGCACGCCGCCGGTGACGACGACGATGCTGTTCAGCAGGTACTCGCCGACACCCTTGTCCCACGCCCGCGAGTAGTTCGACCACCGGAAGACCTCCGGAAGGGACCAGGGCGAGCCGAAGATCTCACGTGACGTCTTCAGGGAGGCGAGCAACGCCCACGCGAACGGCACCAGCACCATCACCGACCAGCCGATCAGGACGGCGTGCGAGAAGACGTTGGCCCCCACGTCGCTGGCGCTGCTGCCCTTCCGGCCGTGATCGGTCTGCCGGGGCGGGGTGGACGTCGGGGTGCCCGCGTCGCCCGCTCGCGTCGTGACAGTCATGGCGGGGTCCTCAGTACTCGATCCGCTCGCGCCGGGTGGCACGCAGCATGATGGCGGCGATGATCAGCGTGACGAAGAACAGGACGACGCCGATCGCCGACGCGTAGCCGGCGCGGCCGAACTGGAAGCCGTTCTGGGCGATCTGCAATGAGATCACCTGGGTGGAGTTGTTGGGTCCACCTGGCCCGGCGGTCATCACCGCGATCAGGGCGTAGACGTCGAGCGCGAGGATCGCCAGGTACACCCACGACGTCTGGATCGTGTCCCACAGCAGCGGGATCGTGACTCGGAAGAAAGTGGTCACGCGCCCCGCCCCGTCGAGCAGCGCCGCCTCGAAGATGTCCCTGGGAATGGAGGACATCGCGGCGTTGAACAGCACAAGGTAGAACCCGACACTTCCCCACACGAGGACCCACAGGACGCAGTACAGCGCCAGGTCGGGGTCGGCCAACCAGCCGGAGGACCCCAACCCGATGCGCCGCACCACGCTGTTGACCAGGCCCGTCGGGGTCGGGTCGAAGATGACGGCCCAGATCACCGCGATGACCGGGACTGACAGCACCTGCGGCAGGAAGAAGGCCAGCTTGTAGAAGCCGGACCCCCGCACGCCCCTGACGCCGCTACCAGCTCCCCGGCCGCCCACATTGAGCAGGAAGGCGAAGAACAGGGCCAGCAGGATCACTGCCAGAGGCATCACCGCCAACAGCACCGCGTTGTTCCGCAACGCACGCAGGAACAACGAGTCGTTCGTCAGGTTCTCGAAGTTCTGCAGCCCGACGAAGTCGAACTCGGGCGAGACGCCGGTCCAGTTCGTCAACGAGTAGTAGAAGGCCTGGACGAACGGCGAGACCACGAAGACCCCGTACAACGCCAGGGGCATGACCAAGAACCCCACGATGAACCGGTACTGACCGTGTCGCATCGAACTCCTTGTGCGTGCCGGGTTGCAGACTTCCCAGGCTAGCTGCGCGTCCGCTTCTTCGTCTGCGGGTCGGCGGCGGTCTCGTCGGCCGCCTTCTGAGCCGCAGTGCAGAACTCGTCGGACGTGATGCGGCCGGCCGCCAGCTCACCGAACGCCGTCTCGACCTTCGGCTTCATCGGCGAGTACCAGTTGAAGTAGTAGTAGTTCCAGTTGTCGTCGCCGCCGGATTCGACGAGTGCGCTGGCGGACGCCGCGGCGGGTGTGAGATCGAGGCCGTCCCCGGCCCCCTGTACGACGGTCGGGGCGGCGGTGAGCTCCGTGAACTTCGACGCACCCTCCTTCGACAGCATGATGCGCAGGAACTCCAGGCCCCCGGCGACGTTCTTGGCCTTGGCCGGCACGATGAACGCCTCGGCCGCGCTGACGCGCGTGGTCTGGAACGGCAGCGTAGCGCCGTCCATCAGCGGGGTCGGTGCGACCGTGGTGGCGAAGCCCGCCGGCGCGACCTCCTTCTGCTCGTTCTCCAGCCACGAGCCGGACGGGATGAAGGCCGCCTTGCCCTCATTCCAGCGGGTCTGGGACTGGATGTGGTCCAGACCTTCCGTGCCCTCGAGCATGTAGCCCTTGGACTTGATCTCCAGCAGCGCCTCGGCGGCCATCTTGACCGACTCGTGCTTCCAGGCGTTCGGCTCGAGGCTGTCAATCGCGGTGACGACCTCCTTGCCGCCGTGCTTGACCGCCATGTCCATCATCACCTGCTGGATGTAGTACGGGTACTTGCCCTGGTGCGCCATCGGCGCGATACCGGCGCCCTTGATCTCCTTGCAGAGGGCGAGGAAGTCGTCCCAGGTCTCGGCCGGCGCCCAGCCCTTCTCGTCGAACAGCGTCTGGTCGTACCAGAGGCCGTAGACCTCGAGGGCGTAGTTCAGGACCAGGATCTTTCCGCCGTACTCTCCGGCCTCGAGTGCCACCGGGATCAGGGTCTCGCCGATCTTGCCGCCGTCGATCGACTCGGTGTCGAACAGCTGGGTCAGGTCGGTCAGCTGGCCGGTGTCCGCGAGCGTGGACAGCGGGAGCTGCTCGGCGCCCGCGTTGTCGATCACGTCCGGGGGGTTGCCACTGTTGAAACGCGGCTGTAGCTGCTGCCGGATGTCGGTGATGCCGGCGTGCTTGATCTTGGCGTCGCTGAACCTCTTCTGGTACAGCTCCTCGTGGAACTTGGCGTAGTCGTCGCCGTAGCCGCCCTTGAAGATGACGACGTCCAGCGGGGCGTCCGACTTCACCCCGAACGGGTTGTCGGCGCTCTTGTCGACGCCCTTGCTGGTGTCCTGGCTCTCGCCGCCACCACTGGCGCAGCCGGCCAGGACGGAACCGCCGCCGGCCGCCGCAACCGAAGCCAGGATGGCTCGCTGAAGGAACAACCTGCGGGAGTACGCGTTCGGGGTGCTCATGGGTCTCTCTCCTTTGGGTGGACTGGACCGAGTCAGGCGGTGCGTCGGATCCGTCCGGCGTACCGGTCCTCCAGGGTGCTGTTGTGCTCGTCCCCACCGGGCACGTTTGCCGACAGGTAGACGGGGGGTGCCTCGCCTGCCTCGGTCAGCCGACGGACGACCTCGGCACCGACGAGCTGGGCGATCAGTGCACCAGTGATCGACGACACCGCGCAAACGGTGCCGCCGTCGGGCAGGGGAAGAACCGCGTCCCCGTAGGGCGCGCCGTTGTCGAGAGCGACGTCGGCGTGGTCGATCAGCTTTCGACCGGACGGGTGCCTGGACTCGACACCTGCGGTCTGGGTGAAGGACGTGATCGCGATCAGCTGGTGACCGTGCCGCTTGACCAGCTGCGCAAGCTCGACGATCGAGCCGTTGACGCCGGAGTTCGAGGCGATCACGAAGATGTCGGCAGCCGACACGGCGGCGAGGTCGTACAGTCGCTGCGCGATCGACGGGTCCCGCTCGAGGTGCCCGCTGCCGAGGACGGTGGGTGACTCGCCGCCGAAGATCACTACGTCCCGCAGGGCGATCCGGTTGGTCGGCACCAGGCCGCCGGCTCGACCGGCGATCTCCATCGCCAGCGCCTCGGAGTGCCCGGACCCGAACGCCTGGACCACTCCGCCGTCCCGCAGCGACGCCACGATCAGGTCGGCCGCCTGCTGCACCGGCCCGTCCGCCTGCTCGCTGACCTTGGCCATGATCGGGGCGAGCGCGTCGAGGTAGGCGGCCGCGCTGACTCCGTTGCTGCCGGCTCCGGTGGCCCCGTCACCGGTCGTACCGAGGGTGTCAACCATCGGGTCGTGACCTCCTGTCCGAGATCTCGGTGTGGGTACCGTACGCATGCGCTGCGTCCGGCGTCACTGGTGGGAAACGTCGTCGGCCCTGGTGCTGAGTCGATGCTCCGCAGAGCTTCCGACGTGGCCGGGAACGACCATGGATCAGGGCGAATTGGTGCGACAATAACCGATCCCCGTCCGAATGGGAGCAAATGTGTGCTCGGAGTTCTTGGCCCTCGGTGGCGACCTCGGGGGGACGTCGACGCGGATCGTCGTCGTGGGGACCGACGGCCGGGAGCACGGTCGGAGCATCGCCGACGGCGGGAATCCGACCAGCCGCCCCGGAAGTGCGGCGGCGGCTCTCGGCGACGCATTGCGTGCCGCTCTTGCCGGCGTCGAACCCGGCCGGGTGCGCGCCTCGGTGATCGGCGTTGCGGGCGGGTCGGCACTTCGCACCCCTGCAGTCGCGGCACAGTTCGAGGAGGTCTGGTCGGCCGCGGGCCTGACCTGCGACCCCGGCTACGCACCGGACCTCGAAGTCGCGTTCGCGGCCGGCACGCCCGAGCCTGACGGCAGCGTGCTCGTCGCCGGGACGGGTACGTGCGCAGGCTCGCTGACCGGCCACCGGCTGACGCGGACGGCGGACGGACACGGCTGGCTGCTCGGTGACGACGGCTCCGGGTTCTGGCTCGGACGTGAAGCTGTGCGCGCAGCCCTGCGCACCCTCGACGCGGGGGAGGTGCCCGGTCGGCTGGTCGGGTCCGTGCTCCGCGAGCTGGACTCCGCCGAGACGGTCGACGAGGTCCCACCGGCAGGCGCTCGGCGCGGGATCGATCGGCAGCGCGACCGGGTGATCCAGGCGGTGTACTCGCGACCGGGCGTTCACCTGTCGGCGCTCGCCCCCCTGGTCACCGCCGCCTACCGGGAGGGTGACCCACAGGCACGGTCGATCGTCGAGCGCGCCGCTGCCGCTCTGCTCGCCACCCTCACTCTGATCCGGGACGAGGGCGAGAGCACACCGATCGTTCTCGCCGGGAGCCTGGCCAGCGACTCGTCCCCCGTCGGGAGCATCCTTCGGACACTGCTCCCGGACCGGTTCTCCGGCACCGTGCTACCGGCGCGCACCGGGGCCGGCGGTGCCGCCTGGCTGGCCCTTGCCGCGCTCGACCCGGCGCTCGCCACCCTCGACGCGCACACCCGGCTGTGCACCTGACACGTCGCGACGACTCCCGTCGTCATGACGCGGATGTGGTGCAGAGCGACCCAGGTGCTCGAGGATCCGCGCGGCGTCGCGGCCAGCACCATTACCGAGCTGGTGGAGCGGTGCGAGACGTCCGAGACCACCGTCATCCGGTTCTGCCGGACTCTCGGCCTCTCGGGCTATCCCCAGCTCCGACTGACCCTGGCCGCCGAAGCTGGCCGCTCGGATAGCGGCACCGCGCGGGTGGTCGGCAGCGACATCGGCCCGGGAGACGACCTCGCGCAGATCGTCGAGAAGATCGCCTACGCCGATGCGCGGGCAGTCGAGGAGACGGCGTCGCAGCTGGACCTGACGTCGTTACAGGCGGTGGTCGACGCGCTCGTTGCCGCCCGTCGCATCGACGTGTACGGCGTGGGTGCCAGCGCCTTCGTCGCGATGGACTTCCAGCAGAAGATGCACCGCATCGGCCAGATCGCCTTCGCCTGGTCCGACACACACATCGCGCTGACGAGCGCCGCCCTGCTGCAGCCGTGCGACGTTGCGATCGGCGTCTCGCACACAGGCGTCACGTCCAACACGATCGACGCGCTCGCGGAGGCACGCCGCAGCGGAGCGACAACCGTTGCGCTGACGAACTTCCCACGTTCACCGATCGCCGAGGTGGCCGACCATGTGATCACGACCGCCGTGCGCGAGACGACGTTCCGCAGTGGCGCGATGATCTCCTGCTGGCGCAGCTCACGCTCGTCGATTTCATGTTCGTCGGGGTAGCTCAGCAGACCAGCACCGAGACACGAGCCGCACTCGAAGCGACGCACATCGCAGTCAGCGGACACCGACTCAAGCCGGAGCCCGGCCGCGGTGCCGGGCGTGGCTCGTCACGGCGAGTGACCGGCTAGAAGTCGCCGCCGCCTCCGAAGTCGCCGCCGCCTCCTCCGCCGCCGCCCCAGTCACCGAACCCTCCGCCGCCGAAGTCGCCACCCCCGGCGAAGTCGCCACCGCCGCCGCCGTCTCCGCCGCCGCCGTCTCCGCCGCCGCCGTCTCCGCCGCCGCCGTCTCCGCCGCCGCCGTCTCCGCCGCCGCCGTCTCCGCCGCCGCCGT
>Ga0180121_10001103_pt1 | contig 11423 bp, 10 predicted proteins | sample AntDrymUQ5402106_2_FD_129676 | JGI IMG/M metagenome (GOLD analysis project Ga0180121, IMG submission 129676) | Polar desert sand microbial communities from Dry Valleys, Antarctica - metaG UQ540 (21.06) (version 2) (version 2) | ecosystem: Environmental > Terrestrial > Soil > Desert | place...
ATAATTCATTCATTTTATTCTGATCATTTTTATCCGAATTCTCCGTATCTTTCTTCAGATCTTCCTGCTTCTTCTTAATTTCGTCAAGCTTTTCCGTAAGATCACCAAACTTCTGCATATTCTCGATCTTCTTCAACAGCTCCATTGCTTTCTCCATATATTTCTTGAACGCTTCCTCATCAAACTTAAAATTTTTCAACGCTTCTTTTAAATCATCCGGATTATTTTTCTTCAACGCCTCCCTCAGTTTCTCCAGCATCTTCTGAAGCTCCGTTGTATTGATTTTATTAAACATCTTTTGCAGCTCCATATATTGCTCAAGGGTCTTCTCACTCAGCATATTCTTTTGCTGCATCTCGTTCATGTTCTCCTCGAGTTTATTTTGAGTCGAATTAAGATTCTTCTGAAAGTTGTCTACTTTGCTTTCCATCTCTTTCTTTCTTTCTTCATTCAATCCAAGCTCTTCATTCTGCATTTCTTTCTTCAGATCCTGAATTTCTTTTTGAATGTCCTGCGCCTGATCGTAAACTGATTCCAATTCTGTTTTCAGGTCCTTGGTCATTTCTTCATTCTTTTTAAGAAGATCCGATAGAGATTTGTATTGAATGGTTCGTATGTCCGACCTGGTCGTCTTTCCTGTGTTGTCGGTAACTTCCATAAAATATTCAACCGATTCACCGGAGCGCAAGCCCAGTTTACTTACATTCCAAATGTATGGAACTTCAAGCGATGTTGCGTTCAGATTTTTTATTTCAACATTTTCATAAACAAAAACCGGCGCGCCTGCATTGCCCGTAAGCAATTTTACTCTCCTATATCCCAGCACAAGTTTTGAAAATCCGAAATCATCAGATATCCTTGCTCTTAACATTAATTCTCTTTCTCCGTTCAATGTAAAATTTGACTGTGACGGCTCTATGATAGTAATCTTCGGAGCTTCGTCGTTAGCAACTTTTATCGTGTATGTATTCTGATTTCTGCTTTCATTTCCTTTTTCATCTTTCAAAATGAATTTATAAGTCCCGCTTTCTTTGGCGATGATTGATCCTTTTGCTCCGTCGCCGCTGACTTCAAAATTTACGGGATTATTATTGAATGTAATTCCCGCATACGATAAAACTTTATTTGACTTAATGTCAAAGTAAACCGTGCTTCCTTCCTGGCAAAAAATGTCGCCTTCGTTTTCCGGTAGAGTTTTCGAAGGAATGCCTGTGAAGTCGGGAGGATAAATTGAAACCGTGAAACTTTTTATAATAGGATAATCCGAAACTGTAACTTTGTATTCAGTTGATTTAATATTATTAAACTGTGCAAAGTAAAGCAGGTTGCTGTTAATGTTTTCAATCGTGGTCTTAAAACTCCCATCAGACTCAGCATTGAGTTCAGTTGCATCCGAAAGCAATTCATAATTATCGGCTGTGAGCTGTTTGGTAAAGAATTCGATCTCTTCAATTTTGTAACCTTCTTTTGTTGTACTCACATTAATTGAAACATTAACCTTGCCGCCTTTAGCAATTTCAACATCTCCCGGTGTTACGACAAATGTAATTCCCAGTCCGTTGTCAATATAACTGTAGTTATAGTTTGCAATCCTGTTTACAGAGCCGAACATTTCAGACGGAAAAATTGCAAATGAAGCTGCATATAATAAAACAACTGCAAGTAAAACATATAACGGCTTGCGGAGTTTTTTGAATGATATAATTGATGAAAGATCTACTTTACTTGTAAGAGTATTTGTTTCGTCAATGTCAGCGCCAATAAGTTCTTCAGAGAAGACTGACTTCGGACCTGTGATCAGATAAGTTTTATAAAGTGAAAGTGAGTTGGAGATTCTGTCTTTTATGTTTTCAAAATTATTTCCGACTTTTTTCGAATATGAAATCAGATCCAGCGGCTTAATAATGCCAAACTTTTTTAAAAAGTAATTGCTGATAAAATAAATAAATGTTGTAACGGAAGTTGATAGAAATCCCCAATAGAAGATTTTTCTTACTCCGGATTCAAAATGGAAGATCGATTCGAGCACTATTAATATAAATCCTAACAGAAGAAAAGCTATGGAAGTATAGAGTAAACCTTTTGTGAGATTATAAAGAAGTTCTTTCTTATTTACAACTGTTAACTTCATTTCGAAGGATTTATATACAGAAGCCGCCGGGCCGGAAATATTCATAATGGATTTTTTTATTAATACCTGTTAAGAATGAATTTGTTTCACCTTCAACATAAAGAACTCTGTAAAAGTTGTCAAGGAATTAAGACTTCTGAATAATATTTATAAAGATTATTTCTGATTGTATGTGAATTACTAAGTGGCACGAATTCAATGTTTTTTTGAAATACATTTACACGCCATAATATACTTCTACCAACTCTATGCACTTATCTTCAAACATTCAATAATTCTAATACTTTTTTCTTCTCTTGATAAAATCAATAGTTTTTTCACAAGTCCAAAACGTTTGTTGAATTAAAAATAAAATATAGTTTTAAACAATTTACGAGCATTTTTTTCTCTTAAAAAGGTACCCGCAGTGCTCTATGTACACAAACCTATTTTCATCAGTTACCATAATTTGGCATTCCCCGCGAGCCTGCATTTTTTTGAATCTTAAATGCTTGAAACTACGGGGTGTAGGCTAACGCATGAATCCCTGATTAGATCTGATAACTTTTGATTTTTACTTCTGTTCTCACCTGGCTAAGTATCATCAGCATAAGCTTAAGATGCATTGTGGTGTATAATACTCAGGAAGTTTTTATTTTCGATTGTGTCTTTTTCGATGTTGCTTTTGAAGCCTTTCATGGGTTTGGGTTATAGGTGTGAATTCGAGCCTTGTATTAGTTTTCGCTCGGGGAATTATTAATTATGATACTTGTTAAACACTCATATTTTATTATTTATAATCAATGTAAGGAATGACTTTTTGTGAGATTTAAATAGAAAAAAGTCTCAACTCAATCAGAGGTGAGATCTTTCAAAAAATTTCAAGTTTTTTAATTACCGAATTAATTCACCTATTTTTCAATCTTAATTCGTTCCTTTATCAAATTTTCACTTCGTCATTTCTATCAGGTGGGTCAATTTCTAAATACTCTTTGTAAATTCTGTCCCTATATTCCTTGCCTAATTTATTTATTTCCGAAATGAAAAGTTGGTAAGTTCCTTTTCCTCCAACAAAATCCCAGAATTCCTCGCCGATTAAAACAACTTTATCTTCTGTCATATTGAACCAACGAAAAGGAAATGACCATTTATAATCTTCTTTTTTATGATATGGATTATAAGGCAAAACAAAAAATGCAGAACTAACTTGTAAGGGTTCCATTGCACTCAGTTTAAGAATTTTTTCCTTACTAACCTTAGTTATATCACTGTTGGGTAAAGGGGATTTAAGCTCAAATGAATATTTTCTATTATTAGATAAATCTTCCGCATAAACATCACATATAACTGTCACTGGAATCAATTCACCTTCTCCTTCAAGTATATATTTTAATTCTGTTTCCCAATCGGGTTAGGCCGGACTTCGCCTACATTAGGATGTTCTAATTTATTTAAAACTTCTGTGATCCTCCTTAATCTTTCCTGAGGAATATTTCCTACTATAACTTTACCTAACACGCAATTACCTATCCCCTTTTTAATAGCAACTTCAGCTAACTTTTCCCAAACTCTTCCAAACGGTGTTACGAATCTCCTTTCAAAATGAGAACCTTTAAAGATTTCTTTAGGAACTAATGCTGAATAAAGTGGCTTTTTAGCTCGAAAAATTTCTTCTATAAATGGATCTTTAATAAGTACATTCTCCATAATTCGATCCATCAAATTTTTTATGATTAGTTTTATAGCATCTGAGATTTCTTCCTGCTTTATGGTCATTTTATTATTTTCTTAAATGAAAACTAATTTCCAAATACCAACACTTAGATATTTTGCAGGATCGATAAACCAAGGTTATTTATATAATTTATTAAACTCTTCAATTAAAGTGTTCGTTGTTGATTTCTTATAAATTTCTTTTTGATCTTCTATATTTACTCCTGAACTATCAATGACTTTTGTAACATTTACAAATTGGCTCAAACATTTGCTTTCATTAATAAGTATTTTATGTATTGCATCACCGTATGACTTAATTTTTTTATTTGAAGATTCGACCTTTTCGAAAGGTTCACAAATTTTCCTAAACATCATAAATATATGATATCTAGCTTTATTATACTTTCTTGCTATTTTTTTGGAATTAACAAAGTGCTTAAACTTGTATTGAGTCAAACCACTTATGTAATAAGGTTCAAATTTATGGTCTCTCATAAATATTTGTGATTTTCTCTCTTTGTAAACTTTGCCAAAATATCCCGATATTGCATGGGGCTCATCTAAAAACATTCCTAAATAAGATTTTATTTGCTCCCTAATATCAACAATTGTTTTTTTCATAATACTTGGATCATAAGAATATTGCGATTTTCTTCTTTCATAGTATAAGTTATCTCCTATTTGTTTGTAAAATTCTTCAAGTCCTTTTTGGAAGGAGGTAAGTGCAAGAAGTTGTTCTTCCTTAATTTTAGTTTGATTGTTTGATGAGACAATGATTTTATCTCTAATATCTTCATCGTCAGTAATTATCAATTTTATTGGAACGAACGAGTTTTCTATCCCTTTCAAATCCTTATTCAAAAATAATATATTAGAGGTTTGGCAGCCGTTAATAATTTGATAATTAATTAATACAAATTTATTTGCTCTACCTTTATTTTCTTCTGCAACAATCGTAATTCCGTTATTTAATAATTGAAATAAGGGAAATTGTTTATCTTCCAAAGTTTGATTGATGTTTTCATTTACATTCTCATCCAAGCCTAAAAAATCCCTAACATTATCATAAAATAAAGGTTTTAATTTCCCTGTCTCGTTATCTGTAATAATTTTTTTAAATTCATTAAAAGGCAGAACTCCAATAAATGAGTCTTTAACTTTTTCAATTTCATTTAGAGATATTTTCTGAGGAAAATTAAACTCCGTCTTTAAAGGTTGGTTTCCTTTATCAAAAAGGATACGAAGTTTTTCATGATCAATAGGTTTTATTGAAACTATATCATTTTTAAAAATACCTAATTTCTTAATTTCTTCAGACTTTTTTTTCAGAGTTACCGAACAACTAGTTTTTTCATTCCACTTTCCTGTCGAACAATAAAATAATTTACAGTTAAATGATTTTAAATACGAAAGAAGACTCAAAACCTCTAGATATATTTTGTGATAATCCTTGGCTTTCGGAGTAAGAGTATATTTAGGATTTCAGATAAAAAATCTACAACAGTATCGCAAAAATTTGCAATTTCGCTGTCTGAAAATTTCGATGAAGTTTTAGCTTGAATAAAATAAATTGTTGCTTCAAAGTTTTTTTTGTTATCACGGAGATCTTCAAATGCCGAAATATTTTTTTTATTACATTTCCATCAATTGAAACACATATCCCATCAATTCCTTTATTTTTGTCTACACTTATCTCATCCAAATCTGAATCGTCTAAAAAATTTAACTCATTTTTTAGAATTGAGTAGAAACAAAATTTTTCAAAATTTATTTCTTTATCTCTCTTATCTAAGCCCAAATCAGATACAAACCTCGTTAAATAACCTTCAATAATTCTATCCATTAATATTTTTTTTAAAATGAAAAATAGTTTCCGAATATGCCCCCTTATCTTTTTCTGTCCGATTTAATACAGGTCTTTTATATTGATTAACAATTTCCATCCCGGAATTATCGGCAATCGTCGAATACATATTATACTTATCATTGGCCACAAGAAAAATATCAAAGTCTTCAGCTAAATATTTTTTACAGTTATTTAGAACCTCAGTGATTCCCAGTATGTAACTTTGCTTCGCTTCCTTTCCTTGACCTTTAAATAAGGGTCCGATCTCGAAATCATCTTTTCGTTCAAACCCAAAAAGATCATAAGCATAGGCATGCTGTTCATGGTAGTTAATTAAACCAACATACGGCGGACTTGAAAATATGCCTTTAATTTTTTGGGTAGTAACTATCTTAGCAAATTCAGGATTTTTCTTTTTAAGTACACTATATATATCAAGTGTTCTACTGTCTCCTGTAATAAATGATTGAAAAGTGTTTTTTCTCAACTTATCATATTGAAATAACCTTTTAATTGTGTCTTGTGAATAAGTCTTCCACCATTTTAAGATAGAGAAAAGTGGTTTACATATTTTACCATGTTTGGAGCAATAATAAGTCGTGGATATCGGTTCATTCAAAGTGGCTAAGTCTGAATGAGTTGTTGCTCTACAAGATCGAATTGTTCTGCTAAGAATAATACTTAAAATGTTTTTAATATCTTCATTATTGATCTTCTTTATCTCATCAAATACAACATTAATCTCCTTTCGTATGTGCTGTGAATACCATTTGTCAAGAAAAGTATCTGCATTATTCTGTCTTAATTCTATGTTGCATTCTGAGACAATTTTATTGAAGATCGGTAAAAACTTCCTTTCTTTGTCTAATGCATATTCGAATTCATTTATTTCCTTTTTATTGAGTTTGAATTTATACTCAGGTACTGGAAAATATTCATTATTAAAATCATATAGCTCTTTTAATAATTTGCTCTCAAAATCTATTGTATTGGTTTGGGATAAGAATTTTTTTAAAGCATTTGTTATAATGTTAATCTCTAGTTGAATTTCCGGTAGATTATATTTTGTGACTTTAGTGTATCCAATAAGTGAATTAAAAACAGAAATATCAATTCCGATTCCATGAATTCCAAGTTCACAAGCTTGAATTACAGTAGTTCCGCTTCCACTAAAAGGATCTAAAACAATATCTCCTTTTTAAAAATAAGTTTCTTTTTTAAAATTATCAGTATGTTCATCGAGAAAATATTCAACTAGTTGAGGAATGAATTTCCCTTTATATGGATGAAGCCGATGAATATGCTTAGTAGTTTCTGCTTCTTTATATTGATCAAAAGATAGTGCCCAATTCAGATCATCACCGAGTTTATTCTTAAATTGGATTTCACGACTACCATTATAAGACTTGTAATATTTAATTAGATCTTGCTTCGAAATTTGTATTGTACCATTATTTTCAATTTTTTTTATACGTCCGTATTGCATAAGATAGGAAATATTCGAAGTTGTTATTTTCTTTCCTAAAAATTCTGATGCCCAATTGCTAGCTTCCTTTACGCTCATAAGAATATTAGAATCCATCACTTCTTTTTCGATAAATAAAATTCATAAAATAAATTAACAATTGGTTGCTCTAAAAATACTTAAATCAATTTCAACAAAAAATCTTTTAAATTATCTTAGATAGAATTTTGATTTAAATGACGAACCGGCAATTATTGATGAGTTCCCTGAAAATTGTTTTGATCAGTTTTTGCTGAATAATTTTTAAATGTTTATAAGGGTTTTAAGATTTAATTATATTCGAGCAAAAGACTCTGCGGTAACAGAATGTTTACCCTGTATAAATTATATCCCATTTTTTACACACAAAATCTAAACTTAGCTTTATTATCTTGCACTTAATGGACTTAGTAAAAAGATTTCTTGAGAATGAACTTCAATTAAACCCGGAAGAATATTTAGATAAATTTATTCTTTATGAAAAGCTTCTTCTCGAATGGAATGCTAAGGTAAATCTAATTTCCCGAAAGTCTCCAAAGATAGAAGAGCATATTCTGAACTCAATTTTCTTTCTTACAAAATATAAATTTGATAAAATTACAAGCATTGCTGATATTGGCACGGGAGGCGGATTCCCGGGAATACCTCTGAAGATAATGTTCCCGGAAATTGAATTTGTTTTAATTGACTCGATTCAAAAAAAGATAAGCGCTGTAAATGATATTATTGAGAAAATGGATTTGAAAAAACTTAAAGGTGTTTGCGGAAGAGCGGAAAAGATTTCAGAGGAAAGCATGTATAAAGAAAAGTTTGATGTTATAATTTCAAAAGCCGTCGCGCCACTCGATGAACTTTATATATGGGGGGAAGCTTTTCTAAATAACGGCGGAAAGATGCTTTGTATTAAAGGAGGAAATATTGAAGTGGAAATGAATTCGTTAAAGAAATTGAAGTATAAATTTCAAGTAAAAATAATTAACTTTGATTTCGAAGAATCGTACAAGATCGAAGATAAGAAGCTGGTGATAATCAATTAAATCTTTGGACCACCCCCTTCAATCCCCCTCCTTGGCAAGGAGGGGGAAGGGGGAGGTTTTGCGGCACCTTTTGGGGTAAATAAGTTTGCGGCCACTCCGGCTTTAGCCGAATCATTGCTTACTCTTTGTATGATTTAATTGATATTAATTTTGGCTAAAGCCACTAATTTACTTTTACTTTTACCCCGAGCTGAAGCTCGGGGCTATTTAAGAAATTAATCTGAATTAGTTTAGATGCTCCAAATTTACAAAAGCGTAACAAAGAAATTTTAATTTAAAAATTAGTCCGATTCTTGAACTTTATGATAGTAAAAACATTTCAAACAGCTGCTTTGCTTTTTATGTTAACCCAAATTTCTTTTGCCCAAACCTACGAAGTAAGCGGCACGATCGTCGACGCTAAAACAAATAAGCCCTTAGAATTTGTCACCGTGAAAGTGGCCGATACATCATACGGAACAACTGCTGACAACGGAGGAAAATATTTTGTAAGATTAAAGCCCGGTGGTTATAAACTGGTCTTTTCTTATATAGGCTACCACACAGACACCTCTTACATCTATATAGAAAATAAAAGTATTGAACGGAATATTTTTCTCAATCCTTCCGAACTTATGACTGAGCAAATCGATGTTTACGGTGAAGATCCTGCGTATGAAATTATAAGGAAAGCAATCAGGTATAAGAAAGAGTTTAAACAAAATCTTAACGAATATGAATATGATGCCTATTCAAAATTTGTAATAAGATCCAACAGAAGTGATATACCTAAGAAAGACATTGAAAAAGATACGGCGGGTAATAATAAAATGCCGATCTTCGGAATACTTGAGTCTGAAACAAAAGGATATTTTAAAAAACCTGATCTGCAAAAGCAGGTAGTCACTGCCAAGCGCGAGACTGCAAACATTGTCAGAGGATTTGCTCTTCCATTAATTGTAAATTTTTACGATGAGATAGTGGACTTCGGAGAATTCAAAATTCCCACACCTCTGGCTGATAATGCTTTTGATAATTATGAATATAAACTTAAAGGGACCACTTCAATTGATTCGAATTTGATCTTTAAGATCGATGTGATGAACACCACTGAAAGCAGGCCTTTGCTGAAGGGTACGATCTATATTGCCGACAGTGTATTTTCACTTATGAGAGTTGATCTTTCAACCAATGATGCTGCAAAACCTCTGGGAGTAAATAAGGTCGACTTTAAGCAAAAGTTTTCTACTTACACAGATATAAAGAATAAGCAAAATGTTTTCTGGATGCCGACCGATGTACAGATTTTCGCAGACGGTTCATATGCCGGGTTAGTAAAATTCGAAGCTGAAGTTTTCACTATCGTTTCACATTACGATCTGAATAAAAAAGCACCGAAAGGAATTTTCGATGAGTTCGTGGTAAAAGTTATGCCTAATGCGAAGAAAGATACTTCATACTGGATGGATAACCAGCTGGTAAAAAATTCACGCGAAGAGAAAAAAGCATATACAATAATTGAGAAGGAGACTGAAAAAAAAGAAAAAGAATTTAATATTGGTTTAACTTCTTTGAACTACGGAAAGAGATTTTCTTCGAGTCCGATTAATTATTACCGTTACAACAGAGTCGAAGGCAGCGCTTTGAATTTTGACCTCGATTACAGAAGCAAACTAAACAGGATTACTGTAAATTCAAATATTGCCTACGGGTTTTCCGATAAAAAATTAAAATATGAATTAAGTTATACACAGAGATTTCTAAATGACAGGAGACTTGTTGTAAATGCGAGTCTGTTCAGAAAAATACAGCCGCTGTCATATCCTGACCTTCTCGGAATATCCGAAGTAGTAAATACAATGAAAGCATTGTTTGATAAAAAAGATAACCTGGATTATTATTATGCTTCAGGTTACAGTTTAAGTGTCAATTACAGACTGATTCCGCAGTTGAGAGTCGGACTAAATTTCAATCAGGAAAAACAAACGACTGCATACAAAAACACAGATTTTAGTTTCAGAAAAAAAGAAGTTCCATTTATAGCAAATCCTCCTATCAATGATGCCTTTCAAAGAGTGGTTGGAGTGAGCTTGCGAATCGACCCTAACAGTTATCGTGCTATCGATTGGGGAGACGGAGATGTTTCGAGATTCAGAAATACACGTTTTCCTCTGCTCGATCTTGGGTTTAAATATTCCGGGAAAGATCTTTTAAAGAGCACTTATGAATATCGCAGGTTTACAGCCGAACTAAACGGTAGAAATTATTTCAACAGTTTTGTAAACGTTAGATACAGAATTGGAGGAGAATTGAGTAACGGGCAGGTTCCGTTTCAGTCGCTATCTTATTTCAATGCAACCACAGGGACCGTTGAAGTAGGTGTTGGGTTCAAGGCATTACAATACCAGGAGTTTCTCGGAGATAAAATATTTTATTTTAACTTTGAAAACAATTTTGGAAAGCTTTTATGGGGAGGACTTCCTTATATCAACAATTGGAATCTGATCGGATTTTTCAATGCGGGCCGTAACGAAATTACAAAGGCAAACTATGAGCTTGCCTCACACAAAGACTTTATCATATCACACGGACTGTACATGGAAGCGGGAGTAGGCATAAGCAGAATACTAGATGTATTCAGGGTTGATTTCGCATGGAGACTGAATAATAAAGGTATTGATGGAAACAAAGTTTATCTGACCTTATCACTAGACAATTTTTAAACAAACAAACGATATTAATAAATTAGAAAAGTTTGATTCAAAATTTTATGTTGTGAAGGAAATGAAAATATTATTCTTAATCCTTCTATCTGCAGTTGTTTTTAGTTCGTGCTCTTCTTCAAAAAATTTATCAAAAGATTACAAAGAGAACCCTTGCGAAGACGCACGTTTTTTGAAATTAAAAGAAATGAAAATGTCTGATATGACGGGCTCGGAATCAGAATACTTTAAAACTAAAACAATTGAATGTGAAGATTATGAAAAGAGAGCTAAAACAGAACTTTCAACAAATGACGTTATTGTTGTGTTGAGTATCCTTGGAGTATTAGCCGCATTGTTTGCTTTCCCATTTATATTCAAACCGCATTAGTGTTATTCAACGTTATCATTCATAAAATTATATGTCAATTGCATGAAAATGCATCTCAAGCAATAAGCGTTAAAGAATACATTCCTCATTATCAAAAGGAATTATGATGATGCCTTCTTAATTATAATTTCTTTCAAA
>Ga0180121_10001104_pt1 | contig 11420 bp, 13 predicted proteins | sample AntDrymUQ5402106_2_FD_129676 | JGI IMG/M metagenome (GOLD analysis project Ga0180121, IMG submission 129676) | Polar desert sand microbial communities from Dry Valleys, Antarctica - metaG UQ540 (21.06) (version 2) (version 2) | ecosystem: Environmental > Terrestrial > Soil > Desert | place...
ACATCTATTAGAAACGAATATCAATAAAGAAATATGCATTTGACGTTCTTAAATTATTTTTTAAGTTTATTGAAGTTATGACTAAAAAAAATATTTTAAATTTATCTGTTGAGGAACTTAAGAAAGAGCTTTTATCTTTAAACGAACCGGATTACAGAGCTGAACAGATCTTTATCTGCCTCCATAAAATTAATATAAACAAAATAAATGATTTCTCCGGAATTCCTTCATCTTTAAAATTAAAGCTCGAAGATATTTTTTTTATACCTTCGTTAAAAAACATAAAGATCACAGATTCCAAAAAATCCAACACGAAAAAGTTTTTGTTTAAAATTAATTCTCCGGAAGCAAATTATTTTATAGAATCGGTTCTTATTTCGGAAAATGATAGGAACACAATTTGTATATCGACTCAGGTAGGATGTAATGTAGGATGTGAATTCTGCGCAACCGGGAAGATGGGATTTAAAAAAAATCTGGATGTGTGTGAAATTATTTCCCAGGTTTATGAAGTAAAAAAGCAAACTGGAATCACACCGACCAATGTAGTATATATGGGCATGGGTGAGCCATTTTTGAATTACGATAATATGCTCAATTCATTAAAAATATTGACTCATCCAAAAGGTCTCGGACTTTCGTCAAAAAGAATAACAGTTTCAACTATCGGATTCAAAGGAAAAATTATGAGATTTGCAGATGATCTTATGCTTGACTCAAATAAAGCTATAAAGAATGTCAAGCTAGCCTTGTCATTACATTCCACGGACAATGGTATAAGAGAATCCATTATTCCGACTTCTGTTAAGAATAAATTGCCGGACATTTATAAGGAAATAAGTTATTTTTACCAAAAAACAAGAAATAAAATTACTTATGAATATATTCACTTTGAGGGATTGAATGATTCAGACCACGATATAAAGCGGCTTGAGAAAATTTCACGTATGGTCCCCTCAAATATTAACATAATCCCTTTTCATCCGATTGATTTCGAATTGAATAAACCACTAGATATTTTTAATAAGAAAAAGGATATAAATAAATTACTTTCAAATCAAAAATTATTTGATTTTATTGCCGAACTCAAAAAGCAAAAAGTTGTTGTTAATTTGCGTTCAAGCAGCGGGCTTGACATACAGGCAGCCTGCGGACAACTAGCAGTAATGCAGCAGAAATAAAAAATTAAAACAAAATCATGTATCAATTAATAATTTTCGGACCTCCGGGTGTAGGCAAAGGAACGCAGGCAGAACTTTTGGCAAAGAAATTAAATCTCGCGCACATTTCTACAGGTGCAATATTAAGAAAAGCTTTTGAAGAAGGGACCGAACTTGGTATTAAAGCTAAAGAAATAATGGACAAGGGAAATCTGGTTCCAGACGAGATAATAAACGGCATAGTAAAAGAGACTTTGAAAAGCAGCGACAAAGACGGTTTTATTCTGGATGGGTACCCCAGAACCGTTGCGCAGGCAGAAGCACTATCCGGAATTTTTGATGAATTAGGCTTCACAGACATAAAGGTAATAAATCTGAGCGCTGATGAAAATGAAATCATTGAACGATTGTTGAAGAGAGGAAGAAGTGATGACAACCTCGAATGCATTACTCACCGGCTTAAAGTTTATTTTGACTCAACGGCACCTGTGATTAATTATTACAACAGAAAGCAAAAAACTCTCGAAGTCAATGGAGTTGGTAAAATTGAACCCATTAATGATTCAATTCTTTCTTTACTTGATAAAGAATTAACTCATAATTAAAATTCTTTCTGAAATTTAATGCTCAGTACGTGATAATCTCTTTTGGAACTTGCGTGTTTGGCGTCAGGCAGGAACGATGCTGATTAAACTGATTATCGATGTATTATATAATAATACTTGTACTTAAAAATTTAAAGTAATGACATTTTTATAATTGCAATTTAGAAAATAAACGTATATTTTGTTAATCAAATTTTCACTACCATATGGCATCAATTAAAGCTACAGAACTTTCTGACAAAAGTATTGTGATCCTTGAACCCAAAGGAAATTTTGTCGGAGGTGATGAAACAGACGAGTTGAGGGATTCTATAAAAAAGTACTCTGAACTTGGTAATAAAAAATTAATAATTGATCTTGGTGACGTTTTATATCTAAACAGTACAGCCCTCGGAGTTTTAATTTCTGCACACGCAAACTATTCCAAAAGAGAAGGCAAAATTAAGCTTTGCCAGCTCAATAAAAATCTGGAAAACTTATTTGTAATTACAAAATTGGCTTTAATTTTTGATTCCTATGCAACTCAGGAAGAAGCGATTAAAAGCTTTGAACAATAATTTTTAAAACATAATCTATTAACTTAATAAATTAAAACTCTGTCCAGGGTTTAATGGAGGTTAAAATTAATGAAACAATCTGTCTTCATGACTGTAATAATTGTAGTAGCTTTAGTGGTTTCTGCCGTCATTTTTTACGGTGTATTCGGAAATCCCGGTAACTTTAAGACTCCGGAGAAACAAACACCGGTAAATATTATGGGCGCAATATATCTGGGCGGTCCCATCGTAATTGTTTTGATGGCTTTAAGTATAATGGTAATCACATTTACCATAGAAAGACAGCTTTCTCTCTCAAAAGCAAAAGGAAGAGGTCCTATTGAACCTTTTCTTAAGAAAATTCAAAGTTCGCTTCTGGAAGGGAATATAGACGAAGCTATTGCCGAATGCGATAAGCAGCGCGGGTCGATTGCAAATATTCTTAAGCAGGGACTTGAACGATACCAGGTTCTTTCTTCGGATAATAAACTCGAAGCAGATCAAAAATTACAGGAAGTTCAGACAGCCATTGAAGAAGCCATGATGCTTGAAGTTCCACTCCTGGAAAGAAACCTTGTGGTACTTTCAACTATTGCTTCTGTAGCGGTGCTTATAGGTCTTTTTGGAACTGTAGTGGGAATGATAAGAGCATTCCAGGCGCTTGCTACAGCGGGGACACCTAATGCTGCAGAGCTTTCTTCAGGTATTTCAGAAGCTTTAATAAATACAGCAGGCGGATTGTTTGGAGCTATTGTAGGAACTATCTCTTATAATTATTTCGTTACAAAAGTCGGGAACATTACTTATATGATCGATGAAGCTACATATAATATGCTTCAGATCCTGGCTATCAAGGGAAGAAAGACAGCATAAATCTTTCAGGAAAGATTTTAAAAAAATAACTCTCATTTAGATAATCTATGAAAAAAGCAAGATCAATAAAAAAACCCGGTGTCAATATAGACATGACACCTTTAGTCGACGTAATTATGCTTCTTCTTACATTCTTTATGTTGGTTGCTACTTTCAAAGCCGAATCTACCGAAGCCATTGAAATCAAACTCCCTGAATCTGTTGTAACTGATACAACTAAATTACCTGAAAAAGATATTATGACTTTAACTATTACAAAAGGCAGTGACGTATTCATTGATGTTGATAATTATAAGGTTAGAGAAAAAGTTTTCGGAGATGCTTTTGGAGTGGGATTGTTCCATCCTGACAGTACTTCAAAAAGCGAGTACGAAACAACCGGCGGTTTGGTTGGAGGGAAACAATTTAAAAGAAAAGTAACTGTTTTAAACCGCACGCAGATGGAGAAGACGATGAATGACCTGAGAGTTGCTCTGAAAAATGAAACAGCCGGGAAATCCGATTTTAGAATTGTAATAAAAGGAGATACTCAGTCGGATTACGGTGTGGTAGAAGATTTAATGGACATTTTCAAAGCAACTAGGAATACAAGGTTTGCGCTTGTAACAGATGTTAAATCGGATAAACCTAAATAGATAAATTTAATTTTTAAACTTAATTTATAAGGAATTAAATTATGGCAGGTGGCGGATTTGATGCCCCGGAAACCGGAGGGGGGCTACATAAACAGAAAAAATATAAGAAGGGTAAAAAGATTGGTGTAAGAATAGACATGACGCCGATGGTGGATGTAATTATGCTTCTCCTTACATTTTTTATTCTTACCACAACTTTGAACACCCCACAGATTATGCAGATCAATCTCCCCAAAGGTGAAGATATTGATAAAATTAAAGTCGATATGGGTGATGTGCTTTATATACGTGTTTCTGAAATCGGGAATGTGTATTTTTCAAAAGGACAGTCTGATGGAACAGAAGCAACACCAGAGAAAGTATCCTTCATAGATATGAAGGCAAGGATTGAAGGATTTTATGCTTCTAGTCCCAATTTGATTATACTTCTAAAGTTTGACAGGAAAATGAAGTATAATTTAATGGTTGACATTCTCGATGAAATAAATAAGGCGGCTATTACAAAAAGATACAGCTTTATGAAAATGGAAGACCCTGATAAAGAGATTGTTAAAAACGCTGGTGGCTAAAAGATATTAAGTACAATACTTTAATGAAGCGGTCTGAATTTTTCTGATCGCTTTTTTTATTCTTTAACATTTGGAATTCTATTGAAAAAATTAACAAACAATTCTTGATCAAATCATCTACAATATTCTTATTTATAATATTATCCATATTTGGAAATAAGGTTTATTCTCAGAATAAAACTGAAAGGACCTTATCTGAAAATCCTACTCAATTCAGACAATATGTAGTCGATGAATCCAGTACACTCGATGCTTCACAGATAAATTATCTGAGTAATAAGTTAAGTGAAGAAGAAAAAAATTCTTCAAATCAAATCGTTGTTTATATGATTCCCAGTCTTGAAGGAGAATCACTTGAGGATGTTTCGATAAGATTAGCCGAAAAAAACAAGATAGGGAAAAAAGATAAAAATAATGGAGTACTTTTACTTATTGTTAAGAATGATAAAAAAATCAGAATAGAAGTTGGATATGGTCTTGAAGGTGTTCTTACTGATGCTGTTTCGTCAAAGATTATCAGAAACGAGATTACTCCCTCTTTTAAATCGGGAAATTTTTACGAAGGAATAAATAGGGGTGTAGATGCAATTATTGCAACGATCAAAGGTGAATATACGGCTGACAAAGATACAAAAGACGCAGATGCAGGGTGTTGCCTGGGTGTTCCGATATTTGTTATTCTAATTTTCGGAGGGATTTTTGTTTTTATCTTATTTTCTTTTATCAAAGGTATTTTGGGAGTGGGAAGATCAATTTATTCCGGAAAAAAAGGATGGAACAGTGGATGGGGTGGTGGCTCATGGGGTGGTGGTGGCAGCAGCGGAGGATTTGGCGGTGGGGGATTTTCAGGAGGAGGAGGATCTTTTGGCGGCGGCGGCGCAAGTGGAAGTTGGTAGTTCAGTTAGCAGTTAACAGTTAGCAGTTAACAGTTATTTAGTTAGTAGATAATAGTTAGTAGTTAGTAATTGATGATCTAGGGGTAATGATTTAACATTTAACATGTAACATGTAACATTTAACATCTAAAATTTAACATTTAGAATTTAACATTTAAGAATTTAACATGGAGTTAAGAAAAAATTTTATATCTGAGTACTTATCAAACGAAGCTTTGGGAAGAATTTCAAATGCAGTTGGGGAAATAGAAAAGCAAACTTCCGGTGAAGTAAGAGTCTGCATAAAAAAAAGAAGAGGTTTTTTGGAAAAAAAACTAACACCGAGAGAAGTTGCATTGAAAGAGTTCTTTAAGTTAAAAATGCATATCACTAAAGATAAGACTGGAGTCTTATTTTTCATTCTATTTGAAGAGCATAAGTTTGAAATCATAGCCGACGAAGGATTAAACTCTAAAATATCTTTAGCTTCATGGGATGAAATTTCAAAAGAGATCCGGAATTCTTTCTCGAAAGAAAATTATCTGGATGGAATACTTAAAGGATTAAACAGTGTCGGAGAGACTTTGATCAGGGAGTTTCCTGTAAAAGACGCTGATAAAAATGAATTATCCGACGATGTAATAATTAAGCTATAAATGGATTACTGTTTTAAATATTTTGTCTAACATAACTTTACTATATTATTTCCAAACAATTCTGAATGCCTGATTACAATACTTCTGAAAATCTTCTTCATACTTATATAAAAAATGAAAATCTCAGAAAGCATTGCTACGCTGTAGAGGCTGCTATGAGATTTTATGCAATTAAAAAGGAGGAGGATGTGGAAAAGTGGGTTTCAGCAGGTTTGCTTCACGATCTTGATTGGGAAATTTATCCTGAAACGCATCCAAATACCGCAGTACCCATACTTGAAGAAGCCGGTTATGACAAAGATGTTATCGATGCAATATTGGGTCATGCATACCCGGACAGAACAAATGTTCCAAGAGAAACAACTATTGCCAAATATCTTTTTGCATGCGACGAGATCACAGGATTTATTATGGCGTATTCACTAATGAAACCTGGTGGGTTGAATGACGTAGAGCCGAAAGGAATCAAAAAGAAAATGAAGGATAAACCATTTGCAAGGAATGTAAACAGGGAAGATATTACGAAAGGCGCCGAGGATATCGGCGTGGAGCTGGACGAACATTTGCAGAATATTATTGAAGCGATGAAAAACGACTCGCGTGTCAATCCCTCTAAATAATTTATTTTAATGAATATCATCTCGACAAAAAACTTATCCAAAGAATATTCTTCAAAAAGTTTTTCAAAGGAAAAAATACTTGCGCTGAATAATTTTTCGTTTGAAGTTGAAAGTGGCGAGATATTCGGTATACTAGGTCCAAACGGTGCAGGAAAAACCACACTCATAAAAATTCTTCTTGGTATAACTCACCGTACAAAAGGTGAAATAAAAATTTTTGATAAGGAAATTTCTGATGAATCATATAAAAAGAAAATAGGATATCTTCCTGAAAACCATAAATTCCCTAGTTACCTTACAGGTGAACAGGTTTTAACCTTTTTTGGAAAGCTAAGCGGTATGAACAACAACGACGTGAAAAATAAGTCCGATGAGTATCTTAAGTTAGTTGATATGGAAAAATGGAGAAGTACAAAGATAAAAAAATATTCCAAAGGAATGCTACAAAGACTTGGTCTTGCCCAGTCAATGCTGAATAGTCCGGAGCTTATTTTTCTTGATGAGCCGACTGACGGAGTCGATCCGATCGGGCGAAAAGAGATTCGCGATATTCTGTGCAGCCTGAAGAAGGAAGGAAAGACAATTTTTCTAAACTCACATCTTCTAAGTGAAGTCGAATTGATCTGCGACAAGGTTGCCATTCTTAATAAAGGAACACTTGTAAAGTCAGGCAGGGTTGAAGACATAACAGCTCTGTCCAATAATTATAAATTCTCTACATCCGAGATAGAAGAAAGAACACTAAATGAATTACTGAATAATTATAAAGCAACAATAAACGCAAGGAATGAATTTTCGTATAGTGCGGGAAATGTTGAGAACTTGAATCAATTGATAGATTTTCTCCGGGAAAACAATGTGCTGATCCATAGTATAGTTCAGGAAAAAGATACTCTTGAAAACATGTTTATTAATTTAATCGAAAGCCAGAACTAAATGATATTTCTAACTTTATTGTTTAGCACTTTCCGTGAAGCAGTCGCGAAGAAAATTTTTCTCGGCTTCTTTGCTATCGCAACAATTATTATATTGGTTTTCTTATTCCTCATCAATGTCGATTCAGTTGAAGGTATGGTTGACATGATGGAATTTTCGGGTGAAGAGGGAGTGAAACAGCTTGTAATAGGATTTGAGGTTGCAATGATAAATATATCTTACCTGTTGATTATTACTTTTTGTTTCATTTCAGTTTCATCATTCATACCCTCTATGCTTGAAAAAGGAAACATCGATCTTCTATTGTCAAAACCGGTTTCAAGAACAAAAATCATTCTCGCTAAATTTTTAGGAGGAGTCTTATTGATATTCTTAAGTCTCTGTTATCTTATTGGATTTGTCTGGCTCATACTTTCACTTAAATCGGGATTTTGGCATTTTCCTTTTTTATACTCAATACTCTGGCTTACTCTATCCTTTGCTGTAATTTATGCTTTGATAATCTTAGTTGGGCTTGTATCGCAAAGTACAATTCTTTCTATAATTATAAGCTTCTTTCTTGTATTCATAGTATGTCCGATTCTATATGTTCGTGAGGAAGCAATTTTTAGCCTTGTGAGTAACAGCGGAGCTCAATTCGTAATTAATTTTCTTTACAATGTTCTGCCAAAGCCATCCGATATTAATAATATAACTATGAATATGATTACAGGCGAGCCTGTAAAAAGCTACATGCCTGTTTATTCTTCTTTATTGTTTATGCTGGCAGCCTTGTCAGTTTCAATAATTTATTTTAAGAAAAAAGATTACTAACTAAAGTTACAAGTTACAAGTTAAGAGTTACGAGTTAGAAATTACAAGTTACAGGTTAAGATTTATAAATACATGACCTGTGTGCAGATAGGTGTTTTTGCTTTTAATTATTATATATTTAATTCATGAAACGATTTACATTGTTGGTTACTATTTTTTTTATGATTTCAGGCTGTAATTTCAAGCCGGAACCTGAGCCGCTTCCTCTTTCCGTTAACTCAACCCTCAACCTGCTGCAGGAAAATCCACAATTTGTCATGTATCTTAATTTTAAAAGCATGCGCAGAAGTGAATTCTGGCAAAAAAATATTTCAGATTCATTGTTTAATGCCGAGAAAACTTTTGGTAGTTTGCTAAACACTTTTAAAATGGCAACGGGTGCATCTATTTCAGAAGGTCTTGACGAACTATATTATTCAAATTCATGGTTTGGTGAAAATGCAATAATAATGAAAGGTGTCTTTGAGAAAGGTAAACTGAATGAATATTTAACCACAGACAGTTTGTTTTCTATCGCAAAATACGCGGGAGCAACTCCGATTTATATTAAGAACGATATCGGATTATATTTCTTCTTTAAAGATGATTTTACTTTGTGCGCAAGTAATTATCTTAAGCAACTGGACATAATGAATGAAACAAAAGACACTTCCCAGACAGGACTCCTAGCAAATCCAAACATCTATGAGGCTGTAAGAAATATAATTTATAAAGAAGACCTTTGGATGGTCAGTACTGAAAAAATTTTTATACGTGGGATTTTCCAAAATTTTGTAGAAACGACCTCTGGTGTAAAACTTGAGGATTATGATTCCCTTAATAATTCCGATCCGGAGCTTTTAAACGATTCTGCTGCGGATAATGAAAAACTTTCAATAATAAATTTGTACAAGAAATTTAATTCAATTTCCTTTTCTGCAAAGATGACAAAAGACCTGAAATTTCTGGTTCAATGTGAATGCATTAATGAAGAGTCCGCGAAATATTTCAGGAGTATTCTTAATGGAGTAATTACTGTCTCAAAATTTAGTTCAGCGAGAAATAAAGAACCAGGCTCTGTAAAGATTTTTGAAAAACTTAAACTAGACAGGTATGATAATTCGGTTTTTATTGAATTAAATGTAGATGAAACTAATTTGAATGAGTTAAGAAAAACCAATCTGATGAGTGAGCCTAAATCTTATTAATATCAATTCTGCTTCCAATCGGTATCTTAAAATATTATTTTTGAAGTCATAATAAAATTTGATTATAATTTTTCCTTAAGAAAAGTGCGCGTTACTAACATTGATTTGTTTATGCTTCAGCTTCAACTTTTTCTTCGGCTAAATATTTTTCCAGCATCATCACATCTTCCTCACTTCCGATAAATAAGGGCGTCCTCTGGTGGAGGCTCTTTGGTTCAATTTCAAGAATTCTATTTTTTCCTTCTGTACTTCTTCCGCCAGCTTGTTCAACAATGAAGCTTAACGGATTTGCTTCATACATGAGTCGAAGTTTTCCGCTTTTATTTTTGCTATCAGCAGGATACATGAAAATTCCTCCGTACAATAAATTGCGGTGAAAATCAGCTACAAGTGAACCGATATATCGTGATGAATAAGGTCGTGAAGTTTCCGAATCGATCTCCTTAAGATATGAAACATAATCTTTCATACCCTGACTCCATTTACAAAAGTTACCTTCGTTAACTGAAAAAGTTTTTGACTTTTTTGGAGTGATGATATTTTCATTAGATAATAGAAATTCACCTACCGACGGATCTAGTGTAAATCCATGAACTCCTTGTCCGTTTGTATATACTAGCACAGTGCTTGAACCATAAATTACATATCCTGCCGCTACCTGCTCTGTACCTTTTTGCAGACAATCTTCCAACGCTCCCGGTCCTGATTTTGAGATTCTTTTATAAACGGAAAAAATTGTCCCGATGGATACATTAACATCTATGTTTGATGAACCGTCTAAAGGATCGAAGTGGCAGATGTATTTATTGGTCACATATTTGTTGTCACTAAACTTATCTTCTATTGGAATAAAACTCACCTCCTCTTCAGAACAAACGGCGCAAATATGGCCGCCCTGTTTCATAACATGAGTCAGAACATCATTGGCAAACTCATCGAGTTTTTTTACCTGTTCGCCCTGAACATTTTCTTATCCGGTGAATCCAAGTATATCTATCAGTCCCGCTCGGTTTACTTCCAGTGAGATTACTTTACAAGCTAACGCAATATCAGCAAGAAGATCCGAAAGCTGTCCCGTGGCTTCAGGATATTTTCTTTCTTCTTCTACAATGTGTCTGTAAAAAGTTGTGAACTTGTTTACCATATGATTAAAAATTTAGTTTTCGGAAAAAGATTTTATTGAATCCCCCAGATCATAAACTTTTATATTTAATTTATTTTCAAGAAAGCTGGCGGCGGCGGCGGACCTGTAACCTGCCGTACAATGAACTACTACAGGCTTCGTTGACGGAATTTCATGATATCTTTCCCTTATTTCGTTCAAAGGAATAGATATCGAATCCTTAAATATTTTTTTCTTTTCTACCTCTGAACTGTTTCTAACGTCAACTATTGTAAACTTTTCTTTATTATCTTTGAAAGTCTCGATATCGAGAGATTCTGATTTCTGAAGATGAGAAATATCTTTATGCACAACTGCGCCGTTCATTATCAATTCGTAACCTATCTTCGCAGCTCTTCTTATTAATCGTTCAATATTATCATCAGAGTCTGCAACTAAATAAAATTTTTCATCCGGTGAAACGATAGTTCCAAGCCAGGTTTCAAATTTTAGATCTTCTCCTAAATTGATAGCACCTTTAACGTGTCCCGTTTTAAATTCGGCTTTACTTCTGGTATCAATAATTAAATAACCGCTTTCGAGTTCATTGTAGGAATTCAATCTTTCAACTTTACTAACACTCTCTTCAAAATCCGGAGCACCTTTTCTGTTCAGATCAACATCATAACTAAAATACTTCGGAATGTACGACTGTCCGCTAAGGAGTTCATCAACAAAAGCATCTTCACTCATAGGCTGTAATGCATAATTCTCGCGTTTCTCCCTGCCTATAGTAGTAAAGGTATCTTTACTCGTTGCCTTGCCGCATATAGATCCAGCACCATGTGCAGGA
>Ga0180121_10001105_pt1 | contig 11404 bp, 12 predicted proteins | sample AntDrymUQ5402106_2_FD_129676 | JGI IMG/M metagenome (GOLD analysis project Ga0180121, IMG submission 129676) | Polar desert sand microbial communities from Dry Valleys, Antarctica - metaG UQ540 (21.06) (version 2) (version 2) | ecosystem: Environmental > Terrestrial > Soil > Desert | place...
CGCCGCGAGTTGGTAGGCGCAAGGTTTCGGCAGGGTCGGCTATGGTGCCGCCCATGGCTTCGGCCCGAAACCGGCGCGCGGTGCGCCCGCGCGCCGAAAGGTCCGGTAGTGAGCTGGAGCGCCTGCGCGCTCGCAGGCGGCGGCCCGAGCGGCACGCCGCTCGCTTCCTCGTCACCGCGCTCCTTTCGGCGGTCCTGCTGCTGACCCTGCTGCTGACAGCGTTCGGCACCTGGACGTCGACTCCGGTCGCGATGCAGCCGATGGCCTCGGCGAACGTGCTTCCGGGCGGCCCGCCGCTCCCGCAGATCGTCGCCATGGTCGGCGCTGTGCAGATCCAGCTCCCCGTCGCCCAGAGCGCCGTCACGGCGCTGGGCTACCACCACGCAGGGGACGGCTCGCTTGCGCTCGACCCAGTCGGGCGCCAGGGCAACGCCGGCCTCTTCGCGCGGCTTTGGCACCGGCTCGCAGGCTCCGACGAGAACCTGGTTTGGTACCAGCTCCGCGGCGACCGCGGCCCCGGCATGTCGGCGCTCGCTGTCGGGGCGGCGCCCGGCACCGAGGTCTACTCGCCGGTGACCGGCACAGTCGTTGGGATCACCGACTTCGTCCTTTCAAACCGAACGTACGGCGCGCGGATCGACATCCGGCCGCAGTTAGCTCCGTCGGTCGTCGTCTCGCTCACTCACCTGCGCGCCGACCCCTCGCTCACGGTCGGGTCGGCCGTCGCCAAGGCGGCTTCGAAGCTCGGCGTCGTCGTCGATCTGTCCGCAGTCGAGCGGCAGGCGCTCGCCCGTTACACGCAGGACGCGGGGACCAACGTGGCGCTGTCGGTGCGCCCGGCCGCGGTCCTCTCGGTTCGCTGAGAATCCTCTTCGTCGGGGACGTCGTCGGTGCTCCTGGCAGGCGCGCCCTCGAGGCACGGCTGTGCCCGCTGCGCGAGGAGCTCGGCGCGGCGTTTTGCATCGTCAACGGCGAGAACGCGGCGGACGGCGTCGGGATCACACCGAAGCTCGCCGCGCGGATCCTGGCCGCCGGCGCAGACGTGATCACGCTCGGCAACCACACGTGGCGGCGCTCGGAGATCAACTCCTACCTCGACGGCTCCGAAACCGTGATCCGGCCCGCGAACTTCTCAGCCGCGGCGCCGGGTCGCGGGCTGACCGTGGCGACCGCGGAGGACGGGACGCCGGTGGCCGTGATCAACGTGCTCGGCTCGCTCTTCATGACACCGGCGATCTCGATGTTCGAGGTCGTCGACGGTCTCGTGGAAGAGGCGCGCGCGCAGGCCAAGGTGATCGTCGTGGACGTCCACGCCGAGGCGACGAGCGAAAAAGTGGCGCTGGCACGCTGGCTCGACGGCCGCGTCACGGCCGTGCTCGGCACGCACACCCACGTACAAACGTCGGACGCGCGCGTCCAGCGCGGGGGTACCGCCGCGATGACCGATGTCGGCATGACAGGCCCGCACGACTCAGTGATCGGCGTCAAGGCGGACGCGGCGATCTACCGAATGCGGACCGGCATGCCCGTCCGGTTCGAGACCGCCGAGGGCGGCGTCCGCATCGAGGGAGCGGTCGTCGACTGCGACGAATCCGGCCGCGCTACGGCGATCAAAGCGGTTCGCGTCGCGTTCCCTTGACGAGGACGACGAGAAGGGCGACGAGCACGAGGTCGCGGGCGAGCACGAGGCCCGAGACGAGTGGGTCGAGTTCCCTCGCCAGATCCCAGTAGCGCGATGGGAACCAGAGCTGGGTCAGCACGAGGCCGCCCGCAAGAAACACGGAGGCCCGTAGCCCTCGCACCCCGGCGACGAGGGGCACGATGGGGACGAGCCAGATCAGGAACTGGGGCGACAGCACCTTGCCGAGCGCGACGAAGGCGACGAGCGCTGCCGCACTCCAGCGCACGAGCTCCTCGGCGGTGCCCGGCCGGCGCAGCCAGATCCACGCGAGCGCTGCGATCTGAACGAGGCTGAGGACCACGGCCGCGAACGCAGTGCCCGTCGCGTGCACGTTCTGAGAGCCGTGCCCCGAGCGCATCTCGACGTCGATCCCGAGCAGGTGGTGGGCCGCGAAATAGAGAGCCGCGCCGAGGCTCTCGATCTGGAGCGGTCGCGAGAGCTGGCGGCCGATGCTGTGGGCAACGCCGTCGGGGGCGACCACCAGGAAGGGGAGGAAGGCGAGCGCGACGACTCCGCCCGCCACCCCGAGGCAGACGAGGGCCTCGCGGCGCCCGCGGCGGCGCCAGACGTAGGCGGCGGCGAGGGGGACGAGCACCGCCGGATAAAGCTTCACGACGATCGCCGCCCCGAGGACGCCAAACCCGAGCCGGTCGCGGCGGTGCACGAGCGCCGCAAGCGCGCCGGCGACCAGGGCGGCCGGGTAAAGGTCGAAGCGCGTCAGAACAACGGAACCGAGCAGAAGCGGGAAGCAGGCGGCGAGGGCGAGCGACACGGCGGTCCGCGCGCGCGAGGCGCGCAACCCCGCGAGCGCGACGGCGGCGAGCAGCACCGCGGCGAAGCCGCAGGCCGCCATCAGCCATTCGAACGCGTCGCGGAAGCCCTCCTGGTCATCGCTCAGGAGCGCCGGCAGGGCGAACGCGGGCAGGGCCCCAGGCGGGTACTCCGGCCGGATGTCTCGATAAGGCACGGCGCCAGATTCGATCGCGTTCCCGTACTGCTCGTAGACGGGGATGTCGACGATCTCGTCCTCGTCGTACCAGCCCGTGTGGAGCACACCCCAGGAGACGAGGAATAGCGCGGCCGCCAGAGCGGCCGCGAGCTCAATGAACCGGCGGGACGCGGGCACGAGCCGAGAGCACGGCGAAGGCGACAAAGGGGAAGAACCAGGGGATGTAGAGGTAGAACCAGTGCGTCAGCACGAGCTCGAAGCCGATCAGGACGGCGGCGGTGAGCGCGGCGAGCTGCAGGATCGACTTCCGGCGCGGCACGAACGCGATCAGCAACGCTCCGGCGACAAGGAGCACCTGGAGCACCTGCTGGACGGCGTGGAGATCCGGCACTCCCGCGGCGTGGTACTGGCCCCAGCCCCAGAGCGAAAAGGGCGAATCGCGGTCGAGCTGGAAGCCGAACGTCCGCTCGCCAAAGACGCGAGCGGCGTGGATGGGATCGGGCTCGAGGAGGAGTACGAGGAACGCGGCGACTGTCGCGCCGGCGAACGAGAGCGCGAAGCGTCGCACCGGCATCCGCCAACCGTCCGGGTACGAGAGCCACAGCGGCGCTAGCAGCAGCGCCGCGAACTTCGTCCACCCGGCGAGCGCGACGGCCCCGCCGCGCGCCCAGGCGGAGGAAGCCAGCCAGAAGCCCCAGATCAGGAACGCCGGCATGATCGCGTCGTTGGTGTTCGAGTTCGACGTGTAGAGCGTGAAGGGATAAGCGGCCCACGCGAAAGCAAGCGTCGCGCCGAGTCGGGACCCCCCGAAGCGCCGCCCGACGAGCGCAAGCCCGAGCAGGCAGAGCCCGTCGAAGAGGAGCGAGGTCGCATGCGCGGCCCAGAGCTCGTCCCATTTTCCGGTCCAGCCGAAGACCGCGTAGCCGGGCACGTAGGCGAGATACGAGACCGGCCCGTATGTGTCGCCGCGAGGGTTGGAGGCCTCGCAACGGCCGTTGGTCTGGATCCGCTCCCGGATCTCACCCTCCGCATCGGCGGTTCCGCACGGCTCCTGGCTCTCCTGGACCGGCATGTGCCCGTACGGCATCTCGCCGTTCGCGATCCGGTGCGCGCCCACGACCCCGGCGAAGCCGACGTCGATCACGCTGCGCTGAGCCTCCACGTTCAGCCCGACACGGAAGCCGCCGAGGAAGACGGCCGCACCCGCCAGCAGCCAGATCGGCCAAACCGGCGGTGAGGCTCGGGGCGGCCGGTTCCGGCGCGCGATCCAGACGCACCGTCCGAGCAGGTACAGCAGCGGCGGATAGACGAGCGGAGCGCTCCAGAAGACTTCGCCTTCGTTGAAGAAGCGGAGCGAGATCGAAAACGAGAGCAGGACGAGAAGGTCGAGGTTGCGCAGCGAGAATGGGCGCCGCAGGTTCGCGAGGCCGACAAAGAAGACGGCGCAGAAGCCGAGCCAGAGCCACATCCCGTTGATCGTCTTGCCGCCGAAGGCGCCGGCCCCGCCACGCGCCATCGTCCACGCGACCTGCGGCCCGGTCCACGCCTCGAGAACCGAGCTGGAGCTGTCGTCCACTTTGCCGAGCACGACCTGTCCGGCCTGACCCGACCAGGCCTTGACGACCCACTCATCGGTCGCCGGCCGGTATTCGGCGTCGGTCTGCGGACGGGGCGGGTAACGGACGAGCCAGTCGGCGACCTTCGGGAAGCGGAGCACGATCTCCGTCGCCTGCTCCTCGGTCAGCCGCGCGGCTCCTGCGGCGGGCACGAGCGGGGTCTCGATCAGGCGCCCGTCCTCGTCGTAGACGGGTTCGCTCGGCGGAGTCGCTGCGCCCGCCGGCGCGGCGAGCGCGAGCGCCGCCCCTAGGACTGCGAGCGTCGGCCGAAGGACCAGAGCTTGTTCCCGACGAAGTTGAGCGGGGTCACGAGCACGATGGCAATCGCTTGCGCGATCAGCTCGCCGACGCCAAGCCGGACGAGTATGTAGAGGATGAGCAGGTTCGCGGAGAGGGCGAGCGTGGAGACGACGAGAAACCGCAGCCCCTGGTAGGCGACGTGACCGCGCTGCCCGCGGAACGTCCACAACCGGTTCCAGGTGTAGTTGTTGGTCACCGCGACCAGGAACGAACCGGTTGCGGCCAGCAGATAGTGGAGCTCGACCCCGCGGAGGAGCAGCGTGTAGACGGCCAGATTCACGACATAGCCGCTCGCACCGACCGCGCAGAAGCGAATCAGCTGCAGCCAGTTGGCGCGACGGCCGAGCGCGCCGCGCGTGCGGGCAAGCGCGTCCGGGACACGGGGTGCGGAGGAGCGCTGCATGGACGCGCCGACCCTAGCGGAGCCTCGCGGTCGAGGACTCGTCGAACCCTGCCGCGCCCACGAGCGGAACGAACCGGCAGGGGACCGACCGCACGACCTCAGGCGCGTCGGCCCCGCGCACGACGACCTGCAGCCACTGGTCGTGGAGGCTCCCCACCGGGACGACCACACGGCCGCCGACGGCGAGCTGGCCGTAGAGCGTGTTCGGAACCGCGGGCGCGGCCGCCGCGACCGCGATTCCGTCGAACGGCGCCCGCTCCGGGACGCCGAGTGTGCCGTCGCCGATCCGCACCTCGACGTTCCCGTACCCGGCGCGTGCGAGCGTCTCGCGGGCATCCTCGGCGAGCTCGGACACCCGTTCGATGGTCACGACCTCGGCCGCGACCTCCGCGAGCACCGCGGCCTGGTACCCGGAGCCGGTCCCCACGTCGAGCACCCGCGCGTCGTCGCCAAGCTCGAGCGCGGCGCAGATCGTCGCAACCATGAACGGCTGCGAGATCGTCTGCCCGTGCCCGATCGGAAGCGCGCGATCGTCGTAGGCCCGGCTCCACAGCTCCTCCGGGACGAACAGCTCGCGGGGCACGGAGGCGATTGCCGCGAGCACGCGGGCGTCCGCGATGCCGCGCCGGCGGAGGAGCTTGGCGAGCTCCGCGCCGGTCCTCATGCGCGTGCGGCCGGGCGAGCGTACGCCGGGCGCGCGACACCGAAGTGCTCGAGCACGGCGGGCATCACCTCGACGATCGAGCCGGGCAGCGTCTCCAGCCCCACCGTGAGCATGGGCACCTCCGAGTCACCGGCCAGCAGTGACCCGTGCGAGCCGCCGCCCGCGTGGTGCCGGCCGGCCAGGTCGGCGAACTCCCAGCCGGCGGCCGCTGAGACGATCAGCTCGCCGGCATTCGGATTCGCCAGCGCCGCCCACGCGCGCTCCAGCCCTTGCGGATGGTCGAGAATCGCCGCGTCGCCGCTCGCCTCGCGCGGCGTGAACCGCAGCTCCTCGCCGTCGCGTCGCGCGACCGCTTCGTCACCCTCTCGATAGAGCACGACGTCAACGCCTGGATTGCCGTCGAGCCGGGCGGCCAGCTGTGCCACGTCGCCGTCCACATAGACCATGCCGGCCCGGTTCGACGCCGTCACGATCGCCTCGGGAAACGTGTCCTCGAGACGCGCAACCTCGTCCACCTGCGTCTGGCCGTGGTCGGAGCAGAGGATGACTGCGTAGCGCTCCAGGAACTGGTCGGCCCCGCCCGCAGACTCGATCAGGCCGCCGACCGCGTCGTCGCAGCGGGCCAGCGCGGCGTGGGCCGCGTCCGGTCCCTGGACGTGGGAGGCGTAGTCGTAGTCGGAGAGGTAGAAGACGAGGAAGTCGAAGCCGTCGCGGGTGACGAGCCAGCGGCCGACAGCCGCCGCGTAGGCATCGATCGTCCCGCGCGGGCGGTTGCGCACCGACAGGGGCGCACCCGTCACATCCGACTCGAACAGGTTGTAGAAGAAGAACCGTCTCGGCCCTCGGGTGGGGCGGGTGAGCACGGGGACGCGGACCCTCGGCCAGTGCTCGGTGCGGCCGCGGTAGCAGGTGATGTTCACCGCGGCGGCCGTCAAGCCCGAGTCCTCGAGCGCTTCGTACACCGTCACCGCATTCCGGCCGAGGTGGCTGTCGTTGAGTCCGTAGACGGTGTCGAGCAGGGACTGTCTGGTACCCGCCGCCCGCACTGCGCCGAAGGACGAGCCGTACTCCACGAGCCGTTGCTCGCCGCGGTGGTACCAGACAAGGTGCGGGATCTCGTGGACGTCGGGGTGGGCGCCCGTTGCGAGCGCCGAGAGGCAGACGGGCGTCAGCGAGGGAAACGTCGAGATCGCCCGGCGGTAGCGGCCGTGCTCGGCGAGCAGTGCGAGCGCGGGAGCAGTGCGGCGCTCGAGCGTGTCCTCGAGCATCGACGGCGTCAGGCCGTCGATGACGACCAGAATGAGCCGCTTAGTCTTTGGCAAGAGTGCGCAGGCCCGCGTACCGCTCGGCCTGCGTGCGGCGAAGCCGAACGGCGAGGAAGGGAAGCGCGACCGCCTCGAGGTAGCCGGCACCCGGGACGAAAGCGAGCCCCGCAAGTCCCGCTGCGACGGCGGCGACGATCAGCGCGAGCCCGGCTCGGGTGCCGCCGCGCCGCAGCGCCCCCGCGACGACGATCGCCGCGCCGGCCGCGCCCAGCAGGCCTCCGGCTCCACCGGCGAGGAGCTCGGTCCAGTCGTCGATGAGATTCCCCACGAGCGCCCCGGCGGCGCCTGCGAGCACCACCGCTGCTGCACGCCCGCGCGGGGCGGCGGAGAGCAGCCCGGCGAAGAGCGTGCCGAGCGCGATCCCGAGGCCGAGCGCGAGGCCGATCGTGTACCAATCCCCCACTATCCCGCAGTGTAGTGCCGGGCGGAGTTTCGACGCGGCGTTTTCTGGACATACAACACCCGACCGCACGACCCTCGCTCAGGAGGAGAGATCCGTGAACGACGATCGGCCCCTGCTGGTGTTCTTCTGGTCCGAGCGCTCGGGCCCCGCTCGGCGGATGGAGAGCCTGCTCGCCCATCTAGAGCGTAAGGAGCGGCAGCGTCTGCGCGTCCGGCGCGTCGACGTGGACGCGGACCCCGAGCTCGCCGAGCGTTTCAAGGTCGACATCGTGCCGACGCTCGTCCTCGTCAAGGACAACAAGGCTGTCTCGCGCCTGGACGGTCGGACGAGCGCGCCGCGGATCGAGGCAATGCTCGAGCCGCACCTCCCGCACGAGCTCGCCCTCGCCTAGCCAAACCAAACCGACCTCCTCCTGCCCACGTAGGACCGGGCGACGGCTCGGACCGAGCCCGTCAACGACGGAGGAATGGAGGCAGGGGATGGGAAAGCTCGCACGCAGAGGACTCGTGCTGACGGTGGTGATCGGGCTGCTCGGCGTGGGCTCGTACGCCCTCGCCGGCGGAGGGAGGATGTTCAGCGACAGGCTCGATAGCTATCAGGAGGCACCGTCCATCTCGTCCGTGGCGGCGGATGGAAAGTTCACCGCGCGGATCGCGAGCGACGACAGCTCGATCGCTTGGACACTGTCCTACGCCGACACGGAGGCGCCTGTCACCCAAGCGCACATCCACTTCGCCCAGCGGGCGGTCAACGGCGGGATCAGCGTCTTCCTGTGCAGCAACCTCGGCAACGGCCCTCCGGGCACGCAGCCGTGTCCGCCGGCACCCGCGACGATCAGCGGGACGATCAGGGCCGCTGACGTCAGCCCACCGATTCCGGCGACAGCCGGCGCCAGGGCGCAGGGAATCGACACCGGCGAGCTCGCCGAGCTCATCCGGGCAATGCGGGCAGGTGTGACCTACGCGAACGTTCACTCGACGAAGTTCCCGGGTGGGGAGATCCGCGCGCAGATCAATGACGGCAGGGGCAGAGGGAACGACGACCACGACAACGACGACTAGGAGGAGAGACCGGACTCGAGCCGGCGGATCACGTCGAGCGTAAACGCTGCGGCGCGCGCGCCGTCCACGACACGGTGGTCGAACGTGACCGAGACGTTGCCGAGCTGACGCACCGCGAGCTCGCCGTCCACGACGGCGGCTCGCGGTGCGATCCGGTGCACGCCAAGGATCCCAACCTCGGGATGGTTGACGAGCGGCGTCACGAAGACGCCGCCGAGCTTCCCCGCGCTCGTGATCGTGAAGGTGCCGCCGTGTAGTTCCTCCGGTTTCAGCGTGCCGCCACGGGCGGCCTCGGCCAGCCGCTCCACTTCGGTCGCGAGCTCCTCGAGAGAGCCGGAATCGCAGCCACGGACGACGGGCACGACGAGCCCCTGGTCGGTCTGCACGGCGACGCCGAGGTCGTAGCGGTCGAGGTAGACGATCTCGTCGCCCTCGAGGCGAGCGTTCAGCTCCGGGTACACGGCGAGCGACGCCGCTACTGCCTGGAGGGTGAGCGGCAGCAGTTGCTTGACGTTCACATCCGTGAAATCGCACTCCTCGACGAACGTCACCGCCGGCACCTCGCGGTGCGCCTTGGTCAGGTGCTCGACGATCTGGCGCCGGATCCCGCGCACGGGCTCGCGCCGCCCTTCCGAGGGCTTGTGTCTATCAGACACAAGCCCCTCTCCCCCCGCGCTGCGGACGTCGGTCTCGGTGATGCGGCCGTTCGGCCCTGTGCCGCTCAGCTGTGCCAGATCGACGCCGAGCTCCTGGGCAATCCGGCGCACGATCGGGGTCGCCTGCACGCGGGCTTGTGTCTGATCGACACTTTCCCGCTTTCGCTCGGGGACGGCTGGCGCGGGCGCTACCGCCGGTGGATCGGCGTCGTCCGCGCCGATCACAACGAGGACGGTGCCGACGGGGACGACCTCGCCCTCGGCGACCAGGATCCGGGACACGGTTCCGGCGGCGGGTGAGGGGATCTCGACCGTCGTCTTGTCGGTCTGGATCTCGACGAGCGGGTCGTCGTCGGCGAGCTCTTGCCCCTCGGTCACGAGCCAACGGGCGATCTCGCCCTCAGTCAGGCCTTCACCCAGGTCGGGCAACTTGAACTCGTACGCCACGGCGATTTGAGCCTAGCTCAGCTGTTTAATGCGGTGCTCCGACCCAGGCGTCGGCTGGCACGAGCAAGACGCGCAGGCCGCCGTCGACGCGCCAAAGAGAACGCCTGCTCGTCGCCGGTGAGCTCGGGAGCGACTGCCGCCGGGACGTAGCCGAGCTGGAGGGTCCGCTCGTCGTTGTAGATGGCAACCGCGTCGGGATCATGAGGATTGTCTGGCTCGTGTAAAAGAGCCAGCCTGCGCCCTGGGTCGAAGGAGGGATCGGCGAGCGCTTCCGGCCTGTAGGAGACACCGGCTGCGGGGACGACGCGGATGCGAGGATCCTCCCAGCGCACCGGGCGCCCGGTTGCCGCGTCACGGAGGTGGTGTCCGCGATCGCCTCGCTCCAGCCAGAGGCGGAGCCGCTCTGCCACCGCTCTACGCCGCGAGGACCCGCCGGACGGCGTCCACGACACGAGCGACCGACGGCATGTAGACATCTTCGATCTGCCAATAGGGATAGGGAACGTCGTAGCCCGTCACCCGCAGCACCGGCCCGCGGAGGTCGAAGATCGCCTTCTCGGCGAGCACGGCCGCGACCTCCGCCGCGTACCCGCACATTCGTGGCGCCTCTTGAATCAGCACCGCCCGCCCCGTTTTGCCGACCGACGCGAGCAGCGCATCCTCGTCGAGCGGCTTCAGGCTCCGAAGGTCGAGCACCTCACATGACGCCTCGCCCTCGAGCGCATCCGCCGCTCGTTCGGCGAGCGGCACCATGGCGCCGTAGGCGACCAGCGTGACATCCGCGCCATCGCGGGCGACGCGCGCCTCGCCGAGCGGAACGACGTGCTCGCCCTCGGGCACTTCACCTCGCGCGGTGCGGTAGATCAGCTTCGGCTCGAAGATCACCACCGGGTCGGGGTCGCGGATCGCTGCGGCGAGCAGACCCTTGGCATCTGCGGGCGTAGAAGGGATCGCCACCTTCACACCCGGGGTGTGCACGTAGTACGTCTCCGGAGAGTCGTCGTGCAGCTCAGGCGCGCGCACGCCGCCCCCGTAGGGCATGCGAATGACCAGCGGGAAGGACATCTTCCCGCGAGTGCGCCAGCGGTACCTCCCCACGTGGTTGATCAGCTGATCGAGCGCCGGGTAGCTGAAGGCGTCGTACTGCATCTCGCAGACCGGGCGCCAGCCGGCCATGCAGAGCCCGACCGCGGTGCCGAGGATTCCCGCTTCCGCCAGCGGCGTGTCCACGCAGCGATCGGCGCCGAATCGCTCCTGAAGCCCGGCCGTCGCCCGGAAGACCCCACCCAGGCGACCGACGTCCTCGCCCAAAACGAGCACCGACGGATCCCGCTCGAGCTCGACGTGGAGGGCGTCATTGACAGCCTCCACCAGGAAGCGCTCAGCCACCGAGAACTCTCCTGAGCTCTGCGAGGTCATCCGCGAGCGTCAGCGGGGGATCGGCGTACGCGTGCTCGAAGACGAGCGCCGGGTCGGCGGCCGGCTCAGCCTCGGCATCGGTGATGCCCGTCCGCATGAGCTCGAGCGCCTCCTGCTTGATCTCCTCCGCGCGCCCGCCGTCGAGGACGCGGCGACGACGCAGATAGCGCTCGAAGCGTCCCACGCACTCGTTCTCCTTCTCCTCTCGGACGCGCTCCGAATCGATGTAGATCGACGGGTCGTCGGCAGTCGCATGGGGCGCGGCGCGGTACGTCACGGCTTCGATGAAAGTCGGTCCCTCGCCCGCCCTCGCTCGTGTCACCGCCTCGCGGGTCGCCTCGTAGACGGCGAGGACGTCGCCGCCATCGACACGGACGCCCGGCATCCCGTAGCCGATGGCCTTGTCCGCGAGCGTCGGAGCCGCCGTTTGCGCTTCGAGCGGAGTCGAGATCGCCCACTGGTTGTTGTTGCAGAAGAGGA